>Ga0209916_1002234_pt1 | contig 10375 bp, 10 predicted proteins | sample ThiBio_1000_plan_FD_183956 | JGI IMG/M metagenome (GOLD analysis project Ga0209916, IMG submission 183956) | Wastewater bioreactor microbial communities from Cape Town, South Africa - Thiocy_solids_2 (SPAdes) | ecosystem: Engineered > Bioreactor > Thiocyanate-remediating > Anaerobic-Aerobic ... | reverse complement strand
GGCGCTCCACCTCCTCCATCTGGTGAGTCACCATGATCACCGTTGCCCCGGCCTTCTTGCGGTCGTGAATGATGTCCATGACGAGCCTGCGATTGACCGGGTCGAACCCCTTAGTTGGCTCGTCGAGGATGAGCAGCTGAGGGTCGTTCATGATCGTCACCCCGAGTTGAACCTTCTGCTGCTGCCCACCCGAGAGTTTGTCCAGCCTCACCTTCTCATGATCTGCGAGGTTCACGCGCTCGAGGAACTCGAGCGACCACGCCCGCGCCCGCTCGCGCCCAAGGCCCTTGAGCGAGCCGAAGTACGTCATGACGTCGATAACCGACTCGCGCTTGTAAAGCCCACGCTCCTCCGGCAGATAACCGAGTTGCTCACCGTCCTCCGGCTTGAACGGCCGCCCAGAAATGTGCAGCGTGCCAGAAGTTGGTTGATAGATGCCCAACAGTGCGCGGATGGTAGTGGTCTTGCCTGAGCCGTTGCTGCCGAGGAACCCGAAGGTCTCGCCCCGGTTCACGTCGAACGACAAGTCCTTGATTACGGTCGTCCGGCCGAAGTCCATCCGGAAGTGCTCAACGTGAACGAGTGCTTCGCTTGTTGACTTGATCACGTGCCGTACCCTACTCGCATGCACCGGGGTTTCCAGTGACGACTGGCACCCGCCACCGCTGACGACCCATAGCGTGTGGCCCACCAGCGGCCTTCGGTGGTGATCGGGCCGGCGGCACCAAGCACCCCAACCAACCCCTTGCATCCTTGACGGCCACAGCCGCCCGAACGTAAACTTGCCTTTGCGTCCTGCAAGGGACACCCGTGCGCCGGCGGCCCCAACGAGCCGCACCCAACCGCCGCCACGGACAGTCCGGGGTGTAGCGCAGCCTGGTAGCGCACTTGACTGGGGGTCAAGTGGTCGTCAGTTCAAATCTGGCCACCCCGACCACGCAATGAACACGTCCTGGACGTGCATAACGAGATTCCCGCGCCGAGGTGCTAGGCGCGGGAATCTTCATGCTGTCCCAGATTCGTTTAAGCGTGCCGCCCGGGCCACTTGATATCTCACTGGTTACTTCTGACGTTGCCTATCCTGCGCCCGTGGCAGGCGGCATGCATCCGATCGCGTGGTCCCCAGCCCGCCGTCGAAGCCCGGGTCTGGAGAAGTGAAGTGAGGGGCAGAGCGAACATGCGCCCTCTCGGTTCGGTCGCCAACCGCTCAGAAGGCCCACCGTAGGCCGAGGATGGGAGACCATAACTTCCTCGCTACTGCTTTCAGCTCGCTGACTTGCATTTGAAACCAAGCTCCGGCCGACTGGGTTATGACCATGTCGCCTCCACCGGACCTGATTGCATCTCCCAAAGCGCGCTTAGCGATGGCGGCCTAGAAACTGGCCGCCACCCTCACGGAGTTAGCGTGCAACCTGCCGATGCCGTCCAACGCGGTGCACTACTGAACTCGCGGCCTGGTGAAAGGCAGGCTCTTCGAGCATGTCGACCTGGAGGGTCGCGTAAGAACCTACCGCTCGCTACTGGACGCAGTCCACTGCAGACCAGACATCCGTGGTCCAATCGAGCTCACCGTCATGCAGGCGTTCAGCAAGGTCGTAAGGACTGCAGCGGAACGCCACGGCCTCGCTGGGCCACTCGCCGGGCCCGAACTCCGCGAGATAGGTGAGCGTGAAATCAGGCTTCGGTTCGAGGGTCTACAGCGCTGGTCCCCAATTGTTGGACACCCTCTTAGGTTGAGCCTGTAGGTTCGTGAGAGGTGTTTCGTGCCGAGGAAGCGTCGGAATCATAGTCCTGCCTTCAAGGCGAAAGTAGCGCTGGAGGCGGCGCGCGAGGAGCGCACCACGGCCGAGATCGCCCGCGAGTACGGCCTACACGCCAACAAGGTGAGCGCCTGGAAGCGGCAGCTGTTGGACGGCGCCGTGGGCGTTTTCGTGAGCCCGGCCGATTCGAGGCTGGATGGCGAGGCGGTAATCAAGGAGCTGCACGCCAAGATCGGGGAGTTGACGGTGGAGCGCGATTTTTTGTCCAGAGCGCTCAAGCGCTGACCCCCAGCGAGCGCAAGGTGCTGATTGCGCCGAAGCCGGATCTGAGCGTCAAGCGGCAGCGCGAGCTGCTCAAGGTGCCGCGCTTAACGGCGTACTACAAGCCGGCGGAGGACGTGCCTGACGACGAGCGGCTGGTAATGCACCTGATCGATAAGATCCACGACAAGCACCCCTTCAGGGGCTCTCGGCGCATCACCAAGGACCTGCAGGAGCGCGGTGTGCGCCTGAACCGCAAGCGGGTGCGGCGCCTGATGCTGAAGATGGGCATCAGCGCCATCTACCTGAAGCCGCGCACCACGAAAGCGGGGCGGGGGCCGGGCCACAAGGTGTTCCCGTACCTGCTCTCCGGGCTAGATATCAGCGCCGCTAACGCCGCGTGGGCCGCCGACATCACCTACATCCCCAAGGCGCGGGGTTGCTGTTACCTGGTCGCGTTAGTGGACGTTGCCAGCCGCCGCATCCTCGCTTGGCGCCTGAGCAACACCATTGACGCGCGCTTCTGCATTGAGGCGCTGGAGGAGGCGCTAGTGCGCTTCGGAACGCCGGTGATTTTCAACACCGATAGTAAGAATGTGGTTGCCGGATGTTCCCGAGTGATCTGACCCTAACAGCGATTGACACTTGGGCGACGGATCGGTGCCGTGGAGCTCTCGCAGTGTCCTGACCCGAACACCGATTGACTCGCGTTAGCTTGTCTTTCCCTGGACCCGTCGGTCACTCGGGAGCACCCTCGGCGAGGCTACTGTCTCGCCTGCCGGTTGTGACCCGAGAAGAGCTTGACCGCCGCGTCTCGTTAACTGTCATGTCCACAGGCTGGGCCAGACGGAAGCCGCAAAATTCAAGCGTAGGAGAGGCAGGCATGCTTGCTACCAACCTGGAATCAGTCTCACCGGTGGTTATTGGCGGCGTAGACACCCACAAGGACATTCACGTCGCTGCTGTCGTCGACAGCAAGGATGTTCTGATCGACTGCAACACGTTCGCCACCACCCGCGCTGGATACCGGTCGATGCTCCGGTGGATGCGGTCCTTCGGGGACCTCAAACGTATCGGCGTCGAGTCCACCGGCTCCTACGGCGCTGGCCTGCTCCGGTTCCTTGACAATGCCGGCATCGAAGTTCTCGAGGTGACGGCACCCGACAAGAGCGCGCGGCGCAAGAAGGGCAAGGACGACACCCTGGACGCCGAGAACGCGGCCCATGCCGCCTTCGCCGGCATTCGCACCGTAACGCCTAAAAGCCGCGACGGCATGGTCGAATCCCTCCGCGTGCTCAGGGTCGCGAGGAAGACCGCAGTGGTCGCCAGGAAGGCTGCCCTCCAGATGCTGCAAACCCAGATCGTTTCCGCGCCGGAGGAGCTGCGTGATCAGCTCCGCAACCTCACTCGCATGCAGCTGATTCGCACCATCGCCGCTTGGCGCCCGGACGCCACGGACTTCCGCGACACCAAAACGGCGACTCGCATCGCACTGCGTTCCCTGGCGCGCCGCTACCTTGAGCTCAACGACGAAATCGCCGACCTCGATGTGCCCATAAGGGCCCTCGTCGAGGCGCTCAACCCCGGATTGCTGGCCCGTCCTGGCGTCGGCGTCGAGACAGCAGCGCAGCTGCTCGTCACCGCCGGGGACAACCCCAAGAGGTTACGCTCCGAAGCCAGCTTTGCGGCCCTATGCGGTGTGTCACCGATACCCGCCTCATCCGGAAAAACGGTACGGCACCGCCTCAATCGCGGAGGCGACAGGGCCGCCAACTCCGCCCTACACATGATCGTCATCAGCAGACTACGGATGGACGACACGACAAAAGCCTACGTCGCCAAACGAACCGCCGAAGGACTATCGAAACTGGAGATCATTCGATGCCTCAAGCGCTACGTCGCCAGAGAGGCCTACTACCTCATATAGCAACGCAACACCCAGGTCAACCAACTCCAGGTCGCCGCTTGACAAACATAAGGGCGTCAGTAACTACATCGCGGCTACTACAACGGCGAGCGATCGCACTCCAGCCTGCAGGACCGGACTCCGGTCGAGGCTTACAGTCAGTCATCACCGCCGGCAACACCGCTGCCGGCTCAACCCCAGGAGCAGGTCATGAACCTGTGCTAGAACCTAAGAACCAAAAGGAACTGCCTAACAGGCGGGGTCCACCGCTCTAGAATGCAAGTGGATACCCTACACGAGATCTCGCTGCTGGGCCGCCCCCGCTACCAGTTCACGGCGGTGGACCCTACCGAACGCCACTACTACGCGCAACTCTACAGCTGCCCCACCAGCCGCAACGCCGCCCGATTCCTGCAAGAACTCATCACCGCCTTCCCCGGACCCATCAAGAGGATCCAAGTGGACAACGGCAGCGAGTACAAAGGCGAGTTCGAACAAGCCTGCCAACAACTCAACATCCAGCTGTCCACCATCCCACCAGCCACCCCCAAAGCCAACGGCTTGGTCGAACGCGCGCAAAGCAGCAGCCGCGAAGAACACTACGCCTACGAACTGAAGTAACTCCGGTCCCGTGGACCAGTTTCGGCGGCCGTTCTCACGCGGCTGCCGTCCGTTGAACATACCGGGTTTCGAACTCCGCGGGACTCAAGTACCCGAGGCTCGAGTGCCGGCGCTTGCGGTTGTAGAACACCTCGATGAAGTGGAAGATGGCGGCCTTGAGCTCGGCCTGCGTCTCCCACTCCCGGCGGCCGAGAAGCTCCGTCTGCAGCGTCGCGAAGAAGCTCTCCATGGCCGCGTTGTCGTAGGCGTCACCCTTGCTGCCCATGCTGCCAACGATGCCCGACTCCTTCAGGCGACGCCCGAAGCTCAAGCTGCCAAATTGACTGCCCCTATCGGAGTGATGAATCAAACCCGGCGCCGGGCGGCGGTTCGCTACCGCCATCTCCACGGCGTCAACCACCAGCTCGGTTTGCATGCGCTCGCCCATCGACCAGCCCACGATGCGCTTACCGAACACGTCCATCACCGCCGCTAAGTAGAGCCAGCCCTCACCCGTCTTATGCTGCGTCAGGTCCGCCACCCACAACCGGTTCGGAGCGTCAGCCGTGAAGTCGCGCTGCACCAGGTCCTCGAACACCGGCTCTCGCGCGCCACGATCAGCCGGGCGCCCTTCGCGGCGCCGGTGCACGCCCTGGAGGCCAGCCTGGCGCATGAGGCGCGCCACGCGCTTCCTAGCGACCCTGACGCCGTGCGCCTCGCGCAGCTCCACGTGAACGCGCGGCGCGCCGTAAGTGCCGAGGCTCTCCTCGTGAATGCGCTTGATGAGCTCGATCAGCTCGGCGTCCCGCAGCGCGCGCCGCGACGGCTGGCGCTTGCGCCACGCCAGGAAGCCGCTCTTCGACACGCGCATGACTCGGCACAGGGTCCTGATACTGTGATTCGCCTTCTCCGCCTGGATGAACTCGAAGACCGCTACTTTGTCTTCAGCTCGTCCCGCGCGAAGAAGGCTGCCGCCTTTCGTAAGATCTCCCGCTCTTCTCGCAGGATCCGAACCTCACGCCTGAGGCGCCTCAGCTCCTCGCTCTCCGAGCTCGGCGCTGAACCGTTACCCACGCCCTCCTGCTGCACCCACTGCCTTAACGCGTAGGCGCTGATCCCCAGATCCTCAGCGATCTTGCGGTAACCCAACCCCGACTCCCTATAGAGCCTGACCGCCCCCTGCTTGAACTCCTCTGAATACCTGCGAGCCATGAACCCATCCTCCCCTCCCGCCAAGAGCGGGAGCAAGCGAATGGTCCACAGGAACGGGGCAAGGCCAAACCCCCAGCCTCACCCTGACAGAAGACCGCGCCACCCTAGCCGCCTACGTGCACCACTACAACCACACCCGCCCCCACCAAGCCCCCAACTACCTCACCCCCATGCAGTACCATCACGCCAGGAACCTCAGAACGTCCCAACTAGGCTGAACCCATTCACTCCCTAGCACGATAGATGTAAGATGCTGGAGTCTCTGTTCCTGAGGCGGAATACAACATCCAGCGGCGCCACGACCCTCATGCACTACACGTAGTCGTTACGCCCAGCGGGGGGAGCTAGTGCAATCAGATCTTCGTGAGTCCGATGAGGCATAAGCCTGTACGCATGATCGGGCCGGTCGTACTGCTGCTATTGGTGGCCTGCTCCACGCCTGCCACGCAGGTAGTTACGATGTCGGACATGCTCAGCCTGAGCGGTCGGCAGGTGGTGCTTCGGTCCGGGGTCATCTCAAGGAGCGAGGTCGCCTGGCAGGTCAGCCACCAAGCTCCTTGGTTCATGCCCTCGCTGTCTCGGGTAAAGGCCATGACCGTTCCGGTAGGCACGACGCCCGCGTGGAAGTTGGCGCTTGTCCGCGAGGGCGCGGATCCGATAACCTCGGCCCTGCCCGATGAGCTCTCGGTTCTTGCCGCCAAGTGGTCGGTGAACATCCATAACGACGAGGGCTCCTTGGCGTTCGCCCGGGAGATAGCCGTTAACGCCACGCTGCAGCGCGGCGCCTGCTTCGAATCCTACTGTGAGTACAGCGTAGGTGCGCCCGACAACCTGCTGAGTTTCGCCCTCGGCCCGCAGCAGATACCGGCCGCACCGCCGGGTTGGCCGCGTCCCAGATCGACGTTCTTCGTCGACGTCGTGCTGGAACTGACCATCGAACCCGTCTACCTGCACTCCGACGAGCCCGATCCGGCTCTGGAGTTGGAGCTCCGCTTTGGCCTGGCGCCGGGCGAGGCCACCGTTCACCTCTCGCCGTCAAGTACTGCTACCCATTAGGAGGCGTCATGTTCAGACGTCCACTCGGCATCCTCGTAACCCTCGCTCTAACTCTGCTGCTCGTCAGCTGCGATAATTCCGACGGCCCTGGCGGCGGCACGCCCCCGCCGGAGCGCGCCACCTTCGAGGAGGCGGTGGGCGGGCTGAACGCCCTGATGGCCGACTTCGTGTCGGTAGCCAGCGGCATCGCCAGCAACTCTACCTTCACCGACGCCGGCGGCTTCCCCGACTGCGGGTACTGTGGGCTCGACTCCGAGGCGCACGTCAGCTTCTTCCCCGGCATCTTCCTGATGGTCTACGAGTACGCGGAGGAGTGGGAGCCCACGAACATGCGGCTGGCTTCAGGGACCTACACTTACGACGAGGCAAGCAACGCTTTCACCTACGACGCCCAGCCCGCCGAATCCCTCATCGTCAGCTGGTCGCACGCGGAAAGCGGCGACCCGGTGGAGGTGCGCCTCGACTGGCACGGCATCGTGAGGGCCAAGACCTACGACCACCAGGTCAATTTCCCGTACGTGCCCTACGTGCCCACGCAAGGCCTCTACCTGCCCTACTTCCTGGTGGACCAGGAGCTGGACGTTCCCAGCCGCATCACCCTGAACGCCAAGCAGAGTGGCAACGAGATAATCCACCTCGACGTCGAGCAGACGTGGGCCGAGACTTCCTGCGGACGACTGCTCGAGTACCGGACCGTGACCGCCTCAGGATCATTCCGCAGCGGCTCGCAGGTCATCGAGCTCGAGAGCTTCGCGTTCGACCACTCTGCGGACGAGACCATCGCCATCAGCCTCAAGGGGAGCGTCGCGAGCGGATCGCTGCGCGTTCCCTTCTCCGCCGCCGCCGACTTCACCGCCGGCGCCGTGACCCGCAGCGCCGAGAGCTGCCAGCTGAACGGCATCGAGGGCCCCTTCAACGGCTCGTTCGACCTGCACGCCGGCCAGGCCGATAGCGGGATCGGGCTCTCGTTCGAATGGGGCGTAACGGGCGAAGACGGCGAGCTCGCGCGGCCGTCCGCCATCGAGTTCGACTCGGCGAAGCTGACCGTGGGCCGCAAGTACGTCGACATCACCGGCAGCCTCGACATGGACGTCCTCTACGGCTACGCGAACACCGTGCCGCTACTGCTGACGTTCGCGGACCGCCCAGACTTCCCGATCGCCGACTTCTTCCTGGAGTTGACGATTCCGGGCCTACCGTAGGGGCCAAGCTGCATCCTTGAGCAAACGCAAGCCACTCGCCTCCCGCCCGGGTTCTCCCGGGCGGGAGGCGAGCCTTTCGTTAGCGAGCGCCGTTCTGTAGTGGATGTGCGTCAACGTAACTGAACGATGGGTGGCCGCGTTACGGTCCAGTGTTGGCGAGCAGTTGCCACAAGATCGCTCCCGCCAGGAGCAGTGGAAGAGCCCACCTGAGCCACACCAATAGGTCATGCCTCGTGGCCATGGGCGGCGTGACCTTCGCCCTTGAGCGCTCCAACCTTGGCACCGACCCGTCTGCAATGAGCGCATCCGACCGGCCCCGGCTCCTTCGACACGTGGAGCTTGCCCCTCCAGAACCAAAGACCGAGATTGTCAACTTTTCAGTCGGCCCCAATAGCGGTGACACCCACCTACGTCCAGCGGCATTCGAGGGCTTCGGCTCTTCCGCCTACCGGACGATCTACTGCCGCAGCGCTGACCTGGTGGAAGTGAAGTGCTTCCGGTACGGCTATCACGCCTGGTCCATCTCCATGCAGTGCACCATCCAGGGACGCACCTGGTCAGGTAGCTTCGTCTTCTCTGACCCCCTCTGCGAACCGGACAACGGCACCCCCAGGTTCACCAAGCGGGAAACGCGCATGATGCAGGGTCATGTGCCCGCATCCGGGCGTTCCCGCACAGCGCGGTGAACGGAACTCAGCTCGGCCGCTACTCGCCTCGCGTCCTGCGCCATGCCTTATAGGGCCTGGAAGTCATCCTCGCTCAGAAGCCGGAAAGCGTCCAACGGGAGAGTCAAGGGTCGCGACCGCGCCGCTACCTACGTTTCTTGATGACTCCTCTCCACTTTGGCGCAGGACCTCCACCGAATCCCGGGCGGGACCGGGACGAAGGGCAAACCGCTCGCCTTTGGTAGAGGCACGGATTTACCTCCAATCGCAGTATGCCGCGTATGACATGCTCACTACGGAAGGTCTTCCCCGGAGGCGTTCTCGTCCATGTTCACTACTGTGCGGTCTCGTAGCCGCCGCTGGCCAATCTCGAAAGCCAGCACGCTGAGCCGCTCAAGCGATAGATGGCAAACCCGCCCTTGGGAGATTGTCAACCTCGGTCAGAGCATGGGCATTTCCATAGCGCCCGTTAGGGGACCGCTCAACGGACGCTCCGCCAACAAGGGCCCAAACACGAGTTTGGCGAGGCGCAGTGCGTCTCACATAGGTGGTCCGATAACATTCTCAGTGAAGGGGCGTCATGCGATACACTCACGCATGGCGCCCACCCTCATCGGCTACGCCCGCTGCTCCACCGACAAGCAGGACCTCGCCGCCCAGAAGCATGCGCTATTAAATCTTGGCGTGGCGGCCGAGCGCATCTACACCGACCACGGCTTCACCGGCACCAACCGCGCCCGCCCCGGCCTCGACCAGGCACTCGCCGCCACTCGCAAGGGCGACACGCTGGTGGTGCCTAAGCTCGACCGCCTGGCGAGATCCGTGCCCGACGCGCGCGCCATCGGCGACAACCTCGCAGCCAACGGAGTGAAGCTCCAGATCGGCGCCAGTGTTCATGACCCCAACGACCCCATGGGCAAGCTCTTCTTCAACATCCTCGCCACCTTCGCCGAGTTCGAAGCCGACCTCATCCGCATGCGCACCCGCGAGGGCATGGCCATCGCACGAGCCAAAGGCAAACTGAAGGGCCGCAGGCCCAAGCTGTCGACGCGGCAGCAGCAGGAGCTCAGGCGCATGTACGACACCGGCTACTACTCGGTCAGCGATCTGGCCGAGCTGTTCTCCATCTCACGGCCCACCGTGTACCGCACGCTCGATCGCCAAACCAGCACGGGCCGTAGCCCAATCGCGGACTCGTAGCAGCTACTGGCGAACAGGGGTGCGGTGGTCCTCGGCTCACGCATCAGCGCCCTTAAGCTGGCGCGGCGCATTAGCCATTGGGGGCCAGTGATGAAGCCGCTTTCCGCACCGTCCTGAAGTGGTGGGCACACTACTGCGTTCTATTCCCATTCTGCCGGGGACAAAAGCCACGCCCAAATGCGGCTGGCAGGCTTCTAGTCACGCCATTCCAGTGCGCCAGGCAAATGCCGGCCTCTTCAAGGCTCAGGCAAATCCCGGGAAGTGCATGCCAGTCATCAATCGAACGGCAATGCGATTCGCGAGCCATGAACCAAGAAGAGCACCGGTACCAGCCTGGCAGCCGGTCCCGGACCAGCTACTCACAGACCTACCAGCCGGCGTGGCTCACGAGGTAGAGGTAATAAGCGCTGTTTGCGGACGCCGCCGCGACGTCCCCCACCGCTTGAACCCGCAAGTAATCCCCGGCTAGAACGTCGAAATGGTCGCCAGGGTAATACGGCCCATGCTCTGTTA
>Ga0209916_1002231_pt1 | contig 10400 bp, 9 predicted proteins | sample ThiBio_1000_plan_FD_183956 | JGI IMG/M metagenome (GOLD analysis project Ga0209916, IMG submission 183956) | Wastewater bioreactor microbial communities from Cape Town, South Africa - Thiocy_solids_2 (SPAdes) | ecosystem: Engineered > Bioreactor > Thiocyanate-remediating > Anaerobic-Aerobic ... | reverse complement strand
GCTCTGGGCACGCTCGATCACCTCGGAGAGCCGGGCCTTGGCGCCGGCGACGGTCCAATGATCCGATTCGGGGGGCGGGGTCTTTCGGGAAGCTGTCACGACTGGCTCCAGTGACTATAATGACCACTGTGACTATAACGGGATTCGGGCGATTTTCAACGGGCGTCGTGCGGGCAGGGCGCCTTTGCGCTACTATCGATCGCGGGCGAACGGAAGGAAGCGCCATGGGCGATCACGCCAAACAAAACAACACGCCGCCGGCGCCGGCTGGCGAGGCCCATTCGGTCGAGCGGCGTCAGGCGGCCGACCCCGATCGTCGGGCCGGCCGCACCGTCGATCTGACCGAGGAGGACATTGCCGCGATCGAGCCCATCCAGATGACGCCCGGCTTCGAGCAGCTTGATGCCGAGCTTGAGCCAGAGCCGGCCTCGCTGGTTGAAGACGGCGCCCGGGTTTGCCCGAGACCTCGGCCAGCGTGGCCAGAAGACCGCGGCGCGCCCGGCCGGCAAAAGGCGTTTCGCGATAATCTCTACGACGACAGTTGAGCTCGGCCGACACAGATGCCGGCCAAATCCGTGCCGCCTGGCGCGTGCGTCCAGAGAAGGGAGGGAGCTGTCAGGGCTGCGTCCTCTCGTCGATCTGAGGCCGGGCTGGCGTGATTTCCCGGGCTGCGGGCCGCCAGATTCGCTGGATTTGCGCCGTGACGTCCAACACTATCGATAAGGGCTAGTTATCGATAGTTAGAAGAGCGCACCGAAAGGCATCGCTATGACGGAAGCCAAAGCCATGATAGCTTCCGTTTCATCGATTCCCGTTAAGGTTATCAAAGCCTTGCATTCTGGCTACCAGATCCCCGATCCGCTGCCCTGGACCCAGATTGCCGGGCCCCTCGCGGCCGCCGAGGATTCCCTCGCCCGGCTCGACGAACGTCTCGCCAAGAGCCCGATCCGCGACGGCTGGATGGCGCGCACCCACTTCACGGACGCCTGCGCCACTCTGTGGCTGGAAGGCGAGCTCGTTCACCTCGACGACCTCATTCTCCACGACGCCGGCATGGACGTCCGCGCGCCGACCCACGAACTCACCCGCGCCCACGCCGTGCTTCGCGTCCGGCGACGCATCGCCGACGCGAAGCCGGACTGGGCGCTGTCGGCGGCGGGGCTCGCCGGGCTGCGGGGCAGGGGAGGGCAGGCCGACCAGGAAGCGGGAGTCGGCGATCGGAAGCGGGGAGGGGACGAGGCGTTTGAGCCGGACGATGTCGACGGTGAGACGGATCAAGCCGAGCCGTTTCGCGTGACCCCCGCCGACGACCGGCTGGCCGACGTCTTCGCCGCGGTCGACGCCGCGATCGCCCAGGCCAATCGCACCCTCGCCGGCGAGATCAACAGTCAGCGCCAGGTACAGCCGGAGCGCGACCCGCTGGTCTACGACCTCGACTGGGACGAGGATGAGCGTCTCGCCGAATGGCGCGCAGTCGTCGACCAGACACACAACCTGCCGCCGGCGCTGGCGGCGGCGATCGCCGCCGACGCCTGGCGCGCGCTCGAACCACTGCAACACTCGCCGTGGCTCGGCCGGCTCCTCGCCGCCGCGCTCCTGCGGGCGCGCGGCAAGGCGCGCTCGCACCTGCCGTGCCTCCATGACGGCCTCAAAGCGATACCGCGCGAGCGGCGCCGGCCGCACGATGCGGCCTCCCGCCTCGCCGTGCAGCTCGAGGCGATCGCGGCCGCGGCCGAGTCCGGCCTGAAGGACCACGACCGCTGGCTGACCGCGCGCAGCCTCTTGGCCCGCAAGCTCGCCGGCCGCCGCTCCACCTCCCGGCTGCCGGCGCTGCTCGACTATGTGCTGACGCGCCCGATCGTCTCGGCCGGAATGATCGCGCAGGAGCTGCAGATCACGCCGCGCGCCGCCCAGGACCTGGTCGGGAAGCTCGGGTTGCGGGAGGCGACCGGGAGGGGACGATATCGAGCGTGGGGCGTTTTATAGCCGTTGGCCATTCAACAGCCATTTGCGTTGTTTAAATCAGGCAGTAACCCCATCGTGAAACGCTGCATTTGCGGTTATGATTCGCGGAGCAGGAGAAAGTAAAGCACAGCCATGGCCCGCGGGGAGTTGATGAAAAAATTGCTGGCCAGTTACGGACGGGACGATGAGTTCCGCGCCGTGGCGGAGCAGATCATCGGCGAAGAGGAAAAGAAGAACAACCGGGTGCTGGCGCGCAGCCTGCGCAAGACCCTCGAGGCCGGCCCGAGCCGCCCGAGCGGTCCGAAGGCGCTCGCGCCCCTGCTTCCGTTTCCCGAAGCGGCCGCCGACTTCATCGAGCGGATCGAACCGCGGCACACGCGCAATGATATCGTGCTCGGGGCGATGAACGTGCGGGTGCTGCTCGGCCTCGTCAAAGAGTTTCGCCGCGCCGATGAAATTCGGCGCCATGGCCTCAAGGTCCGGTCCAAGCTGCTGTTCTGTGGCCCGCCGGGATGCGGCAAGACGCTGTGCGCGGAGATTTTTGCAGCCGAGCTCGGACTGCCGCTATTCCTCGTCAAACTCGATCGGCTGATCTCGTCCTACCTCGGCGAGACGGCCGGCAATGTCCGCAAGATTTTCGAGTTCGCCCGCAAACAGCCTTGCGTGTTGTTCTTTGATGAGTTCGACGCTCTGGCGCGTTCGCGCGACGACAGCAGCGAGCACAACGAGCTGCGACGGGTCGTCAACAGCCTGCTGCTGTTCATCGATCACATTCAGCCGAAAGGCTTCCTGATCGCCGCCACCAACCTCGATCAATCGCTCGATCCGGCGGTCTGGCGGCGCTTCGACGAGGTCGTCTGGTTCGACAAGCCGGATCGCGCGATGATCGCCCGGTTCCTGCGGCTCAAGTTCAAGAACATCGCCACCGCCTTCGATCCGCTGCAGCATGCGGCGACGCTGGAGGGCTATTCCTATGCCGAGATCGAGCGCGTCTGCACCCAGGCGGTCAAGACGATGATCATCGAGCGTCGCAAGCAGGTGCAGGCACGCGACTTCAATCGCGCCTTGGAAGACGAGGCGCGGCGCCGGTCAGGACAGTCTCGCCTCGCGCCGCCGAGCTAGGCGCGCCGTGGCCCGATACGATCACCTCGAGCTCGTCCGGCTCCCCGAGCAATTCGAGCGCCGCAAGCACGGCGGCGGCGGTCCGCCGCCGGCGCGCGATCGCGACCAGCACACGACCAAGCTGCGCGACGAGCTCGACGCCGCGACGCAGGAGCAAAGGCGGCGCCGCAAGCCGGAATTCGTCGACCCCTCCCTGATCTTGCGCGTGCAGATGACCGGCGCCCTGCTCGAGGAGGAGTGGGAGCGGCTCGGGCTCACGGTGCTGTCGAGTGACGCGGACCGCACGCTCGTGCTGTTCGCATCGAGTGAAGACATGCGAGATTTCCGCGCGCGGCTCGATGCCTATCAGGGCGGCCCGCCCCCAGGGCAGAAGCACGCCCCTTACGTCAACTTCATCTCTGGGATCGAAAGCATTGGATCGGTCGAGCCTCGCGACCGGATCGGTCCGCGCTTGCGCGAGGAAGGATTCGCTGATGTCGACGATTTCGTCGCGCAGACATCCTATCTGGTCGACGTCGAGCTTTGGGATCTGGGCGAACGTCGGCTGCGCGAGCGCAAGATCGAGGACGTCATCCGCTACGTCGAGGCGCGAGGTGGCGATGTCTTCGATCGCTATGTCGGTCCCTCGATCAGCATGTTCCGCGCGCGGCTGACGGGCGAACTGTTGCGTACACTACTGACAGTCGAGGAGATCGCGGCGGTCGATCTGCCGCCGGCGCCGGATATGACGACGGCGGAGGCGCTCGACATGGTGTTGGCGGATGCGCCGCCACTGAACGCCGTCGCCGATGATGCCCCACTGATTGGCATCATCGATAGCGGAGTCAACGATCACCCCTTCCTGGCGGATCTTCTTGTGGGTTCGATCGGCGTCCCCGCCGAGCTCGGCACCGCAGACGTCTGGGGTCACGGCACCCGCGTGGCCGGCGTCGCCGTGTTCGGCGATCTTCGCGCGCAGCTGGACGCCGGCGCGTTGCAACGCGGCGCGCGCCTCTGTGCGGCGAAGGTGGTGAACGATGAAGGAGGGTTCGACGATCGGCGCCTCGTGCCCTCGCAGATGCGCGAAGCGATCGCGACCCTGAACCAACGCTTTGGTTGTCGGGTTTTCGTGATTGCGCTGGCCGACCGCCGGCGCGTCTTTGACGGCGGCAAGGTCGGGACATGGGCTGCCACCCTCGACGAATTGGCGCGGGAGCTCGACGTCGTCATCGTCGTCTCGTCTGGCAATCGCAGTCCGCGTGGCGGCAATCGCCTTGAACAGGCGGTGACCGAATATCCGCGCTATCTGCTGGAGGATGCCAACCGGTTGTTCGAGCCGGCTGGCGCTTTGAACGTCATCACCGTCGGCGCGCTCGCGCACGGCGAGGGTCTCGATCCGGATCGCGCCGACGACGTCCGTGTCCGCGCCATCACGCGCCTGCATGAGCCAGCCCCGTTCTCTCGGATCGGGCCGGGTCCGGGCGGGGCGACGAAACCGGATGTTGTCGAGATTGGCGGCACGTTGATTTTCGATGCCGTCGTCGCGCGGCTGCGGGGAGGGGAGGAGGTCGGAAGCGCCGGCGTTCTGACGTTGCATCACAGCTATCTCGACCGCCTCTTCACCGCGGGCTCGGGCACGTCCTACGCCGCGCCGCGGGTCGCCTTCAGCGCCGCTCAGATTCTGACGCGCTTCCCGCAGGCCTCCGCCAATCTGGTGCGCGCGCTTATTGTGGGAAGTGCGGAAATCCCAGTGCCCGCCAGCGAGCGGCTTCAGCTGCTTGGTGGAGACGCGACCCGGGCGATTGTCGGTCATGGCCTGGTGGATCTCGAACGCGCCGCATTCTCGGACGACGCGCGCGTGACCCTTTACGCGGAAGACGAGCTCGCCCTCGATCATTTTGCCGTCTACCGGATTCCGATCCCGGAAGCGTTTCAGGCGGGAAACGGCGAGCGCTGCATTCGCGTGACGCTGGCATTCGATCCGCCGGTGCGTCACACCCGGAACGACTACGCCGGGGTCGGCATGAGCTTTCGGCTGGTGCGCGGATGCGATCCCGACTTGATCTTCGATCATTATCGCAGGCGCGAACAGGACGACGGTCCATTTCCCGAACTTGCAGCGCGATACAATTGCAATCTCGTTCCCGGACCGCAATTGCGTGAGAAGGGGACCGTTCAGCGTGCGACCGTCACGTTCAAACGCGGGGTCGAAGAATACGGCGACAGTTACTATCTCGTCGTGCGCTGCGAGAGCGGCTGGGCGACCCATGTCGATCGGCAACAATTCGCGATCGTTGTCGAACTCCTTCATAAGGCGGAAGTGCAGCTCTACGAGCGAGTGCGCCAGCAGGTTCGCATCCAGGCGTAGCGCTGCGCGCAGCGTGGCTGCCATCCAGCTCTCCTCGTAAGATGCAATCCATCAGGAGACGCCGTGACATGCTCACCATCCAGCTTTCTGCCACACCGAAAGGCAACGGCTATCAAGCGACCGTGATATTTCCCGATGGGGTGTCGATCAGCTCAGAGGAAACCTATCCGACGATCGCCGAGGCCATCACCGCCGCGGCGATGAAGCTGCTCGACATGTCCGACCGGCTGTCGGGATTGGATCGACCAAACGAATGATGAGCGCCTGTTGGCGAGGTCGACCAGCACCTCGCCACGGCACGCGAGTGGCGCGCACCAGCACACGAGATCGCGGCCGCGCAGCTCTTCGAGAGCACGCATCAGCTCAGGCCGCGTAGCAACCCAAGCGCGATACTTCGCGATGACGTCGGCGCGTGTGCCGTCACGGCCGATCACGAATGGGTTGCCTCATTTGCTCGGGCGCACGATGTAAACCTGCGTCGCACTTGTGCGCTTGCCGACTGCGCGCGCATTTAAGACCTTGCACATGATCGTTCTCCTTTCTGCTCACGCGGGAAGGCCCCGCCTTGCGGCGGGACCTTCTGCGCGGCGTCTCAGTCGCGGTTCGGACGAGACCAGATGAGCGAGTGGCCCTCCTCGCCTTCCACCTCGACCAGCGTGGCGTAGATCGGAGCTGCGAAGCTGGGGTCGTCCAGCTTGACCGAGAGGTAGTCGCGGTTCTGCTCCTGAGACTTCTTCTTCCAAGCTGCTCCGAACTCGATGGTGCCCGCGAAGATCCGGTAGTCCGGGGCCTTGTCCGAGGTCCGCTCGGCGGGGACGATCTTGGCCTTCACGGTGCCGAGAGCGAGGGGCTTGACGGTGCCCACGAAGCCGTTGCCGTTGAGAGTGAAGTTGCCGATGGTAGCCATGTTCGTGTCCTCTTTCGTTTCTCGGGCCGCGACTATCGCGACCTCGATGGCAGTCGTCAGCCGAAGGCGATCGGACCGTTCACCCGAAGGGCCGCAACGCAGTGGAGGACGGCCAGGGCGAGGCTTTCTTGTCTCGCGAGGAATGGACGCGCAGCGGCCAGGGGAAGAAAGTCGAACCCGGCCGTTGCGGTCTTGAGATCGAGACGAAGCGCAGCGAACGACGGCCTTCGGATAGACATGCCAAATCGAGGACGCAGAGCGCGTCAGACCGAACGATGAGGAAGCGCAACAGCGATCCACACGCCACACCGCGCGGCGGTATTCTTGGCGCACCGCTGAAAGAGACTCGCGCGCACGTTTCGACGGCCAGTTCAGTTCTTGCAGATCGGTGGAAGCAAAAGGGTTTGCGCACGAACGTCAGCGTGTAGCTCTTCGTGACTTGAATAATATAGGGGGGTATACTATCTCTCTCGACGAGAGGAACAGCCGCATGTCGCACACGACCCGCGAGAAGACGAAGTTGACGAACCGGGTGCGCCGCATCCGCGGCCAAATGGAAGCGGTCGAGCGGGCGCTCGAAGACGGAAACGGCTGCGCCGAGGTGCTCCAATTGATCGCGGGCGTCCGTGGCGCCATCAACGGCCTGATGGCCGAAGTGATCGAGGATCACATCCTGCTGCACGTGGCCGACCACGCGCTGGCCCAGGACCAACGCAACGAAGGGGCCGCTGAACTTATCGATGTCGTGCGCGCCTATCTCAAGTAACAACGGAGTTTGTCATCATGGCAATCCAAGACGCCACGCATCGCCGGACACTGACCGATATCGCCGAAGCGCGCACGGATGCCCCGGAGGCGTCGCACGACCATCCCTTTGAATGGCCCGAAGCCGCACGGATTGCGATCGTCGCGGTTGCAGCGGCGGCCGTGTGGTTCCGCGTGTGGGAGCCGTTCCCCGCGGTCAGCGTCATTGGCGTCGTCGGCCTTCTGATCGGCGGCTGGCCGATCTTCAAGGAGGCCTTTGAAAACATCGTCGAACGCCGCATGACCATGGAGCTGTCGATGACGATCGCGATCGTCGCCGCGGCCGCTATTGGCGAGTTCTTCACAGCACTGGTTATCACCCTGTTCGTGCTCGTCGCGGAAGTGCTGGAAGGCCTCACCGTCGGCCGTGGCCGCAGAGCAATCCGCGACCTTCTCGAGTTCTTGCCACGCCAGGTCTCGGTGCGCCGCGCCGGCTCAATCCGGTCAATCTCGGCAGCGGAATTGTCGGTCGGCGACGCCATCCTGGTTGCGCCCGGCGGCCGGATTCCTGTCGACGGGACTGTGCTCTCGGGCCATTCCTTCGTCGACGAATCCCGCATTACCGGCGAATCCATGCCAATTGAGAAGACGGCCGGCACGCAGGTCTTCGCGGGCTCCATCAACCAATCCGGCGCGCTTGAGATTGCCGCCGAGCGGATCGGACGTGACACGAGCTACGGCAAGATTATTGAGGCGGTCGAGCGGGCCGAGAAATCCCGCGCCCCAGTCCAGCGCCTTGCCGATCGTCTGGCCGGATATCTTGTTTACTTTGCGCTCGGTGCTGCCGTTCTGACATACCTAATCACGCGCGACATCTACGCGACGATCTCGGTGATCATCGTCGCCGGCGCCTGCGGCATCGCGGCCGGCACGCCGCTCGCCATCCTCGGCGGCATCGGCCGTTCCGCTCGCCTTGGTGCCATCGTCAAGGGCGGTGTGCATCTGGAGACATTGGGCCATGTCAACACGGTGGTGCTCGACAAGACCGGCACGTTGACCTTCGGACGCCCCGAAGTGCAGCGGGTCGAACCGGTTGCCGGCACGACCGGTGATGAAGTTTTAGATGCTGCCGCGACCGCCGAGGTGCGCTCCGAGCATCCGCTCGGCAAGGCGATCGTCGCCTATGCCCGCAGCCAAGGCCGCAACGTGATTGAGCCGTTAAGCTTCGCCTACACACCGGGCCGCGGCATCACGACGAAGGTCGCCAACGCCACCATCCTGGTCGGCAACCAGGCCTGGATGGCGGAGAATGGGGTAAGCGTGCCAACCGCTTCTAGCCAAGACGTCGCGGCCGGCTCCGAGGTCTTCGTGGCCCGTGACGATCGCCTGCTGGGCACCATCGCAGTGGCCGACAGTGTCCGGCCCGAGGCCAAGCGGGCGATCGATGAGCTGCACCGCATGGGCATCCGGACAGTCCTGCTCACGGGCGATGCGCGGCCTGTGGCGACCGCCGTCGGCTCGGCACTCGGCATCAAGGAAATCGAGGCGGAACTGCTGCCCGAGGACAAGCTGGCGCGTGTTCAGGCCCTGGTCGCCCAGAAGCGCATCGTCGCCATGGTAGGTGACGGCGTGAACGACGCTCCCGCGCTGTCGCAAGCTAATGTTGGCGTCGCCATGGGCTCCGGCACCGACGTCGCCCAAGAGAGCGCCGATGTGGTCCTTTTGGGCAACGATCTCGAACGCTTCGTCCAAACGCTCGCTGTCGCCAGAAGAACGCGAGGCATCATCTGGCAGAATTTTGCAGGCACCCTCGGCGTCGACGCGCTGGGGATCTTACTGGCCGCCTTTGGCTTCCTCAATCCGCTGCTTGCCGCGGGCATCCATGTTGTCTCTGAGCTCGTGTTCATCCTCAACTCGGCCCGGCTGCTACCGACGCCCGAAAAGACGTTCACGGCGGTACCCGAAATCAAGTGCGAACCCGCGAAGGAGTGACTGTGGCCGTCGCATCGCCGTGTCTCGATATCTGCAAGTTCGACCGCAAGGCCGGCCTGTGCGTCGGGTGCTTCCGCACCACAACAGAAATACGCCTGAGGCGGAAGTTCATCGACCATAGACGCCGCGAGATCCTGGCTGAGCGTCGCCGGCGCGAGACCAAGCTGGCCGCGCGCATGATGCCCGGATGACTGCGCAGCCAATCGTGGCGGTAGCGAGAATAATACGCTGTAAGTCGAAGCTATGGAGGTTTCGCTCGGCACCGACCAAGCCGGAAGCGGGCCATGGTCGTCGGAGATTCGTGCTGTGCGACGCTCAACCCGCGCAGCAGGACAGCTTGGCGACGTCCTTGCCGAACGACAGCGCAGCGAGCTTCAGGCCCTCGACGGTGGTGAGATACGGAAAGATCGTATCCGCGAGGTCCTCGACGGTAAGGCCCTGCCGGATCGCAAGCGCCGCGGTCTGGATGCTGTCAGCCCCTTCCGGCGCGAGAATATGCGCGCCGAGCAGCCGGCCGCTGCCGGCATCTGCCACGAGCTTGATGAGTCCACGGGTGTCGCGAGCGGCAAGCGCGCGCGGCACCTTGTCGAGACCGATCGTCGACACGCGCACGGCATGCCCGGCCGCGCGCGCCGCGGCCTCGGTCAGCCCAACGCTCGCCACCTGCGGGTCGGTGAACACGATGGCGGGCATGGCGCTGTTGTCATAGCGCAGGCTGTCGCCGTTAAGAGCATTCTTGGCAGCGAGCTTGGCGCCGTAGGCGGCCATATAGACGAACTGGTCGCGGCCGGTGACGTCGCCGGCGGCATAGATGCCGGCCGCGGTGGTGCGCATGCTGTCGTCGACGACGATGCCGCCCCTCGGCGAGACGGCGATCCCGTGTTCGGCGAGCCCAAGGCCTTCGACGTTGGGTGCCCGCCCCGTGGTGATCAGCACCTGATCGGCGTCAATCGTGGTGTTCTGGCCGTCGCGCGAAATATCGAGCGCAATGCCGTTCTCGGTCTTGCGGATCGCACGGTAGGCGATGCCGGAAATCACGGAGATCCCTTCGTCCTGGAAATATCCCGTCAGCGCTGCGCCGATCTCGGGCTCGGCCTCGGAGAGCAGACGAGACCGGCACACCAGCGTCACCTTGACGCCCGCGCGGGCGAACATCTGGGCGAGCTCCGCCCCGATATAGCCGCCCCCGATGACGAGCAACGATCGTGGTAGCTCCTCAAGATCGAGCGCGGTCGTGCTGGTGAGATACGGCACGGCCTCGATGCCGGGGATGGCGGGTATCGCCGGCCGCGCGCCGGTCGCGATGATGATCTTGCCGGCGGG
>Ga0209916_1002221_pt1 | contig 10473 bp, 5 predicted proteins | sample ThiBio_1000_plan_FD_183956 | JGI IMG/M metagenome (GOLD analysis project Ga0209916, IMG submission 183956) | Wastewater bioreactor microbial communities from Cape Town, South Africa - Thiocy_solids_2 (SPAdes) | ecosystem: Engineered > Bioreactor > Thiocyanate-remediating > Anaerobic-Aerobic ... | reverse complement strand
CTACTTCGTCCGCCTGTGTGCCAGCACCGGGCCGACCGTCTGCGATCCGTCCCCGCCGATGGAATTCACCACCGAGGCGATCGGTCCCACGATCCTGCCGTTCTCCGCCGAAGTGACCCGGACCACGGCGACGCTGGGTGCCGAAATCGACCCCAACAACCTTGCCACGAGCTATCACATCGAGTGGGCCACCTCTTCGGAGTGGGAAGGCAACCCCGGTGCATACCCGCGGAGTCTTCCCGCGCGAGATCGGCAGATCGGCACCGGCTCGGAGCCGGTCATCGTCGACGAGCAGTTGACGGGTCTCGATGCGGCGAGCGGCTACCACTTTCGCATCGTCGCGACCAACTCCGCCGGGACCACGGTAAGCCCAGATCAGTTGGTCGAAACCCTAGACTCGTGCGGCCTGACCGACCGGCGTTGTTTTGAGCTCGTCTCCAGGGCCGACAAGGGCCCGCTCGCGAAACCGGGCAAGAGTCAGATCAGCGGCGGCGGCACCTTGCAGTTTCAGGCCGCTCCGACGGGCTCGGAACTCGCCTACACGGTGGAACTCGGTTACCCGGACGCGACCGCCGGCGACGAAGCCGTCTACCTCGCTCGCAGGGCCTCGACGGGTTGGAGCTCCGAACAGGTCACACCACCGACGCTGGAGCCGCCGATCCTTGGCGGGGGCTCCCAGAACGGCCTGGTCAAAGTCGTCTCCGCCGATCTCCGCTGCGGCGTCGTTGCCAGCCTGGCCCCGCTCGCCGCGGGCGCGCCCCAGAACGTGGTCGAAGCCGGCGGCACCAACCTCTACCGCCGCGACAACGCCGACTCCTCCTACCAGCTGATCACATCGCTGCCTCCCGCCAACGCCGAAGTAGCAAGCACCGGGGCCGGGCTGTTGGGGGAAAAGGAATACCTGGTCGTCGGGATGTCGCCGGACTGCGAGCGGGTGGTGTTCTGGACCATCTACCGGTACCCGGGTATCCCCGCCGACGGCAATGGGAAATCCCAGCTCTACGAATGGGATCACGGCACGCTGCGGAACGTCGCGGTGATCCCGGGTGCGGCTGGCCCGTCTGAGCCGGTGCCCGCCGAATCGTTGCCCGGAGCCATGGACAAGACCGCGAGTCCAGGCTCGATCGGCAGCAAGTCGACGACGGACTACTCGCGTGCGGTCTCGGGCGACGGTTCCCGCTCCGTCTTCACCGCCGTCAGCCGCTTCGGGGGAGACAGCGGCAAGCGGGCGATCTTCCTCCGCGACACGGCAGATCCGACGGTGCTCGCCGGCATCGCGCCGGCCGTCGATGCCTCCCAATCGGAGACCGCCACCCCCAACGACGGCAACTCGCGGTTCTGGACCGCGTCGACGGACGGCCGACGGATCTTCTTCACCGCCCGTTATGGGCTCGCGAGCAACGGATCGAGCGTCGGCATGAGCACCTGTGACAACGCGCCGGCGGCGAACGGCAACGGTTCTGGCGAAGGCTGTGATCTCTACGAATACGACCTTGGCAAACCGATCGGAGAACGGCTGACCGACCTCTCTCCCGATGTCACTGACCTCAAGGGCGCGGGGGTGGTCGGGGTTCTCGATGCTTCCGCTGATGGGCGGTTCGTCTACTTCGCTGCCCGCGGCAAGCTCGAGGCCGAGGGCCGGACTGAAGCCGAAAACCTTAAAGCCGGTGGCTACAACCTCTACCTCGCTCACGGCGGCGTCATCCGTTTAGTGCACGCTCTCGGTGAGGCTGAAGCGATCAAGGGCAACGCGCTGGTCAGCACCGACATCTTCAGGAAGTGGACCTCGCGATCAAGTGCCGATGGGACGACCTTCGTCTTCGAATCGTCGCTCGGTGTTTCGGGCGGGGTGCCGATGGCGTACCTCTACTCCGCGGCGGACGGGACGACCCTCTGCGTCTCCTGTCGACATGACGGCGAGGCGCCCTACTCCGGACACCCGCTCACCCGCCTGATCGACGCGAACCAGACCAACAACTCCGACAGGCTTTTCCAACCGACCGTCCTGACGGACGACGGCCGCCTCTACTTCTATTCCTTCGATCCACTCGCCACCGGAGCTATCGAAGGGCAGCGCAACCTCTTCCAGTGGGCGCACGGCCAAGTGTCTCTCATCGCCACCGAACCTCCGAACATCCCGAAGGCTCTCGGAACCGTAGAAGGCATTAGCTTCTACGGCGGCGTCAGCGCCGACGGAGGCGATGTCTACTTTGCCTCGCCCGTCTCGCCTCCAGGCCTGAATCAGGGCGACGGCTGGAACCTCTACGACGCGCGCGTCGGTGGGGGCTTTCCCGAATCGGCCTCGCCGATGCCCTGTGATGCCGCGGTGGAAGGTGCTTGCAACCCCGGCGCTCCCGGTCCGCGGACCGGTGGGTCGCCCGCAACGGCGACCTTCGAGGGTCCCGGCGATCCCTCCGCCGGCCAACACGGGCACAAGCAGAAGAAGAGGCACGCCAATAGGAGGCACCACAAGAAGAAGCGCCACCAACGGCACAGGGGGAAGCACGCCAAGAGGAAGCACGGGAGGCCGGGCAAGGTCGGCCGGGCAAACACCGACCGGAGGGCCGCAAAGTGATCGACCGGATGAGGACTCCCAAAGCTCTCGCGGTGATCGCGCTCGCGCTCTCGATGGTCGTCCTCGGTAGCTTCGCGGCCGCCGCCCGGGCGGCGGCACCGGCCTGGCGTGTCCTCGCCGTCACCGGACCGACCGACCTGCCCCCGGTGACCGTCGAGGTCCAGCAGCTTGCGGTCGATGCCTCCGGCGGGACCTTCAAGCTGGCCTTCGAAGGCGCGCAGACCGGTGACCTGCGTTCGGACGCGGAGCCTGACGCGATCCGCTCCGCCCTCGATGCCCTCCCGACGATCGGCGGCGCCGGTGGCTCGGTCACGGTCACCGGCGGCCCCGGCAACGTCGGCGCCGAAAACCCCTATTACGTCCACTTCGAAGGTGGCCTCGCCGGCCGTGACGTTCCGGCGCTTGCCGCGGTCGCCGGGGCGCTGCAGGGCGGCTCCGGAAGCGTCGCCGTCACGACCACGGTCGAGGGCAAAGGCACCTTCGAAAGGGGGAGCCTCGCGGTCAGCATCACCAACGTCGGAGCCGCCGCCGCGGTTGCTCTTCCACCACTCACCGTTACCGTCGGGCCGCTTCCGTCCGGGATCGAAACCCGTTCGGTCAACGAAGTCGACCCCATCACGAACACCCTGTGGAGCTGCCCGGCCGCGGCCGAGGGCACGACCCTGACCTGCACGTACTCCGCCTCCGTCGGAACGAACGAAAGCGCGCCGACCTTCCTGATACCCCTGACCGTTACTGGTTCGACGGCGCCGGCGCACTCGACGTTGCCGGTCGCCGCCTCCGGCGGCGAAGCAGCGGCGGACACCGAGGACGTCCCGTTGGTCGTCTCCTCGACCCCGGCGTCTCCTGGTCTGGCGGCCTTCTGGGCCGGAGCGTTCGACGCCGATGGCCGCCCCGAATTGCGGGCCGGCGGGCATCCCAGCTCCGCCTCGGCGGCCTTCTGGCTCAACACGGTCCTTGCCCCCGATGGGGTATCTGTCATTCCCGCCGGGGCCCTGCGCACCGTCGACGTCGGCCTGCCCCCCGGGTTCATCGGCAACCCTTTGGCCACGCAGAGCCGCTGCCCGCAGGAAGCGCCCGACTCGGGCATCAGCGCCGAATCGCCGGCCTGCACCGAAGCCGGATCACGGGTCGGGTCCATCTACATCGCCAAAACCACCCTCCCTATCGCCAGCTTCGGCGGTACCAAGCTCGGGATTCCCGCGCCGCTGTTCAACGACGTGCCGGCGCCTGGCACCGCCGCCGAGTTCACTGCCAACGTGGCCACCTACGCGCACGTCAGCCTGTTCGGGTCGGTCCGGTCCGCGGAGGATTTCGGCGTCAACGTCGGCAGCATCAACCTGCCCACTTCCGCAAAGGTTTTCGGGACCTTGTCCACCCTCGAAGGCTTCCCTGCCGCCGCCGTCGGCAAGGCGTTCCTGCGCAACCCCACCGATTGCTCCCTGCAGCGCGCCGAAGCCGCGGCGGGCCGCGGGCCGCGCGCGACGATCTCGATGAACAGCTGGGCGAACCCGGACCCTGGTGCGATCGAAGACGAAGCGACGGCCGTGCAGCCGGTGGTCGTCGGATGTGGCGCGCTCACGGACGTATGGGTGGGCAGGGGCCCCGAACCCGCTCAGGAACGACCCACCTTCTCGATCCAGCCGACCGTAAGCCAGGCTTCTACCGGAACCGCCGCCGACGCGGGCCTCCACATCCCCCAGCGGGATCTCACCGACGCGAATCGGCTTGGCACCTCCGACCTGAAGAAGACGGTCGTGACACTGCCGCCCGGCCTGACGTTGAATCCGTCGGCGGCCAACGGCCTCGCGGCCTGCGGCGAGGACGAGGTCGGCTACAAGGGCTCGGAATTCCCCGCGCCGACGCCGATCCGCTTCGACGAAGAACCCGTGCGCTGTCCGGAAGCGTCGCGCATCGGGACCGTACGGATCGCGACGCCGCTGCTGGACGAAGAACTCGACGGGACGATCTACCTGGCGGCGCAGGACGAGAACCCATTCCACTCGCTGATCGCGCTCTACCTCGTGGTCGAAAGCAAGCGTTTCGGCATCACGCTGAAGCTGGCGGGGGAAGTGAAGGCGGATCCGGACACGGGGCAGTTGACGGCGACCTTCGACGACAACCCGCAGCTGCCGTTCGAAGACCTGACGCTTCACTTCCGCGGCGGGGGGCCGCGATCCCAGCTGGCCACGCCCGACCTCTGCGGTGAGTACAAGAGCACCGGCGCGCTGACGCCGTGGTCGGCTGAATCGGAATCGGCCGACGAAGCGGCCCGGATCGAAGAAGCCGGCTTCCGGATCACCTCTGGGCCCGGCGGGGGAGCGTGTGCGACGAGTGCCGGAGCGCTCCCGTTCTCCCCGAGCTTCGAGGCCGGCACCATCTCGACGGCCGCGGGTGCCTACGCGCCGCTGGTGATCAAGCTGGCACGCAAGGACGGGGAACAGGAACTCACCCACCTCGACTTCACGCTCCCGCCCGGCGTCACCGCCAAGCTCGCCGGCGTCTCCTACTGTCCCGCCGCGGCGATCGACGGGGCGAAGGCGAAGGCGGGGAAGGCGGAGCTGGCGAGCCCGAGTTGTCCGGCGAGCTCCCAGATCGGCACCGTCGACACCGCGGCGGGGGTCGGCTCGGAACCGATCCACGTCGGTGGCACGGTCTATCTCGCCGGGCCTTACGGCGGCGCGCCGCTCAGCTCGGTGGTGATCACGCCGGCGGTTGCGGGGCCCTTCGATCTCGGCAACGTGGTCGTCCGGGCGCCGCTCTTCGTGAATCCCGAAACGGCCCAGATCACGGCCCGCTCGGAGGAGATCCCGCACATCCTCAAGGGGATCCCGCTGAAGCTGCGCTCCGTCGAGATCAAGGTCGACCGGTCCGAGTTCAGCCTCAACCCGACAAGCTGCAATCCGATGGCGGTGACGTCGATGATGAGCGGGTTGAACGGCGCGACCGCCTCGCCCACGAGCCGCTTCCAAATCGGCGGGTGTCAGAAGCTGCCGTTCAAGCCGCGGCTGAAGCTGCGGGTCATCGGCAAGACCAACCGCAACGCCAAACCGCGCCTGAAGGCGGTCCTGACCACGAGGCCGGGGGAAGCGGGCATCCGTCGCGCCCAGGTCAACCTGCCGCATTCCGAGTTCCTCGAACAGAATCACATCAAGACTGTCTGCACGCGGGTGCAGTTCGCGGCCGGAGACGGGAATGGCTCGGCCTGCCCGAAAGGATCGATCTACGGCCGTGCCAAGGCCTGGACGCCGCTACTCGACCGACCGCTCGAAGGCTACGTCTACCTGCGCTCCAACGGTGGCGAACGGAAGCTGCCCGACCTCGTCGCGGCGCTCGACGGTCAGATCGACATCGCCCTCTGGGGCAAGGTCGACTCCGGCCCCAACCAGGGCATCCGCAACACCTTTGAAGTTGTGCCCGACGCGCCCGTCTCACGCTTCGTGCTCGAAATGCGAGGCGGCAAAAAGGGCCTCCTGGTCAACTCGGAAAACCTCTGCTCGAAGCACGCGAAGCGCCGCGCGATCGTCCGTCTCGTCGGCCAGAACGGCAAAATCCGGGCCTCGAAGCCGCTGGTCGGGAGACGGTGCAGGAGGGCTGCGAAGGGGAGGTGACCGACCGAGGGCCGGACGCCGGCGTCGTTCGCGAAGTGGAGGTGACCGGCGGTTAAGGTGGCCGGGTGGGGGAGGCAGGGCCAGAGAGTCGCGGGATGCTGGGCACCCGCCTGAGAGGGCGGCTGCCGGAGCTGCGGGCGGCGGTGGCGACGCGGGTCCACGCCTTCGACGATCCGGGTGCGGTCCCCGATCCCGCCTACCGCGAGGGGCTCGACGCGGCGCTGCCGGCGGCGGTCGAGTACGCGATCGCGTGCCTCGAAGGCGGCGACGGGCGGCGTCCCGAGGTGCCGGTCGAGGTCCTGGCGCAGGCTCGCCTCGACGTGCGCGACCGGGTGCCGCTCGACACCGCCACGCGTCGCTACCTGGCGGTGAACGCGATCGTCGGCGACTTCCTGGCTGAGGAGGCCGAGCGCGCGGGCATCTCGACGGCGGCGCTGCGGGGGCTGCTCGCGGTGCAGGCGACGCGGCTGGACGAGCTGCTCGCGGCCGCCGGGGCCGAGCACGCGCGCGAGGTGCGCAACCGGCCGACGACCGCGGCGGAGCGCCGGCGCGAGTGCGTGAAACGACTGCTCGCGGGGGAGCTCGTCGACCGAGCCGAGCTCGGCTATGACCTCGACGGGGAGCACGTCGCGCTGATGGCGAAGGGCGACGCGGCGAAGGAGCTGCTGCGTGAGCTGGCCGCGCGCCTCGACCGTCGGCTGCTCGCGGTGCGGCGCGAGGAGGAGCCGCTCTGGGCGGCCTGGCTCGGGGGACGGAGGCCGATGGCGACCGAGGAGGTCCTGCGGGCGCTCGGCGGGATGCCGCTCTACGGCGTCGTCCTCACCGTCGGCGAGCCCGCCGACGGACTGGAGGGCTGGCGGTTCACCCACGCGCAGGCGAAGGCGGCGCTGCCGATCGCCGACCGCGGCGGCCGCCCGGTCGTGCGCTTCATCGACGTGGCGCTGGAGGCGGCGATCGTGCGCGACGAGCTGATCGCGATGTCGCTGCGGCGGCGCTACCTGGAGCCGCTGGAGGCGGCGCGCGACGGCGGCGAGCTCGCCCGGCGCACGCTCCGCGCCTACTTCGAGGCCGAGCGCAACGTCTCGGCGACCGCGGCGGCACTCGGCGTCGACCGCCGCACCGTGCGCAACCGCCTGGCGGCGGTCGAGGAGGTGCTCGGCCGGCCGCTCAACGGCTCGGCGGCGGACATGGAGATCGCCCTGCGCCTCGGCGACTGACGCCGCCGCGCTTCCCACCTTCGTTTCCCACCTTGGTCATTCGCGGTGCGTCGATTCCCCAGATCGGGGCGGCGCCGCGCGCGCCGGCGACGGAGCATCGGCGCATGAAACGGAACCTGATCCGCGTCGCGCTCACCGCCCTCGTCATCTCCTCGGTCCTCTGCGGCGCCGCCTTCGCCGCCAAGGAGGTCGTGCGCTCCGGCAACCTCTCGCTGACCGACGACGGCGGCATCTCCCCGTACAAGCTGCCCGCCCACGGCGGCGCGCCCGCCACCGCCCGGCTCGAAGCGGAGATCGCCACGCTCGACGGCGCCCAGCCGCCGGCCCTGAAGTCGATCGATCTGGAAGTCGCGAAGACGATCGCCGTCGACGCGACCGGCCTGCCGGTCTGCAAGCCGAGCCAGGTCACCGCCACCAGCTCGGGGTCGGCGAAGCGGGCGTGCGCGGACGCGCTGATCGGTAGCGGCAGCGCCGAAGTCGAGGTCAGCTTCCCCGAACAGGCGCCGTTCTCCTCGACCGGCCCGCTGCTCCTCTTCAACGCCGGCGTCCAGGGCAAGACGACGAACGTCCTCCTCCACGCCTACGTCGACGTCCCGGCGCCGACCGCGGTCGTCGTCCCGGCCCAGATCACCCGCATCCACCGCGGCACCTACGGCCTCGAGATCACCGCCCAGATCCCGAAGATCGCCGGCGGCGCCGGCTCGGTCACCAAGTTCCAGCTCAACGTCGGCCGCAAGTTCACCTACCGCGGCCACCCCCACAGCTTCCTCACCGCCACCTGCCCCTCCGGCCACTGGGGCACCCGCGGCGAAGCCGAATTCAGCGACGGCACCCGCCTCCACGTCCTGCACGTCTTCCCGTGCGTCACCGCCCCCTGAACGCGACCCGGCGAGCCAGCCAACCTGCCTCTGAGATCGCCAGGATCGCCAGCACGCCGGCGACGCAGCAGGAGAGGGCCAGCGCCGACATCTCGCCGCCGAGCAGGGCGAGGACGGCCAGCGCGGCCACGCAGAGCAGGCGCTTCGGGCTCCCTCGGCCGATCATCCGCAGCCGCACCATCGTCTCGCCGAGCAGGTAGACCGCCGGGCCGATGGTCGTCATCACGACCCCGGCGGTGGTGAGGTGGTCGCTCGGGTGGGCGACGAGCAGGTCATCGGCGACCGCCACCATGATGATCCCGGCGACGATCGGCAGGTGCAGGTAGGTGTAGGCGTCGCGGGCGATGCTGCCCGGGTCCTCGGCCGCGGCGATGTCGCTCATCGTGTGCTCGGCGACCTCGCCGAAGTAGAGCCAGAAGAGCACGGCGGAGATGAAGAAGGCGACGGCCAGGGCGAGGACGCTGGACGGGCTGAGGCCACGCGAGCTGGCGGTGGCGCCGGTGATCACGATCGACTCGCCGAGGGCGATGATGACGAAGGACTGGAAGCGCTCGGCGAAGTGGGCGCCCTCGACGTCCCAGTCGGTGGTCCGCGAGCGGCCGAGGCCCGGGGTGACGTAGCCGACCAGCGGCGCCAGCAGGTCGATCGCCAGCGCCGCCCCCCAGATCCACGGCCGCGCTCCCTCGCCGACGACGGCGCCGAGGATCCAGAGGACCGCCGAGGCGCAGCTCCAGGCGACCAGCCGCTCGAAGACGCGGCGGAGGTGGTGGTCGCGCTCGAGGAGCGCCATCGCGGCAAGGTTGCGGCCGACCTGCATCAACACGTAGGCGCCGGCGAAGAGCGCCGCCCCGCCGGCGAAGGCGGTCGGGATCGCCGCCGACATCAGCAGGCTGGTGAGGGTGACGCAGGCGAGGATCAGCCGGACCTTGGTCGAGCGGGGGTCGAACCAGTTGACCATCCAGGTCGTGTAGATCCAGGCCCACCAGACGACCAGCAGGATGAACGCCGCCTGCGCGATCGCCGCCCGGGACAGATCGGCGTCGATCACCAGATGGGAGATCTGGGTGACGGCGAAGACGTAGACGAGGTCGAAGAAGAGCTCGGTCGGGGTCGTCTCCTGGCGATTGCCGTCGCGCGGGCGCAGGTGCGCGGCCGCCCACCTCGTCGATCGTGACTGTCCGACCTCGGTGGCGATGCGTCGATCCTACGTGGGCCGCGGGCTCCGGCGGAAGCGGACCCTCCGCCGCCCCGTTTTCGCCTATACAATGCCCCGCTCGGGGTCGGCTTCGCCTGGCCTCCGACCGCCCTCCGGGGCGCTGCGGCTGGGTAGCTCAGTTGGTAGAGCACTCGACTGAAAATCGAGGTGTCGCCGGTTCAAGTCCGGCCCCGGCCACTCACTCATCGGCAGCCGCCCCGCAGGCTGAGAGACTTCGGCCCATGCAGTCACTTCCCTTCGATCCGATCGAGGAGGCGCGCCGCCATTGGGCGGAGCGCTGGCCGGGGGACGCGGCGGATGAGATGGTCGCGGTCACCTCGGTGATGCGGGTGCACCAGATCCTGATGGCGCGGCTGAACGAGCTGTTGGAGCCATATGGGCTGACGTTTCCGCGCTACGAGGCGCTGATGCTGTTGCACTTCTCCAAGCGGGGGTCGCTGCCGTTGGGGAAGATCGGGGAGCGGCTGCAGGTGCACCGGACCAGCGTCACCAACACGATCGACGGGCTCGAAAAGCTGAAGCTGGTGCGACGGGTGCCGCACGAGAGCGACCGCCGGGCGGTGCTGGCGGAGATCACGGCGCCGGGCCGGAAGGTCGCCGAGGAGGCGACCGAGACGCTGAACGCGGCCCACTTCGCCACCGAGCCCCTCTCCGACGGAGACCTAGCGGGCCTCGCCGGGATCCTGCAGAGCCTGCGCGTAGGGGCCGGCGACTTCCCGGGGTGAGGTGGGGGGGACGGGCGGGGGTCCGCGGCGCCTGCGGCCGTCCGAGGTGGCGGGTGCGGGTGTCCTGGGCTCCTCATGGGGGTCCTGGCAGGCTGTGACCCCCATGAGGAGCCCAGGACGTGGGGGGGTGCGTGGGAGAGGCGTCACAGGGACGTCGCGAAGTCGGACTTACGTGAGGATCGGGTCGGGGAGCCTCCACACCTCGGCCGGATCCGTGACGAAGATGCCGGGAACGTCACACTTTCCGGCCC
>Ga0209916_1002218_pt1 | contig 10481 bp, 14 predicted proteins | sample ThiBio_1000_plan_FD_183956 | JGI IMG/M metagenome (GOLD analysis project Ga0209916, IMG submission 183956) | Wastewater bioreactor microbial communities from Cape Town, South Africa - Thiocy_solids_2 (SPAdes) | ecosystem: Engineered > Bioreactor > Thiocyanate-remediating > Anaerobic-Aerobic ... | reverse complement strand
TCTTCGGTTTCCTAGGGATCCTCGTCGCCACGCCGTTCGCGGCGGTGATCGTGCTGCTCGTGAAGCACCTGTACGTGCGCGACGTGCTCGGCAAGGATGTGGCCGAGAGCTGAGCTGACGGGCGGCTACGACGAGACTGAATTTCCGCCCGGTGGGGTCACAGATCTCTCGTCCTGCACGCCCTGACGGCGCCAGCGGCGCTCACCTCCTATGCTCGCATGCTGGAGCGGAAGACGTGGATGCTGTCCCAGGTGTGTCCTGGACCGTATCATCAACCGTTTCTAGCCGACGCGCCATATGGCAAAATGCCTGCAAGTGCATTTCGGGCCCGGAGGCGGCGCCAATCACCTTTCGAGCGGGCGCTGATGGCGGCCGTGGCCGCTTGCGTGGGCCTCGATCAGGCTGGCGACGGGGAGGGTCATGGCTAGGTCGGATCGAACGCGAACGTCATGGTTCAGCGGCTTGGGTCGCGCTTGATGCCATGCTTCTCCGTACCCTAGGTAGGTTGTCGCTCTCGGGCGTGCGCTTCAGTCGCCCTAAGCCGTTGTTGCTCCTGACGTACTTGGCTCTCGAGGGCCCGCAGTATCGCCGCTTCCTCGCGGAGTTGTTCTGGCCCAACGCCGGCGACTCGAAGCAGAGCCTCACGGTTGCGCTGTCTCAACTACGCGCGGCTGAGCCGACGCTCGTGCGCAGCGAGGGACCGCGCGTGCACGCGGCCGTGAGTTGTGACGCCGAGCAGTTCAGGGCGGCCACCGCCAACGGCGAATGGGAGCGGGCCTTAGGGCTTTACGAAGGTGCGTTCCTGGCGGGAGTGGACGTGGAGTCCGGAAACATCGAGCTCGAGGAATGGCTCTTCGCCACGCGCGAGTTGTTCGCACTGTCGGCCCAGGCCGTGTTGATGGAACTCGCCGAGCGGGCGCTCGCGCGAGCCGACTTGCCTGAGGTGAGTAGCCTAGCGGAGCGCGCCGTCAGGTTGGCGCCTGACGGCGGCGGCGACCCGCTGCGACTCGGGCGCCTGCATGCGCTGCTGGCCGAGGTCGACAGTCCGCGCCTCGGCGCGTTGCGCAAGGAAGCCGATGCGCTCGGCGTTGCGCTGCCCGTGCGGAAGGCGCAGCGGGAGAACGCGGTTCTGCGCTCGCTCCCAACCAACTTCACGCCGTTCCTTGGTCGTGACGGCGAGTTGGCTTCGCTGCAGGCCTTGTTCGAGGCGGACGCGCGCCTCGTGACGATCACTGGACTTGGCGGCATCGGCAAGACCAGATTGGCAGTGGAGCTCGCGCGGCGCCTCACCGCGGCTGGCCGGTACCGGCAGGTCCTCTTCATCTCTCTTGGCGGCGCCAAGGTGGACGACCAGTTCGCGGCGCTGGCGGCCGATGCGCTGCCCGGGCCGAACCGCGGCCGCCGCGCGTCGGACAGGGCAGAAGGCGAGGGCGATGGCAAGGTCTTGCTGGTCATCGACGACCTCGACCCCACCGCTTCGCTGCGCGATCAGATCGAGGAGCTGCTCAACGGTTCGGCGTTGCTTGACGTGGTGATCACCTCGCGCCTGCCGCTCGGTTCGGTGGCGGAGACACAGTTCCAGTTGACCGGGCTCAACCTGGGTGGTGACGGGCCAGGTATCGGATCGCCGAGCGATGCAGTCGCCCTGTACCTCCTGACGGCAAGGCGCTAAGATTCGACCTTCGAGCCGGGCCCAGTCGACATCGTCAGCGTGCGGCGCATCTGCGAGCTCGTCGCAGGATCGCCGCTCGGGATCGAACTGGCGGCCTCCCTCTCGAGGGTGTTGCCCACCAGCGAGCTCCTAAGCGAGATGCGGCTAACCCTCGACGTGCTTGGTGACGGGCAGGGCGCCATGCCGGAGCGCCACCACAGCGTTAGGGCGATCTTCGACAACTCCTGGTCGAGGTTGACCGCCGACGAGCGTGCGGCGCTGGCGGGTTGCGCGTTGTTCCGGGGCGGCTTCACCCGCTCGGCGGCCGGCCGGGTACTTGGGCTAGACCTCAAGTTGCTGAACACCCTTCTGGAGCGCTCGCTGCTCAGGCGTAACGGCAACCGTTTCGAGCTGCACCCGCTCGTGCAGCAGTACGCGGCGGAGAAGCTCGACGGCTACCAGCTTGAGGTCGAGCAGTGGCGAGAGCGGCACGCCGTTCACTACACGTCGTGGTTCGCCTCCAAGCGCCCGGCCGACCAGCGTTCCGGCCAACGCCAAGCGCTTGAGGAACTCGGTACCGACTTCCTCAACCTGCAAGCCGCCTGGCAGTGGGCGACGAGCGCCGGCAGGACCGACCTCATCGAGCAAGCCGTATTCATGACGTCGAGGTTCCTGTTCCTGCGCGGCCGCACCAGCGAACTCAACAGGCTGCTCGAACTGGCCGACGGCGTAGCCGCGAGCGGCTCCATGCTGAGGGCGAGGGTGCTGCGGTGGCGCGCCGCCATCGCGGGCTGGTCGGATCCCGTGAGCGCTCAGCGGCTGCTCGGCGAGGCTCTCGCCATCCACGTCGACCTTGGGCGCAAGGACGGGCTCGGCCAGCTCTATCACCACCTCGGCTTGGTGGCCGCATTCCAGGGCGACACCGAACTCGCGCGGCGCCACTGGAACGCCGCCATCCCGCTTCTGGAGTTGCGCGACGACGAGGAGCTGCTCGGGGCGGCCTGCAGCAACCTCTCCCTCGTCACGGCGCTGGCGTCTCAGCACGAGGAGTTGGCGCAGCGCGCTCACGACGTCTGCGTGGAGAGAGGAGCAACGGCCCAGCTCGCCGTCTGCCTGGCGAACGAGGCAGGCGAGGCGCATTACGCCTACGGTGACAGTGTTACCGCAGTGGCCCGCCTGGAGGAAGCCATCAAGTTGGAGGAGAGCAAGGGGGGCCGAGACGATTACCTCGAGCGCTTCTACGTGCGGCAGGCCCACGACCTGCTCAACCTGGGTGATCTGGAGGGCGCCGCGGCGCGGCTGGCCCAAGCGTACCGGCTTATCGAGGAGCGAGACACGCACGACTATCCCGATCAGGGCCTGTTCCCACCGATCGAGTTGGTCGAGGCGCTGCTCCTCGACGCCCGCGGGGAGCCGGAGGCGGCTTGCGCGGCGGCGGAGCGGGCGCCCACTGATCGCCTCTGCCGAGAGGTCTTGGTCCGCCTGGCGCTTGAGGCGGGCAACGCGGCGGCGGCGGAGGGGCACCTCGCCACGCTCATAACCTTGCGGGGCTACGGATACGCCGTCAGGGCGCGCCTGCACGAGCGCGCGGTGGAGCAACTCTTCACGGCCGAACTGGCTCGCGTGACGAGTGCTGCCGCGGCCGCCACGAGCGATGAGGTTGAGGCAACGCTACAGCGGGCTGTGGCCCTCGAGTGCCTTGGGTCAGTTCTCGAGGACGCCCTAACCTACACGTTCGTCCCACTGGCCCTTGAAGCTATTACCGCCGCACGCGCCCTGAGCCCCGACCTGTGCCCACTTCCCGGCCTCGAGCTCGCGGCGCGCCACGTCGCCAGCCGCTTCTACGTGCGGCGCCGAGCGGCCGCCATGTTGCCGCCTGATCGTCCACCCGCAACGGAGGCGGTCGTGGGCGGGTGGTTACAGGTACCGCCTACCGAACTCGTGCCGATTGTTTCAGCACTGGCGCGTGACGTGCGGGCCAAGCTGGCCGCGGCGATGAACGTGCGAGGACGCTCCGATTAGCCGCTGTTTAGGACGCGTTTAGTCAAGCCCTCATGCCACTTAGGAAGCGTTAACCGCCCCTCACTAACCTGCTCGTGAAGCCCCGGTTGACCGGGTCTCAGGAGGAGGGAAGTTCGCATGATCAAGTTCCGAAGCAAACTAGTACGTGTAGTTGCGGCGGCGATTGCTCTGCTCACCCTGGGGGTCACACATGGGGCGGTGGGTTGCCAGTTCCTCGATCCGGGCGCGACATTCGGTTCGGCGCCTCCCGCGATCGCGCTCACTCCTCCCCTCGGTCAGAAGCCGGCCACCGCGCGCGACGCCATGCGCATGGCAGCGGCTCCCGTCCCCGACGAAGCCTTGAACGTCAAGCGGGAGATGGTCGACCTGCGGGCTGAGGTAAGGCAAGCCGCTAGAGACAGAGCGGCTGCCGAACTGGCCCGGCTCCGCGCGACACAGCAGCTGGGGGCCGCAGCGCACCAACCCGGCGCCCAGCAGTTGTTGGTTGGATTGCGGTACGAAGCCAACTGCGTTTCGTACCAAGATCACGGTTCGGCGGTCGCTGCCTCCGGTGGAGTGTGGGCCGTTGTGCCGATGATCTGCCTCAATGTGATCGCTTGACGCATCCCGGGGCCGCACGCTCTCGCCTGTCCGAGCACGCGGCCCCGGACCAACACGGCGCGGTGCGCGCCCCGCAGCAGCCTGAGCGCCTCGGGCCCGCGGTCGTCGTTGTAGGGCGTGCCGAAGAGGTAGCTGGTCAGGACGCTGATGAGCGTGGCCACGCGGCACGAATACCCGCACCGCCGTCAGGCACGAGATAACTGGCTGGGTAAATTGCTTCGACCGCTTGGAACTTCAGACTAGACGAACAAAGTGGTGCACCAGGAAGGACTTGAACCCTCGACCTACCGCTTAGAAGGCGGCTGCTCTATCCACTGAGCTACTGGTGCAGGACGCTACGTTTGCGGTGCAGGCGGGGGGTGCGCCTCGCCTTGCTCTCCCGTTGACTCCGCTTCACTCCCGGTGGGGGTGATTTCTGAACCCCCACTTTGACCCCCACGGTCTCCGGCGGGGACAAGGATCGCGGACGGGTCAAGAGCGGCGGTGGCCAACTGCGACTGCATCACATCATTGTAGATGCTCAACGCCAAGAACGGCGTGGAGTGCCCCAACAGCCGCTGAATCACCTTTGGTGGTTGCCCAGCCTGCGCCCACAACGTGGCCGCCACGCGCCGCATGTCATGGAAGCGAATGGCCGGCACCTTCACGGCGGGGCGGCCCCCGGCTTCGGCCTTCGCGGCGCTCTTGTTCGCCCGCGCGATCGTCGCCCTGAACGCGCGGCCCAGGTTGCCGTCGCCGAGCATCGTGCCGGTCGCGCTGGGGAACGCCCACGGGCTGTCAGGCGCGTGCGCGCGGCCCTCCACCAGCACCGCGTGCAGGCTCGCGTGAATCGGCACGCTGCGCGCGCTCGCCGCCGTCTTGGGGGTGCCGACGACCCCGCCGCGCGTCCACGTGCGGTCAACACGAATCGTGGTCGCCGTAACGTTCGCCCACGGCAACCCCAGCAGCTCGCCGCGCCGCAAGCCGGTGAACACCGCCGCCGTGAACACCGCGCGGTAGGTCGGCGTGGCGGCCGCCAGGAACGCCGAGACCTCGGCGGGTTGCCACACCCCGCGTTTGGTCGGGCGTTGCCGCACCGGCTCGATGTTCCGCACGGGATTGAACTGGATCAGCTCCCACCGCTCAGCCTGCCGGAACGCGCCCTTCAAGTAGCGCCTGATGGCGTTCGCCGTCGCGGGCGCGTGAGCGTCCAGCAGGCGCTGCACGTGCAGCGGGGTCACGCGCGCCAGCGGCACGCTGCCCATGCCGTCCACCGCGTGCTTCACGACGCGTTCGTACTCGCGCAGTGTGTTGGGTTTAAGTTCGCGCTTGCTGGCGAGCCACCGCGCCAGGAACGCCTCGACCGTGAGGCGCTCCGCGTCCGGGTGCGCGCGCATGAGCGCCGCCTCGCGCTGAGCGCGGTTCCTGAGCGCCTCAGCTTCAGTCTTCCCGCGCGCCACCACCCGCGTCGTCGTGCCGTCCGGCAGCCGCACTTGCTTCTCTGCCCGCCAGCGTGTGCTGCGGCCGGTCGCCTGCTCCTTGTACACGGTCCCGAGGCCGCGCGGGCCACGCTTAGCCACCGCCGTTCGCTATCGACTGTGGTTGCCGTTGATCACGGTTATGGGCGTGCGTACTTCGCGCACGACGCCGTAGATGCGCAGCTCGCGCGTCCAGATCGGGTCAAAGGCCGGGTTGCGGCTCGTCAGCATGAACATTCCGCCGTTCAGGCGTTCGAGCGTTTTGACGAGCATTCCGTGCTCTGGCGCCCAAGCGACGATGACGTTGCCGGGCGTGGCGTGGTCTTGGCATTTGACGACGACGGTGGAGCCGTTCGGTATCAGTGGGCTCATGCTGTCGCCGGTCACGACGTAACCGATGTGCTCTCCGCGCCATTCGGCCGGAATGTCTATCTCCCCAATCACTGTTCCCCCGTCACTCCCCGGACCCGCCGATAGCAGATCGAACACCAATGCCGTGCCGGTGCCTCTCGCTGGCACGAGGACGGCTTCGTCGGTTGGTTGCGCCAGCGCTAGGCCGGTTTCTCGCTCAAGGCTTTCGACGTCCCACTGGAGCAATCCGAGGAGTGACGCGAACGTGTCGGGTTCGTTCACCCACAGTCGCTTGATGGTGCGGGCGGTGTCGTCGAGGAGCCCTTGGCTCACCCAAGACTGGGACTTGCCGAGCGCAACGCCGAGTTTCGCCTGCGTGATGCCGCGTCGGGTCATCTGCGTCTGCACTGCGAGTCCGGCTTTAGTCCGCGCCATTGTGAGCACCAATCGAATCACCGTCCATCTGTGAACGCAATATTAGAGGCGCAGATATTGACACGTCAATAGGTGGTGTAATATCATCCAGAGCGATGATGAAGTCACTGAGAGATCTACGGTCGGAGAAGGGACTCACCCAAGACCAACTCGCGTCCCTCGCGGGAATCTCGCAAGGCAGCCTCTCCCAATACGAAACGGGCGACGTCACGCCATCCCTGGCGAACGTCAAGCGGCTGTCCTCAGCCCTAGAAGTATCAGTAGAAGTACTGATACGCTCACTGGAACCGAAAGGAGAAGAGCAGTGAACCGCAGCGACTCCCTACTGAGCATGCGCGAGGTGAGCGAACGCCTCGGCTTCACCGGCTCGAAAGGCCTCTACCGGTTGATTCAGAACGACCCCGACTTCATCACTTTCAAGGTCGGCGACGCGTACAACGCGCCGCGCCGCATGCGCGAATCCGCACTCCGCGCGTGGATCGCGAAGCGCGAAGCGCGAGAAGGGAAGTAACGCGAGACCAAGGCATCGGCCGCCTTTCGGCGGCCAACACCCCCTAGCCCGTTACCACGCGGGAAGGAAAGGAAGATCCAGTGACCAGCATAGCAGACCCCAACACCAAGACCCGCCTGACTGCGCTCCAGGAAGAGCGTCACGACATCCTCGAGCGGCTGCAGGACCTGCTGGCCGAGGCGGAGTTGCACGGCCTCGCCGGGCAGATGGACAGGCGGACGGCCACCCGCGAGCGCATCCGCGCCGCCGGTGAGCACCTCGGAATCGTCAACGAGCAGATCGCGGCGCTCACCTTCGGCCGCTCATCACGCGCCCTACCCGCCCGCACCAACAGTTGGCAGGTGGAGCGGTGACTCGCGCCGTCCTGACCCGCGAGGACCTCACCGTCGCCGTGCAACGGCACCTCGCCGCGCAGACGGAGTTGCTCGCCGCGGAGGAGGAGCACGCTCGCGTCGCCCTCCGCGCCACGGACGCCCGCTTCGCACTCAAGGCGGAGCTGGAGGCCCGCCGCCAAGACCGCGTCGTCGTCGCTGGCCACCTCGTCGAACTCACCGACAAGAGCGTGAGCGTCACGTCCATCGAGGTGCTGCCGTGAGCCACGTCATCCGCTTCGACCTGGAGAAGCGCTGCGCCGAATGCAACACCAAGGGCGCCGCAGAGAACGGCTTGTGCCTCGAATGCAGCACGAACGCCATGTTCGACATGCCGATGAAGTCGGCCATTGGCAAAGCGGTCGCCGAGCGAGCACGCAAGCTGGGCCTCGGTCGGCCCAAGAGCAAGAGGCAGCCGTGAGCCGCCTCGACGAGATCCGGGCGCGCAAGTGGACCTCCTTCCAATTGATGTTGCGGGCCAAGCAGACCGGCGACGTGCTCCTCGCCGCCGAAGCCGACGCGCAAGCCGTCGTCGAGCGCCTCCGCAAAGGCCCCGTGCGGCTCCTGCCGCTCGAGCCGACCGTCGTGATCGAGACCGCAGCCAAGCAACTCGGGGTGCTCGCATGACCCCGAGCCTCGAGGCAACCGCGTACGTCGCCGTCCTCTTCGGCGGCCTGGCCATCATCATCGGCGCCCTCCTCGGCATCCACGACGGCATCGAGTGGCTCATCAACAGGAGGAGAGCATGACCCGCGGTTTCGACACGGAAACACATTTCTGCCGCGACCTCACGTGCGAGGGCGCAAGCGGCTTCGAAGTCAAGTGGCACCCCGCCACCATGATCGACCCCGCCTGGCCGGAGACGGACGCCTGCCCGCACTGCGGCCACGAGATGACCGACAAGCGCCTCACCTTCGCCGAACCACTCGACGCGCTCCTCACCGCCCTCGACGACGCCGACGTGCCAATGCCGACCCTGTGCGACGAGGACGAACTCCTGCGCGTCATCGCAGTCGAACTCAAGAGGCAACTCGCCCTCGAACGCAAGCCGCGCACCGCAACCCCCGCAATCAACCGCGAATTTCCACCACACGACATCCCCGCCTGGCTCACAGGAGGAACGAGATGAGCAACATGGCGCTATTCCAGCCAGCAACCAGGCACCAACGCAAGCTCCGCATGGCCCTCGTCGGCCCCAGCGGCAGCGGTAAGACCTTCACCGCCCTCACTCTCGCCACCGCGCTCGGTGGCCGCATCGCCGTCATCGACACGGAGCGTGGCAGCGCCAGCGCGTACGCCGATCGCTTCGAGTTCGACACCCTCCAGCTCACTAGCTTCGCGCCCGACAAGTACCTCGAAGGTGTCCGCGCCGCCGGAGAGGCCGGGTATGGAGTGCTCATCATCGACAGCCTCAGTCACGCGTGGGCGGGCAAGGACGGCATCCTTGAGTTCGTCGACAAGGTCGCCGCTCGCAGCGGGCGCGGTAACAGCTTCGGAGCCTGGCGGGAAGCCACTCCGGTGCATAACAGCCTCGTGGACGGCATCCTCGACGCTCAGTGTCACGTAATCGTGACCATGCGGAGTAAGCAGGAGTACGTGCAGGAGAAGGACGAGCGCACGGGGAAGACGAACATCCGCAAGGTCGGGATGCAGCCCGTGCAGCGCGACGGCCTCGAGTACGAAATGGACATCGTTGCTGACCTCGATTGGGAGAACACCCTGATCGTGTCGAAGACTCGCTGCGAGGCTTTGCAGGGGTACGTGCAGCGGCAGCCGGGCGAGGACTTCGCGGGCATCGTCCGGGAATGGCTCGGCGCTGGCGCACCCGCTCCAGCGCGGTCCGCCGCGCCCGCCGCTGAGTCAGTCCCGCACCTGTCGGCCGATAAGGCCGAGTCGCTCGCGGGGAAGCTCGCGGCGGCTGGCGTCAAGGACGTGTTGGCGTTCGCTGGCAAGGTCGTTGGCCGGTCCGTGGGGGCCTTGACGGATCTCACGACGGGTGAGGCGTTGCGGGTGTTCGATGCGGCGCCGAAGCCCAGACAGAAGGCTGCCCCGCATCCGTTTGATGCCGGGCCGCCGGTTGATATCGACGCGATTGCTGAGACCGTCGAGGTGGAGGAGCAACCGCGGCTGGACGTTGACGCGGTGACGGCGGCGCAACTCAAGATGCTGCACACCATCGGCACGAAGTTGGGGTTCACGAACGGGCACCGGGATGACTTCCGGGCGTTCGTCGGCGACCTCGTGGGTCGCAAGCTCGAGAGCAGCAAGGACCTGAGCAAGGCCGAGGCCACGCAGCTCCTGGACCACAGTCAGGACGAGTGGGCGGCCATGCTCGACTCGTGGAACGCCGAGCGGCAGATGGCCGCCGAGGGAGCAGCATGACCGACCTCACCGAGCACCTGGAGGCGCAGCTGCGCCCCGATGACGCACCGGACCAGCCCACTGAGGGTTGGTCCATCACGGGCCTTGAGACGGCCGCGTGGGCGTCCAGGAAGGCCGCAGCGGCACGCCGTAAGCAGGCCGACATCAGGGCGTGGGCGACCGCCGAGAAGGCCCGCATTGACGCCATCGTGGCCGCAGAAACCAAGCGGTTCGAGGAGTGGGCAGCGTTCTTCGAGGCGCACCTTGCCGACTTCCTCAAGCGGGAGATCGCGGCTGGCCGCAAGACCAAGTCGTTGGAGTTGCCGGGCGGCACCATCAAACTCACGGCGCGACCCGCGCGGCTGGACGTGGAGGCGACGGCGTTCCTGGCGTGGGCAGAGGTTCACCGCCCCGATCTCGTGCGCGTCAAGAGCGAGCCGGACAAGGCGCTGCTCCGCAAGCGCGCCGAACTGGCCGAGGACGGCGTTGTCGTCATCGACGGCGAGATCGTGCCAGGAGCCACCTGGGAGGCGCAAGACGACAACGCGACGTTCGCCGTCGCCGAGGACGCAGGCGAGGGGGTGAGGGCGTGAGTGGCCCCTGGTCGCCTGGCCCGTGGGTGGTCAGCTCGACGCATCCGACGGTCGTTTACGGTCCTGACGGGCGCGGGGTTGCGTGCATGTACGCGACTGAGCGCGCGCGCGGCAACGCCGTGCTCATAG
>Ga0209916_1002215_pt1 | contig 10536 bp, 8 predicted proteins | sample ThiBio_1000_plan_FD_183956 | JGI IMG/M metagenome (GOLD analysis project Ga0209916, IMG submission 183956) | Wastewater bioreactor microbial communities from Cape Town, South Africa - Thiocy_solids_2 (SPAdes) | ecosystem: Engineered > Bioreactor > Thiocyanate-remediating > Anaerobic-Aerobic ... | reverse complement strand
ACCACCGACGTGACGAACGGGAACGTGGCGCTCATCCGCACCGCCGAGGCCAGCTTGAGGTGGTCCAGCGCGTGGCTGTCGCCGAAGAGCTTGGAGAACTCGACCGCCGAGAACGAACTGAGCGCCGGGTATTCCAGGTCGTAGTCGTCGACGTCGTCCGCGGTCTTGAGGCGGCCGTCCTTGGTCCGGGGCTTCTTCGCCAGGTACTGCTTCATCAGCTCGTCGCGGCTTTCGTCCAGCAGGACGCCGTCGAGGTGGACGGTCAGATCGGCCATCGGCGGGTTGCCGATGAGGACGCGGCGGCCGTCCTCCACGAGCATGGGGGAGAAGACGACCGAGGGGACGGCGCCGACGCGCTCGGCGGCGGCCAGCTCGCCGAAGGTCGTGTTCAATTCCGGCGCGAAGTCGCGCCAGGCGTCTTCCAAAACGTCGCCGCGGTTGTAGACCGGGAAGGGGAGCAGGGCGTTGGGGAAGAAGTCGCGGAAGGCGATCTGCCAGGCGATCGGCCCCAGGAAGTTCGGCCGGGGGCCGCCGGCCTTCAGGACCGAGAGGGCCCTGGGGTCGTCGGCGTGCAGGGCGACGTACCGCGCCGCGCCGAGCATGCCGCCGGAGGCGCCGGTGATCATCCGGACGTGGCGGTGGAAGCCGGGGATCGTCTCGTCGAGCTTGCGGAGCACCGTCTGGGTCCAGATCGACGCCCGAAGCGCTCCGCCGCTGGTGGTCACCACCGCGACGATCGGCTTGCCCGCGGCGCCGCCGGGGGCCGCCCCCGCTCCTCCGGACCCCCATCTCAGGCCGGCGAGCCAGGCGTCGAGCATCTTCTCGCGGGCCTCCCGATCGACGCGGCCGTCGGCGACCAGGCGGTGGGACCTCTGGAACTCCGCCAGGTCCACGACCGCGCCGTAGGAGCGGGGCTTGGAGCGGCTTTGGCTCAGGTGGTAGCGGTATTGCTCGCCCACGCTCGGGTAGAGGTTCGGCGCGCCCGGGGAGCGGCCGGCCAGGTCGCGGACGACGACGTCGTAGTCGAGCATCCCCGAGGCCGCCACCAGGGTCAGGCCGACCCCGAAGACGATCGCCCGCGACTTCTTGTGTCCGCGCACCCCCAGCCAGGCGACGGCCGTGGCCGTCACTCCCATCAGGATGCAGAGCGAGAACGCCGGCGGCAGCAGCCGACGGGTCGCGCCCGGGAAGAGCCAGGACGCGGCGTACAGGATCCCGACGATGATCACCATGTTCTTGGCGTTGCCGCCGGGGTCGAGCTGCTCGGGATCCAGCCGCCACAGTTGGCGGAGGTCGAGCCGACGCCGGGCCGCCTGGCGGCAGAACTCGTTGAGCCGGGTGGGGATTCGGGTCGTCACCACCACGCCGGCCGCCGCCACGCCGGCGACGAGGCCCAGCAGCCAGTGCTCCGCCACCACGTCCCGCACGTCCCCCTCGCGAACCGCCGGCAGGACCGCCGGCAAGGCCAGGGGGAGCAAGACCGGCGAGGCCGCGAAGAACACGAAGCCGATCATCTGGCCGCTGGCCGTCGCCCGTCCGGGGACCAACAGCCCCACCCGCGCCGGCAAGAACGCCCGCAGGGTCGGCGCCAGACGGACCCACAACCGTTGCTCCGGCTCGTCGACCCTCGCCTCGTAATCGTTGACGAAGACCAGGTAGAACATCCAGGCGACGAACAGGGTGGAGCCCAGCCCCGCCATGAACTGCGCCCAGGGCTCGGGGCTCCAGAACAGGCCGGGCATCCCCATGCTGGAGAGTCCGCCGTAGATCAGCCACAAGAGGAAGGCGACCAGGAACATCGCGACGTGCGGCGCCAGGCCGGCGTGGACCGCTCGCCAGAGGACCGGGAGCAGCCGTCGATACGCGACCAGGGCCAGACCCAGGACGACCGCCAGGATGGTCCACTGCGAGTCGTTGTAGATCCGGGCCACGGTGGGGAGGTTGGAGTCGGCCCCGCTGGAGCCGCCCCGGGCGACGGTGAGCACCTGCTGCGCGCCGACGGTCGCGGTCGCGGCGGTCGCCGGCTTCTCCGCGTCCTCCCTGGCGAACGACAGGACGAAGTTCAGGTAAAACGGCGACGCCGCCACGATCAGCCACGCCAGGGCCGTCAGCCGGAACCCCCGGCCGCCCTCCCGCGCCGCGCGGCGTCCTCCCTCCGTCGTCTCCTCGGCGTCGGTCATGTTCGAGCCGTCCTCCCTGGCTTGGCTCCGCGTCCTCGACGTCCCCGTCGAGTTCGATCCGTCGGCCCCGATCGGCCGGCCCCTTCGTGGAATGGGATCCCCACAATGCGGCGGACGGCCGGGGAAATCAAGGTCGATCGCGGGGTCGCGGCGGTCAGGCGCGGAGCGCCCTGGGGGCGTGTGGGAGGCTGAGGTCGCGGTTGCGGGCGACCTGGGCGGCGATCGGCTCGGGCATGCCGCCGCGGGCCAGAAGCCGGTCGGCGACGGCGACGGCTTCGGCGTGGTCGCCGGTGTAGTAGAGCGAGACGCCGTACTCCATCTCCAGCAGGTAGTCGTACAACGGCTTCCAGACGAACAGCCGCGTGGGCGCCGGCGTCGGGACCCGAAGCGCCTGGCGGAAGAAGATCTGGGCCGCGGCGAACTCGCGCGCCTTTTGAAAGCGCATCGCGACGTGATAAAGCGGTTCGGCCCGGTGGGGCGAGTGCTGGAACGCGGCCAGGTGATCGGCCATGACTTCCGGCCAGGGGTCGCCCCGGCGCTCCCGCAAGACGGCGACCTGGTGGAGCGAGAACCAGACCTCGTCGGCCCAGCCTCCCATCGTGGCGCGACGGCGGTAGTGGCGGATCGCCAGGTCCAGGTCGCCGGCGTCGCGGTAGCTCTGCGCGAGGTAGAAGACGTTGCGGGCGTCGTCGGGGTCGTCCAGAAGCGCGCGTTCCAGAAGCAGGGCGTCGCGGCGGTAGGTCAAGGGGTCGCGCGCCCGCGCCCCGTCGTGGCTGACGACCGTCCGGACGCCGGGGAGGAACGCCGACGTCTTGGCCTCCGGGCAGGTCAGGTACTCGTGCAGCACCCCCTTGTACCGCCAGGGAAGCGCGTTGCGGACCAGTTGCTTGCGGTGGTAGCGGGTGGCGCCGTAGACGACCTCGCAATCGTGGGAGTCGGCCCCCAGCGCGGGGCGGGCGAAGCCCGGATCGAGCGCCAGCGTTTCGTCGGCGTCGATGACGAAGGTGTAGTCGGCGCGGCCGCGGGCGGCCTCCAGCACCTCGTTGCGGTTGTGGGCGAAGTCGACCCAGGGGCGTTCGAGCAGCGCGCCGGGGCGGTCGGCGAGGGCCTCGCGGACCAGATCTTGGGTGCCGTCGTCGGAGCCGGTGTCGGCGACGACCCAGCAGTCGACCAGCGGCAGGACCGACGCCAGGCAGCGACGGATCACGGGGGCCTCGTTCTTGACGATCATGCCCAGGCAGATGGTCGGTCGCTGATGGCGCATGGCTTCGCTCCGGTCGTGGCGCGTCCGAGAGATCGTCGAGGCGTCGGACCTCGCCGTGACACCGTAAGGCGCGGGGGGCCGGATCGGGACGAGGGCCGGCGGAATCCGCATGCATCGACCGATGCGGACTGGAACGTTCCGCAAAAATCGGTCGAGGAATTCACCTCGCTCGGGGAAACGTTCTAGGGTTCGTGAGTGGCGCCTCGGCGTTGGTGACAAGTCAGGAACATGAGTGGAATTCAAGGGAGACTTGAAATGAAGAAGCGGCGAAGCGTCGCGTTCAGGGCCGATCTTCACGACGTCCTTGAGCGGAGGGTGGTGTTGAACGCGGCCCAGCCCGCGGCCCAGCTCGCCGGCCTGGTCGCCGAGGCGCCGCCGTGGGTCTCGTCGATGCGGCACGGCTCGATCGTGCCGCCGGCCGTTCCGACGGCCGTTCCGACGGCGGCGTCGGCCCTCGCGCCGCAAGAGGCGTCGTCCGCCATCGCGGTCGTCGGCTTCCGCGGCCGGGTCGCCGGCGTGACCAACGGCGAGGTGACGTTGAGCTTCGTCGTGTACGACCGGAGCCGCTCGAACGTCCTGTTCCAGGAAACCCAGACCGTGGTCGTCCGCAACCGGACTTTCGGCGTTCAGATCGGCGCCGCGACTCCGGGAGGACTCCCAAGCTCGCTGCTCCAGGGCGGCCTGCCGGCCATCGTCACCTACACTCAGCCGGGGGCCGGCCGCCTCCTGGGATCCGGTCGCCTCCGTCCCATGGACGTGAGGTTCGTCGCCGACCCGACGCCGACGCCGGATCCGACGCCGACGCCGACCCCGGATCCGACGCCGACGCCGGGGCCCACCGGCCCGCAAGGGCCCCAGGGCGATCCCGGTCCCGCCGGAGCGCAGGGCGATCCCGGCCCCACCGGTCCCGCCGGAGCGCAGGGCGATCCCGGCCCCACCGGTCCCGCCGGAGCGCAGGGCGATCCCGGCCCCACCGGTCCCGCCGGAGCGCAGGGCGATCCCGGCATCGACGGGGCCACGGGCGCGACGGGAGCCACCGGGGCCACGGGCGAGACGGGCGCCACCGGCGCCACCGGAGCCACGGGTGAGATGGGCGTCGCCGGAGCCACGGGGGCCACGGGGGCCACCGGAGCCACGGGTGAGATGGGTGGCGTCGGAGCCACGGGGGCCACGGGGGCCACCGGAGCCACGGGTGAGATGGGCGTCGTCGGCGCCACCGGGGCCACCGGAGCGACGGGCGAGCCGGGTCAGGGCGGGATCACGGACATCGCCTTCATGTCCGGCGGGTCCTCGCAGGTCACGATCCAGGCTGACGGGACCGTCGTCGATCCCGCGGTCGGCGGCGCCGAGGTGCTCGTCATCGCCACGCCCGGCGATAGGATCGTGGTGTACGGGAGCCTGCAACTCACGGACGCTCCGCCGAGCCCGGCGATGGTGCATATCGCGTACAGCACCGACGGCGGCGCCATGTACGTCTCGTCGGACATGGGCTTTGCGATCGATGCCGACCATCTGATGGTCTCGCTCAACGGCGTCCTGGACGGGTTCACCGATAACGATCAGGTCATGGTGAGGTTCGTCATCGACGGCACGCCGGGCGAAGACGTCAACGTGTCGGGCTTCTACCTGACCGCGTTCGTGTCGCAAGGCATCGTCTGAGCGTCGAGGTTCGGCTCGCTTCGGTCGGCGGTCGTCCCTCGCGGGCGACCGTCGGCTTGACCCGCGACGTCGATGAAGGATAAGATCCCTTCATCGACGTCGTTTCGACGTTCGAAATCCTTCCAGGGGCCTCGGCCCCGCGCCCGGCGTCGCTTCGATGGGCCCAATCGACGCACTCTCTCCATGGCCGACGAACGCATCCGGCGGCAGATCGCCTTTCTGGCCGCCCAGTTGATGTACGAGCGCTTGGAGTCGGAATACTTCACCGCCAAGCGCAAGGCCGCCAAGCAACTTGGGGTCGAATATCGCTACCGCCCCGGCGACCTCCCCTCCAACGCCGAGATCCGCGACCAGATCCAGGCCACGGCCCGCATGCGGGAAGGCCCCAAACGCCTGGACGTCCTCCGCGAGATGCGGCTGGAGGCCCTCCGCATGATGCGGAAGCTGGCGCGATTCCGCCCCCGGCTGATCGGCAGCGTCTGGACCGGACACGTCCGCAAGGGGTCCGACATCGACCTGCACGTCTTCAGCGACTCCCTCTCCCCCGTCACCGACGCCCTCGACGAACACGGCTTGGCCCACGATGTCGAGCAGAAGCGGATCGTCAAGTACGGCGAGGAGCGCGTCTTCACCCACGTCCACCTGGACGACCGCTTCCCCTTCGAGTTGACCGTCTACCCCGAGGACAAGGTCCACTACGTCTTCAAGAGCAGCATCACCGGCAAGGCCATCGAGCGCGCGTCCATCGCCGAGCTTGAGGCGTTCCTCAAGGCCGAGAAACCCGACGTCGACCTGGACTCCGAGATCGAGCGCGTCGAGGACCACGTCGACCGCTTCGAGCTGTACCGTCTCCTGCTCCGGCCGCTGGAGGGCGTGAAGCAAAGCCCCAAGCACCATCCGGAAGGCGACGCGCTGTATCACAGCCTCCAGGTCTTCGAGTTGGCTCGCGAGGAGCGTGGGTACGACGAGGAGTTCCTGCTGGCGGCGCTTCTGCACGACGTCGGCAAGGCGATCGACCCGGCCGACCACGTCGCCGCGGCTCTTCAAGCGCTTGAGGGGACGATCACGCCCCGGACGGAGACGCTGATCGCCTTGCACATGGACGCCCTGGCCTATGTGCAGGGGACGCTCGGCGCCCGCGCGCGACTGCGCCTGGAGCGATCCGAGGAGTTCGACGACGTAATGCTTCTGCGCGAGTTGGACACCCGCGGCCGAGTCCCCGGCGCGGACGTCTGCGAGTTGGAGGAGGCGTTGGAGTTCGTCCGGGAGCTTGCGTTGGAGAACGAGGAATAGCCCCGCGTCAAAGTTGATCTTTCGGTCTTTTCTTGTAGGCTGGACCCGGCCCGCGCGGGCCTTGGCCTCCACCAAGCCGGGGCGCGGCCGGCCTACGAGGGAAGCCGACGTTTTCCACGCGGGAGCGCGATCCATGGGACGGCCGAAATCCCGAGGACGGATTCGATTCCCCGGTAATCCCTGGCCGGACGGCCACGCCGTGACCGAGTTCGCCTGGACGGCCCGCGTCGAGCGCGGCACGGGGATCTGGTTCGACCTCCATCTGAGGACCGAGGACTACGACGCGGCCGACGCCCGATCGCGCCGCGCTCCGGTCGAGGAGGACGAGCCGGGGGCGTCCGATTGGGAGTCGCGGATCGTCTGGTGCAACTACGGTCGTTGCACGCTCTCGTCCACCTTCTGGGCCGGCTCGGCCAGGGGGTTCCTGGTCGCCACCGATCGCGAGCCGCTGGACTGGAGGAAGCTGCCCGGGCGGGTGTTCCTCGTCGACGAGCCCCCCGTCGACGTCGACGGCGCCGCGCGGCCCGCGTTCAACGTCTACCTGACGGGTCACGACGCGGCGGGCGGGCATCGGATCGCTTTTCGCCGCGAGGCCGGGAAGCGGACGTTCGCGATCGACTGGCGGGGACGGATCGCGCTGGCCTACGGCGGGGCGACCGAATATCGCCACGAGTTCGAGGCGAGCTTGACGGGAATCCCCTTCGGCGGCATCGAGCTTCCAAACGTGGCCGACAGGCAACGGGCCCAGGACCTGGTCGACCCCTTCGTCGCCGACCTTCGGGAGTTCGCGACGCGATCGCGCGACGGGCGGATCCTGATGTTTCCGAAATGAGCGGGTCGGCGGGTCGGCGGGTCATTCGTCCGGCGGGTCGTCCAACGGCGTTTGGCCCGTCGGGGGGGGCGGGCGTTCGGCCCAGGCGGTGGAGCGGAGGTGGACGACTTCGGCCCTGAGGCGTCGCAGCGTCCGTCGGCAGGACGGGCAGGCGGCGACGTGGGAGCGGTCCTCCGGCGCGGCGACGTCCTCGGCCGCCAGCGCCAGGAGGACGCTCTGGTCAGGGCACGGGGTCGTCGTCGGGCTCATGTTTCAGTTCCTCGCCGTAGTAGCGGCAGAGTTCCTTCACCTGTTGCAGCACCCGCCAGGAGTTGACGTACACGGCGTTGGGCTTGATTCCCAGGGCGTCGGCCGTCTGGGCGCCGGTCTTCCCCTGGATCACCGACATCTCGAAGCACCGCCAGACTCGCTCGGAGGAGCGCCGACGGGCCTTGTCGAAGGCGTACTGGAGGATGCGCGCGTGGTGGGCGCGTTCGAACTCCCGGCGCTGGGTTTCCTCGTCGTCGGCTTGCTCCAGCGCCCGCCTGGTCCAGCCGTCGACGGCGTTGCGTTGGGTCTGGCCGCGGCGGACGAAGTCGATCAGGGTGTTCCGGGCCATGGTGAACAGCCAGGAACGGAACCGGGTGCGCTCGCGGTCGTAGGTCTTGATCTTGCCGCAGAGTTTCAGGAAGACGTCCTGGACCAGGTCCTCGACGTCGCCGTCGGAGAACCCTTGCTTGCGGAAGTAGCCGGCGAGCAAGGGCTTGTAGATCGCGTAAAACTCCGCCCATCGGTTCGGGCCCTGGCTCTGGACGTCCCGGATGAGCGAGGCCTTGGTGGGGGTGCCACTGATCGGCATGATCTGGGTCCGATCGTCATGGAGGGATCGTGCGACGTCCTGGTCAGCCATGGCGCTCCTCGCGTCCCACACGATATCACGACGATCTGGATGACGCCTAGATATCTCTCGGCCTCTTCCACGACTTTTCGCCCCTCGTCATCCCGGTACGCGGGAGCGGCTTCGTTCTTACACGGCGCGGCGGATCCGGCCTCGTTTCGGGTAGAATGGTCGGTCGGGGCGACGCCCGCCTCGAACGACCGGACCAAGGGGACGACATGGCGATCGACACGAGGATCCAGCGCGGGGTGATGAGGCGGTTCGCCACCGGGGTGACGGTGGTCACCACCGGCGGCCCGATGGGGACGCACGGGATGACGGCCAACGCCGTGGCGTCGCTCTCGCTGGATCCCCCCCTGCTCCTGGTCGCCGTCGACAAGCGGGCGCACCTGTTGGGGCATCTGAAGGTCAACCGCTGTTTCGCGTTGAACATCCTCCGGCTGGACCAGGAGGACGTCTCCAGACGGTTCGCCCTCCCCGGGCCCAAGGACTTCAAGGGCCTGGACGTGTTCACCGACGCGACCGGGGCCCCGATCATCGCCGGCTGCCTGGCCCACGCCGACTGCCGGGTCGTCGAGATCCTCCCCGGCGGCGACCACGAGATCTTCCTCGGCGAGATCGTCGGCGGCGCGGTCGACGACGACGGCGCCCCCCTGATCTACTTCGCCGGCGGCTACCGTCGGCTGGCGGACTGATGGCCGCGGGAGCATCGGCCCCGGAGGCCGAATCGGACCCCGCCGGAACCGGCTTCGGCCTCACCCGCGCCCACGGCTGGGTCCTGCTGGCCGCGGCGCTGGGGTGGCTGTTCGACGCCATGGACCAGCGTTTGTTCATTTTGGCGCGCACCCCCGCCATCCGCGATCTGACCGCCGGCGCCGATCCCGCGGCGTTGCCGACGCTCGCCGGCTGGGCGACGGCGCTTTTCATCGCCGGCTGGGCCACCGGCGGGTTGGTCTTCGGGCTGGTCGGCGACCGTCGCGGCCGGGTCCGGACGATGGCGCTTACGATCCTGATGTACTCCGTCTTCACCGGGCTTTCGGGCCTGGCGCGGTCGTGGCCGGAGTTCGCCGCGTATCGCTTCCTCTGCGGCATGGGGATCGGCGGCGAGTACGCCGCCGGCGTCGCGCTGGTGGCCGAGACCATGCCCGCCCGCTTCCGAGCGCTCGCGCTGGGGATGGTGCAGGCGGCCTCGTCGCTGGGCGCGATCCTCGGCTCGGCGGCGAGCCTCTGGATCGGTCCCCAGGCGAAGATCGGCGGTTGGGAGGGGTGGCGGCTGCTGTTCTTCCTCGGCGTGATCCCCAGCGTCCTGTTGGTCCTGATCCGGCTCCGCGTCCCCGAGCCCGACCGCTGGCTGAAGGCCCGCGACGAGGCCCGCCCCGGCCGCGAGCTGGGGGACGTCCGCGCGATCTTCCACGACCCGGTCTTGCGGCGGCGGAGCGTCATCGGCATGACGTTGGGGGTGGTCGGCCAGATCGGGCTTTGGAGCATCGGCCTGTACACGCCGGAACTGGTCCGCGACGTCGTCTTCGCCGAGCACCGCCGCGAGCTGGCCGTGCAAGCCGACACTCTTGACGACCTGGCCGTCGCCTGGGCTTCCAGGACCGGCGGCGACGCCGATTCCAGGCTCGCCCACTGGAAGGCCGAGGCCGATCGCCACGTCGGCCGCGGGACGCTGTTGCAGGACGTCGGCTCGTTCTTCGGCGCGCCGTTTTGCACCTGGATCGCGATCCGGTTCGGCCGTCGCCAGGCGTTCGCGACCGCCTACGCGATGGCGATGGCCTCGGTCTGGCTGGTCTTCGGCGGCATGACCCGGGGGGCCGACGCGGTTTGGATGCTGCCGCTCTTGGGCTTTTGCACCTGCGGGATCTTCGGGGTGATCGTGGTCTACCTGCCGGAGTTGTACCCCACCCGTCTGCGCGCCACCGGCATGGGCTTCTGCTACAACATCGCCCGCTACCTCACCGCCGCCGCCCCGATCCTGCTGGGCCGATTGGCCGTCGCCTCCGGCGGCTACTCCCGCGCGGCGCTGGTGATGTCGCTGGTCTACGTCCTGGGCCTGGCGGTCGTCCCCCTCGCCCCCGAGACCCGCGGCCGGCCGCTGCCGGAGTGATAAAATAAACAAATCTAGTATCGTAAAATCAATAAAATCCCGTCCCCTCACCCCCCTGGGCTGACGACCCGACACTTATCGAATCCCGCATGCGACTCTCACGCAAGCCGGCGCTTAACGGCCTTCTCCCCTTGAGGGAGAAGGTGGCCGAAGGCCGGACGGGGGGTGGGCGGGACTGGAAGCCATCGGAATCGAAGTCGCTTTCCTCCCATGGCTTACGCCGAAACGCGACGCCGGTCGACCCCTCATCCGGCCCTTCGGGCCACCTTCTCCCTCAAGGGGAGAAGGCGATGATCGCCGCGGCCTCCGAAAAAGTGTCGG
>Ga0209916_1002214_pt1 | contig 10554 bp, 18 predicted proteins | sample ThiBio_1000_plan_FD_183956 | JGI IMG/M metagenome (GOLD analysis project Ga0209916, IMG submission 183956) | Wastewater bioreactor microbial communities from Cape Town, South Africa - Thiocy_solids_2 (SPAdes) | ecosystem: Engineered > Bioreactor > Thiocyanate-remediating > Anaerobic-Aerobic ... | reverse complement strand
GGACGAGGACGGCAACGTGATTACCCCGGCCGTCATGATCCCCGGCTACCATGCAAACCTGATGGCCCATGGCTGGCTGGCTGATTTCCTCGATGCGCAAGGCGGCTGGATGGGGATCGTCCCGCTGCTGGGCGATATGCAATGGACCGCATCGGCCGAAGGGGAGCCTGCCGCCTTGGCCGGAACGTCGGGCGTCAAGATATATCCGCCCATGGCCGTCGATCATCGCGTGGCCAGGTGGGCGGGGGTGTGAAACCATGAATTTTGTTGCCCGAAGCCTCGATGCGATCTCCAGGGCCATCCGCGCCGACTTGCGGCGCGAGTTGCCGGGGACCGACGCGACCGTGTGGCCGAACACGCTTTCGGTGTTTTCGAAGGTGGTCGCCATGGCGGTCCATCTGGTGGAGCAGCGCGCGGCATGGATATACCGCCAGATATTCGTCTCGACGGCGGACGTGCAGCACCTGGAGCGGCACGCCTACGAGCTGGGTCTGGCGCGCAAGCCGGCGTCGCCGGCCACCGGCGAGATCGTCACGACCGGCCAGCCGGACACGATCTATCCGGCGGGCATCGGCTACCTTTCCGGAGCGGACGTGTTCCGCACCGCCGGCGACGCCCGCTCGTCGGCGGCCGGCGACCTGGTGCTGCGCGTCTATTCCGAGCGCTCGGGCGCCGCGATGAACCGGCCCGCCGGCGAGCCGATGATGCTGATCGACCCGGCGTTGCAGCCGACCCTTGCCGCGCAGGCGACGGTCGCCACGTTCGGGCTGGGCGGCGGCGCGGACACGGAAGACGACGACAGCCTGCGGGCGCGGGTGCTGGACCGCAAGCGGCGGCCGCCGCAGGGCGGCGCCTATTCGGACTACGAGCAGATCGTGCGCGCCATGCCGGGCGTCGCCAAGGCATGGGCGTGGCCCTTCGCCGACGGCCCCGGCACGGTCGGCGTGTGGTTCCTTTTCGAAGGCCGGCCGGACCTGATCCCGACCGACCCGGACGTGCTGGCCGTGCGCGAGGAGCTGGAAAGCCGCCGGCTGATCCGCGCCGGGCTTGCCGTCTCGGCGCCGCTGCCGGCTCCGGTCGACGTCACCATCCTCGGCCTGGCGCAGGATACGGTCGAGGTTCGCGAGGCGATCGAGGCATCCATCCGCGCCGTGCTGCTCAAGCGCGGCAAGCCCGGCGTGGCGATCGAGCCGTTCGTGCTTTCGCGCTCGTGGATCGGCGAGGCGATCAGCCTGGCGGTCGGCGAGGACCGGCATGTGCTCGCCGTTCCGGCCGCCGACATCGTGCTGACGGGCGGCCAGTATCCGGTGCTCGGGACCGTGACCTATGGCTAGCCTGCCCGATCCCGGCCGCACGTCGAAAGCGGTCTACCAGTTGCGGCCGTCGCAGCCGGTGTGGCCCGAACCGCCGCTGCGCGCGGACGCGCTTTCGGCGCCATCGGCGGACGAGCTTGCGCCGGTGTTCTTCGGATTGCTGCCCCCGGGCGCCGCATGGCGCTCTCCAGGCGGGACGGCGTTCGAGGGCGGGACGATGCTCGGACGCTTTTGGCGCGCGCTGGCCGGCGACTTCGCGACGGTCTATCGCCGTCTGTTCCGTATCAGCGAGGAATCGACCGCCTCGACGCTGGCGGACAGCCTGGAGGACTGGGAGACGGACTTCGGCCTGCCCGATGCCTGCTTTGGCGAGGCGCAGTCTCGCGCGCAGCGGCTGCGCGCGCTGATCCTCAAGGTCCGGTCCAAGGGCACCATCACCAAGGCCGACTTCGTCGCGCTTGCGGCCTCGGTCGGCTATTCGGTCACCATCACCGAGCCTTTGCCGTTCGCCTTCGGCTTTTCGGCTTGCGGCGGGGGCGAGGGCACAGGCGCGGCGATCCGCTATTTCTGGTTCGTCAAGGTGGGCGCCGCCGGCACGAGGCGTTTCGAGTTCGGCACGTCGCAGACCGGCATCCATTCGCTGCTCGACATCGCCCGCGTCACCGACCTCGAGTGCCTGTTCCGGGCGCTGGCGCCGGCGTGGACGAGAGTCGTCTTCGACTATAGTTGATTTGTCCTCGCGCTGTCGCCGCTTCGCGGCTCGCTCCGGACGGGGCGCGCGACGACGCGCGGGCTTCAGTCGAAGCCTCGGCCTTCGGCCGTTGTAATCCAGAAATCCGGCCAAAGGCGGCAAGCCCGACCGGGCGTCGCGCCTTATGGCGCGCCCTGCCGGAGCCGCAGGCGGCGAAGCCGCCGGTGCGCGGCGCGAGGCATATCTTAAAAGGAGAGACCCATGGACTATATCGCGCCGCTCAACCGGCCGGCGACGGCGGAAGAACCACGCCCGGCCTATTTCGACGGCAACGCGCAGACGGGGCAGGAAGGGTCCTATCCGTCCGGCCGGTCGCTCGAATTCCCGATGCGCGAGATCCTCGCCGTGATCGAGAGCGCCGGGCTGGTGCCGACCAATTCCGACCTCACGCAGCTGTTGCAGGCGATCAACCAGATCATCGCCGCGGCGCTCGCCGGTTTCGACCCGGGCGGGGAGGGCGATCCGCCGGCGCCGGTCAGTTTCCTGCTCAACCCGGTCTATCCGACCATCACCGTCAACGGCGGGCTGATGGCGGTCGCGACCGACAATGCGGAGGTCTCGATTCCTGCCGGGCAGACCTTCGTACATCGAGGCGGCGTCGCCTATTCGTCCAGCGACACGCTCGCCGGCGCCCGGACCTTCGCGACGGTGGCCAGCAAGACCTATCACCTGCGCTGGCGCTACAACGGCGGCGCGCCCGCCTTCGGGCTGTTCGACGTGGCGGACGCCGGCTACAACCCCGGCGGCGCGGACGAGACAAACCCGGTTTTCGACAGTTCCTTCGACGACATGCTGATCGCCCGCGTGGCGACCGATGCCGCCAACAACCCGGTCGCGACCGCGCTGCTCAACCGCCACAGGCTCGCCCTTTCGGAAATCCTCACCGGCACGGACGGCAAGCTGGTCGGCGCCAACGGCGCGAATTTCCGCTTCCAGAAGACGCTCAACTGGGCGCGGACGCCGGCGACCCAGGCCTTTCATCCGGTCAAGATGAACGTCGCGAACAATGTGTCCGACGCCGACCGGAACACCTTCGCGTTCGGCGGCGGGCGCACGACCAACGGCCTCGTCGACGGCAACGCGCCCGCCATTCCGCTCACCCGCTACGGGCTGGACGCCGTCGCCTCGCGCGACGGCGCCAACAGCCTGTACATGAACCTTTCCTGTGGAGCCTGACCATGGCTGACGACAAGTTCGGCTTTCCCGGCGCGGACGTTCCGAAATCGCTCAACCCGCCTCCGGGCTACGAGGCGGTGCACCAGCCCGGCATGTCGTGGGCGCGGCAGGGCGACAGGGCTGCGAACACCAGCTGGATCAGCGTGGAGCAGTGGAACCATCTGATCGCGCAGTTTCGCGGGCTGGCCACGGCCGAGGGAATCGATGTTTCCGACCTGACGGCTTCGTCGCCGCTGTTGCTGCGCGATTTCGTGCAGCGCGCGATGTTCGCGATGCTGACCAACGCGCTGCCCGGCAATTTCGGCGTCATGGACAAGGCGACCTATGACGCGGACGACGACGGCGTCATCGACCGCGGCCATGGCGGCACCGGCTTTTCGGCGACGACCACGGCCAACCTGTTGGCCAAGCTGGAGGCGGCGCCGCTGGCCAGCCCGGCGCTGACCGGCACCCCGACCGCGCCGACGCAGGCGGCCGGCAACAACACGACGCGCATCGCCACGACCGCGTTCGTGCAGGCGGCGGTCGCCGCGCTGGTCGCCAGTTCGCCGGCGGCGCTGGACACGCTCAACGAGCTTGCGGCTGCGCTCGGCAACGACGCGAATTTCGCCGCGACGATGACCAACGCGCTCGCGGCAAAGGCGCCGCTCGCCAGCCCGGCGCTGACCGGCAACCCGACGGCGCCGACGCAGGCGGCGGGCAACAGTTCGACGCGGATCGCGACGACCGCCTTCGTGCAGGCGGCGGTCGCGGCGGGCGGCGACTGGTGGGCATGGCAGCCGATCGGCGTGCCGATTCCTCTGATGGACAATCTGGCCGGTGTAGCCGCGCCACCGACGGACAGAGCCTATCGGTATGTCCTCTTGACGGCTGGCGAGACTGGTAGCGGAAAGTACAACAACGGCATTCTGACGAGCGAGAGCGTTACGGGGACGGCGCCGCTTGTCGTGGCGACGGCGGTTATTTCGCTCGCAGGCAGCCCGGTTGTTGGGGCGACCATCAACCTGATCAACACCGAACGCCGTTTTCTGCGCGCAGGTTCTGCCGGGGCCGTTCAGAATGACGCGATGCAGCAGATTACGGGCGCGTTCGACCTCCGTGTCACCAACAATGGGGCCAATATCACCTCGCTCCACGCTGGAGCTTTGTCGTCTGGCGCAGGAACAGATACCGGGACCGTGTCGGCGGCATCGGCGGGACCAACCGACACGCGTATCCTGTTCGACAGCGCCAATTCTCCCAGCTCGCGCACTGACAGCGAGACCCGATCCAAGAATATCGGCGTTACCTATTACGTGAGGATCAAATAGGAAGCCCGGCCGCTTGGGTTGGAGGATGGCGGCCGGGCAGGGGTCGCCCTGCCGGGGGACTTAGAAATAGCAGGGCAGGTCGATCATAGCCCTGCCGCCTGAATAGACAACCTGAAAGGATCATCGACATGAACAGGACCGCGTTCTACGCGGCGCTGCGATCACGCGCGTCTACGGTTTTCGGGACGAGCCTTTCGCAGGGCCAGGTGGACATGCTCAACCTCATGCTGGACGAGGGCGAGCGACGAGGATTGATCCTCACGCATCTGGCCTATGTGCTGGCTACGCCCGTCCATGAGGTCGGGTCGAGCCTACAGCCACGATCCGAAAACCTCACCTATACCAGCGCGGCTCGCATCCGGCAGGTATGGCCGTCCCGCTTCAAAACTGATGCGGCGGCGATCCCGTACGTTCGCCAGCCGCAGGCGCTCGCCAATCTCGTCTACGGCGGTCGGCTCGGCAACGCGGCCCCCAATGACGGCTGGACGTACCGTGGCCGGGGTCTCTGCCAGATCACCGGCAAAGCGAACTACACGAAGTTCGGCAACCTGCTCGGCATCGATCTCGTGCGCGATCCACTCGCCGCGATGGACCCTGACGTTGCCGTCAAAATCCTGTTCGAAGGGATGATCTTCGGCCTGTTCACGGGCAAGAAGCTTTCCGACTATCTGAATGTCGCGGCTACGGACTATCGGTCAGCCCGCGCCATCATCAACGGCGACGTGAAGGCGAACGGAGACAGGATCGCCGGCTACGCCCGCGACTTCGAGGCGGCCCTGAAAGCTGCCGGCTACACCAGCCAGAAAACACAGTCCGGCCCCGTATTCGGCCCGCCACCGCTTGGGACGCCTATCCCTGGCACGGAACCCTACGAACCGCCTGTCGCCTCTCCTGCCGCGCGCCAGCCACCGCTACCGCCCGCTCCCAAGCGCTCGCTTTGGGCGGTGCTGGCCGATCGCATCCTCAAGCTGTTTCGCAAAGGAGACTGACCATGGCTGCTCGCGGCGTATTGCGGACTGCCGAAGGCGGTCGGCTGCATTTCTTCTGCCCTGGCTGCAACGAGTTCCATGGCATCAGCGTAGGCGAAGGGTCGGGACCGCGCTGGAGCTTCGATGGAAACTACGATCGTCCGACCTTCTCGCCGTCGATCCTGATCCGCACCGGCCACTATGTTCCGGGCCATGAGAATGGTCCGTGTTGGTGCACCTACGCCAAGGAGCACCCCGAAGAGGATGACGGATTCAAATGCTCCGTCTGCCACTCGTTCGTGCGTGATGGTCAAATCCAGTTTCTCGGTGACTGCACCCATGCGCTCGCCGGGCAGACCGTCCCCCTCCAACCCTTCAATATAGGAGCCTGACCATGGGACCTTACGTCCGCATCATCCTGCGTTACGCCGTCGGCGCTGTCATCGGCTACCAGATCGGCGATCAACTGGCGTCCGACCCTGACGTGGTGGCCGTCGCTACTGCCGGGGCCGCCGCAGTCGTCGGCGTCGTCACCGAGGGCGTCTATGCGCTCGCCAGGCGGTGGGGCTGGCGCACATGACGGGTATCAGCGGCTATCTCATCGGCGGCGGGGCGGTTGTTGTCCTGTGGCTGGCGACGATCCTCAAGGCGGTCCTGTGGGGCGCTGGACGGGAGCGAGACAAACAAGCGGCAAAGGAGCGCGACAGCTATGCGAAACACCTTCAAGACCTTGCTGACGCTGCCAGTGCTCGGCCTTCTGGCAGCGTGTCAGACGACCCGTACAACCGGGACAATCGATAAGGCGGCCTGCTCGATCTGGACGCCAGCAACCTACTCGGCGTCACAGGACAGCGCGGAGACTATCGCGGGCAACCGGGCGCTTAATGCCCGTCGCGATGCCTATTGCCGGGGTCAGAAATGACCGATGCCGTTTATATCCTCGGCACAGCCGCGCTGATCGCCATACTCCTCTACATCATCGCGAGGCCGCTATGACAGGCAGCGACGAACGGGCAATCGGCCGGCTTGAGGGAAAGATCGACCTGATGCTAGCCGAGCAGGAGAAGGCCGCACAGTCCCGAAAGCAGACCTACGAGAAGCTGGAAACGCTCGGCCGGAAGATCGATTCCACGGATGCCAAGGTCGAGGCGATCGATACGCGACTCGAGAAAGTCGAGGAACCAGTTGCCGAATTCAGCCGGTGGCGGGAGCGGGGCGTCGGCGCCATCATGCTCATCAGCTTCGTGGCGGCGTCCATCGGCGGGCTGCTGGTCACGTTCGGAAAGAAGGTGTGGGCGATATGGGCGGGGCCTTGATGCGCATCATTCTTGCCGACCCCGACAGCCTTAGATAGGCTGACCGTGTTTCATGACGTCCGCCCGCTGGCTCCGGCCGGCGGGCTTTTTGCGCTTTAGGCTATCAGTCTTGTGTCGCCGTTGCCGCTGGCGCCTTCTGACGGACCGACCGGCTGACTTCAGTCAGGATGCCAAGACCAATTCCGCAAAGCGCAACGATCAGGCCCCAGTCGATCGCATCCCCCGGAGTTGACGAACCGAGGAACAAGGCTGGTTCAAAGCCCGGTGTTTCTATGTTCATCCCGACGTAGACGCCGGTCGCTACGCGGAGCGCTCCCATCGTCAGCATTAGCCACGCCGCGATTATTCCCACCTTCGTAAAAAACATATTTGCCTCCCGTGCACCGTGCGCACCACCGAAAACATTTTCTGATGCCAGCAATATAGTAGCCCGCACCGGTTCTCCGGGGCGGGCTTTTTTGCGCTTCAGGACGCGTGAATCTTTTCACCGCCGCGCATGTAAAGCCCCTGCCGGTCCCGGCTGGCGACGATCCTGACGCCGAGCCTTTGTTCGAGGCCTGCCGGCCTCCCTTGAGACCGCGGAAGGTTCGTTCGGCCGATGGTGCCCTGATCGCGGTCGAGTGCCGCCTGCCGTTGCTTTTCGCGCAGTGCCGGCGGCCACATGGAGGCGGTGCGCGGCAAGCCGTAAAGCTCCTTGTAGGTCCGCGCGTCCAGATCGTGCGCCTTGAGGTGCGTATTGAGCGAGCCGAACCATCGCCCGCAGCAATGGCACTGGACCTGCGCCTCGTCGGCCGAAAATACCATGACGCCGCGCGGCGGAAGCCTGGAATCGTCCTGCGCCTCGGGCGTCGGCGATGGCCGGTTTTTGATTTTCCAACGGCGCAGATAGTCGAGTCGCTCGGCGCGATCCTTGTGCGGCATGGGTCCCCCGCAGTCGATATGTTGCGATTGTCTCAGGACCCACGCCCGAGCTGGGCGACATTGCGATGAAAGAGCTATCCGCCTCTCGCGTCAAGCGCCCAGGCTACTTATCCGCAGTACGATCGACCAGCGTCATGATGATGCGGGTCGGCATGGTGTTTGCCGGCTCGCGCCCTTTGCCCCATTGCTGCACGGCCGACAGTTTCTGGCCGATCCGCTCGGCGGTCTGCGCCCATGTCCAGCCATGTGTTGCGCGCCAGTCGTTGAGGCATGCGGTTATCGGCCGGGGATCGCTGGTCCAGTCAGGCATCGGCGCGGCTCCGCATCTCGACCCATGTCCATGCACATGCCTTGGCGAGCGCTATGATGGTATGGACGAGGGCGCGCGGATAGTCGCCGGCGCGGGTTTCGAGCGCCAGCCCGACCCATGGCGCTTTCGGGACTTTTAGCGGATCGGTGTCGAGTTTGGCCGTCGTGTCCTGGTGCAGGGCGCGCCAGTGCTCCGCGGCGCCCCGGTCGCGGACGGCGACCGTGAAGGCAGCCAGGATGCCGTGAGAGTCCTGGACCGTGGCCTGCAAGGCGGTGCCGAACGTGGTGATCATGAGATTAAGGCCGGGGATGACATTCTGCTTGAGGCCGCCTTTGGCCAGCAGCGGCCTCATGGCCTCGACCATTTCGTCCGGGATTTCCGACCGCTCGCATTGCCGGCCATCGCCGACGTTGAGCATAACGTACCAGAGATATTTTGTCATCGCGGGGTGTGCACCCATTTTATCGTGGCGGCCTTGATGGCCGGCAGCGCTGCGCGCAACTCGCGCCAGCTTTCGGCAGGCGTGAAATACGTGCTTTGCATGCGGTGAAAGGCAAACTGGTTCGTGCCGTTAAGGCCGGGGTGCCTGCGGACGCCCGGCACCGCTTTGAGCAAAAGGTAGATCCTGTTGTCTCCCGGCATGGCGATTTCGAAGGCAGGGCCGCCTATCCAGTCGATATTGGATCGCAGGTGGCAATAAAACCGGTGATGGTTCGATGGCCATTGCAGATATCGGCCGCTTCGTTTGTCGGGCATAGGCAAGTCGTCGAGGCTGGCCCATTCGGACCAGTCCTCGAAAAACGCCTCGTCGCGGCGACGCTGGGCGGCAAATCCTGTCACAGGTCGATCGTTTCGGGCGTGATCCATTGTCTTCCGGCACCCTCGCGCGACAGCCTTGGGTCCATTCGGAAATCGTCGCCGATGCGGACTTCCCCTGTCACCGTCTCGGTGACTTCGATGTCGCCGAGGAATGCGTAGGGTTCGTGCACCGTGACACGCTGCACGTCCACGGTCCGGCCTTCCGCGGCGTTCCTGTAAGCTTCGCGGATGGCTGGATAATGGGTTTCCCACTCTCCGATCGTCTCCCGGTGCGGAAGGCCGGCACCGGGGTTGGTGTAGAGGCGGAAATATTCGCGGATGACCTTGACGGTTGTCATTGCAGCCTCCCTCTCAATAGTCGCTGTCTTCGCGATCCATTTCGCGCGAAAGCCAACGGCTGCCGCGGAACTGGCCGTGAGCGTTAAGAGCGGCGCGGGGGGCGTAAGAAGTCTTCCGGGCTGCGGTGCGAGCTTCGCGACGAGCTTCCTTCGGATTTTCACCCTGCTCGATGGTATAGTTGAGGCCCATGCAGCGGAAAGTGTTTTCGCCGGTCATGGTAATTTCGCTGCCCGTGTCGCCAGCGTACTTCGGAGCGGTGAAAGCAGCGATGGCAGCTTCAGCGCTCTCATAGGTGATGCTGTTGATCGGGCTGGCTGCGCGGGAAATGTAGGCCATCTGTCTGTCTCCTGCCTCATGGTCCCCGAGGCGCGGGCATCAGCTCGTTTGCCGATGATCTAGACATAGAGTAATTTACACCTATTGGCAAGAGGAAAAACGCGGGCAGGCGCCGATTTTTTGCAGATCACAGGTATCGCTCTCCCTCGGCCCGGTGCTCGAAGCAAAACCAGTGCGGCTCACCCTTCGGCTTGCCGAAGCCCCAGCCGCCCCAGGCATAGCAGCCCTCATGCTCGCACTTGTGGTCGATGACGCGGCTACGGCTGATCGGGGCGAAACCTTCCGGCAGCTTGATCGGTTCGTCGGTCACAGGAGCGCCGCCTGCTCCTGCTCGACCGGCAGGAGTATCAACCCGTTGTCGGGGAGGGGTCTCTGCAACGCACAGGCCTCATCCCATGGCGCGCGCATCCATATGTCCAACTCCTCGTCCGTGGTCAGGATGACGGGCATCGCCTTTTCGTGGATCGGCTTGACGATGCCGTTCGGGCGGGTGGTCAGAAAGGCATAGAGTTGATGGATGCCGGGGCGAGGGGTCTTTGCCGATCCGCGCTCGCCCTCCCATGTGGTCCAGATGCCGGCGAAAAACGCCAGCGGCGCGCTCTCGTTGATCGCGAACCAGCGTTTCGTCTTTTTCGGCCTGGTATCCTCCCACTCGCAAAACGTCGTCCATGGCACGAGGCAGCGGCTTTCCGGCTTGAGCCAACGGCGCCAGTGAGGCGATTCGGTGTTGCGGATGTTGGTCACGCCGCCGTCGGGCTTGCCTTTGGTGACAAAGCTCGGCGACGGCATGCCCCAGATCAGCGTCGCCAGCTCGCGCCCGTCCGGCGTGTTGCGCACGACCGGCGCCGGCCGATCCGGGTAGACATCCAGCGAAGGTTCCAGATTGCCGGCGCTGTCGCGCTCGGCCCGGGTCCTGCGCATCAGCAGCGATTGGTTGGTCTTGATGTTGTAGAGATTGCACATGCGGCCGATCCTGCCACCCTTCCGGCTTGACG
>Ga0209916_1002211_pt1 | contig 10596 bp, 9 predicted proteins | sample ThiBio_1000_plan_FD_183956 | JGI IMG/M metagenome (GOLD analysis project Ga0209916, IMG submission 183956) | Wastewater bioreactor microbial communities from Cape Town, South Africa - Thiocy_solids_2 (SPAdes) | ecosystem: Engineered > Bioreactor > Thiocyanate-remediating > Anaerobic-Aerobic ... | reverse complement strand
TGGCGAGGCCGGCACGATCGCGGGCAGGGGCCTGATCGCCGATGACCTGCCGGAGGCGCTGCATGCGGTGTTATGCCGCTCAAATGAGCCCGCGTGCTCCCAAGCCGAGCCGTTCGGCGGCGCTCGCTAAGCGTTTGTCGCGCGTCCACAGGGTCGTGTCGGGCGTCAGGCGGGCCGAGGCGAGCAGGTTCGCGTCGACATAGCCAATGCCGAGCCCATGCAAGGCATGGCGGTCGATGAAGGCCAGCGTTTCGGCATGGGTCGGGAGGACGGTCTGCGGCAGATCGTTCAGTGCTCCCAAAATGACAGCCCGGTTAGCGAGCGAGCCGAGCGCGAGTTCTCCGGTCACGAAGGCGTGCCCCACAACCTGTCCTTGCTCGAGGAGCGCAGACAGTGCGGGTTCTCCGGTTCGCAGATGATCGATCCAAACCGATGTATCGACAAGGATCATGCCGGACGGCGGCGCGGCACGGGCGTGGCAAGCGGTTCGCTGCCGCCGAGGTGTGCAAGCCGGCGCGCGCTTTCGCGCTCGATCAGCGCCTTTAGCGCTTCGCGTACGAGCGCGGATTTCTCAGCCACACCTGTCAGGGCCTTGGCCTTGGCGATCAATTCATCATCGAGAGCCAGCGTGGTCCGCATCGCAGATCTCCTTCGCCATAAGATATAGCATCAAATGATGTCGAAATCGATGCCTCTCTAGCTGACCTCGAACCAGGTTGCGACGCCGCTTTCGAAATGCTCCATGATGCTGGAGCGGATCGCCCATTTGCCGGCCGCTTCGGCATCGAAGGCGATGCGGATGGTCTGGCCGGGCGAGATGACCAGCGTGTCGAGCCAGTACGGCTCCCAGCCGTCGTCGAACGGGTGCAGGTAGCGGAAATGGTGGCCGTGGATGTGGATCACCTGCGCCCAGCCGGTCTTGTTGGCGAGCGCCAGCACGCAAGGGTCGCCGCGCTTGACGCGGAACAGCGGCGGGCCGTCGAAGCCGCCGACCTTGCCGCCATTCAGCGTCCAGATTTTTCGGGGATCGGGAAAGCGTTTGGCGATCTCGGCCGGCGGGATCGGTGCGGCACCCGCGTCGAAACCGCCGGTGATCTCCAGCGTGGTGCGGGTCGCGTGCTGCAGGCGGATGGCGGCCGGCAGATCGTTGAGCGGGATTTGTTGCACGGGTGGCCGTGGCGCGACGGCTGCACCGTCGGCCGTCAGCCTGACAACCGACAGGCCTTTGCCGAGCGCAATCTCGACTTCGACCGCCTGGCCGCTTTCGGGCGGCAGATCGACCATGATCTCGAAGCGCGAGCCCGGCGCCATCACGACCTGTTTGTGCAGCGGGTCGAACGGCTCGACCCACTGGCCATCGATGGCAATCACGGCGGCCTTGCCGGCGCCGAGGAACCGCATCGGCATGATGCGGGCATTGGCGAGGTTGATCAGGCGCAGCCGCACGCGCGAGCGCGGCGGCAGGGTGAGTTCTGCTGCGTCGTGCAGGCCGTTCACCGTCAGCCGGTTGCCGAGCCGGCCGGAGCGCGCCGCCTCGGGTGGGCTGTCGTATGGCTCGGCCAGCGCGCCGTCCTGGTTCAGGCGCCAGTCGTCGAGCAGCACCAGCAACTCGCGGTCGGCCGGCGGCGGGTCCTTCTCCTCGACGATGAGGAGGCCCGCGAGGCCGCGTGCGCGCTGGCTGGCGGCGAAGCCCGGTACGAGCGGATGCAGCCAATGCAGGCCGCTGTGGTTTGGCGTGAAGCGGTAGTCGAAGCTGGCGCCGGGCGCGAGCGGCACTTGCGTCAGCCCGCCAGCGCCATCCATGGCATTGACGCCGTGCAGGCCGTAGCAATGCAGCGTGGTCGGCTCGTTCAATGTGTTGTCGAGGCGCAGGAACACGCTCTCGCCGGCTTTCTTGCGCAGCACGAAAGGCTGCGCCGCGCCATTATAGCCGAGCCCGGTGGTTTCCGTCGCCGGATCGGGGGCCAACCGGCGCGACACGGCACCCGGCCGCAGCATCAGGTCGGGCTGCGGCGATTCGACCGGCTTTGGCGCGGCGGGCGTTTGCGCGCCGGCGCTATCGGCCCAGAACACGCTCGCGGCGATGCCGGCCAGCGCCTTGCGGCGGTCGATCAGGTGATTGGCGCGCATCCTGGCTCCGCGAGGGTGGTGGCCGATATGAACTGGAATCCGCCGCTCGCAAAGAGACAAGCCGAAACACGCAATTTTTTGCTGCAAAATGCGTTTCCCGTTGGTATAGAGCCGCACTCGCGACCGCACGGCTGGCCGATGGGTCTGGCGGGCGTGGCGGAACTGGCAGACGCACTGGATTTAGGTTCCAGCGACGCAAGTCGTGGGGGTTCAAGTCCCTCCGCCCGCACCAGACCCGCCCGAATTCCACGAGCGACGGTCACGAGAAACGAGATTGAGGCGGTCTCGCACCGCGCCACTGAAGGTTTTGACATGCAGGTTACCGAAACCCTCGCCGAGGGGCTGAAGCGTCAATATAAGGTCCTCGTCCCGGCCGCGGAACTCGCGGACAAGCTGGCGGGCGAGCTGGAAACGCTGAAGGGGCGCGTCCAGATCAACGGCTTCCGGCCGGGTAAGGTGCCGACGGCGCATCTGCGCCGCGTCTATGGCCGCTCCGTGATGGCCGACGTTCTCCAGAACACGGTCAACGAGACCAATCGCAAGATCGTCGAGGATAACAGCTTCAAGCTGGCCGGCGAGCCGCAGATCACCTTGTCCGAGGACAAGGACGAGGTCGAGAAGGTCATGGAAGCGAGCGGCGACCTCGAATACACCGTGGCGCTCGAACTGCTGCCCAAGATCGAACTCGCCGACCATTCCGGCATTGCGCTGACGCGTGAGGTCGTGACGGTCGAGGATGCCGAGGTCGATACCGCGCTCGAGCGCATGGCGGCGGGCAACCGCCCGTTCAACCCGAAGGATGGCAAGGCCGCCAATGGCGACCGCTTGACCATCGACTTCCTCGGCAAGATCGACGGCGTTGCCTTCGAGGGCGGCGCCGGCACCGACGTGCCGCTAGTGATCGGCTCCGGCCAGTTCATCCCGGGTTTCGAGGAGCAGCTCACCGGCGCCAAGGCCGGCGATGCCAAGACGGTTTCGGTCAGCTTCCCCGCTGATTACCAGGCAGCGGAACTTGCCGGCAAGGCCGCGACCTTCGACGTGACCGTGAAAGGCGTCGAGGCGCCGGGCGAACTGAAGATCGACGACGATTTCGCCAAGCAGTTCGGCATGGACGATCTTGGCAAGCTGAAGGAAGCCGTGCGTGGCTCGATCGGCCGCGAGTTCACCGAGGTTGCGCGCGCCAAGGTCAAGCGCCAGCTTCTTGACGCGCTCGATGAGAAATACACCTTCGAGGTGCCGCCGACCCTGCTGAGCCAGGAGTTCGAGGGCATCTGGAAGCAGGTTCTCGACGACATGGATCGTAACAAGAAGAGCTTCGCCGACGAGAACACCACCGAGGACGAGGCCCGGGAAGAGTATCAGCGTATCGCCTCGCGGCGCGTCCGGCTCGGCCTGGTGCTCGCCGAGGTTGGCGAGAAGGCCAAGGTCCAGGTCAGCGACGAGGAAGTCAGCCAGGCGCTCGTCGAGCGCGCCAGGCAGTTCCCCGGCCAGGAAAAGGCCGTGTGGGAGTTCTACCAGAAGAACCCGGCCGCGCTCGCCGAGATCCGCGCGCCGATCTTCGAGGAAAAGGTCGTCGATCACCTGATCGGCGAAGCCTCCGTGACCGACAAGCCGGTGACGCGCGACGAGTTGCTCAAGCCGGACGAGCCGGAGGAGGGCGCCGAAAAGGCCGCCAAGCCGGCCAAGAAGGCGGCCAAGCCGAAGAAGAAGGCCGAGGACAAGCAGGCAGACGACACAAAGGCCGAGGAGGCCTGACGCAGGCGAAAGTCCCCGCGCGCCAGAATGTCGTGAATGCCCGGCCTCGTGCCGGGCATTCCCATTTTCCGGCAGGCGAGTTCAGAGGGGGGCAAGGTTACATCGGACGAACTTGCCTGCCGCCGTCAACCACGTTGGGGAGTGCCGGTGCGCACCCCTTCTCCGCGAGGGACGCAGCCACTATGTTGGTTGCCGAACCGATTCATTCCGAGCCAAAGGCCGCCTAAGCCATGCGCGATCCCGTTTCGACCTTCACCGACATCATCATCCCTTCGGTGACGGAGCAATCCAGCCGCGGCGAGCGGACCTGGGACATTTTCTCGCGGCTGCTGCGCGAGCGCATCGTCTTCCTGTACGGGCCGGTCGAGGACACGATGGCCTCGGTGGTGGTGGCGCAGCTTCTCTTCCTGGAGGCCGAGAACCCCAAGAAGGAAATCTCGATGTATATCAACTCGCCGGGCGGCGTCGTCACCGCTGGCCTGTCGATCTACGACACGATGCAGTTTATCCGCTGCCCGGTGACGACGCTGTGCGTCGGTCAGGCCGCCTCTATGGGCTCGCTGCTGCTGGCGGCGGGTGAGGCGGGCCAACGTTTCGCGCTGCCCAATGCGCGAATCATGGTGCACCAGCCCTCCGGCGGCTTCCAGGGCCAGGCGACCGACATCCTGATTCATGCCGAGGAAATTCGCGGCTTGAAGCGCCGGCTGAATGAAATCTATGTGAAACACACCGGCCGTGATCTGGAGACGGTTGAAAAGGCGCTCGAACGTGACAATTTCATGAGTGCCGACGCGGCCCGTGATTTCGGCCTGATCGATCAGGTTCTAAGCCGGCGCCCCGAGGTCGAGGAGACGAAGTAGCGTGGCAGGATTGCCGCAATACGATGATTGTGAGGTTCCCGTGTCGACAAAGCCGCCATACGAGTGCTTGATCCGCATTGTAAAGCCGTGCTTCGATCGATGATTGCCGCATCTCCAGACCATTGCGCCCGTTAACGAAGCTTTTGGGCCGAGGGTGGACACTGGTCGATGCAGTTTATGACAAAACGGTGAGGCGGCCTTTGGCGCGCGCAACCGGAATGGAGGTATGATGAGCAAGGCGAGCGGGGGCGACTCCAAGAACACGCTGTATTGCTCGTTCTGCGGCAAGAGCCAGCACGAGGTGCGCAAGCTCATCGCCGGACCTACTGTGTTCATTTGCGATGAATGCGTCGAGCTTTGCATGGACATCATCCGCGAGGAGTCGAAGTCCTCGCTGGTCAAGTCCAAGGAAGGCATTCCGACACCGAAGGAAATCGCCAAGGTCCTCGACGATTACGTGATCGGGCAGGGCCACGCCAAGCGCGTGCTCTCGGTCGCCGTGCACAACCACTACAAGCGGTTGAGCCACGCGACCAAGAATGCCGACGTGGAACTGGCCAAGTCGAACATCCTGCTGATCGGCCCGACCGGTACCGGCAAGACGCTGCTCGCGCAGACGCTCGCCCGTATCCTCGACGTGCCGTTCACCATGGCGGATGCGACGACGCTGACCGAAGCCGGCTATGTCGGCGAGGATGTCGAGAACATCATCCTCAAGCTGCTGCAGGCCTCCGACTACAATGTCGAGCGGGCGCAGCGCGGCATCGTCTATATCGACGAGATCGACAAGATCAGCCGCAAGTCCGACAACCCGTCGATCACCCGCGATGTCTCGGGCGAGGGCGTGCAGCAGGCCCTGCTGAAGATCATGGAAGGCACCGTCGCCTCCGTGCCGCCGCAGGGCGGGCGCAAGCATCCGCAGCAGGAATTCCTGCAGGTCGATACCTCGAATATCCTGTTCATCTGCGGCGGCGCCTTCGCCGGGCTGGAGAAGATCATCTCGCAGCGTGGAAAGGGTACCTCGATCGGCTTCGGCGCCAAGGTCGAAGGGCCGGACGAGCGCCGCACCGGCGCGATCTTCCGCCAGGTCGAGCCGGAGGACCTGATGCGATTCGGGTTGATCCCTGAATTCATCGGCCGCCTGCCGGTCGTCGCCACGCTCGAGGATCTCGATGAGACGGCGCTAAAAACCATCCTCACCGAGCCGAAGAACGCGCTCGTCAAGCAGTATGCGCGCCTGTTCGAGATGGAAGACGTCGAACTCACCTTCAATGACGAGGCGCTCAATGCCGTCGCCAAGAAGGCGATCGAGCGCAAGACCGGTGCGCGCGGTCTGCGCTCCATCATGGAGGGCATCCTGCTCGACACGATGTTCGATCTGCCGGGCCTCGAAGGCGTCGAGCAGGTGGTGATCGGCCCCGAGGTCGTCGAGGGCAAGGCGCGCCCGCTCTACATCTACGGCGAGCGCGAGGAGGCCGGCGCGTCGGCCTGATTTCGGGTGCGGGCCAGCACAGTGCCCGCGCTTGAAAACAGCGATCACAGTCGCCAAGTCGATCAGGACAGCGTTCCGGGTGCCGTTTATGGGCCCGGCCGAACCTCCCGGCCAACCAGCGTATCGGATGGCCGCAACCGGCTCGCCCTGCTCAAGGCTGCTCGACGTGAGAGCCGACTGGGGCGGAGCAGATCAGGATAGCGAATGACCGCGCAGAAGAATCGCCCCCCGCTTGTTCCCGGCAGCGTCGAAACGTTCCCGGTCCTGCCGCTGCGGGATATCGTCGTTTTCCCCCACATGATCGTGCCGCTCTTCGTCGGCCGCGAGAAGTCGATCCGCGCGCTCGAAGAGGTCATGAAGACCGACCGCTACATTCTCCTCGCCACGCAGAAGAACGCTGGCGACGATGATCCGGCGGCGGACGCGATCTTCAAGATCGGCACGCTGGCGAGCGTGCTGCAGCTTCTCAAGCTGCCGGACGGCACCGTGAAGGTGCTGGTCGAGGGCGTCGGCCGGGCCGAGGTCTCCGACTACACGCATATGGACGAGTATTACGAGGCGAACGCCAGGGTGCTCGCCGATGATCTCGGCGAAAAGGTCGAGGTCGAGGCGCTTGCGCGCTCCGTGGTGGCTGAGTTCGAGAGCTATGTGAAGCTCAACAAGAAGGTCTCGCCCGAGGTCGTCAGCGCCATCACCCAGATCGAGGATTACGCCAAGCTCGCCGACAGCGTTGCCTCGCATCTCGCCGTCAAGATCACCGACAAGCAGGACATTCTCGAAACCATCAAGGTCACCGGCCGCCTGGAAAAGGTGCTCGGCCTGATGGAGAGCGAGATTTCCGTGTTGCAGGTCGAAAAGCGCATCCGTAGCCGCGTCAAGCGCCAGATGGAGAAGACGCAGCGCGAGTACTACCTCAACGAGCAGATGAAGGCGATCCAGAAGGAGCTTGGCGACGGCGAGGACGGCAAGGACGAACTCACCGAGCTGGAAGACAAAATCAACCGCACCAAGCTCTCCAAGGAAGCCAAGGACAAGTGCCTGGGCGAGTTGAAGAAGCTCAGGCAGATGTCGCCGATGTCGGCCGAAGCGACGGTGGTGCGCAACTATCTCGACTGGATGCTGGCGCTGCCCTGGGGCAAGCGCTCCAAGGTCAAGAAGGACCTGGCGCTGGCACAGGAGGTGCTCGACAACGATCATTTCGGCCTGGAGAAGGTCAAGGACCGCATCGTCGAATATCTCGCCGTGCAGCAGCGTGCCAACAAGCTGACCGGTCCGATTCTGTGCCTTGTCGGCCCTCCGGGCGTCGGCAAGACCTCGCTCGCCAAGTCGATCGCCAAGGCGACCGGGCGCGAATACGTGCGCATGTCGCTCGGCGGCGTGCGGGACGAGGCCGAGATTCGTGGCCACCGGCGCACCTATATCGGCTCGATGCCCGGCAAGATCATCCAGTCGATGCGCAAGGCGAAGACCGCCAATCCGCTGTTCCTGCTCGATGAAATCGACAAGATGGGCATGGATTTCCGCGGCGACCCGTCTTCCGCGCTGCTGGAGGTGCTCGACCCCGAGCAGAACGGCACGTTCAACGACCACTATCTCGAGGTCGATTACGACCTGTCGAGCGTGATGTTCGTGACGACCGCCAACACCCTGAACATTCCAGGGCCGTTGATGGACCGCATGGAGATCATCCGCCTCGCCGGTTACACGGAGGAGGAGAAGCTCGAGATCGCGCGCCGGCACCTGATCGCCAACTCGGTCAAGAAGCACGGGCTGACCGACAAGGAGTGGTCGATCACCGACGCCGCGCTACTGCTGCTGATCCGCCGTTACACGCGGGAAGCGGGCGTGCGTAACCTCGAGCGCGAGTTGTCCAACCTCGTGCGCAAGGCCGTGAAGGATATTCTGCTCGCCAAGAAGCAGACCGTCATCGTCGATGAGGCGGTGGTGGAGGAGTATCTGGGCGCCCCGCGCTTCCGCTTCGGCTCGGCCGAGACGGAGGATCAGGTCGGCGCCGTCACCGGGCTCGCCTGGACCGAGGTCGGCGGCGAGTTGCTGACGATCGAGGGCGTCATGATGCCCGGCAAGGGCCGCATGACCGTCACCGGCAACCTGAAGGACGTGATGAAGGAATCGATCTCGGCGGCGGCCTCCTATGTCCGCTCGCGCGCTGTCGATTTCGGCATCGAGCCGCCGCTGTTCGAGAAGCGCGACATCCACGTGCACGTGCCGGAAGGCGCTACGCCCAAGGATGGCCCGTCGGCCGGTATCGCTATGGCGACGGCGATCGTGTCGCTGATGACCGGCATTCCGGTCAGGCGCGACATCGCCATGACCGGCGAGGTGACGCTGCGCGGGCGCGTGCTGCCGATTGGCGGCTTGAAGGAGAAGCTGCTGGCGGCGTTGCGCGGCGGGCTCAAGAAGGTGCTGATTCCGGAGGAAAACGCGAAGGACATCGCGGAACTGCCGGATTCGGTCAAGAACGGGCTTGAGATCGTGCCGGTTTCTCGCATGGGTCAGGTGCTCGAGCATGCGCTGGTGCGCCTGCCGACGCCGATCGAATGGGACCCGGCCGAGGCGAAAACCCCGGCGGCCCCGCCGGCGGAGGACGATGACGCCGCTGGCCTCGTTGCCCACTAAAAAGACTTGAAACATTCTGAAACAGGAGCCCCGGAACGTGTTTCCGGGGCTTTTTCTGTGGTTTCCGGCCGATTTCGCTTGCGCTGCCGCACGGGGCCGTTAAGCGCTTCTCACCCGCTTTTCTTATCGAGGCGGTCAGTGAACTCAGGGAGGCGTCATGAACAAGGGTGATCTCATCGATGCCGTCGCGAAGGCGACGGGCCTGACCAAGGCCGCGGCCGGCGAAGCGGTCGAAGCCGTGTTCGGCAACATCAGCGACACGCTGAAGGCCGGCAAGGAGGTTCGGCTGCTCGGCTTCGGCACCTTCTCGCTGTCCAAGCGGCCGGCCCGCACGGGGCTCAACCCGCGCACCAAGGAGCCGATCACCATCAAGGCCGGCACCGTTGCGCGCTTCAAGGCTGGCGCCCAGCTCAAGGCCGCCGTCAACGGCTGACGCAGCCACGCAAAGGCAGGCGCCGGGCGGTTTGCCCGCGCCTGGCCGGCGCAATTTTCAGGCGGATGGTCCGGCCGGCTCCGCCGTGGTCGCAGTTTCGGTTGCGGCGCGGCGCGAGGCCGGCTTAATTGTGCCTGCAACGGGCGGTTAGCTCAGCTGGTTAGAGCATCTCGTTTACACCGAGAGGGTCGGGAGTTCGAATCTCTCACCGCCCACCAACAGGACCCGGACCGATATGCTGCACGGCCTTGCCCGCCTGGCGGGGGTACTTGTCACGATTTTCGGCTTGTCGGGGGCCAGTGCCGCCAGCATGACCTTCCGGGCCGAGCCGGTCGGCACGGCGAGCGATTGCCGCAAGGACTGCCCGAAGGTGATCGTGGCCGACGGCGTCATCACCAAGACGACGCCGGATGACCTGGCGAAATTCATCCGGGCCAATGTCGACGACCGCCTTTTCCGCAACGTGATCTTCCTGAACTCGCCTGGCGGCAGCGTCTCGCCGGCGATGCGGCTCGGCGTGATGTTCCGCAAGCTGGGCTCGACCGTGATCGTCGGGCAGGTCGAGCATTCGCGCGAGTTCGGCAACGACGCAAAGGTCGGCGTGCCGCTGCAATACGGAAGCTGCATGTCGGCCTGCGTGTTCGCGCTGATGGGCGGCAAGCGCAGGATCGTACCGGAGGAGAGCGAGGTCGGCGTCCACCGCATCCACTCCCAGGGCGCGATCGATGTCGCGAGCCCGGACAAGCGGCGCATGTATCTTTTCGCCGATGCCGATCTCGTGGCGCAGATGCGCGGCTATGCCCGCATGATGGGCGTCGATCCCGATCTCATCAATCTCGCCGAATCGGTCGGGCCTGACCGGCTGCACCACTTGAGCGACGCGGAAATCCGCCGATACCATCTCGCCCGCCGCTCGCTTTGAGGGCGGGCAGGGGCCGCCTGGCATCTCCTGGCATCTCTTGTCATCGAGAGCGCCTCTCGTGGCCATGTTGGCCTTGACGCGCGCGACAGGCTCGGCTACCCACGCGCTCTCGGATGTGCGGCGCGGCCGGACACCCGGGTAGTCCATGCGCGGACGTAGCTCAGTTGGTTAGAGTGCCGGCCTGTCACGCCGGAGGTCGCGGGTTCGAGCCCCGTCGTCCGCGCCATTGGATCCCAGTCTCAATCTTCCTTTCATTCGGCGATCACACGGCACCACCGCGTCAGGCGGGCGTTGGCGCTTGCGACAATTGATCCCGCAGGCGGGCGGGAACCCGATGCCGAACGGAATGTTGAGGGAGCAGGCGGGG
>Ga0209916_1002210_pt1 | contig 10611 bp, 5 predicted proteins | sample ThiBio_1000_plan_FD_183956 | JGI IMG/M metagenome (GOLD analysis project Ga0209916, IMG submission 183956) | Wastewater bioreactor microbial communities from Cape Town, South Africa - Thiocy_solids_2 (SPAdes) | ecosystem: Engineered > Bioreactor > Thiocyanate-remediating > Anaerobic-Aerobic ... | reverse complement strand
GAAAGGTGGAAGGACAGGCACCCACCCCATCTAAAGATGGGGGAACAGAGTGTCTATCACATTGATTTTACACTAAGGAAGATAATGTTGACCTGATCGGCATTTTAAATCTTCTTTGGTGTAATAACATGCACAATCATTTATTTTTGCAGGTTATTTCAAGTCAGCCTTTGCAGCAGCTTCCTCTTTAATTCGCGCGTCATATGCCAATCGATGACGCATGTGTCGGATAGAATCGTATGGTACGATAATTGTGCGCCAACTTGCATCAATTATATCCATTCCTACAAGAAGTTGTAGGAACATAAGACATATAGGAATTTCGGAGATTGACTTTGTCATTCCTATTCCGGCCTGCGTAAATTCGCCAAAACATCCAACATGTTTTGGTTTTACTGGATATTGGGGCGAATTCACAACAGATGCATCAAGAGGTGAAATTGCCCCGTAAATCGCGCTGCTAACGAATGCAAGCGGAATTGCGCTAACTAAGCCATATGCGATGATTTTGTCCATTCTGCGGGAAATTTTACAAATTTTAATGCATTAGTTTCATTTTTCGAGAAGGATGAAAATCTTTGCGCACGCGAAAATTCGTGCGATCATGGTAAAAACGCTTATTTTACGAATTACATCCAACACAACTTGTTGTTGAAGATTGCCGTCAAAGATTTGCATTTGGTTGTTTAGTGACACCCTGCGAGTTCAACTTTTCCTAACAAATTGAAATCGGGCCAATTTGTTAGGAAAAGTTAACATTGTTTCCCGATGTTGTCCGACAAATCTGCATCTGAACTAAAAACTCACATAATTACGCTTACTAAACAATTTGCCGATGAAAATGCAATAATTAGTGAAGAAATCGCGATATTAGAAGATGCAATTCGAACATCAATGCATCGTATAGCGGAACTAAAGAAAATCCCTTCTACACTCACAAAACAGATTAAACTTGCTAAAGATAAATTGCGCATGTTTGATGTAATATCGAAATTCGATAAAAACCCATATATTCTTACATTAGATCAAAATGTGATTAAGAAAATGACTTTTATAAAGTCTGACAGGAAAGGGAAATTGTTTACAAAAATCAAACAAGATGATGGTACAATTATTACATATTCATATAGACCTGTTTCAGAAATTAAGCAATATGCATCAAAACCCGGCTTTGCCGGGTTTTGATTAAGTCTCGTTTCAGCTACCGGCCTGTTCCGAAATTAAGATACAATCTTAATTTCGGGATTGTAAGGGTTTACGTGGAGTTTCCGAAATTAAGATTGTATCTTAATTTCGGAACTCCACGGTATCTTAATTTCGGTACTCTACGGTACGCTGAAATGGGACTCTTAATTTCGAAACGGGCCGGTATCATTACAACGATAATATACGTTAATTTAATTTTTTAATCATATAACAATCAATAAAGACGTAGCAGATGTCTACAAATACTACATTTGATAACTCGACCGAGGGATATACATATGCAAATGGTTCTGGTTTCACATCAGATGCATTTGTGATGACGCTTGCTGAAAATGGTGGTTATATATTTAGTTTCAATGTATTGACCGATGGTTGGTCTGGTGGTCCAACCCAAGCCGATATCTTACAAAATGGAGTTGTACGCAGTTCCGGCTATTTTTATTCAACTGGTGCAATTGAATGGCATAACATTGTAATATTTTATCCATTTGTTGTTAGTACTGGTGATACCATAACAATTCGACACACATCACTTGGTTCATATCGGATTTATTCAAGCGCCGTCTGCACACCACATGCTGCAGCCGTTGCTAAGTTCGATGTTGTTGTCATGCCCGGCACACCAACAGGTCTTGTTACACGATATTATTCGAACACAACAATGTTAGATCCTATGTCATTTGAAACCGTTGACCAACAAGTTGATTTTTTCTGGAATACACCTCCACACAGTCTTCCAGCGGCACCATATTCAACATGTTGGACCGGTTGGGTTACACCGAATTTTTCAGAAGGATATACTTTCAAACTAACGTTATACAACTGTGGTGGTCGACTTTTCATTAATAATCGCCTTGTAATTGATTCATGGGGAGATGCAGGTAATCCAGGGTATGACGTCACAAGCAGTGTAATTTATTTTTCAGCATCTACACCATATCCAATTAGGGTCGAATTTAACAATCCGACTGCCGTAGAAAGCAATTTCATACTATATTGGAGTTCAATATCGGTTGTAGAAGAAATTATACCACAAGCTGTGTTATCGCCAATACAACCAACACTTGGCACAGGCTTATTAGGTAATTATGTTAATACATATCCAAGTGTTCAACTACTGTTTTCACAACCAAAAAATACTGATACACTTGGTCCCAATGGCACGCGTACAGATGGCCCAATAGATTTCAATTGGGGAACCGGTGGTCCTGGTATTTCAGGTGTTTTATCTGATTATTTTTGTGTTCGATGGGAAGGTTGGATAGATGCATCATTATCAGGAACATATACAATAACAGCAACACATGATGATGGTTGTCGTATATTTTTAGATGAATTAGATAGTGATGTTGATCCATATCCGCATTTGATAGTGAATAGGTGGGGAGATGGATTAAATACAACAACAAGTTCAGGCATTTCATTAGTCGCAGGTGTTCGACGACATATTTGGGTATTTTATTATCTAAATGCTGGAAATTCTCAAATATCACTTTCATGGCAAAGTGGAGATGCACCAGTTGCAACACAAGTAATTCCATTAGGTAATTTTTATACAACAGAACTTGGAGGAACAAACGGATTAACAGGAAAATATTATAATAGTAGTCCATATGTTGATGTATTAACATTTACAGCAGAACAAATTACTGCATTGAATTACATGCATCAACGCACAGATGCCCAAATTAATTTCAATTGGGATACAGCTGGACCAGGTGTAATTGATCCACCAAATTTATGGACAGATGGCACCCGTACAGTTCAGTCGCCATATCCATATGATAATTATTTTTATTTGTTTTACACAGTTGAATGGCGTGGTTGGTGGCGTTCAATGTTTACAGAAGTATATACATTTCGCATGTTAGTTACTGATGGCGTGCGTCTTTGGATAGGTGATGAATTAGTAATAGATGCATGGACACATGGACTAAAGTCTGCGGTAGGCACCAAATATATTGTTGGCGGCCGTTATTATCCAATTCGTATTCAATACAACGACAGCAATACACATTCAATTATACAATTTTATACATCAACGCCGCTAACGCCCGAAATATTAGTTCCAGCATCTGAATTATTCCTCTCATATCCGCTATCGGGTAATGGTAGTCATGTACAATATTGGAACACACTAACACCAGCCGGTCCAGCTGATTATTCAAATATAAAATCAAATATTAATTTCGGACCGGGTGATGTTCCTGGACCAACCATTACAACACCATTTACAACATTTTGGACAGGATACATTCGTCCAGATTATACAGAAACATATACGCTTTACTTAACATCTGCGGGTGGTGCATTACTATCGCTCGATAACACAACAATTATTCTTAATCAAAGTCAACACGATACAGCTACAGATTCAACAACGTACGCATTTGAAGCCGGAAAATTCTATAAATTGTTTATTTTGTTTACGAATGATGGTGCACGTGATACAATAAAACTACAATTAGAATGGTCATCCGCGACGGTTGGTGCACAACAGACTGTGCCAGGTGCAAATCTTTTCGCAGATGCGTCACCAGGGTTTTACGCATCACTTGCATCTCTTTCACCTGAAAACACACCCGGTGATGGTGTATGGGGGCAATATTATTCTCAGCCGGCACCTCTTGCAACAACAGATTTAACTGTTGCAACGGATGGTTCTGGCGCTGGATTTACATTTGCAACGGCGTGGCCACCTGCACCAATACCATCAGCATTTTTTTCTGCTGTATGGACTGGTTATTTTATGCCACGTATAACAGGTTCACATACATTTACATTAACTGGTGTAGATTATGCGCGATTGTATATTGATTCTGCTATAACACCAACAACACCTGTTATAGTACTGGATTTTTCTGGCAATGGCATATCAGCGCCAATTCCTCTACAAGCACTTGCGCAGCATCGCATTCGCGTCGAATATATGTGTCTAAATGGCCCTGGTTCTGTATCACTTACATGGGAATCATCATATCAGCGACGTGTATTAATTCCGCCAGCTGCACTATATTCTGCCAGCGGCGCATTTGCGAATGGCGCAATTGTTTCTGGTACAGGAAATGGCATTAATGGAACATATTACAATACAATTGATTTCAGTGGAACGCCTGGGTTACAACGAATTGATGCATCTGGTGTGGCATTTAATTTCGGAACAGCATCACCTGGTGGCACAGTGCCGGCCGGTGTATTTAGTGTGCTTTGGTCTGGAAATCTTAACGTTCCTGCTACAGCAACCTACACATTTTATGTTGTAACACAATATGGATACCAATTATTTGTTGATAACGCCGTTACACCAATAATAGATGCATCTGGGTCTCCTGGATATCATACTGGAACTGTTGCATTAACCAGTAGTAGCGGAGGTGTATATCCAACAATTTCGATGTATTATACTGCACAAGGTGGTGGAAATCAGTTTGCATTTATGTCATGGAGTGGAGGTTCATTACCATGGACACTTACACCCGGCGACCGTTTGTATGATGGCGTTGGTAATGGATTAGCGGGACAATATTACAACGCATCTATGCCCAATAGTTTACCGGTTGTTGAACGTATCGACCAAACCATCAATATGAGTTGGCCATCTGGAGCGCCGTGGCCCGGTGTAGCGGCAGAATATTTTTCAGTCGTTTGGACAGGCTGGATACGTCCGCGATATACAACAACGTATCAATTTACATTGGATATTTCTGGCGGTGAATGGGCGCGATTATTTATTGATTCAACATATAATCCAAGCACCCTGTTTGCAACGCCAATAATTGATTTTTCAACTGGTGGCTCATATACAGCATCTATGGCAGTTGTGCAAAATGTTGTATATCCAATGCGAATTGAGTTACTAACAACAAATACAGGTGGTTATTTGAATTTTAAGTGGTTTGCTACATCATACGAACCCCTCGCGATTGTACCAATGATATGCTTGTTTGATGAACATCCAACTTCGCAAATATCATTGCGTGATATATCTGGGTTACCTGTCGGTAAAGGTAGTGGGTTGATTGGAAATTATTATAGTAATCAAACATGGACGCCACCTGCCACATTAACTCGCGTTGATGAATCATTGTCATTCAATTGGGGTTCAAGTGGGCCAGGTGGTGGTGTTTCCACCGATTTTTCGGCAACATGGACTGGATTTATTCAACCACGGTATAGTGAAACATATACGTTTTATGCGATTGCAGATGATGGAATTATCGTTGATATTAGTTCATCAATTGTTATTAATGATTTAAGCAACACGGCACTTCAATCGGGAACAGTGTCGCTGTTACAAGACGTTATATATCCGATTACTGTTACTTACAGAGATGTAGGAGGATTAGCGAACATATATATGGCATGGCGATCGCAACAACAAACACTTACAATTGTACCGCGAACACGACTGTTTACTGCTTTAGGAACGGGTTTACGAGGGCAATATTTTGATGCAATTGCTCCAAACGGACCAGCTGTAGTAGACCAAATAGATGCAACAGTCGATTTCCTATGGACTGGACCACCGGTTGTCGGTCTTCCAGCAACATTTTATTCTGTTGTGTGGACTGGATATATCAAACCGCTTTACAGTGAAACATATACATTAACATTATATGTTGATGGTTGGGCGCGTTTGTGGATTAATGACGCAGTCATCGCGAATTTTAATGGTTTTAGTCAAGTGCCAGCTACATTTACTGCGGGTGACTTCTATTCGATAAAGATTGAATTTATACAAGTTGGAGAAGCATCAACCAACGTATTAATTTTATGGCAATCCGCAACCCAATGGCTTGAAACTATACCACAATTGTTAATGTTCCCCGATTTAAGTGGCATAAACACAGCTGATGCAACTGTACATGGAACAGCTGCACCTGTTAATTATACTGTCCCATATAGTTGGGGCGATGGACTAAATGGTTACTATTTTGGAACTGATACACCAACAGGAATCGGTAACGCAGCTGTTCAAACTGTTGACACAGCAGTTCAATTCAATTGGACAATTGACCCTCTACCAGGAGACCTATCTGGTTCAACAACATATTCTGCTATTTGGTCAGGGTATTTAACACCTACCGTGTCTGCATCTTATTATTTTTATATAGTTTCAGAAGGAGCTATACGACTTGTTGTAAATGGAACAACCGTTGTAGACAGACAAACTGGTGGTGGACCACCGGATGCATATGATGATGCAGCAAGCGCATTAACACCGATCGCCCTTACGGCTGGTACATCTGTCACATTTACTTTTACATATTCGCATCCGGTTGTAGCAACGCCAAGTTATGTTTACATAGCGTGGGGAATTGTTGGCGGAGAAGCGTTAACATTAATACCTGCAACCATGTTATATTCAACGGTTGGAGATGGTGTGATTGAGAGATATTATGATGCACGTGGGTCAGAAGGGCTCACATCAGGTAATTCAATCTTGCCAACAATTAATGTTAGTTATGCAGTTCTACCCGTGGGAATAACAAATATATATTACTATTTGGTGTATACAAGTTGGGTGAAACCAAACACAACAGAAACCTATACATTTTATATGACGTCCAGTGACAAAACGCGAATGGTAATTAATGGTGTGTTATGGAAGGATTTTGACGTATCTGGAACTGCCAGTATTCCTATGGTAAGTGGTACATACTATCATGTGCGCATTGAAACACTTGTATTAGATGCAACGGCGGGGACAACAACGGTTGAATTGGAATGGGAAAGTGCGCACCATGTGCGCACAGTTATACCACAAATATCATTGTTTAGTGTGCAACCTGTTTCGCTGGAAAGTAGTATAGAAGAAGCCCCAGTTGATGCTGGAGGAACGGGATTGCTTGTTGATTATTGGGTTGGTGCATCTATTGGTACACCTGATTTGAGTGGAACAGATGCGTGGGTGATTCATGATTGGAATACAGACCCTGTTTCAGGAATACCATTAAACAACTTTTCTGCGCGATGGACAGGTTTTTTGCTTTCAGAATATACAGACATTTATACGTTTTACATTACAACTTCAGCGAGAGCGCGACTATACATTGATGGCAATTTGATTGTTGATGCATCTGGTGTGGGTACTGATGTAATATTTAGTGGAACAGCTGGATTATTAGAGGGATATTATCATGAATTTCGGGTGGATTTTTCAGATGGTAGTGGTGCGCTTGTATCACTTACAGTAATTCCACAATTTCTTCGCGTTGCGTGGTGGTCAGCACAAAATCGGGCATTTGCAGCAGTGCCATTTGAGCGATTATTTCAACAACGACCACGTAGTTTGCCGGCACGTGCAGCTGGATTAACGGTTGGATTGGGTGCTGATGCTGGATGGAGCAGAGGAGAGACGGAGGGAAGTAGAACGCGAGCAGTTGATATTGCACGCATTTCATGTGGTGTGTCTAATGTGCTGGTAACTAAAACAACATGTCCACCAGAACCAGTGTATCCAGGAACTGGATTACATGAAAGTCAGCGGATTGCGCAACAACTTGCAGCTTGCACTCCATACAAAGGCCAGAGTAAACTCAATTCAGAGGCAATTTCATCTGCAATAGCACGTGTGAGAAATCGTGATTTGACGCAAGGTGCATTGAACCCAGCTGGATTAACAACTGTTGCCAAAATATCAACTGGTTGTGCATATGTTGGTCACGCTACAGGTATACCTGCATCAGAAGCTTTGACACGTCGACTAATTGCAGCATCAACATGTGCAACTGAAGCAGCCATGACGAAAGAAGAGAGATTTGCTGAATGGTATCCACCGGTTCCACCAAATCCACTTGTTGTACAATCAACTCAGAGAGGTGCAATTGTATCCCAACCAGGAGCCCAAGCTATTCAAACATGTTTACCGAATCCACGATTTTAATCGAGCAATACCCTACAATCCCGAAATTAAGCAACAGTAGGGTATTGAATGTTACTTAAAGAAGTGACACCACTATGAAGCAAGAATAACTGCGTTTGTTACCATCAAAAAACTACCAAGCAATATGAGTAATAATATGAGTGCCAAGACCAACAAAAAATCTACCGCTGCTGCCCCAGTTGCTGCCCCAGTTGCCGCCCCAGCTGCCCCAGCTGCCCCAGCTGCCAAGAAATCAAACCGTAAAGCTGCAGCTGCACCAGCTGCTCCCGTAGCAGCTCCAGTCGCCGCTCCAGTAGCTGCCCCAGCTGAAGCAGCGCCTGCCGTCGAACTCTCAGAATCAGAGCGTGCCTTTGCCGCTCTGTCTGAACAACTCGCCGCGCTTGTTAAACATGTTCGCAAAGTAGAAGGTGATCTGAAAAGCGCACGCAGTGCTGTTTCAAAGGAACTGAAAGAAGCCAAGAAACAAAAAAGCAAATCAAGCAACCAGAATAAGAAAAAGCGTAGCCCAACTGGTTTCGCAGTTCCAAGCCAACTGTCAAATGAACTGTGCACCTTCCTGGGACTCGCATCTGGTACCGTGCTACCCCGCACGGATGTGACTCGTCAAATCACTGCATATGTGAAGTCACATAATCTGGCCAAGGGTCGCGAAATCACTCCAGATGCTGCCCTTGGCAGAATTCTGGGCCCTCTTGACAAGGCTAAACATCAGGTATTTACGTATTTCAACATGCAGAAATACCTGAAACATCATTACAGCAAAGTTGCTGCCCCAGCTACTGCTTAAAAATTTAAATAGTATTTTAACTTATCAAACAATCGCATTTGTTTATCGAACCATCACTTTATATTGATAGTACGTATGTACAAAATCGTCAACATTAATTTCTGAAGGTACATCAAACGTTTGTTGTATACCATATACATCGTCATATTCAATCTGAAGACCACTTGGTGAATCAGATGTGTATAGAAGCCATGATGTGCTTGTTGCTTGCATAACTAATTCAAATACTGTATTTTTTGATAAATCCCGTACTGTTAAAATTTTAGTTCCATTTATATATGATTTAGGGTTTACCGAAATTTCATACGAATACCTATAATTTACTGTACAAAAATATGGATAAAATCGTTATGAGAGTTTTTATTTACCGAGTGCGTTTCACAACTTAAAACATTTCCCTCGAGTTACTTCAAATCACCACATGCCTTATGTTAAAGCGAAAGAAGCCGCCAAATTCTTTAACATTGCTTTGCCCACCATTAGAAAATGGGCGAGAGACGGGATTATTGATTCCTCCAGAACCATTGGGGGACACTATAGATACCTTATTCCTAACAGCAAAGAAACAGAAATCAAGTGTACCCCGAAGGAAGAAGTTTGCGGGAACATTATTTACGCCAGAGTCTCTTCCAGAAAGCAGTCTCACGACCTTGAAAGACAAATTACTTTCTTGCAAAGAAGGTTCCCTACCTATACCATCGTCCACGATATCGGTTCCGGAATCAACTTCAAACGTCCAGGTTTTAAAACCATATTGGAACAGCTATTCAAAGGAAATATCAAAAAAGTTGTGGTTGCCCACCAAGACAGATTTTCCAGGTTCAGCTTCGACTTTTTTCAGTGGCTCTTTACATACTTCAACGCCGTTCTGGAATCTATCAACAAACCCAATCCAGAATCAGATATGCTTGAAGACATCATGGAAGTTTTTACCGTCTTTACAGCCCGTTATAATGGAACAAAAAAGCATGCTGGAAAAACGCGAGAAGCGGAAGGAAATGATACGAAAAGCGAAGGAAGCGAAGGAAGCGAAGAAAGTGATGGAAGTGAAAAAGGAGCCAAAAGAAGAAAAGGAAGTAGAAACAAAGAAAGAGGAGTCAAAAGTGGAGAGGGAAGTAATAAAAGGAAGACCAATAACAAGAAAAGTACATATTTATCCAAACCAGCAGCAAAAAAAACAATTTAGACAATATTTTGGTACGCATAGACATTTTTATAATGAAACAGTTAAATACATTAATGAGCAGTATGCTATTAGAAAACAAGAATTTAATGCGTCACCTACTTGCATTCTCTGTACTAATCCTAAAGTGAACAATAATGAATGGCTATGTCTAACTCATAAAGCGTCGAAAAAAGTAAAAATACCGTGGAATATTTCGTTAGAACTTAGTTCTGTTCGATCAAATGTTATGAAGCTTAATAGAGAATTAAGTGACGATAAAATGTGGCAGAAAGAAATACCTTTCAGTACAAAAGAATATGGGATTATAAAAGCATTAACAGCATTCAAATCAGCTATTACTAACAAAAAATGTGGAAATATTGATAGATTTGATGTAGGTTTAAAGTCGTTTCGTGACATACGAAAAACGTTTCTTGTTAATAAAAGAGCAATATCAAACAAATCAGGAAATTTAGTGATCTTTAAAACAAAAATGCCGGATGCAATAAAAGTCACGAAACGAAACAAAAAATTACTTCCTGAAGTGTTTGATTTTAATTGTCAAGT
>Ga0209916_1002209_pt1 | contig 10617 bp, 6 predicted proteins | sample ThiBio_1000_plan_FD_183956 | JGI IMG/M metagenome (GOLD analysis project Ga0209916, IMG submission 183956) | Wastewater bioreactor microbial communities from Cape Town, South Africa - Thiocy_solids_2 (SPAdes) | ecosystem: Engineered > Bioreactor > Thiocyanate-remediating > Anaerobic-Aerobic ... | reverse complement strand
TCCGTCCACTCCGCCGCCCTCCACGCCGCCTCCGGCGCCCCCGAACCAGATCATCGACGTGATCACCGGGTCCGACAACACGGTTTACAAGAACAACGGCAACGTGATCAACGGGCGTGGCGCGTTCAACGACGGCGCGATGTCCGGGACGTACGCCGTCGTGCCCGAGCCGTCGTCGCTGTTGTTGCTGGTCTCGGCCGGGGCGGTCGGGCTCGGCTGGGCGGGCCGTCGGCGGGCCGCCTGAACGGGGAGGGCCCCGCGGAACGGCCCGGACGATCTTTCCGGATCGTCCGGGTCGCGAAGCGATCCGAACCGTTCGACCGCGGCGGCCTCGTCGTCGTCGCGGCCGCCGTCTCGGGCGACTCTTAGAGTCTGTCCCATAAGGGCGTCGCGGCCGCCATAACGTCCTTCCCCCCTCGCGGGGGAAGGTGGCCCGAAGGGCCGGATGAGGGGGGGGCGCGCCAAAACGCCGTCGACGTCCAGGGTTTCGCGGACGGGCTTCCGCGAATTCCGACGGTCGTCCCGCGCGTCGTCCCCCTCATCTGACGCCTTCGGCGTCTGTCTTCCCCCGCGAGGGGGGAAGACCGTGATAGTCGTCCCTTGCCCACTTATGAGACAGGCTCTTACTCGTCCCAGGCGGCGCGGTAGTTGAATCGATCGTTGGGCGCGGCGTCGCCGTGGAGCGTGAAGGCCGAGGCGTCGCCGCCGACGGGGATTCCGTCGACCCACTTGAAGTCGATCGCGACCCGCTCGCGGTCGACCGAACCCAGGACGCTCCGCGGCACGGCCAGTTCCAGTTCGTTCCCCGCGACGGCGATCGCGGCGGCGGCCTCGGTCGGCGCGCGGGAGCCGTCGGGGTTCAGCCGCTCGACCGTCGCCATCCCCGGCTTTCCGTCGGGCTTGCCGGCGTTGACGACCACGTCGTAGCCCAGCCAGCCGGTCTTGACGTCGGAGTCGACGTCCAGGAGCAGGACCATCCAGTCCTCGCCGCGGGGCGAGATCGGCTCCCCGGTCTTGACGTAGAAGGAGACGAACTCCGGCGAGTTCGCGACCTTGGCGAGGACCAGGTCGTTGCGGCCGGTGGCGTCCGTGAAGTCGGGCTCGTTCCTCCAGCCGGGATGGTCGCGGCGGGCGGGGTCGCCGATCGTGTCGCGGAACTCGGGGCCGGCGGCCCTCCAGTCGCCGAAGTCGCCGTCGATCCGGACGCGGGCGGGCTTCACGTCGGGAGTCGCGCGGGCGCCCTTGTAGCGGCGGACCTCGGAGACCAGTTGATGGTAGTAGGCGTCGCCGAAGCCCCCCTTCATCGGCTCGATGTCGCGGCTGTACTCGGGGGAGTACTGGTCGACGAAGAACGTCCCGCCCGGCTTGACGCGGACGCCCCCCATGCGCATGGTCCCCTTTTCGTCGATGAACCGCTGGGCGACCCACTCGTTCCAGCCGGTGACGAAGACGAACGGCGGATCGACCTCGCGCGCCCGCCTCCACTGCTCGGCGAAGTACAAGCCGGCCTCGGGTCGGCGCGCTTCCGGCGGGGGCTGCTTGCCGTCGTGGAAGCTGCGGCCGATGTCGCTGACGGGATGCTCGGCGGTGGCGACGACGATCTGCTCGGGCTTGTCGGGCGACTCGTGCCAGCCGGGCGTCTGGGGCGTATGGTCGAGCCAAGGCCACTTGTCGCGGCCGTCGCCGAACCATTCCTGGTTCTTGGTCCAGGCCCAGGACCGCCTGATCGTGAAGAAATCCCGGATCTCGTCGCCCAGGCCCTCGGTGGGCGCGAGGATCAGCGGCTTGCCGTCCCAGAGGAACCAGTGGTCGCGGGCCTTGCCCGGCTTGTAGAAGCTCTCGTAGAGGTGTTCGACCGTCTTCGCGCTGTACGAGTTGGTCAGATAGGCGATTTTCGGCGTCTTCTGACCGGACGCCTTCACGTCGTCGAGGACCTTGAGGATGGCGTCGCGGACGGAGTCGTAGGTCGCGGCGTTGGTGACGTCGAAGAACCAGACGTCGACCCCCGCGTCGCCGAGCATCTGGACGTGCTTGCGAATGACGTAGGGGTCGTCGTCGCGATAGTAGCCGAAGAGGGGCTCGCTCCAGTGGTGGAACGCGCCCGGCGGGCCGAACTCGGGGTCGTCGGGGTTGGCGGCGAGGATCTTCGACAGGTCGTAAACCGGGTTCTGGCCCTCGCTCCAGAGGAAGTAGAAGATCCCGACGGTCTTCCCCGCCCGCGGCGGCCCGACCTCCCCGGCGCCCGGCGCGGCGCGGCCGAGGCCGTCGACGGCGACCCAGGTGTCGGCCATGACGTCCCACGCCGGTTCCTCGGCCGACGAGGACGTCGCGAGGAAGGCCAGGGCGATCGCGGCGAGGAGTGGGACGATGGGTTTCATGGCGGGCCTTCGCGTGCGGAGGATCGAGGAGGGAACGTCCAGCCGCACTGTAGTCGGCCCGGCCGTCCGGCTCAAGCCTCGGCCCCGCGTCGCGGGCCTCCCGAACCGACGTCGATCCGCGCGGCGGGGCGCGGTATAATGTCAAGGAAGTGGGCCGGATCACCCCGTTAGGCCCGTGCGCCACGTCCGAGCCCCCACCCCGACCATGACGAAACTCGACCAGTACCGAGCGGCCCGCGAAACGGCGGCGTGGATCGACCGTTCCAGCCGCGTCCGACCGCGCGTCACCGGCTCGGATCGGGCGAAGTTCCTGAACAACCTGACCACCAACGACGTCAAGCGACTGGCCGTCGGCCGGGGTTGCGAGGCGTTCGTCACCAGCGGTCAGGGGAAGACCCTGGCCTTCGTCGTCGTCCACGCCCTCCCGGACGCCCTGCTGTTGCGGGCCGACGCCGGAGGGATGGACCTCGCCTTGCCGCACCTTCGGAAATACGGGATCTTCGACGCCGTCCAGATCGAGGACGCCTCGGCCGAGACCGGGGAAATCCTCCTCATGGGCCCGGCGGCCGCGGCCTGGCTGGAGCGAGTCGGCGCGACGCTCCCCGCGGCGGACGACCTGGCGACGAGCGCGACCAGGGCGGCGGGCGTGGACGTCCTCTTGATCCGCGAGTCGCCCGCGGGGGTTCCGGGCTTCACCCTGATCGCGGCCGCGGGCGACGTTCCGAAGCTCGTCGAGGCGCCGCGCGGCGCGGGTTTCCCCGCGCTCGATCCGGAGACGTTCGAGGCGCTTCGGATCGAGGCCGGGACGCCCGCGTTCGGCCGCGACGTGACCGAGAAGAACCTGCCGCAGGAGATCGACCGCGACGCCCGCGCCATCTCGTTCGTGAAGGGGTGCTACCTGGGACAGGAGACCGTCGCGAGGCTCGACGCCCTGGGGCACGTCAACAAGATCCTCCGCCGGCTGATCGGCCGCCCCGGCGATCCCGTCCCTCCCGCGGGAGCCGAGCTTACGGCCGACGGCAAGGCCGTCGGGACGATCACGTCGTCGGCGTTCTCGCCCGGCCGGGGGGTCGGCGTGGCGCTCGGGATCGTCCGGGTCGCGCGCGCCTCGTCCGGTTTGACCATGACCTGGAAGCGAACCGACGACGGTTCGGAATTCGTCCTGATCGTGGACGACCCCCCCTTGCTTGCGACTCAAATCTAGGCCGAGCGGCCGACGCTTCCTCCCGTCGGCCGAACCTCCCCTTCCGATTCCGACCAGGACGCCCGACGCCGCGCGTCCCCAACGGAGACGATATCACCCATGCCGAAGCATCCCCGCTACATCTGCATCCACGGCCATTTCTATCAGCCGCCCCGCGAAAACCCCTGGCTGGGCGTCGTCGAGGTCCAGGACTCCGCCGCGCCGTTTCACGACTGGAACGAGCGCGTCACCCACGAGAGCTACGCGCCCAACGCCCGCGCCCGGATCATGGACGGCCGCGGCCGCATCGTCAACATCCTCAACAACTACGCGTGGATGAGCTTCAACTTCGGCCCCACGCTCTTGCACTGGATGTCCGAGGGGGCGCCCGACGTGCTGGAGCGGATCGTCGAGGCCGACCGCCTAAGCCGCGAGCGTCGCGGCGGCCACGGCAACGCGCTGGCGCAGGCGTACAACCACATGATCATGCCCCTGGCCACGAGGCGCGATCAAAAGACCCAGACGCTTTGGGGGGTGGAGGACTTCCGCCGCCGGTTCGGCCGCGACCCCGAGGGGATGTGGGTCGCCGAGACGGCCGTCGACCTGGCCACGCTGGAGGCCCTGGCGGAGGCCGGGATCAAGTTCACCGTGCTGGCCCCCAGCCAGGCGCGGCGGTGGCGGGCGATCGGCGAAAAGACCTGGACGGAGCGGCAAGGAGGCGTCGACCCGTCGCGCGCGTACCTCCAGCGGCTGCCTTCGGGGCGTTCGATCGCGATCTTCTTCTACGACGGCATCGTCTCCCAGCAGGTCGCCTTCGAGCGCCTGCTGGACGACGGCGAGAAGTTCCTCTCGCGGCTGCGCGACGGCTACGACGAGGGCAGGGGACACGCCGAGTTGATGCACATCGCCACCGACGGCGAATCCTACGGCCACCACCACCCCCACGGCGACATGGCGTTGGCCTACGTCCTGGATCGGCTCTCCGACGACCCGGACGTCCGGTTGACCAACTACGGCGAGTTCCTGGAGCTGCACCCGCCGGAGTGGGAGGTGGAGATCCACGAAAACTCCTCCTGGAGCTGCGCCCACGGCGTCGAGCGCTGGCGGGCCGACTGCGGCTGCAAGACCCGCGGCGACTGGCACCAGCGCTGGCGCGAGCCGCTCCGCAAGGCGCTCGACGGCCTGAAGGAGCCGTTGGACCATCTGTTCGCCACTCGGGGACGGGTCTGCTTCCCCGACCCCTGGGCGGCCCGCGACGCCTACATCCGGGTGATCCTCGACCGCTACGATTCCGAAACGACGCGCGCCTTCCTGGACGAGTTCGCCCACCCCGACCTGGATCCCCACCAGACGACCGACGCGCTTCGGCTCCTGGAGCTTCAGCTCGATTCCATGCTGATGTACACGTCGTGCGGTTGGTTCTTCGACGAGATCAGCGGCCTGGAGACGACCCAGTGCCTCCAGTACGCCGCGCGGGCGATCTCCGTCGCCCGCAACTTCGGTCGCGACCTGGAGCCCGAGTTCGTCGCCGCGCTTTCCAGGGCGCCGAGCAACCTGCCGGCCCACGGCGACGGCAAGGGAGTGTGGGAGCAGTGCGTCAAGCCGGCGATCGTGGACCTCGACCGCGTGCTGGCGCACCACGCGATCAGCCTGCTCTACAAGAACGGCGAAAACCCCGACGGCGACGGCCCGGCCTACGAGGTCGTGGCGTCCGACGTCGCCATCAAGGCCCGCGGCCCCGGCCACCTGGCCGTGGGCCGGCTGGCGGGTCGGTCGCGACGGACCTGGGTCCGCGGCGAGAGTTATTTCGTCGTCGTCCACTTCGGCGGGCTCGACTTCCATACGGTCCTCTGCCGCGATCTCGACCCGGCGCGGTTCCAGGCGTTCAGTTCGGAGTTGCTGGCGACGTACCGATCGGGCTCGATGGCCGACGTGATGTTGCTTTTGGCCTCGGACTTCCCCGGCGTCGCGCATCGGCTGGACGACCTGTTCCGCGACGAACAGCGGCGGATCATCGGGATCGTCCTGGCCGATCGCTTCGAAGACTACCACCGCGCGTTCACCAGGTTCGCCAACCAGGACGAGGAGGTCCTCAACCGCCTGGGCAAGATGGGCTATCCCATCCCCGGCCCGCTCCGCGCCGCGGCGACCACGTTCCTGGACGTGAACCTGGAGAAGAGGGTGGGCGTGCTGATCGCGGGCGAGGAACGGGAATTGACCGCGATCGAACATCTTTGCGATCGCGGCCGGGCCTGGAACTACAAGCCGCGGGAGAAGGACCTGGGCAAGATGCTCTCGGAAGGTCTGCGGCTGGTGATGCGGGACCTGCGCTTCGGCGATCCGGCGGTGGTCGGTCGCGCCGAAATGCTGCTGGACGCGGCGATCGTCCTGGGGCTGCGTCTGGACTTGTGGGAGACCCAAAACGAGTTTCTCGACGCCTTCGCCGAACTGACGGCCGCGGGCGAGGTCGACGAGGCGCTGGAGCAGGCGTGCCAGCGGCTCGCCGCTCGGCTGGGCGTCGCGCCGGAGATGCTGGGCTGGCGGCCGTGAGTCGAACCGGGCCGGGTCGATCCGCTAACGCTGTTCGACACGACTTGCATACATGGCTGCCAAGCGTGCGGACCTCCCTTCTCCCCTTGTGGGAGAAGGTGCCCCGGAGGGGCGGATGAGGGGTGGGCGCGACCGGAAGCCTCTGGAAACGCCCCCCCCGTCCGGCCTTCGGCCTCCTTTTTCCACAAGGGGAGAAGGGATATCCGGCGTTGCTCGCGGGCATATCGAATCCCGGGGCGAACGGTATTGAGCGATCCGTCCCGACGGGTCCGAACTGATCCTCCCGGCCGCGGGGGTTCTTGATACACTTTCATGCGCCGAGGGGCCCGGCGCGGCCCTCGCGCGAAACCCACCGCCGCCGCCGCGGCCCGTCCCACCGGATTTCGGATGAACCAGCGATCGCGCAGCCTCTTGCCGGCGGCCTGGATGATCTCGGCCGCGTTCTGTTTCGCGACGATGGGGGCGCTCACCCACGAGGTCGGCTCGCGGTGTGACTGGCTGTTCATCGCGTTCGTCCGGATCATCGCGACCTTCGTCCTTTCGGTGGCGTTGGCCCTGGCCGCGGGGGCCCGGCTGGTCGTCTGGCGGCCCCGGACGCTGTGGTGGCGCAGCATCGCGGGGACGCTGAGCCTCGCCTGCACCTTCTACGCGCTGACGCGGCTCCCCGTCGCCGACGTCCTGACGCTCACGAACACCTACCCCCTCTGGATCGTGCTGACGACGTTCGCCGGCGGTCGTCGAGGCGGCAGGGCCATCGACCTGGCCTGCGTGGCGTGCGGCGTCGCGGGGGTCGTCTTGATCCAGCAGCCGCACGGGGCTGGGACGGACGGCGGCGGCGTCGCGATCGCGCTGGTGGCCTCGGTCATGACCGCGGTCGCCATGCTGGGGCTGCATCGGCTCAAGGAGGTCGACGCCCGCGCGGTGGTGGCGCACTTCTCCGGATTGGCCAGCCTGACGACGGCCCTGTGGCTGGTCGCCGCCCGCCCGGTGGTCCAGATCGCCGCGGCGCTCGACGGCGCGGCGGTCCTTCTGCTCGCGGGCGTGGGGCTTTCCGGGACCGCCGGCCAGATCCTTTTGACGAAAGCCTACGCCTCCGGCCCGCCGGCGAAGATCGCCGTGTTAAGCTTGACGCAGGTCGTCTTCGGCCTGGGGTACGATATTTTGCTGCAAGACCGACGCTTGACGTGGCCGACCCTGCTGGGGTTCGTCATGGTGCTGGGGCCGACGGGCTGGATCACGTCGCGGGCGGCCCGTCCCAGACGGGGCCCGATCGCGGAGGACGCGCCGGCTTCGCCCTCGCGCTCCAGTCACGGCGACGTCCAGCCGAAACCAGGAGTGGCGGGCTGATCCGCTTCCAAACGAGGTCGAGGACGATCATGCGCGCGAGACGACCGCCGAGCCCCGAGTTCGACCGCGTGCTTGCGGGCGAGCCCCGTCCCGACCTGGCGCGCGTCGCCCTGGAGATCGCCCGGGACTTCCATCCGGGGCTGGACGTCGACTCCCAGATCGCTCGGATCGACGCCTTGGCCGCCCGCGCCCGGATCCGCCGCCGCGAGGGCTCGCATCCGCTCCAGGCGCTCGGACAGCTCAACTGGGTCCTGTACGTCGAGGACGGTTTCGACGGCGACGCCGAGGACTACTTCGATCCTCGCAACAGCATGCTCAACGAGGTGCTGGACCGCCGACTGGGGATTCCGATCAGCCTTTCGATACTTTACCAGGCCCTCGCCGGGCGGCTGGGCGTGGAACTGGCGGCGGTGAATTCGCCCTCCCATTTCGTTCTTCGGCTGGAGGGGGAGGCGCCGACGTTCATCGACCCGTTCCACCGCGGCGACCTCCTGAGCCTGGACGCCTGCCGCCGCCGCATCGGCGAGTTGTCGGGATGGCCGGGGCCGATCCCGGCGGCGAAGCTGGCCCCTTGCGAGCCTCGCGCGGTGGTCGCTCGGATGCTGCGGAACCTCAAGGGGATTCACGTCGGCCGCGAGGACTTCGCCTCCGCCCTCGTCGTCCAGCGCCGCCTGGCCGCGGCGTCGGAAGATCCGTTGGAGCGTCGCGACCTGGGGATGCTCTGCCTTCAGCTCGACCGTCCCGGCGAGGCCGTCGACCCTTTGGAAGCCTATCTCAAGGCCCGTCCCGACGCCGACGACGCGAAGGCCGTCGGGAACCTCCTCGCCGCCGCCAGGTCGACGCTCGCGCGTTGGAATTGATCCTGACGGAAATCCGCGAATCCCTAAAGTCAGGGGCGGCCGCCGTCCGAAACCCTGGAAATGGAACGCGCCGGCGGACGGTCGGCGAGCGCGCCTCGATTGCCGCGGCCGCGACGCCGCGCTCCGCCGAGACGCCCAGGAGGAGGGCTTCGATCTTGCGCCATGCCGCCAGCATTCTCGGCTTGATCGCCCTTGGCTCCGGGCTGGTCGGTTGCGGCCAGACGGGCGGGATCCGGGTCGCGACCCCCTCCGACGTGAAGACGACCGCCACCGTCGGCGACAAGACGTTCACCGTCGTCTCCGGGCTGCCCGACGACGATTACCAGGTCGCCGAGACCGAGCCAGGCATCCGACGCTCGGGCGAGGCGCGGATCTCCGGTCGGGTCTACGACGAGTACGGCGAGCCCGTCCGCGACGCCGTGGTCCGCCTGGGGATGTCCGGCGCGGCGGGGGGCAAACTCGTCCACGCCAACACCGACCGCTCCGGCGCCTTCACCCTCCGAGGCGTCCGCCCCGGCTCCAACTACACCGTGATCGCGGAGTACCAGGACGACCGAGGGGCCATGACCGGCCGCGCCGACGCCATGGCCCCCGACGTCGGCGTCCGCGTCGACCTCCATCCCCGCGACGCCCGACCGGGGCGGGAGGGCGCGATCGCCGCCGCGCCGAAACAGCCGCGCGTCTCGTCCGTCGCCCGCGCCGAAGGCCCCGACGACGCCGCGTTCTCCGACGGCTACGAGGACGACGAGCCCCGCCCGCCCGCGCGGTCGTCGCGGCCGATCCGGCCCCGCCTCGACGCCGAGCCCGAGGGGTTCGACGACGAGCCGATCGACGAGGCTCCCGAGCCGCCGCCGGCTCGGGAGTCGTTCGACGACGACGGCGAGAACCCGCTGCCGCCGGCGCGCGAGATCAGCAAGGTCAGCGCCCGCGACGACGACTCGTCCGGCCACGAGGCCGAAGCCGAGCCGCGAAACCTTCCGGAGAACCTCATCGGCGGCGGCCGCGAGCCGGCCGAGCCCCCGCCGGCGAATCCCTCGCGACAGCGACGGGCGCGACCGACGTGGTCCGACGTCGCCTCCCTGGACGCGAACGTCCCGTTCGACGAACAGGTGGCCCAGACCAGCGTCGTTCGCGACCGGGTCGCGGCTCCCTCGCCCGAGCCCGGCCCCGCGCCGGCCCCGCGCCAACTCGCGAAGACGTCGACGACCCCGCTCGGCCGTCCGGCCGCGCCCGCCGACATCGAGGCCCGCCGCAGAGCGCCGTATTGCGACTACGACGTCGACCAGCGCCGGGTGACGTCGTTCGCCATGCTCGACGTCAGCGGCCGCAAGGTCTCGCTCAACGACTTCGACGCCGACCTCATCCTGCTGGACTTCTGGGGTTCGTGGTGCGCCCAGTGCCGCCCGGCGCTCGAGCACGCGAAGGAGCTTCAGGCCGAGTTCGGCGGCGGGAAGCTCCAGGTCGTCAGCGTGGCGTATGAGAAGACCCCGACCGCGGAGCGGGTCGCGAAGCTCGCGGACGTCGTCCACACGATGAGGCTGAACTTCCCGGTGTTGATGACCGACTTCAGCGATCCCTGCCCGATTCGCGAAGCCCTGGCGATCGACGTCTTCCCCACGATGATCCTGCTCGACCGCGAGGGCCGCGTCCTGCGCCGCGAGCGCGGAGCGACCCCGACCACGCTCGCCAACATCGACCGCGCCATCGCCGATCATCTCGAACGCCAGGGCCATCCCCGCGCCGCCCGCCGCGAGGTCGTCGGCCGGACGACGCGCTGAGGCCGGCGGACGCTTCGTCGAAAAGGTCGCGAAGCGAGCCGAGAACGATCTTCCCCCCTCGCGGGGGAAGACAGACCGCGAAGCGGTCAGATGAGGGGGACGACAAGCGAGAAGGCCGTCGCGATCCAAGAGCCAGCTCGACCGGCTCGGAATCCCGATGGCTTTCTGGCGCGTCCTCCCCCTCATCCGGCCCTTCGGGCCACCTTCCCCCGCGAGGGGGGAAGGGCGTTCTTTCCGACGTCTTCCCCCCTCGCGGGGGAAGACAGACCGCGAAGCGGTCAGATGAGGGGGACGACAAGCGAGAAGGCCGTCGCGATCCAAGAGCCAGCCCGACCGGCTCGGAATCCCGATGGCTTTCTGGCGCGTCCTCCCCCTCATCCGGCCCTTCGGGCCACCTTCCCCCGCGAGGGGGGAAGGGCGTTCTTTCCGACGTCTTCCCCCCTCGCGGGGGAAGACAGACCGCGAAGCGGTCAGATGAGGGGGACGACAAGCGAGAAGGCCGTCGCGATCCAAGAGCCAGC
>Ga0209916_1002196_pt1 | contig 10775 bp, 8 predicted proteins | sample ThiBio_1000_plan_FD_183956 | JGI IMG/M metagenome (GOLD analysis project Ga0209916, IMG submission 183956) | Wastewater bioreactor microbial communities from Cape Town, South Africa - Thiocy_solids_2 (SPAdes) | ecosystem: Engineered > Bioreactor > Thiocyanate-remediating > Anaerobic-Aerobic ... | reverse complement strand
TTGACCTCGTTGGCATAGACCATGCGGCCATCGGAACAGACAACTTCCAATACGACACCCACTACGTGCGCGTCAGCCGCGCCGGCTTCGAGCGCACATTCCCGGGGTTCTTCGGCGGCTACCCCGAGGACCAGAAACACGCCAAGGGTTTCTCCAAGTGGTCAGAGTGGCCGAACCTGACGGCCTCGCTCCTGCGCCGTGGGTTCAGCGTGGAGGCCACGCAGAAGGTCCTAGGCGGCAACTTCATGCGCGTGTTCGAGACGGTCTGGCAGTAGCGGCAGGGGCAACTCATCCGAGTCGTGAGGGGAGCGCTGCGTTCGCCTCACGACCCGCCTCCGCGAACCTGCGCAGGTTGGGGCTCAGCAGACCGGTGGCCCTGTCATATCCGCTTGAACCCCCATCACGGCGCACTCTCCTCAGCCATGCTGTAATGCCCTGTTTTTCCTAAACACGCCAGACGCAACGTCCAAGGGGCGGGGCCCAGGAGGCAGGCAGATGACGAGGGTGCAGGCATGCGTTAGGCTCGGCAGTACGGTGCTGGTAATCGCGTCGGTCCTGCTAACCGGTTGCGGAGGCGGCGGCGCCGTGCCACCGCAGCGCGCCGCCCGCGTGGTCATCGCGCCGGGGGCGCTGCTCTTCACTAAGGCAGGCGAGTCCGCGGTCCTGGTCGCTTCGGTCACGGACTCCACCGGGGCGCCACGCGACGAGAGCGTCACGTGGAGTTCCTCCGACCCTAGCGTGGTCGAGGTTGACCAGGACGGCAAGCTGACCACGCACGCCGCGCTCGGCAGCGCCACCATCACGGCCTCCGCGGGTGGCGTCGCCTCCTTCCCGGCGCTCGTCATCGTGGCGCAGCCCGCTACCGGGGCTGTGCTCCTCGCGGACGACCAGGTGCAGGGGCCGCCCACGCCGGTGGAGGGCACCGTGAACCCCATCCAGCAACGCGTGGTTGTGTCAGGAGCGGCGAACCTCGAGCCGGGCACGCTCATCATCGGCTCCCAGGCGGTGAGCATCGGCGGTAGGGTCGTGTCGGCAACGCCCACCGCCGGCGGCGTCGAGATCATCTACGCCCCGTTACCTCCACAAGACCTCTTCGAACGGCTGTCGATAAACGCCGACTTCGACCTAGCCGCCGCCCCCGTCGTGCCCGCAGAAGACGTTGCCGGCCAGTTGGTCGTGCGCAGCCACGCCGGGGGCACGACGACATTCGGCCCCGCCAACACCCTCCAGCCGGCCGCGCTAGGCATCGAGTGCGAGGGCCGGGCGACGTACGTGTCGATCTCGGGCCTCAACACCACCCTCGAGAACGGGCTGCGCTATCACCTGCACCTGCAGGATGGCGTGACCGACCCGCGACCGACCGAACTATTCGTGGACGGTAACCTCACCCAGAAGGTCTCTGGCGGCCTGAACGTCAAGGCCGGCTACTCCGGCACGTACACGTGCAAGAAGGTCTTCTTCCGCATTCCTATCCCTATCGCGGGCGTGGCGGCGCTCGTCGCGCGGCCGGTGGTGCCCGTAGGGGTGGCGGCGAGCGTGACAGGTTCGATCACCGCGGCGGCGCTCAGCGTCAACCTCGAAGCCAGCTCCGGCCTCGACCTCAAAGCCGGCTTCACTTATGACGAGGCGGGCGGCCTGACGCTGCTCCACGACGTCACGCCGAAGCCGGGCTCACCCGACCTGACTTTCGACCTCGTGACGCCAGCCGGCTTCAGGGTCGGGGCCAGCGGTTTCGTGGGCTTGGCTTCCGGCGTCGAGTTACAGATCGCTGGGCTAGCGGACATCGAGCTGGTGCAAGCGCAACTCGGCGCGCAGCAGAGCTTCGATCTGGCGAGCGCAGAGGCGCAGGCAGACAGCAGCGCCTACGCTTCTGCCTACGACCTGTCATTAGTCGCAAGCGTAGGGATAGGCGCTGACCTAGACAAGCTCCTATCGTGGCTCGGCATCGGGGTCTCCGCGCAGGTGGCGCAGTTCCAGGAGACCTACCCGATCTCGAAGTCGCCGTCAGGGACCTTCACGGCGTCCGCTACCAACGCCGTGCCAGGCGACCAAGTGCACTTGCACGTGGCGCTCGACGCCGACCACCTCACCTACTTGGGGCATTACAACGTCGGCAAGGTCCTGATCTACATGTCACAGGGGTCCGACGAGCCCACCCTCTTCCGCACCATTCCCCTAAGCGCCTCCAACCAATCCGACTTCGACACCGTGTGGGACACCACCGGACTGGCAGGAGGCGAGTACCGCTTCCAGGCGTTCGTCGTCGATGACCTCCTCGCCAAGGTGGTCGAGGTGCCGCTCGAGGTGACTGCCAACTCCACGGCGATCGTGAACCTGGCCGGCGTGTGCGTGGCAGGGCTGGGCTTGTCGCTGGAACCAATGGCCGCCTGCACGGGCGGCACCAGCTACGACTACAGTCAGCCGGATACCGTCAACGGCATCGCCTGGGACGTGCACACCACGGGCGCTGGCCTCACCTGGGTGCAGGACCCGCAGAACCCGCAACAGTTCAACCTGACCGGCGCAACGGTGTCGTGGACGGACCAAGCCGACTACACGGCCGGCTGCTCGATAACCAGCTCGGGCGACAACCTACGGGTCGTGAACACCGACCCCAACTTGGGCACCTACGTGAGCGGGCTGCTGGTCCTCTCCCCGGACGGCACCTACTACGGCTCGGGTTACGTGTACGTTACCGGCGGCGCCGACGACGGCTGCATGGGCGGCAAGAAGGACGAGAACGTGCCCCTGTTCCAGACCGGCAACCCGTCGCCCACGGTGGTCAGCGATGGGGCCGGCGGCAGCCTACTGGCCGGAAGTGCCGCTTTCACCTCCGACGTCGGCGGCAGCGGGACCTCGAGTTGGGACTTCCGGTTCCCGGACCTGGCGCCGTGAAGGCGGTCGGCTAGCCGCGCTCTCACGGCGCATGGCAGTGCGCGCCAGCTGCGAGATGACGGCCCAGAGGGGGCCGCCGCTCGCCTCGGCGAGCCCGTAGACGTAGGCCATGGCGGATCACGGGGCCAGCGCTCTTGCGCCTTGAGATAAGCCAGCTTCAACGCGCACAGCTAAGGCCCAAACTCCGGTGCTAGCATCCGCCTCTCCATGGTCGCCACCAGGGGGTGGGCAGGGCCATCGGTCGGGAGGAAGTGCGCGGCTAGCTAGTACCGGACCGAGTCCCGCCACGCCTGCCCGTGAACCTTCCGGAGGTGAGCATGACTACCGTAGCTAGGCGACAAGCCTCAGACAACTGGGTGCAGCCGGAGTACTCCGGGGCGGCGACGGCCCCGGACGACGCTATCGTCATCACGGGACTTACGAAGTCCTTCAAGAAGGTGCGGGTTCTCGAGGGCATCGACATCACGGTCAAGCGCGGCAAGATGCTCGCCCTGCTGGGGCCGAACGGGGCAGGCAAGACGACCATCGTGAGGATCCTCGCTACGCTGCTGATACCCGACGGCGGCTCCGTGCAGGTGGGTGGGTTCGACGTCGTGAGCGACGCGAAGTCCGTGCGCAGCATCATCGGCCTCACCGGGCAGTACGCGGCGGTGGACGAACTGCTCTCGGGGCGCAAGAACCTCGAGATGATGGGGCGGCTCTACCACCTGAGCAAGGCAGTCAGCCAGCGCCGCGCGGAGGAGCTGCTGGCGCAGTTCGATCTGGAGGACGCGGCTGGACGGATGGTCAAGACGTACTCCGGAGGCATGCGGCGGCGCCTTGACCTCGCGGCGAGCCTCGTGGCGGTGCCGCCGATCGTCTTCCTGGACGAACCGACGACGGGCCTCGACCCTCGCAGCCGACTGGCGATGTGGGACGTCATCGAGAAGCTGATGGTGGGTGGCGTGACGATCCTTCTCACCACGCAGTACCTAGACGAGGCAGACAAGCTTGCCGACCGCATCGCAGTTCTCGACCGCGGCAAGATCATTGCAGAGGGCACGGGCGATGAGCTGAAGGCCAGGGTCGGTTCGGAGCGGCTAGAGATGGTGATAGCGCCCGGGAACGACTTCGCCGCCGCCCAACGGATCGTGGGCGCGTTCGGGATGGGCCTACAGAGTAGTGAAGGAGAGCGCAGTTTGAGCGTGGCGACCGACGGCAGCGTTCGCGCCATCAAGCAGGTGCTCGATCCGCTTTACGATGCGGGGATCGAGCTCGAGCGGATGGTGGTGCAGAAACCGACGCTGGACGACGTGTTCTTGCAGCTCACCGGCCACGAGACCGGCAGTCGGCCAGCGGGAGCAGGAGAAGCCGATGCGTCGCTCGCTTGACGTTGGTCCGCAACTGTCCGGTCCGCCGCGCAGGTTCGGCGCCGAGATGAAGCGGCACTCCGAACTCTACTGGGCGTTCTCGGACACCTCCATGCTCATCGGGCGCAGCCTCGAGCACATCTTCCGGAACGTCGATCAACTCCTAGGCCTCACCATCCAACCGCTCATGTTCCTGCTGCTCTTCCGTTACGTGTTCGGCGGCGCCATCAACACGGGCGGCATCGTGTACGTGAACTTCCTGGTGGCGGGGATCCTGGTGCAGATGGCCGCGTTCGGAGCCACCACCACCTCGCTCTCGGTGGCGAACGACCTGAAGAAGGGCATCATCGACCGCTTCAAGTCCTTACCCATGACCAGTTCGGCCGTGCTGACCGGGCACGTGGTGGCAGACCTCGTGCGCAACACACTCTCGTCGCTGATCATGATCGTGGCGGCGTTCTTCGTGGGGTTCCGCCCGGTAGCCTCCGCCGTGGACTGGCTCGTGATCTTCGGAATCATCCTCCTGTTCACCCTCGCGATCTCCTGGTTGTCGGCCATCCTGGGTCTGCTGGCCAGAAGCATCGAGTCGGTGCAGTGGATGGGCTTCCTGATCATCTTCCCGCTGACCTTCGCCAGCGCCGCCTTCGTGCCCACGAGCACCATGCCCCACGCCCTGCGGGTCTTCGCGGAGAATCAGCCCGTAACGCACGTGATCGAGGCCATCCGCGCGCTCATGAACGGCACGCCAGTTGGTGATCACATCTGGCTGTCGCTCGTATGGTCGCTCGGGATCGTCGTGGTGTGCATGCCGTTGGCCGGCTATCTCTTCCGCCACCGGACGCTGTCGCCATGACGCGGTCGCGCGTTCCGGTGACCTGAGGTGGGAGGGGCGATCCTGGATGACTTGGCGGCCTCACCCAGCCGAGTTCAAGGCAGGTTCACCTGGTAGATGAAGCCTTTTCCTTCGGCCGTGAGGGTGAGGAGGTAGACGTTCGAGCCGATGGTGGTGAGGCCCATGGGTGCGGTCGAGCCGATGCCATGCAACTTGTATGTGCGCTCGGCGCGACCGGTGGGGCCCACGATCACGATGCTGTCGCCCACGAGCGCCAGCAGGTCGTCGCCGCAGGCAGTGACGTCTTCGACCCGCGTCTCTTCGTCCGGCAGGCCGCTCACAAAACTGCGGGAACTAAGGAGATCGAGGGTGTCGGGGTTCAGCTTAAGTAGGAGGTTGGTGTTCGTTCCGCTGTAGTGGGCCGCCGATGACGAGATCGGCGCCGTCCGCGTAACCGAAGCGGACGTTGAGTTGATTACCGAGGTCGGTGCCGGTTTCCTTATGCGTGACGCTCGTGTTGGTGGCGAGGTTGAAGTAGTCGATGGTGGTTGAGCCGCCGCAGGCACACTGGCCGTAGAAGAGGTCGTTGCTGCGCGCCGCGACCACGAAGCGTTGCGCGCCACCGCTCACCGAGGTGGTGTAGGTGCGCGGCGCGCCGATGGTGTCGCTAGCGCTATCGAAGCCGACTATTGGATCGCCAGCCGTATCCAAGTTGAGGTAGAGGACGGTGCCCACGGCGTTCAGGTTCGACCAGTAGCTCACCTCCTCGTCCAAGGTGGTGAGCAGCGTGGTCGAAGCTGGGTCGCAAGCGGCGACTGGTGGGGCGCCCGTTACCCGCTCCAAGGTGATCTCTTCCGCGCCTGCCTTCAGCTCCAACTTGTCGGCACCGTCCGCGACGTAGGTGTAGTACTTGCCATCGAGCACGAGGACGTTCGTCGACACGAGCGCGTATACGGGTTCCGTGCAAGTGGTGAGGCCATTGGCGGTGCTTTGGCTCAGGTAGGTGGCGGCGCCGCTGCTGGCGGAACCGAACTCCAGGGTGGTGGTACCGCCGGAGCCGAACTCGGTACCGGGTGCGGGCGTCACCAGCCATAACCCCTCCACGCTCAGGGCCTTGGGCGGTGAGGGCGGAGTCGGCGCCTGGCAGCCGACCAGCGTCGCTAGCAAGAGGCCGGCAAAGAGACTCAGCCGTATGGAATGGTGACCGATGCATCGTTCCTGGGCCATGTTGTGTTCCTCCACTGGCTTGCGGGTGGCTGACGGAGACGATGGGAAGGGTGTCGATCGGTCCCGCGGCCATGATAGAGGCAGGAAACTCCGAAGGTGCCGACCGATGTGGTCGGCGGCGCCAAGGGCGGCAGTCACCCCCATGAGCTCAGTGAGGAGGGCTCTCATAGAAGGCTGCTACCGTCAGCCGTACGGCCGATTGTCACTCTGCCGCCGGCCGGAGGCCACGACGAAGTAGGGTGGTCGCCTCCACGGTTCGGTGCTTACGACCAGGCAGAGTCGACCCAACTAGGAGGAGTTCATGACTAGGAGAAGAACATGATGCAGCGTCGAGCCTGGCGTCTTCCGTTGCTCGCTGTCGCCGTACTTGCTATTGGCCTAACGGCGTGTAGCGACCCGTCAGACAGGCAGCCCGCCGTCAAGTACTCCCCAAGCGCAACGGCGTCCGCCATAGACAACATGCAGGCGTCCGCGGGCAACATCCTCCAGGGGGCGACCTTCGGTTTAGATGCCAGGACGATGGGCGCCCTCTCAAGCGGCCTGCCAGCGGGTGAGACGCCTAACCGGCTTCCGCGCGGCGTGTACGTGTGGAACGAAGCAACGTCCGACTGGCTCTTCGTGGAGAACAGCGCTGAGCTGGTTCTGCGCTGGCCCGAACTGGGTGACGAGGAAGCAGCGCAACTGACCGTGGATTGGGGCGCGACCGTGGATGCGAAGGACGAGGCGGGCACGCTGCACGAGGCGCCTCAGGGCGCGACCGTGGACGTGACCGTCGGCGGCGCCAGTATCGGCGAGTTCGCCTCGTCGGCCACCTGGCAGAACGTGCCGGGCTGCGGCCTCATCCTGGAACCCGCCAGCCTCGACGCCTCTGGCGCCATTGTCGACGGAACCAGTCGGCTCTCCCTAGACGACTTCCGCCTGAGGATCCCCCTTGATAGCGGCACATTCTCCCTCAGCGGTAAGGTGTCGGCCGTCAGCGGCGGCGACGCGCTCTCCTTCAACTGGGCTCTCTCGGCCAATGGCACTGCCCACCGCGATGCCACCAGCTGCTTCGTGGACGACGTCGACGTCAACTCCGGCAGCGTTGATCTGGGGATCTCCGCCAATGACGACCGCCTCGGCCTGGCTTTCGACTTCAGCGACGTGCAGCTGGACGCCGGTCGCAACCTGCAATCCGTGCGCCTCAGCGGTGGTGCGCTCACGGTGAACGGTAGCGTAGCGGTGAGCTTCGAGGGCACGCTCGGCTCAAGCGGCCTTCTGGGCGACGATCTCAACCTCACGTTCTCGAACGGTGAGCAGATGACGCTCAACGCGTTCCTGCGGTCGAACCTGAGCGCCATCGCTTCCATGGCGCTGCGTAGCGCGTTTAGGTAAGCGGAAGGGTCGCCTTCGCCTTGTGGAGCGAATAGGCGCGATAGGCGGGCTGGTGAGGCGGCCAACGGGCACGGCGGCGCCGTGACGCACCATGGGCCGCAACGCCTCGACCTGCAGCACTTTATAGAAATCGCTTCGCCCGGGCCCGCTTCCGCCCGGGCGATCGGCACCTAGGACGAAGTGAACGCCGCCAGAGCCGATCCTCAGCGGTGTGCCTCGCCCGCCGTTTGTATGCCGACGGCGTTTCGGAAGGCACAGGCCAAGGCTACCGAGATGAATGCAGACACCAGAGTGGAGGCGAGCCAGATGGCGGGGGCAACCACGACCGCGAGGACGCTCGGCAGGAACTCGCTCGCGACGAGTAACGGCACGCTCAGCAGTGCGCCCAATAGTGCCGCGGTCAGTAGTATCAGTGCCGTCTGCACTAGGTTGTCCCTGACGATGTTCAGGCTTCCCTGCAACGCCTCGAACACGCCAGCATCGCGGTCGACCACGAATAGGTCGGCGAATGTGAAGGCTACCGTTCCCACCAGGGTTCCTAGCAGGGTGACCATCGGCCCGAGGAGCGCCAGCACCGTCGCGGCGCCTAACGCCAGCAGCGCTAGGACGAGGAACTTCGGGAAGAAGCGCACGTAGTCCAGCAGCATGGCGTAGCGCACCGGCAATCCGCTTGCGCGTCTCAGCGCGTACGCGGCGAACGCACCCGCGAAGAGGGCGGAGATGGCCGCGGAAACGATGCGCTGCACCCACGGGTAGGCGGTCGCGGCTGGGAAGAGGAACCACGAACTGCCACCTGGTAGGTCGACGACCGTGTTCGAGCCGGGCGAGAGTGGCGCAACCTGGCCGTCGGGGAGAGTCACCGTCGGCGGCTCGGCCGCTGGCAGCGCCCAGCCAAGCAACATGCTCCCTATCAACCAGGCAACGATGCCGGCGGTAGCGGCCATGTAGAGGTACGTCCGCCTGGCGCCAATCAGCCTGGCCCAGGCCTCCCTCAGGGCCGCGCCGGCGATGAACCTGCCGGAATCTGGCTCGTAGTGCATGCCTGCAGCCTACCGGTAACTAGTGGCGCGTTCGCATCGTTGATTACTCGTGATTACACTCGTTACCCGCACAATGGTCGCGGCCGCTGGCGTGGTCTAACTCAAACTTCGCTTGAGAGTTACCTAAGCGGAGCGGGGCGCGCGGTGCCGAATGCCTGCTGCAGTACGTAGGCGGCGACAGCCAACGACCCTAAGGTATCGATGTAGTGTGTTGCCGGGTGGGTCGGGATGAGCGCCACGCTGAGTAGCGCGGCGGTGACGACCAAGTCCACCACTGTCTTGGCGCGGTAGAGCGTTCGCTGCGCCGCGATGACTGCGTCTCGGGTGTGGCTTAGGAGTCGGGTGTACCGCGCCCAGAAGGTCGCGTTGACGCCGAGGCCAAGGAACGCTACTGCCAGGCCGACGCTGACGTTCCCGCCTGGCTCGTACTTGAAGAAGCGGTAAGCCCCGACGATGAGCATCGCCACGCCGGAGCACGCCATGGCTACGGTAACGCTCGTTTCGGCCCGCCGCTCGAGCACGCGTTTGGCGGTCTCGTCGGGAACGCCCTTACGGGCCCTGAAAACCCACCAGCCGGTTACTAGCGCGCCGAACTCCACGGTGCGGCGGATGGCGTCGGCGATCTGCGTGGCAGACGAACTCATGGCCACCGCGACGGCCGTTACCACCGGCCCTGGTGCGCTAAGTAGCCATGACACTAGGAGCGTTCGCTCGCTCTTCGCAGAGTGCGCGTCTGCATCCAACGGAGTCGGGCGTGACTCTTCCATAGTGCTACGACCGCCGCTCACACGACGCCCATCAGTGCGAGGGCCTGCGTTACGACCAGCAGCGCCGCGAAGGTGGCGAACGGCACGGTGATGGTGTCGAGCCCATCACGCGTGACGAGTTCTGTGAAGGCGGCTACCGGGGCGACGAGCACGGCCACCGTTAGGTCGACGTACCACGGCCACGCCGTGTAGCCGATGAGCGTGACGAAGATCGCGGCCGCCGCGAACGCGAACATGGCCCAGGTGCCCTCCGCCGTCTTCTTGTTATCGACCCAGCGGCCCCGGAGGTGGCGCCGGCCCCAGCGTTTGCCGACGAGGGCCGCCGCGGCGTCACCGAAGCCCCACGCCATGATGGGCATGATGACCATGTACTTTGATGTTGGGCCGAGCCAACCCCAGCCGAGGGCGATGAGTGCCGCGATCGTGAAGAACATCAGTAGCAGGCTCGAGCGCACCTCTCCCGGCTTGCGCTCCTCGAGTGCCTTCATGATGGCGGGGTAGCGCTCAGCGAACCCCATGACGAAGTAGACGACCACCCCGAAGCCGAGGGCGGCGAGCGCGGCCAGGTACCAGGTCTGGAACATGTGCAGGAGCACGAAGACCGAGGCTGCCACGCTGATGTGGAAGAGTTTGCGGAAGAGTTCGCCGGACAAACGGAACAGGCGCCTGACCGCGAAGAGCAACACGACCATGATGACGTAGTAGGCAAGGAAGGCCACCCTGCCAAGTAGCGCTTCGCGTAGCAACTCGACCCCCTAACACACGAAGGTTGACGTCAGGCGCGGCTAGTGCGCCGCCGCATCTGCAGGTTACGCCGGGACTCGGCGCTGGCGCATGGGTCGTTTGTGCCGCTGGTGAGAGCGTCCCTACCCGTCCCCCGCCAAGGCATGCAACGCTCCGGGCACCATGGTCACCCGCGTGCCCGGCGCCAGCAAGCCCGCCTCGGCGGGGCTGGCCACGTCCACCTGCAGGTCGGGCAGCCCCTCGACGGCCACCATGTAGCGAGCGATCGTGCCGAGGAAAGTCGTGCGCCTCACGGTGCCAAGGAGGGTGCCCGTGGGGCGCGCTTCTTGGTCGGCGGCGCGCGCAAGGTTCATGGCCTCCGGCCGCGCCACGACCACGACGTTGGCGCCTGGCTGCTCCTGGAGGGGGTCCGCTAGCGTTAGGGTCGCGCCAGCTATGCGCACGGTGCGCGTGTCAAGCAGGACGCCGGGCAGGAAGTTGGCGTCGCCGATGAAGTCGGCCACGAAACGCGACTCTGGCCGCGCGTATATCTCACGGGGGCTGCCCA
>Ga0209916_1002194_pt1 | contig 10787 bp, 6 predicted proteins | sample ThiBio_1000_plan_FD_183956 | JGI IMG/M metagenome (GOLD analysis project Ga0209916, IMG submission 183956) | Wastewater bioreactor microbial communities from Cape Town, South Africa - Thiocy_solids_2 (SPAdes) | ecosystem: Engineered > Bioreactor > Thiocyanate-remediating > Anaerobic-Aerobic ... | reverse complement strand
GGCCGCCGACGAGCACAGCCCGCCGCTGGGCGAGGTCCAGCCCGGCCGCCCCGAGTGGCTCCAGATGTACGAGGCGATCCTCCACGACGAGCCGATGGGGCCTTCCAACGGCTGGTTCAAGACGTCGAGGACCCAGACCCGTTACGGCTGGGACGCCGTCCACGCCCGGTACGACCGCGACGACGACGGCGCGATCGTCCGCGACGAGTACCCCGGCGACGACGAGGCGTTCGACCGCCTCGACCAGGACGACGACGACCGCCTGACCGCCGCCGACTTCGACTTCTCCAGGGCGTACTCCGGCTCGCCCGGCTCGTTCCTCTTCTCCCGCCTCGACCGGAACGGCGACGGCAAGGTTGTCAAGGAGGAGATCGAGCGGTTCTTCCAAAAGGCCGACTCCAACTCCGCCGGCTTCCTCTCTCGGCTGGACCTGGAGCGCGCCTTGCCCGCCCCCTCCGGCGCGATGGCGCCCGGCGACCGTCCGACCAAGGCGCAACTCCTGAAGGGTCTTTTCAGCCAGGAGATCGGCTCGCTGCAAAGCGGCCCGGACCTCGACGAGAAGGTGCCCGACTTCACCCTCAAGACGGCCGACGGCCGCGAGGAAATCACGCTCTCCAAGCTCGTCGGCCCCAGGCCGGTGGTCCTGATCTTCGGCAACTTCACCTGCGGACCATACCGGAGCATGGCCGGGAACTTCGCCAAGCTCCACCGCCGTTACGGCGACCGCGCCACGTTCGTGATGGTCTACGTCCGCGAGGCCCACCCCACCGACGGCTGGCGGATGAAGTCCAACGACGCCGTGGGCGTCTCCCAGGCCCAGCCGACCTCCTACGAACAGCGCGCGGAGGTCGCCGGCCATTGCGGCAAGGTCCTGGAACTCGGCTTCCCGATGCTGGTGGACGACGTGGACGACGCCGTCGGCGCCCGCTACAGCGGCATGCCCGGCCGTTTCTACTTGATCGACAAGGTCGGGACGATCGCCTTCAAGAACGCCCGCGGCCCCTTCGGCTTCAAGCCCGCCGAACTGGAGCAGTCGCTCATCCTCCTGCTCCAGGACGACGCGACGCCCGATCATCACGCGAGCGCGCGTTGAAACGATCGCGAACCCCGGCGCGGCTCACACTTCAAGGCCCACGGCCCGCATCAGGGCCAGGGCGTTGGAGTGGGTGACGACGCCGGGGCGCATCCGGTAGTCGAAGCGCATCTCGCCGTCCTCGAAGCGGTCCTCGAAATGGACGTTGCGGGTCTGGGGGCCCAGGCCGGCGACGATGTCGGCGAGGGCCAGGTCGTGGGTGGTCAAGAGGCCGATCGCGCCGCGGTCCAACAGGCCGCGGACGACGGCCTCCGCGCCGACGCGGCGGTCGTGGGAGTTGGTGCCGCTGAACAACTCGTCGAGCAAGAACAGCAAGGGGACCGGCCCCGCCGTGACGTCGACGATCCGCCGCACCCGAGTGATCTCGGCGTAGAACCGCGAGCGGCCCGCTTGCAGCGAGTCCTGCACCCGGAGCGTCGCGCCGACGGCAAGCGGCGAGAGCGTCAGCCGTCGCGCGCGAACCGGAGCGCCGGCCTGGGCCATCACCGCCGCGACGCCGACGGATCGCAACAACGTGCTCTTGCCCGACATGTTCGACCCGCTGACGACCATCGCCCGGACGTCGTCGCCGAGCGCCACGTCGTTGGTCACGCAGACGACGCGCGGGACCAGGGGATGGCCCAGGCCCTCGGCCTCGAATCGTGTCGGGCCGGCGACGAGTTCGGGGAAGGCGTCTTCCGGGTTCTCCGCGGCGTAGGCGGCCAGGGCGCAGAGCGCCTCGAACTCCCCCGCGGCCGAGAGCCATTCGGCGATCCTCGGGCCGTTCTCCGCGCGCCAGGCGTCGATCCGCATCGCCAGTTGCGTCCGCCAGAGCAAGACCAGCGCGAAGGGAAGGAAGAACTGGTTGTCGCGCGTGTCCAGTAGGTGAAGCAGCCGTCCCAGCCGCCGAATCCGTTCCGACGCCGGTCGGCCGTCGGTCTCCAACTTGCCGCGGATCGACCGCGAGAGCGCCGCGTCCAGCGGCTCGCGCTCCAGGCGGTCGAGCAGGCCGGCGAGGACCGTCAAGTCGCGGCCGCGGTCGTCGACTTGCTTCAAGACCGCGTCGGCCCGCTTCTCCAGCAGCTTCGCGAAGGCGCCCTCGATCGCAAGGACCAGGACGAGCAGAAGAAACTCGGGCGTGTCCAAGACCAAATGCCAGTTCGCCAGCGCGAGCGCCCGCAGCCAGTTCGCCAGGGCGAGCGCCCCGACCGCCGCCAGCGCCGCCGCGACGATTCGGACGCCGCGATTCGGGAACACCGCCGGCTCCTCGCCCCAGGCCGAGAGCGCCGCGGGATCGACGCCGGAGCGGACGTCGGCGCCCAGGAGTTCGAGATCCTCGCGGAGATCCAGCTTCGGCCGCAGTTCGATCACGGCCTCCTGGCGCGCGGCGACGTCCTCCGGCGACGCGGGGTTGAGCAGCCACCACGCCAGAGTCTCCTCCCCCGACCTGGTCCTGGCGGTGCAAAGCCGCTCGAACAACGAGCCGACGCCGAAGACGTCCAGGTCGGCCGCGTAGGGATGTTCCAGGTCCAGGAAGTCCTCCCCCGTCGCGCCGGTCCCGGCCCAGCGGTCCTCCAACCGGGCGAGCCCGCGCTTGTAGAACTCGATCGTCCGCGCCGCGCGATCGGCCCGGCGGCGGATCGGCTCGTGAACCAGGAGAAGCGCGAGCAAGGCCCCCAGCGGCGCGGCCAGCCACCACCAGGAGGCTCGATCCGAGGCGTAATAAACGAAGCCCCCCAGCGCCAGCGCCGCGACGAAGGCGACGAGCCGCGCGTCGGCGGTTCGCGCGTCGAGCCGGTCCCAGCGGGCGCGGGCCGCCTCGTGCAAGGCGAGGCGTCGGGAGTATTCGGAGTGGATGTCCGGGGAGGCGGCGCCGGGGTCGGTCATGGAATAGGTCTATCGCGAGGGTCGGGGCGGGTTTTAGCGCAAGTGATTTTCAGGTCGAGCCGATCCGCCTATCCCGTCCCCTCTCCCGCCGGGAGAGGGCGGCCGCGTCAGCGGCGGGTGAGGGTCGCGGCGCTTCGGAGCGAGCGTCGGGTCGACATGAGGCGAACCCAGGACGTTTTCCGAAGCGCGACGACCCTCACCCGGCCCTTCGGGCCATCCTCTCCCGGCGGGAGAGGGGACGGCGCGCGTCGTCCCGGTCCTTCAGTCGCGGCCATGCCTATGCGCGAGCGGGGAAGGCCCGGCGGACTCCCCCCGATCCGAGATTTCGATCCCAAACCGTAGCGGATCGCGGGCCGAGCCTCAAGACCGAGGCGGCGCCCCCATGCTTTCGCGCGGACCTCTCGCGTAGAATGGAGGCCGTCGCGTCGTCGCGACGACGATCCACCCTCGGAGCGAGGCCACGGAGCCCCATGAGCCAGGCCGAAGTCCGTTCCATCGACGCCCTGCGCGACTTCCGCGCCGCCCTCGCCGTCTACGGCGACGACGTCCTGGCCGCCTTGGGCGCGGTCGACGCCGAGATCCGTCGAACCGGCCAATGGCTCTCGCAGGACCGGCCGTACTACTGGCAAGAGCAGATCAAGAGGCGTCGCGAACGAGTGGCCGCGATCCGGGCCGACCTGTTCCGCCTCAAGCTCCAAAAGACCCCCGAACACCATCCGTCGCTGGCCGAACCCAAGGAGCGGCTGCGACTGGCCGAGGCCGCCCTCCAGGACGCCGAGAAACGCCTGACGCTCACTCGCAAATGGCAGCCGGCGCTCAACCAGGCCGTCCTGGAATACCACGGAGCCGTCCAGAGGCTCAAGGACGCCGCGTCCATCGACGTCCCCCGCGCCACGGCGCTTCTGACCCGGATCGTCGAGGCGCTGGAAGCCTACCTCCAGGTCCAGCCGCCCGACGGCCGAGGCGCCGGCGAAACCCGCGCGACGCCGGCCATGGAGTCGATCGCCCGCGAGGCGATCGACCATGACGAGGACCAGAAGAAGGAACCGATCCCGCCCGCTCCGAAGGAGGCTCCCTGACGTGGCCGACGCCAAGGTCGTCGCCGGAGCGACCCGGCTGAAACAGACCGTCCGAATCCTCAACGACCACTGGCTGCTGACCGAGGACGCCTGGAGCGACGTCGTGAGGCGGCGGTTCGAGGAGGCCCACCTCGCGCCCCTGGCGCCGGCGGTCGACGCGGCCGTCGCCGGGATGCAAAAGCTCGCCGACGTGCTCGACAAGGTCCGTCGCGACTGTTCCGACCGGAGCGAACCTTCGTGAGCACGACGCCCCCCTCCCCCGCCGAAACCCTGGCCGATCCACTCCAAGCCCAGCGCGACGCCCTCCGAGACCTGGCCGCCGCCGTCGCCCGCCGCGCCGAGACCGAGGCGACGATCGCCGAGACGCGACGGACCCGCGACGCCGAGGCCGACCGCGAACACCTCGCGAAGAAGGACGCGCTGACCAGGCGGATCGCCCAGCTTGAAACCGAGATCGCCGCGGCCGACGCCAAGGGCCGCCGCGACGCCGACGAGGCCGCCGCCGTCGCCGAGGAACAAGCCAAGAACGACTTCGCCGCCGGCAGCCGTCGGATCGCCGCCGAGTTCGACGCGATGCGGCAATCGGCCAAGTCAAGACTCGGCCACGACCGGGCCAACGCCGCCAGCGCCGCCGAGGCCGGCAAACGGACCGCCGGGCAGGAACACGCCGTCGGCTCCAAGCCGATCCGCGACGCCGTCGCCCTCCTCGACTCCTACCGCGATCGCCTCGCCAGGCTCGCCGCCGACTACGTCAAGTTCGGCCTCGACCCCGCGCCCCCGATCCCCGGACGCGAGTCGTTCGACAAGTACCCCGAACCCGTCGACGAACTGTTCGAACGCCTCGCGCGGTTCCAGGACCCCCTGACGCTGCTGGAACGGCTCATCATCCCGCGCTCGCTCGCCGGGGCCAGGGAGGCGTGGATCTACGTCTCCACGGCCGTGCTCGGCGGGATCGTCGGAATCATGTCCGGGCTCGGCGGCCCGTCGACCGTCGTGCTGGCGGTCGTCGGCCTGGCGATCGGCCTGGCGCTTCGGATGAAGCTCGTCGAACTGGCCAAGCGGCAGCTTACAAGGCTTTACGACCCGCTGATGAAGTCGGCCGTCGACGCCGGGGCGCTCGCCGACTACTGCAAGGCCAGGACGGATCGCCGGCTCCAGGAGGCGCTCAAGGCGATCGCCGCGAAGTCGGAGAAGGACCAGGAGCAGGCCAAGGAACGGCACGCGCGGACCATCGCCCAGGGCGAGGCCGACCGCGACGAACGCCTCCGCCAACTCAACGACGCCTACGGCCGCAAGCTCCGAGAGAACCAGGAACGCAAGGACGCCGCCGTCCGCGACGCCGACGCGACCCGCGCGCGCAAATCGGCCGATCTGAAGTTCAAGGCCGAGGCCGGCGCCGCCCGGCTGGAGGAAGACCTGAAGGCGGCCGCGGAACAAGCCCGGGCCGTCGAGCGAAGCGACCGCCGCGCCATGGACTCGGCGTGGCGCGAGTCGACCGCCGCGGCGCTGGCGACCCTCGACGCCGTCGCCCGCGACGCCGCGGAATGGAACCTCGACTGGTCGGCGCCGGACGCCGACGAAAGACCGTTCCCCGAGGCGGTCCCCCCCGCCCTTCGGTTCGGGACCGTGACCGTCGACCCGGACGCCCTCCCCGGCGGCCCGCCGGCCGACCCGGAGGCGCGCGCGGCGGTCCCCGAATCGCTCGAACTCCCCGCCCTGCGCGCGTTCCCGGACGCGGCGAACCTGCTGGTGGAGACCCCCGCGGAGGGCCGCGCCGCGGCGGCCTCGGCGATCCAGGCGGCCATGCTCCGGCTGCTCACGAGCGTCAAGCCGGGGATGGTCCGCTTCACCATCGTCGACCCCATCGGCCTCGGCCGCGGCTTCGGCGCGTTCATGCACCTGGCGGATTACGACGAGGCCCTGGTCGCCAACCAGGTCTGGACCGACGCCCGCCAGATCGAGGACCGCCTGGGCGACCTTGAAGCCCACATGGAACTGATCACCCAGAAGTACCTCCGCAACGAGTACGCCTCGATCGAGGAGTACAACGCCGCGGCCGGCGAGGTGGCCGAGCCGTACCGCGTGTTGGTCGTGGTCGACTACCCCAACAAGTTCGACGAGAAAGCGGCGGCGCGGCTGGCCTCGATCGTCGCCGGCGGCCCCCCCTGCGGCGTGTCGACGCTGATCGCCGTCGACGAGGGCCGCGAGGCCCCGACCGGCTGCCGTCTCGCCGATCTTCGACCTTATTGCACGCGGCTTTACTGGAGGGACGGCGCGCTCGCCTGGGACGACCCGGAGCTAGGCTCGTTCCCCTTCGCTCCCGACTCCCCTCCCGTCGGCGAGCCGGCCACCCGGTTGATCCAGAAGATCGGCGCCGCGGCGCGGGTCGCCAAGCGCGTCGAGGTCCCCTTCGAGTTCATCGCGCCGGAGCCGGACTCCTGGTGGACGCGCGACAGCCGATCGGAGATCGACGTCCCGCTGGGCAAGGCCGCGGCGTCGAAGCGGCTGAACATGACGCTGGGCAAGGGGACGTCGCAGCACGTCCTGATCGCCGGCCGCACCGGATCGGGCAAATCGACGCTCATGCACGCGATGATCGTCAACCTGGCCCTGGGCTACGGCCCCGACGAGATCGACCTGTACCTGATCGACTTCAAGAAGGGGGTCGAGTTCAAGGTCTACGCCGCCGCCGAGTTGCCCCACGCCAGCGTCGTGGCGATCGAGAGCGAGCGCGAGTTCGGCGTCAGCGTGCTGGCCCGGCTCGACGCCGAGTTGAAGCTCCGCGCCGACCGCTTCCGCGCGGCGGGAGTGCAAGACGTCCGCGGCTTCCGCGACGCCCCGGGCTCGCCCCCCCTGCCCCGCATCGTCCTGATCGTCGACGAGTTCCAGGAGTTCTTCGTCGAGGAGGACAAGCTGGCGCAGGAGGCCGCCGGACTGCTCGACCGCCTGGTCCGCCAGGGCCGCGCCTTCGGGATCCACGTCGTCCTGGGATCGCAAAGCCTGGGAGGCGCGTTCACGCTGGCGCGAAGCACGCTGGGGCAGATGGCCGTGCGGATCGCCCTGCAATGCTCGGAGGTCGACTCGCACCTGATCCTGGCGGAGAACAACACCGCCGCCAAGGCCCTCTCCCGCCCCGGCGAGGCGATCTACAACGACGCCAACGGCGCCGCCGAGGGGAACCACCTGTTCCAGGTCGTCTGGCTGGGCGAGGACCGCCGCGCGGAGTACCTGGAAAAGCTCCGCGGGCTGGCCGAGCGCCGGCCGCCGGTCGAGCCTCGCAAGCTCATCGTCTTCGAGGGGGACGCGCAAGCCGACCCGGCGGCCAACCCCGCGTTCCTCGGACTCCTGGAGGCGGACGCCTGGCCGGAGTCGCCGCGATCGGCCAGGGCTTGGCTGGGCGACCCGGTGGCGATCCAGGAGCCGACCGCGGCGCTTTTCCGACGTCAAGCGGCCAACCACCTGTTGATCGTCGGCCAGGACGAGGAGGCGGCGCAAGGGGCGACCGCGGCGGTCCTCGTCGGCCTGGCCGTCCAGTACCCGCCCGCCCGCGACGACCGCGTCCGCGAAGGCGCGCGGTTCTGGCTTCTGGACGGCACCCCCGAGGACTCCTCCGACGCCGAAACCCTGCGCAAGACCGCCGAGGCCCTCCCCCACGGCGTGAAGGTCGGCGACTGGCGCGACGCGCCGGCCCTGGTGGCCGAAGTCGCCGATGAATTGAAGAGGCGGAACGAGCCCGACGGCGGCGACGGCCCGGAACTGTTCCTGTTCATCCACGACCTGTCGCGGTTCCGCGACCTCCGCCGCGGCGACGACTTCCAGTTCGGCGTCCGCGAGGAAGAGGGCCCGGCCGACCTGCTCGACCTGATCCTCCGCGAGGGGCCCGGCCGCGGCGTCCACCTGATCGCCTGGTGCGACACCGTGACGAACCTCAACCGCAGCGTCTCCATGCAGCAGCTTCGGGAGTTCGGCATGCGCGTCCTCTTCCAGATGAGCCCGACCGACTCCGGCCACCTGCTGGACTCTCCCGCCGCCTCCAAACTGGGCGCCAACCGCGCGCTCTATTACAGCGAGGAACACAACCGGATCGAGAAATACCGGCCGTATCGGCCCCTCGACGCCGCCATGCTGGAGCGGATCCGGGACCGCCTGGGCGCGCGGGCGGGGGACTGAAGCCGTCGCGGGTCCGTTGTCGCGGCCGGGGGGGCGCGGTTACAATCCACTTTCGCCGTTGCGATTTCGCGAGCCTCGCTTTCGATGGAGCGTCCCGATGGCCGATTCGACCCCGCTTAAGACCCCCTTGCACGAGTGGCACGTCGCCAACGGGGGCCGGATGGTCGATTACGCGGGCTGGTCCATGCCCGTGCAGTACGCGGGCGTCGTCGAGGAACACCAGACCGTCCGGCGGGGCGTCGGCCTCTTCGACGTCAGCCACATGGGCCGGCTCGTCTTCGACGGCCCCAAGGCGCTCGGCTGGATCAACACGGTGACGACCAACGACGCCTCCAAGCTGGAGCCGGGCAAGATCCAGTACAGTTTGCTGGCCAACGACCTGGGCGGGCTGATCGACGACGTCCTCGTCTACGAGCGTCCGAACAAGATCTACTCCCTCGTCTGCAACGCCGCCAACCGCGAGGCCGTGCTCAAGCAGTTCGCCGACCATCAAGAAGGCTTCAAGGCGAGCGTCGTCGACAAGACCCTGGAAACGGCCATGATCTCCGTCCAGGGCCCGTCGGCCCTGAAGACCGCGGGGCCGCTGGTCGACAAGCCGCTTGAAGACGTGAAGTATTACCACGCGCTCTTCGCCAAGGTCGCCGGCGACGTCGAGGCCCTGGTCAGCCGGACGGGGTACACCGGCGAGGACGGCTTCGAGCTGATCGTCCCCGCCGCCGACGCCGTGAAGGTCTGGACGGCGCTTTTGGACGCCGGTCGGGAATTCGGCGCCGCGGCGATCGGCCTGGGCGCCCGCGACACGCTCCGGTTCGAGGCCGGGATGCCCCTGTACGGCCACGAGTTGTCGGATTCGGTCGATCCGTTCATCGCCGGCGTGGGCTGGGCCGTGAAGCTGGACAAGGGGGACTTCGTCGGCGCCGAGGCCCTCCGCCAGCAGGCGAGGAACCCCGCGACCAAGCGGGTCGGGCTGCGGCTGGAGGGCAAGCGGATCGCCCGTCAAGGCTCGACCGTCACCGCCGACGACCGGACCCTGGGCGCGGTCACGTCCGGGACCTTCGCGCCGACCCTCCAGCAAAGCCTGGCGATGGCCCTGATCGACACGGAATTCGCCGCCCCCGGAACCAAGGTCACGGTCGACGTCCGCGGCAAGCCCGAATCGGCCGAGGTCGTCCCGCTGCCGTTTTACAAGCGGCCCAAGGTCTAAGAGTCTGTTCCATAAATGGTAAAGGACGAGCATCACCGGCTTCCCCCCTCGCGGGGGAAGACAGACCGCGAAGCGGTCAGATGAGGGGGAGGGCGTGAAGGAAAGCCGTCGGGAAGTCGAAAGCCGGCCCGGGCGGCTTGGGATTCCGACGGCGTTTTTGCTCGCCCCCCCTCATCCGGCCCTTGGAACGCCGCCGAAACAACTTTCCGCGAACAACCTGGGAGAGAATATCCACAGATTTCCCAGATTAACACAGATTACATTAAATTGTCCGATCCGAATCTGTGTTAATCTGGGAAATCTGTGGATGAATTCCTCGACGGAGAAGGCGCGGGACGTTTACGAGTCGTTGGATTTTCCGGTTTTACGTCATGGGCACGCGATTCGGCCGCGAAGGATTCCCGGAAGTTATTTCGGCAGCGTTCCTCGGGCCACCTCCCCCCGCGAGGGGGGAAGGCCGTTATGTCGGCCGTGAAGCCCTAATGGGACAGACTCCAAGCGCCGCGCCGTCCGTCGTCGTCCCCGTCCCCCAGCACCCTTAGGACCCGGTTCATGGATCCCAAGCAGCTTTTGTACGCCCCGTCGCACGAGTGGGTCGCCGTCGCGGGCGACGCGGTCGTCGTGGGCCTGTCCAAGTTCGCCGTCGACCAACTCACCGACCTGCTGACGATCGAGTTGCCCAAGGTGGGCGACCAGGTGACCGCCGGCAAGACCTTCGGCGAGGTCGAGAGCGTCAAGTCGGTCAACGACCTGTACGCCCCGGTCAGCGGCGAGGTGACGGAGGTCAACCAGGCCGTCCTGGACGACGTCCAGATCCTCGCCGGCGACCCGTTCGACAAGGGCTGGCTGGTCAAGATCAAGATGTCCGACCCGTCGGAGACGTCGAAGCTGTTGGACCACGCCGCCTACGAGAAGAAGATCGCCGACGACGAGCACTGAGGATCCGTCTCGCAAGTGGTGGAGGACGGCCATCACGGTCTTCCCCCCTCGCGGGGGAAGACAGACCGCGAAGCGGCCGGATGAGGGGGACGACGCGCGAGTAAGCCGTTGAAACTCGCGAAAGCCCGCCCGAACGGCGCTGACTCCCGACGGCTCTCTGGCGCGTCCTCCCCCTCATCCGGCCCTTCGGGCCACCTTCCCCCGCGAGGGGGGAAGGCCGTTATTCCGGACGCGGCGCTCTTACGGGACAGACTCCAAACGATTCGGATCGGCGGGCCGGAGGGGCGCGAGGCGAACTCGCCCTGGAAGAGACATGGCATACATCGCGAACACGCCCGAGGACGTCCGCGCCATGCTGGCGGCCGTCGGGCTGGATTCCCTGGACCGGCTCTTCGACGCGGTCCCGCCGGAGTACCGGCTCGACCGGCCGTTGAAG
>Ga0209916_1002193_pt1 | contig 10843 bp, 20 predicted proteins | sample ThiBio_1000_plan_FD_183956 | JGI IMG/M metagenome (GOLD analysis project Ga0209916, IMG submission 183956) | Wastewater bioreactor microbial communities from Cape Town, South Africa - Thiocy_solids_2 (SPAdes) | ecosystem: Engineered > Bioreactor > Thiocyanate-remediating > Anaerobic-Aerobic ... | reverse complement strand
AAGCTGTTCGACGTCAAGGTCGAGCAGGTGAACCTCGTCAACGTCAAGGGCAAGGTCAAGTCCTTCCGTTTCCGCGCTGGCAATCGCCAGGGCAAGCGCAAGGCCTACGTGCGTCTTGCCGATGGCCAGGCCATCGACGTGTCCGCCAAGGCCTGAGCCAGGAGTTCTGTGAAATGGCACTAATCAACCACAAGCCGACCTCGCCGGGTCGCCGCGACGCCGTCAGCGTCCGCACGGAAGGCCTGTACAAGGGCGCGCCCTACGCTCCGTTGACCGAGGCGCAGTCCCGTACCGGCGGCCGCAACCATCATGGCCGCATCACCACGCGTCATCGTGGCGGCGGTCACAAGCAGCATTACCGCATCATCGACTTCAAGCGCGACAAGGAAGGCATCGCCGCCCGCGTCGAGCGCATCGAGTACGACCCCAACCGCACCGCGCACATCGCGCTGCTGTGCTACGCCGATGGCGAGCGTCGTTACATCATCGCGCCCAAGGGCGTGCAGGTGGACGATCGTCTGGTGTCGGGCCGCGAGGCGCCGATCAAGGCCGGCAACTGCCTGCAGCTGCGCAACATTCCGATGGGCAGCACGATCCACTGCGTGGAGCTGCGTCCCGGCAAGGGCGCGCAGATCGCCCGCAGCGCCGGCGCCTCGGTGCAGCTGGTCGCCCGCGAGTCCGGTTACGCCACGTTGCGCCTGCGCTCCGGCGAGATGCGCCGTGTCTCGGTCGATTGCCGCGCCACCATCGGCGAAGTCGGCAACGGCGAGCACAGCCTGAAGAAGCTGGGCAAGGCCGGCGCCAAGCGCTGGGTTGGCATCCGCCCGACCGTTCGCGGCGTGGTGATGAACCCGGTCGACCACCCGCACGGTGGTGGCGAAGGCAAGACCTCCGGCGGTCGTCATCCGGTCAGCCCGTGGGGCACGCCGGCCAAGGGCTACAAGACCCGCAACAACAAGCGCACGCAGCATTTCATCGTGCGTCGTCGTACCAAGTAACAGGAAGCCGACATGCCTCGCTCTTTGAAGAAAGGTCCCTTCGTCGACCTTCACCTCGCGAAGAAGGTGGAAGCTGCGGTTTCCGCCCACAACAAGCGCCCGATCAAGACCTGGTCGCGCCGCTCGATGATCCTGCCGGAAATGGTCGGCTTGACCATCGCCATCCACAACGGCCGTCAGCACGTGCCCGTCCTGATCAACGAGAACATGGTCGGGCACAAGCTCGGCGAGTTCGCGGTGACCCGCACGTTCAAAGGCCATGTCGGCGACAAGAAGGGCAAGTGATGAGCACTGAAGCCAAAGCGATCCTGCGCGGCGCCCGCATTTCGGCGCAAAAGGCACGCCTGGTGGCCGACCTCGTCCGCGGACTTCCCGTGGGCCGGGCCAGCGACGTGCTCACCTACACCAACAAAAAGGCCGCGCACCTGGTTCGCAAGGTGCTGCTGTCGGCCGTCGCCAACGCCGAGAACAATCTCGGTGCCGACGTCGACGAGCTGAAGGTGTCCAGCATCTTCGTCGACGAAGGTCCGGCGATGAAGCGCATGTACGCCCGTGCCAAGGGCCGCGGTTCGCGCATCCTGAAACGTACCAGCCACATCACTGTGGTTGTCGGCAACTGACTGAGGATATAGACGATGGGTCATAAAGTTCATCCCACCGGTATCCGCCTCGGCATTGCCAAGGACTGGAACGCGAAGTGGTTCGCCAACAAGGGCGATTACGCCAAGTATCTCGTGGCCGACATCAAGGTCCGCGACATGCTGAAGAAGAAGCTGGCCGCCGCCGGCATCTCGAAGATCCAGATCGAGCGCCCGGCCAAGACCGCGCGCGTGACGATCCACACCGCCCGCCCGGGCGTGGTGATCGGCAAGAAGGGCGAGGACATCGAGAAGCTGCGCAAGGAAGTCAGCGACATGATGGGCGTCCCGACGCACATCAACGTCAACGAGGTGCGCAAGCCCGAATTGGACGCGCAGCTGGTGGCCGAGTCGATCGCACAGCAGCTGGAGCGCCGCATCATGTTCCGCCGCGCGATGAAGCGCTCGGTCGGCAATGCGATGCGCCTGGGCGCGCTGGGCATCAAGATCAACGTCTCCGGCCGCCTGAACGGCGCCGAGATCGCCCGCTCCGAGTGGAGCCGTGAGGGTCGCGTGCCGCTGCATACGCTGCGCGCCGACATCGACTATGGCTTCGCCGAGGCAAGCACCACCTACGGCATCATCGGCATCAAGGTCTGGGTGTACAAGGGCGAGATCTTCGATCTGGCCGCCGCCAGCCAGGAGTCGAAGGACGAACCGTCGCCCTCGCGCCGTGAAGGTGGCGAAGGCCGTCGTAATGATTCGCGTCGCGAGGCCGGTGAAGGCCGTCGCGAGCGGTCTGCGAAGTAAGGGAGAGTTGCCATGTTGCAACCCAAGCGAACCAAGTACCGCAAGCAGTTCAAAGGCCGCAACGACGGCCTGGCCCAGTGCTCCAATCTCGTCAGCTTCGGCGAGTACGGCCTGAAGGCGACCACGCATGGCGCGCTCACCGCGCGCCAGATCGAGGCGGCCCGTCGTTGCATCACCCGCTTCGTCAAGCGTGGCGGCAAGTTGTGGATCCGCGTGTTCCCGGACAAGCCGATCACCAAGAAGCCGATCGAAGTGCGCATGGGCGCGGGCAAGGGCGGCGTCGAGTTCTGGGTCGCCCCGATCCAGCCTGGCCGCATGCTGTATGAAATCGAGGGCGTCGACGAGACGACGGCACGCGAGGCGTTCCGCCTGGCCGCCGCCAAGCTCTCGGTGCAGACCCAGTTTGTGACACGGGCGGTGATGTGATGGCCAGCAAAGATATCAACAACCAGTCGGCCGACGAGCTGAACCAGCACCTGCTGGACCTGCGCAAGGAGCAGTTCAACCTGCGCATGCAGAAGGGTTCCGGCCAGCTCACCCAGCCGCACCAGCTTCGCCGCGTTCGGCGTGACATCGCCCGCACGAAATTCGTGCTCGGCAGCAAGAAGTAAGGGACGGCCGAGATGAGCGAGAACCAGAAGAAGGCACGCACCCTCGAGGGGCGCGTCACCAGCAACAAGATGGACAAGACGGTTACCGTCCTGGTCGAGCGCCAAGAGCAGCATTGGCTGCTGGGCAAGACCATCCGTCGGTCGACCAAGCTGCATGCGCAGGATGACCTCGGTGCAAACGAGGGTGATCTCGTGCGCATCGCCGAGTGCCGTCCGTTGTCCAAGACCAAACATCACCGCGTGGTTGAAATCATCACGCGCGCCAACGTCTGAGGAGGGTGCAGCCATGATCCAGATGCAAAGCACGCTATCCGCAGCGGACAACAGCGGCGCCAAGGAAGTGATGTGCATCAAGGTGCTCGGTGGCTCCAAGCGCCGTTACGCCTCGATCGGTGACGTGATCAAGGTCACCGTGAAGGATGCCATCCCCCGCGGCAAGGTGAAGAAGGGCGAGGTGTACAACGCCGTGGTGGTGCGTACCGCCAAGGGCGTGCGCCGTCCCGACGGCTCGCTGATCCGTTTCGACGGCAACGCAGCGGTCCTCCTCAACAACAAGCTCGAGCCGATCGGCACCCGTATCTTCGGGCCGGTTACCCGCGAGCTGCGCAACGAGAAGTTCATGAAGATCGTCTCGCTCGCGCCCGAAGTGCTCTGAAGCGGAGTCAAGACAATGAACCGTATCCGCAAGGGTGATCAGGTCCTGGTGATCACCGGCAAGAACAAGGGTCAGCGCGGCGACGTGCTGCGTGTTGCGGGCGATCGCGTATTCGTCTCCAACGTGAATCTGGTCAAGCGTCACACCAAGCCGAACCCGCAGGCCAACCAAGCCGGCGGCATCGTCGAGCGTGAAGCCTCGATCCATCTCTCCAACGTGCAGCTGTTCAACCCCGCCACGAACAAGGGTGAACGCGTCGGCTCCAAAACGCTCGCTGATGGGCGCAAGGTCCGCGTGTTCCGTTCGAATGGCGAGGTCGTGGACGCGTAAGGAACACGATCATGACGCGCCTTGAAAAATTCTACAAAGACCAGGTAATCGGCAAGCTCACCGAGCAGTTCGGCTACCAGAACGTGATGCAGGTTCCCCGCATCACCAAGATCACGCTGAACATGGGCGTGGGCGAAGCGGCGGGCAACAAGAAGGTGCTCGAAAACGCCGTGGCCGACATGGCCAAGATCGCCGGCCAGAAGCCGATCACCACGAAGGCCCGCGTTTCGGTGGCCTCGTTCAAGATCCGCGACGGCTGGCCGATCGGCTGCAAGGTCACGCTGCGCCGTGCGCAGATGTGGGAGTTCCTCGATCGCCTGATCAACATCTCGCTGCCGCGCGTGCGCGACTTCCGCGGTGTCTCGGCCAAGGCGTTCGACGGTCGCGGCAACTACAACTTCGGCATCAAGGAACAGATCATCTTCCCGGAGATCGATTTCGACCAGGTCGATGCGTTGCGCGGCATGGACATCTCCATCACCACGACGGCGCAGACCGACAACGAGGCGAAGGCCCTGTTGACGGCCTTCAGCTTCCCGTTCCGGAACTGAGCGATCATCCCTGATGAACCCGGCCGTCCGCGGTCGGACTCTTTGAAAGAGCAGCGATAAATTATGGCCAAGAAATCAATGGTGAACCGCGACGTCAAGCGGGCCAAGCTGATCCAGAAGCACGCCGCCAAGCGCGCCGAGTTGAAAGCGATCGTGCTCAACCCGACGGCTTCGTACGACGAGAAGATGGAAGCGCAGGCGAGCCTGCAGAAGCTTCCGCGCGATGCCAGCCCGGTGCGCGTGCGCACGCGTTGCGCCCTGACCGGTCGTCCGCGCGCCGTCTACGCGAAGTTCGGCTTGGGTCGCAACAAGCTGCGCGAAGCCACCATGCGCGGCGACGTGCCGGGCCTGCGCAAGGCCAGCTGGTAATCCACAACCTGCAGAATCGGCGCGCCGGCTGTTCCGGCGCACCGATTCGACCGGCGGCGTCGCTTGCTGCCGGTGGATGCGACTAACGCATCCGATGTTCGCCAAAACCCGAAATTGCTGCTATAGTCGGCGGTCTGCGCAATGCAGGCCGGCTTCTTTGCCGGCTCACAATCTGATTGATTTCCGGTTTTATCGGATATCGGTGCACTCTGAAGGATGTTTTCATGAGCATGACTGATCCCATCGCCGATCTGTTCACGCGCGTCCGCAATGCCCAGGCCACGGGCAAGCCGGCCGTGCGTATGCCGTCGTCGAAACTGAAGGTGGCGATCGCCAACCTTCTCAAGAACGAGGGCTACATCCTCGACGCCAAGACTTCCGTCGAGGAAGGCAAGCCGGTGCTCGAGATCAAGCTCAAGTATTTCGACGGCCAGCCCGCCATCGAGAACATTTCCCGGGTCAGCCGTTCCGGCCTGCGCGTCTACCGCGGCAAGGACGAGCTGCCGAAGGTTCTCGGCGGCCTGGGTATCTCGATCATCTCGACTTCCGCCGGTCTGTTGACCGATGCGCAGGCCCGCGCCAAGGGTCTGGGCGGCGAAGTCATCGGCCAGGTGGCATAAGGAGCCTTTCGATGTCACGTGTAGCCAAACAACCCATTTCCCTGCCGAAGGGCGTCGAACTGACGGTCGCCGACGGCAATATTTCGGTAAAGGGCCCGAAGGGCACCCTGTCCGTGCATCAGCTGCCGGGCGTCACGGTCGCCGTCGACGGCGGCGTGGCGAACATCACGCTGGGCGAAGGCGTGGACGACAAGTTCGGCGGTACGGCGCGTGCGCTGATCGCCAACATGGTCACCGGTGTCTCGCAGGGATACGAGCGCAAGCTTGAGCTGGTCGGCGTCGGTTATCGCGCCGCCATGCAGGGCAAGGCGCTGAGCCTCAGCCTCGGTTTCTCCCACCCGGTGGTGTTCGATGCGCCCGCGGGTATCAGTATCGAAACGCCGTCCCAGACCGAAGTGCTGATCAAGGGCACCGACAAGCAGGTCGTCGGCCAGGTCGCAGCCAAGATTCGCGGTTTCCGCCCGCCCGAACCCTACAAGGGCAAGGGCGTGCGCTATGCCGGCGAGAAGATCACCCTGAAGGAAGCCAAGAAGGCGTAAGTGAGTTAGTACGCTGTCCCTGCGTGTGGAAAGCGGCCTTCCATGGCCGCACTCCTAGTAAGGGCAGGGGTTGCGAGCTCATCATTGCCGATCCGCTTTCGAGGAATTTAGAGATGAACAAGAACGAAAATCGCCTGCGTCGCGCCAAGTCCACCCGCAGCCACATCCGCAAGCTGGGCGTGGCACGTCTGTCGGTGCATCGCACCGGCCAGCACCTGTACGCGCAGGTGTTCGACGCCTCCGGCAAGAACGTGGTGGCTGCCGCCTCGACGGTGCAGAAGTCGGTCGCCGAAGGCCTGAAAGGCACCAAGAACCTGGCCGCGGCCGCGGCGGTGGGCAAGGCCGTGGCCGAGCGTGCGAAGGCTGCCGGCGTGGAATCGGTGGCGTTTGACCGCTCCGGTTTCCGCTATCACGGTCGCATCAAGGCGCTGGCCGAGGCCGCTCGCGAAGCTGGCTTGAAGTTTTAAGCGTCGGGATTCTGGATTGGGGATACGGGATTCGAGAGAGCCCGTCTGCCGCAAACCCCGGGTTTCACGTCTTCGGCAACAACACAACTACAAGCGGCCAAGCCGCAAGCAAAAGTCCCGGATGGTCCGGGCACACGGAATAGAACATGTCTTCTAACGATCGCGAAAATTCGGACGGCCTGCTCGAGAAGCTGATTGCCGTCAACCGGGTGGCCAAGACCGTCAAGGGCGGCCGCCAGATGAGCTTCACCGCACTGACCGTGGTCGGTGATGGCGAGGGCAAGGTCGGCTTCGGCTATGGCAAGGCGCGCGAAGTGCCGGTGGCCATTTCCAAGGCGATGGAGCGTGCCCGCCGCCAGATGGTGAACATCGAGCTGAACAACGGCACCCTGTGGTACGCCATCAAGGCCAACCATGGCGCGGCCCGCGTGTACATGCAGCCGGCCTCCGAGGGTACCGGCGTGATCGCTGGCGGCGCCATGCGTGCGGTGCTGGAAGTGGTCGGCGTCAAGAACGTGCTGGCCAAGGCCGTCGGTTCGCGCAATCCGATCAACCTGGTGCGCGCCACCATCAAGGGCCTGCAGGCGGTTGCCTCGCCCAAGAAGATCGCCGCCAAGCGGGGCAAGAGTCTGGAAGAGGTGCTGGGCAATGGCTAAGAAGAACGAATCCGCCGCCACCGTGCGCGTGCGCCTGGTCAAGGGCCTGCGCGGCGTGCAGGCGCGCCATCGCCTCAGCGTCAAGGCGCTGGGTCTGGGCAAGATCAACGATGTCCGCGAGCTGAAGGACAGCCCGCAGGTACGTGGGCTGATCAACACGGTCTACTACCTCGTGCGGGTGGAGGAATAATCATGCGTCTGAATGACATCAAGCCGGCTGCCGGTTCCCGCAAGACGCGCCTGCGCGTCGGTCGCGGCATCGGTTCGGGCCTGGGCAAGACGGCCGGTCGCGGCCACAAGGGCCAGCACGCCCGCGCGGGCGGCACCCACAAGTTCGGTTTCGAAGGCGGCCAGATGCCGCTGAACCGCCGGTTGCCGAAGGTCGGCTTCCGCTCGAAGCTGAAGGCGCAGAGCCAGGAAGTCTTCCTGTATCAGCTGGCCAACCTCAAGGGCGACGTGATCGACGTGGGGGCGCTGCATCAGGCCGGCCTGATCGACAGCCGCGCCAAGAAGGTCAAGGTGGTACTGAAGGGCGAGATCGGTCGTGCGGTGAAACTGTCCGGTCTGCTGGCCACGGCGGGCGCGAAGGCGGCCATCGAGGCGGCCGGCGGAAGCGTGGAGTAAGACGGTGGCTGCAGCCAAGGGCAACGCACTGGGCAAGCTCGGCAAGCTGACGGAGCTTCGTCAGCGCATCCTGTTCGTGGTGGGTGCGTTGATGGTGTTCCGCCTCGGTTCGTTCATCCCGGTTCCGGGCGTCAATCCGGAAGCGATGACGAATCTGGTCAACGGCAACGGCCTGATGGACATGTTCAACATGTTCTCGGGCGGCGCGCTGGAGCGGTTCTCGGTCTTCGCGCTCGGCGTGATCCCGTACATCTCGGCGTCGATCGTGTTCCAGATGATGGGCGCGGTGGTGCCGAGCCTGCAGGCGCTGCGCAAGGAAGGCGAGGCCGGCAAGCGCAAGATGACGGCATATACCCGTTATGCGACGGTGCTGCTGGCGGCGTTCCAGTCCTTCGGTATTGCGGTGGCGCTGCAGGGCCAGGTGGCCGCGGGCGGTGCGCCGGTGGTGTACACGCCGGGCTTCGGCTTCGTGTTCTCGTCCGTGGTCGGCCTGACCGCCGGCACCATGTTCCTGATGTGGCTGGGCGAGCAGATGACCGAGCGCGGCATCGGCAACGGCATCTCGCTGCTGATCTTCGCCGGTATCGTGGCCGGTTTGCCCGGCGCGGTGGTGCACACGCTGGGCATGGCCAACAACGGCGAGCTTTCGCTGCTCATGCTGCTGGTGGTGTTCGGGCTGGTGCTGGCCGTGACCGCTTTCGTGGTGTTCGTGGAGCGCGCCCAGCGGCGCATCACGGTGAACTACGCGCGGCGCTCGGGCGGGCAGAAGGCCTACCAGAACCAGAGCTCCAGCCTGCCGCTGAAGATCAACATGTCGGGCGTGATCCCGCCGATCTTCGCGTCGAGCCTGCTGATGTTCCCGGCCACCGCGGTGAGCTGGTTCAGCACGGGCCATCAGTCGCGCTGGGTGCAGGATCTGACGCAGTCGCTGAGCCCCGGCAACCCCTTGTACGAAATCACCTTTTCCATTCTGGTGATCGGCTTCGCGTTCTTCTACACGGCGATCGTGTTCAACGCGGACGAGACGGCGGACAATCTGAAGCGCTCCGGCGCCCTGATCCCCGGCATTCGTCCGGGCAAGGCCACGGCCAGCTACATCGACGCGGTGATGACACGCCTGACGGCGGTTGGCGCGATCTACCTGGTGCTGGTCTGCCTGGTGCCGTCGTTCATGCAGCAGGCGTGGCACGTACCGTTCTATTTCGGCGGCACGTCGTTGCTGATCGTGGTAGTGGTGGTGATGGATTTCACGGCGCAGATTCAGGCGCATCTGGTCAGTCACCAGTACGAAAGTTTGCTCAAGAAGGCCAACCTTCGCCGCAGCTGACGCGACGAGGGGACGCTCCAGGTCGGAGAGTTGCGGTGCCTTGGCGCCGCAGGGCTTTCCTGTTCGGGTAATTCAGGTTAAAATTGCGCGTTTACCGCGCACGAAACGCATTCGGAGAGAGTACTCATGGCGCGCATCGCGGGTGTCAATTTGCCGGTTCAGAAACACGTCTGGGTCGGTCTGCAGAGCATTTACGGTATCGGCCGCAGCCGCGCCAAGCAGGTTTGCGTGGACGCGGGCGTGGTCCCGACCACCCAGATCAAGTCGCTGAGCGAAGGCGAAGTGGAAAAGATCCGCCAGGAAGTCGCCAAGTACACCGTCGAAGGCGATCTGCGCCGCGAAGTGGGCATGGCGATCAAGCGCCTGATGGACCTGGGCTGCTACCGCGGGCTGCGTCACCGCCGCGGCCTGCCGGTTCGCGGGCAGCGTACCCGTACCAATGCGCGTACCCGCAAGGGGCCGCGTCGCGCAATCAAGAAGTGATTGCCTGCGGATTTGTGCGGTCGACGATGACCGCGAAGATCAAAAAAGCGGCCATCCGTGGCCGCACTCATCGAGAAGAGCCTTCAAACCATGGCTAAGCCGGTCAAGACCAAGAAGAAGATCAAGCGCGTTGTCACGGATGCCGTGGCCCACGTGCAGGCCTCCTTCAACAACACCATCGTCACCATCACCGATCGCCAGGGCAACGCCCTGTCGTGGGCGACTGCCGGCGGCGCCGGTTTCCGCGGTTCGCGCAAGTCCACCCCGTTCGCTGCGCAGGTCGCCGCCGAGAAGGCTGGCCGCGCCGCCGGCGACTACGGTGTGAAGACGGTGGAAGTGCGCATCAAGGGCCCCGGCCCGGGTCGCGAGTCGGCGGTGCGTTCGCTGAATGCACTGGGCTACAAGGTGCTCAACATCATCGACGTCACGCCGATCCCGCACAACGGCTGCCGTCCCCCCAAGAAGCGGCGTGTCTGAGGGCGATCGTTTCCGGTCGCGAGAATCAAGAAACCCGGCCGCCCATGGCCGGACTATCTGAAAGAGAAAAAACATGGCCCGTTATCGTGGAGCTACCTGCAAACTCGCCCGACGCGAAGGTGCAGATCTCAGCCTGAAGAGCCCGGCGCGTGCGCTGGATTCCAAGTGCAAACTGGAAAACAAGCCCGGCCAGCATGGCGCCAACAAGCGCATGCGCATGTCCGACTATGCCGTCCAGCTGCGTGAGAAGCAGAAGGTCAAGCGGATCTACGGCGTGCTCGAGCGCCAGTTCAGCAACTACTACACCAAGGCGACCACGCTCAAGGGCAATACCGGCGAGAACCTGTTGCGCCTGCTCGAGAGCCGCCTGGACAACGTCGTGTTCCGCATGGGCTTCGCGGTCACCCGCGCCCAGGCCCGCCAGCTGGTCGCTCACAAGGCGGTGCTGGTCAACGGCAAGAAGGTGAATATTCCTTCCTACCAGGTGCGCCCGGGCGACGCGATCGCGCTGACCGAGAAGGCGCGCAGCCAGCTGCGCGTGCAGGAAGCGGCGACCGTGTTCGACACCATGGACCTGCGCCCGGTCTGGGTCGAAGTGGATTCCAAGAAGTTCGAAGGCACGTTCAAGTCGGTGCCGGATCGCGGCGACCTGCCGTCCGACATCAATGAAGCATTGATCATCGAGCTTTACTCGAAGTAATTAACCGGAGCTCTGCATGGCAGTTTCGTCAACTAGTGTGCTGCGGCC
>Ga0209916_1002191_pt1 | contig 10856 bp, 9 predicted proteins | sample ThiBio_1000_plan_FD_183956 | JGI IMG/M metagenome (GOLD analysis project Ga0209916, IMG submission 183956) | Wastewater bioreactor microbial communities from Cape Town, South Africa - Thiocy_solids_2 (SPAdes) | ecosystem: Engineered > Bioreactor > Thiocyanate-remediating > Anaerobic-Aerobic ... | reverse complement strand
GGGGCGGAGAGGGTGGGGAGGGCTTCGGTTCGGGTGACGGTGGCGGCGGCGGTCGTCGTGTGGAGCGACGCGGCGCTCAGGCCGGCGAGGGCGGTGGAGAGCGGGGCCAGGTTCGTCAACGCCTGGCTCTGGTTCTGGCCCATCGCCTTGCCGATCTGCTCGGACAAGGCGCGCCGGGTCTCGGCGTCGGCGTCGCTCGACCGGGCCGGGGCCTGACTCGGGCGGCGCTCCTTCGACCGGCGTCGGGGCGGCCGGTTCGTCGGCTGGGGGTGAGGCGGGACGGTCGCCGCGCCGATCCGGCGGCGGGTGACGGGGTCGATGAAGATCATCTCGTCGTCGATGACGTAGACGTCGGCGTCGGTGGTTCGGCCGGGGGGGCGGGCCGTCCCGATCCGGGCCGACGCCGACCCCGGCGGCGGTTCGAAGCTCCGAGGCGCGACCGATCCTCCCGACGCGGCTCGGGAGGAGGCGGCCTCCTCGGCGCGGGCGGCGGCCAGGGGGTCGCGCCTTGGCGGAGGGGCCTCGGCGCGGCCGGGCGCGAAACCGTCCTCCGGGCGCGGCTCGGTCCCTGGGCCCGGCCCTCGTCCCGGCCCCGCGGCGGGCCGCCTGGGGAGCGGTTGGCCGTCGCGGTTGAGGATCGAGGTCAAGGCCCAGATGGCCAGGAAGATCAAGGGGACGATGAACTGCGACAAGGTTTCCAGCATCCTCATCTCCGCTCCCACGGTCGTTCGTTCGGGACGGCGGCCGGCGGGACCGACGCGGTCGGGGTCACTGCGGCGACGGCGTCGGCGTCGGCGTCCGGCGGGAGTCGCCGCCGGCGATGGCCGTTCGCATCTCGGTGTCGGCCTGGATGTTCATCAGGTTGTAGTAGTCGCCCAGGCCCAACTGGCCGCGGCGGAAGGCGTCGGCGATGGCCAGGGGGACCTCGGCCTCGGCCAGCACGACCTTCGCCCGGTTCTCCTGCACCGACGCCATCTGCTCCTGCTCCTGGGCCACCGCGAACGCCCGCCGCGACTCGGCCGCGGCCCGGGCGACCCGGGTGTCGGCCTCGGCCCGAAGCGCCTGGAGGTTGGCGCCGATGTTGTCGCCCACGTCGATGTCGGCGATGTCGATGGAGAGGATCTCATACGCCGTGCCGGCGTCCAGGCCCTTCTCCAGCACCCGCTTGGAGATCGAGTCGGGCTTCTCCAGCACCATCATGTGGGTGTCGGCCGAGCCGATGGCGTTGACGATCCCCTCGCCGACGCGGGCGATGATGGTCTCGTCGGTCGCCCCCCCCACCAGGCGGTCGAGGTTGGTCCGCACCGTCACCTTGGCCTTCACCTTCAGTTGAATCCCGTCGCGGGCGACGCCGTCGATGGTGCTGCGGCCCTGGCTGGGGTCCGGGCAGGGGATCACCTTGGGGTTGACGCTGGTCTGCACCGCCTCCAGCACGTTGCGGCCGGCCAGGTCGATCGCCGTCGCCTGCTTGTACGAGAGCGGGATGTCCGCCCGGTTCGCCGCGATCAAGGCCCGAATCACGTTGGGGACGTTGCCGCCGGCCAGATAGTGCGACTCAAGCGCCCGCGTGGTCAGGCCGTCCTTCTCGTTGAGCCGCGCCTGATAGGCCATGATCTTGGAGCGGACGATGATGTTCGGATTCACCTTCCGGAACGACATCCCCACCAGATCCACGATGCTGACCTTGGCCTCGGTCAGGTACGCCTGAATCCAAAGGTTGAAATACTTGGTCACGAAGATCCCGCCCAGCAGGGCGATCACGCCGAGGGTGATGATCCCCAGCCAAAACAGGGTGTGGATCGACGGCGGGTTCGCCTGGGCTAGAAACAGCGGGCTCATGGAGGGGGATCCTTAGATGAGTTGGGGGTTTTCGACGTCGAGGTCGTCAAGGTCGGCCGGGGGGTCGCCGGCGGCCGGCGGGGGCGTCGTCGCGGAGGGCCCGACGAGCCGGACCACCACCTGGCCGGATCGCGCCTGCACGACCCGTACCGCGGCGCCCCGGGGGATCAAGCCGGATTCGGCCATGCCGTCGTAGCGTCGGCCCCGGACCTCGACGTGGCCGCTGGGGCGCAGAGGCGTCAGCGCTCGGCCGTCGAGTCCGATCAGTTCCTCGATCCGACCGGCCGAATGGGAGACCGCGACCTCGTCGTCGTCCGGCGGCCCCAGCACGAACCTTCGCCCCAGCGACGACCGCGCCCAGAGCCGAAACGCCACCACCACGGTGACCGGCACGGCGACGAAGTCGATCAGGAGGAACGTCGTCCCCAGGGAGGTCGACGTCTGGAAGGCGTTCCAGAGCCCCAACCCCAGGCAGACCGCCGCGCTCAGGCCGATGAACCCGCCCGAGGGGACGAACAGCTCCAGCGAGACGAGCAAAAGCCCCATCGCCAGGAAGACGACCGGCCAGAACGCATCGCCCATGACCCCCTCCGCGCGCGCGACCCCGCCCGGCGACGCCCGCCGGTTCGTTCGATTGTACCATGTGGGAACCATACGCGAACCAGGGGGGCGTCCGCCAACGCCGCGGGAGGGAACGAGCCACGGCGGATCTCGCCTTCTCCCCTTGAGGGAGAAGGTGGCTCGAAGGGCCGGATGAGGGGGCGACCGGCGTCGCGTATCGATCTAAGCCATGGGAAGAGAGTGACTTCGATTCCGGCGGCTTTCGGTTTCGCCCACCCCTCATCCGGCCTTCGGCCACCTTCTCCCTCAAGAGGGAGAAGGCCGTTCGGCGCCGGCTCGCGTGGATGTCGCCCGATAAGTCTCAAGTCCCCGCCCCCACCTCCGCGGCGACCAGCCCGGCGTCGCGGGCGAACTCCGCGAGGTCCCGCGTCAGCGCTCCCGAGGCGTCCATCCGGGGCGGCTTGTTCTGGCCCCCGAGCTTGCCGCGACGCCGCATCCAGCCCTCGAACGTCCCCGGCAAGGCCGCCACGACCGCCGGGGCCGGCACTCCCGAGCCGCGGCCGCGATGGGCGCGGTAATCGGCGTTGCGCCGTCCCAAGGCGACGTCGAGTTCCGCGCGGAACGCCGCCAGGTCGTCGGGAGGGCGGTCGAACTCGATCACGTACAGGTGATGGCCGGCGTCGGCCGCGAAGACCGTCCCGACGTGCCACTCGCGGGCCGTCGCCCCGAGGGCGCGGGCGGCCTCCAGGATCGCCCCCTCCACCTCCTCGCCGATCAGGTGCTCGCCGAAGCTCGACATCGACTCTTTCGTCCTGCCCACGAACCGGAGCAGGGGGGGCGAGAGCGACTCGAACCGGACGACGTCGCCTATGACGTGCCCCCACATCCCCGCGCACGTCGATACGACCAGGACGTAATCCACGCCGGTCTGGACCTCGCCCAGCCAGAGCCGGTTCCGGGGCGGTTCGCCCTCGCGGTACTCGGCGAACGGGACGAACTCATAAAAGATCCCGTGATCGACGAGCAGCCGCAACAGTCCGGTCTCGGGGTCGCCGAGGGCGATGAAGCCCTCGGAGCAAGGGTAGGTCTCTTGAAGCCGGACGGCGTCCGAGCCGAGCGCGTCGCGGAACGCGGCCTCGTAGGGGGCGAACCTCACGCCGCCGTGGACGACCGCCTCCAGGCCGGGCCAGACCTCGGCGATCGTCGACCGGCCGGCGATCTCCAGGACGCGGCGGAAGAGCGACAACAGCCAGCTCGGCACGCCGCTCACCATGGTGATCGGCTCGCGGATCGAGCGCTCGGCCAGCCGCTGGAGCTTGCGGTCCCAGTCGGACTCGAGCGCCAGATCCAGCGGCGGGAAGGCGTAGGGACGGAGGACGTCGGCCACCTCGATCGCCGCTATGCCGCTCAAGTCCCCTTGAAGCACGCCGGCCGCGGGTTCTTCCAGTTGGGTCGTCCCGCCGAGGAAGAAGATCCGGCCCTCGAACAGTCGCGAGCCGGGGCGGGCCGTCATGTGCGCGGCGGTCACGGTCCGGGCCGCCCGGCGGTTCGACCGGACCATCTCCCACGACACCGGAATGTACTTCGTCGTTCCCAGCGTCGTCCCGCTGGTCAGCGCCAGGTACGGAATCCGCCCCGGCCAGGTCAGGTTCTCGAAGACCGGGAAGCGGCGGCCGAGGTAGTCGTCCCACAGGTTTTCGTATGTGCGGATCGGCACTCGTCGTCGGAAGTCGTCGATCGTCCGGATCGACGCGAAGCCGTGGTCGCGGCCGAAGGCGGTGTCGCGGGCGAACCGGGTCAGGCGGCGGAGGGTCCGGTCTTGTTCTCGGAGCGGGTCGAGCCGCGCCAGGGCGTTCGCGCGGGCCTTCGCGTGAAGACGAAACGCTCGGTTGACGAGGGCCCTGACGGGGCGGGAGCCGGCCAGGGCGACGAGGGGCCCGGTCATGGCGAGGCGACCGGCTGGCGGACGCGCCGGCAGTGGTAGACCCCGGCGGGGGGGAGGTTGCGGGGCTCGAACCGGAAGCGGACGTCGTGGAAGAGCCGGCGGTAGAGGCCCAGGTAGACCCAGGGCATCTCGGTGATCTGGCTGAACGTCCCGTCGGGCGCCAGGACCTCGCCGACGACCCGGACGACCTCGCGGCGGACGGCCTCCGGCAGCGAGGGGGTCGGCAGGCCGGAGACGACGTGGTCGGCGCGGTCGACGCCGCGGTCGCGGAGGACGTCGGCCAGGTCGCGGGCGTCGGCCTCGATCACTTCCAGACCGGGGACGGCGTCGAATCGCTCGCGGAGGAGCCGGAGGAAGTCGGGATCGCGCTCGACGACGAGGAGGCGGGAGCCGGGGGCGACGCGCTCGACCAGGGCGCGGGTGACGGGCCCGGTGCCGGCGCCCAGCTCGACGACCGTGACGGGGCGGGTCCGCTCGACGTCGGCGACGGTCGCCCGCGACAGCCATCGGCTGCTGGGGGCGAGGCTGGCGATGGCCGTCCCTTGCCGCAGGAACTTGCCGAGGAACAGGGCGAAGTCGCTCATGGCCGGTCGCTCAAGAGGGGAGGGGGGCCGGCAGCCGCGCCGGGTCGAGCGCCTCGGGGACGCGGCCGAGGCGGTCGGTCAGGTGGCCGGCGATCAGGCGGTTGACCAGCCGGGCCTTCTCGATCTGGGGGGCGTGGCCGCAGTCCGGGATGACGACCTGGCGGACGTTCGGGATCCGGGCGGCGACCCGGATCGAGCCGGGGACGTCGGAGAGGATGCGGTCCTCGGCCCCCCAGACGACCAGGGTCGGCGCCGTCAAACTCGGCAAGAGGGGGGCGACGTCGTGGCCGATGGTGCCGCGGAGGGTCCGCAGCACCCCCTTCTTCCAGCGCCTGTTCCGGAACTTCTCCTCGAAGGCGGCGATCAGGCGGCGGTCGGCGTGGCGGGCCTCGTGGAAGACCGACGCGACCAGGGCGTCGTAACTGCCGCGACGGACCCCGGCGACGACCGGCAGGTCCTCGTCGCCGTGGAGGCCGGAGGGGCAGAGCAGGACCAGCCGCCCCACCTTGTCGGGGTTGGCGACCGCGAACGTGACGGCCACCTGGCATCCCAGGCTGGAGGCCGCCAGATGGAACGGCGGCCGGCGACCCGTGGCGTCGAGGCGGTTTCCCAGCCGTTCGGCCAGGTAGTCGACCGTCACCTCCAGCCCGGCGTCGATGTGGCGATGCAGTTCGTCATCGTCGTAGACCAGGACGTCGGGCAGGCGCAGGTCGAACCGTCGCGCCAGGTAGCGCTCGTTGGCGAACCAGCTTTGCCGCTGCTCGGCCAGGCCGTTGACCAGGGCCAGAGGCGCCAGGGGCTCTCGCTCGCGCGCGCGGGGGGACATGGCGAAAGAGGCTCCATCGGGACCGTCGGCGTCGTAGCTCCTTGAACGTAACACGAACCCGCCCGTTCGGCCAATCGGCTTCGGCCGGCTTGACGGCGCTCGACGGCGGTAGGGACCATGGGGCGGGAGGCTTGTCGCATGCGCGTGCTGATTACGGGCGGGTCCGGGTTGATCGGGCGTCGACTGGTTCGGCGGATTCTAGAGGAAGGGGGCCGGCCGGTCGTCTTGTCGCGGCGGGCCGACCGGCTTCGGCGCGAGCCGGGAGGCGGGGACTTCGAGGTCGTCCAGGGCGATCCGACCGTCGCGGGGCCGTGGCAAGCGGCGGTCGACGGTTGCGACGCCGTCGCGAACCTCGTCGGCCACAACGTCTTCGCCGAGCGCTGGACGGGCGAGGTCAAGCGGAGGATTCGCGACAGCAGGGTCCGTTCGACGGCTCACGTCGTCGAGGCCCTCGCCGCGGCGAGATCCCGGCCGGGGATCCTGGTGCAGGCGTCGGCCGTGGGATATTACGGACCCAGGGGGGACGAGGAGTTGGACGAGACCGCGCCGCCGGGCTCGGATTTCCTGGCCTCCGTCTGTCGCGAGTGGGAGGACGCCTCCGCCGCCGCGGAGGCCCTGGGGGTCCGCCGGACGGTGGTTCGGATCGGGATCGTGCTCGCGCCCGGCGAGGGGGCCTTGGGGATCATGACCCCGCTTTTCAAGCTGGGCCCCGGCGTGCCGGTCGGCGGCGACGGCGGCTTCGGGCCGGCTCGGGGGCGACAGTGGATGAGCTGGATCCACGTCGAGGACGTCGTCGGCATCCTTTATAAGGCGCTGACCGATCCCGACGCCTCGGGGCCGATCAACGGGGTCGCGCCCAACCCCGTCCGCAACGCCGAGTTCGCCCGCGCCCTCTCGAACGCCCTCTGGAAGCCTTACGCCCCCTGGCGGATCTTTCTGCCGTGGGGCCCTCCCGACGCCCTGCTCCGGCTGGTCCTGGGCGAGGTCGCCGACGTGGTCGCCAAGGGTCAGCGCGTGGTTCCTCGCCGGGCGCTGGAGCTTGGGTACGAGTTCCGGCATCCGGATCTCGCCGGGGCCCTGAAGGACGTTCTCGACGCATAATTGGAATGTGATGAACCTCCTCGTTCTCCAGGAAAGGTCGCTGATGATTGTCAGTCTCGCCGCCGCGCTGTCGTTGATCCTCGCCGCTCCCGAACCGAAGGCCGAGCCCGGCGTGGCGGTCGTGGTGGAGTCGACGCTTCCCACCTCCAACCGCCAGGTCCGCCAGCGGGCGTTCGACGGCGATGTCGATTCGGCCTACGAGACCGCCCACCCGCCGCGGGAGGGGGATTCCGTCACCTTGACCTTCGACGCGCCGGTCCTGGTTCGCTCGGCCGAGGTCCACGCCAGGGGCCTCGACGGCGGGACGCTGGAGGGCTCCGAGGACGGACGGACGTTCGCGAGCCTGGCCGAGTTCCACGACGGCGTCGCCAGGGCCGAGCCGGGCGCGACCCTCAAGGCGCTTCGAGTCGTCCCGGCCGGGGACGCCGGGGAGGCGGTCGCCGTCCGGGAGTTCGCCGTCGACTCCGAACCCGCCCTGCGGCGGTTCCGGTTCCCCGTCGAGTTCGTCGTCGACGAGGTGGACGACCCCGATCTCAAGGACTGGGCCGAGAATGCCGCGCGGACCTGCGAGCGGGCCTTCGACCTGATCGCCGACGCCCTGCGGAGCGACGGGTACAAGCCGGCGCGGGTGGTCCGGCTCTCGCTCAAGGACGGGGTGGACGTCCCCGCCTACGCCTCCGGCGACCGGATCACCGGCTCCACCAGGTGGTTCCGCGCTCATCCCGACGACGTCGGCGCGATGATCCACGAGGCGTCCCACGTCGTCCAGCGCTACCGCGGCCGGGGCAACCCCGGCTGGCTGGTGGAGGGGGTCGCCGATTACGTCCGCTTCGTCCTCTACGAGCCAGCCAACATCGGCCCCCTTAATATCGAGCGCGCCCGATACGACCAGAGCTACCGCGTCACCGCCCGGTTCCTGGATTACGTCGTCCGCAAGTACGACCCCGACTTCGTGTTGAAGCTCAATCGGGCGATGCGCGAGGGGAAGTACTCCGACGCGATCTTCCAGGAGTCGACCGGCAAGCCCCTGAAGGAGCTTGGCGACGAATGGAAGGCGTCGTTGACGAAGTGAACATGTCTCCCCTTCTCCCCTTGAGGGAGAAGGTGGCCGAAGGCCGGATGAGGGGTGGGCGGGACCGGAAGCCCTCGGATTCGAAGCCGTCGCCGTGCCAAGGCTTACGCCGAAACGCGACGCCGGTCGACCCCTCATCCGGCCCTTCGGGCCACCTTCTCCCTCAAGGGGGAGAAGGGGTGCTTATCATTAAAGTTGTCTACGGGAACGGCCCGTCAGGCGCTCGGCCTGGGGCCGGGGCCGTAGACGGCGTCCTTGCCGAGTTCCTCCTCGATGCGGAGGAGTTGGTTGTACTTGGCGATCCGGTCGGAGCGACTGGCGGAGCCGGTCTTGATCTGGCCGGAGTTGACCGCCACGGCGATGTCGGCGATCGTCGCGTCCTCGGTCTCGCCGGAGCGGTGGCTGATGACCGTGGTGTAGCCGGCGCGATGGGCCATGTCGATGGCCGCCAGGGTCTCGCTCAAGGTGCCGATCTGGTTCACCTTGATGAGGATGCTGTTGGTCGCCTTCTCCTTGATCCCCCGGGCCAGCCGCTCGGTGTTGGTCACGAAGAAGTCGTCGCCGACGATCTGCACCTTGCGGCCCAGTTCCCTGGTGAACTCGGCGTAGCCGGCCCAGTCGTCCTGGTCGAGCGGATCCTCGATCGAGACGATCGGGTACTTCTCGATCCAGCCGGCGAACAGGTCGATGATCTGGCGGCTGGAGAAGAGCTTCTCCGGGTTGGACTTCCAGAACTTGTAGCCCTTCTTCTCCCCCTCATCGAACAGTTCGGAGCTGGCGCAGTCCAGCGCGATGGCGACGTCCTTGTCGCGGCCGGGCTCGTAACCGGCCTTGGAGACGGCGTCGAGGGCGAACTTGATCGCCTCCTCGTTGTCGAGGTTGGGGGCGAAGCCCCCCTCGTCGCCGACGTTGGTGTTGTGGCCGGCCTTCTTCAACACCGACTTGAGGGTGTGGAACACCTCGGCGACGACCCGGATCCCCTCGGAGAAGCTCTTGGCCCCCACCGGCACGATCATGAACTCCTGGAAGTCGATCTTGTTGTCGGCGTGCTTGCCGCCGTTAATGATGTTGGCCATCGGCACCGGCAGCGCGTGGGCGGCGGCCCCGCCGATGTAGCGGTACAACGGCAGGCCGTGCGCCGCGGCGGCGGCCTTGGCGGCGGCCAGGCTCACCCCCAAAATCGCGTTTGCCCCCAGCTTCCCCTTGTTGGGGGTGCCGTCGGCCTCGATCATCGCCCGGTCCAGCCCGAGTTGGTCCGACGGGTCGCGGCCGACGACCACCTTCGCCAGCGCTCCGTCGACGTTGGCGACGGCCTTGGCCACCCCCTTGCCGAGGTAGCGCTTCTTGTCGCCGTCGCGCAGCTCGACGGCCTCGTAGATGCCGGTGCTGGCGCCGGAGGGGACGGCGGCGCGGCCGAGCGTGCCGTCGGCCAAAACCACGTCCACCTCGACGGTGGGGTTGCCGCGGCTGTCCAGAATTTCGCGGCCCTTGACCCGGGCGATCGCCGCGATCGACTTGCTCATTGAGTTTCCTTCGGGATTTCCGATGAATCGGACGACCCGTTCCGCCTCGCCCCGGCTCGGACGCTTCCGCGCCGGCGGGCGGTCGGTCGGTCCTCGTTTTCGACGATCCACCTTAACCGACGACCGCGGTGGACGGTCAAGGCTTCGGCGGCGGGCCGCGGCGTTCGGCCGTTCAACCTTCGGCCGGCGGCTCGACCCGCAGCAGGGGGACGACGTACCGGGCCAGAAAGCCCGGCGTGTCCGGTCCCAGGTGGCCGCCGAGGTGTCCCGACCATACCATCCCCGGCGTCCAACTTCTCTGACGGAGCTTGCGGTACGCCGCGATCCGCGCCGGGTCGTCCGTCGGTTTGGGCGTTCGGAACCCGACCATCCCCGCGCCCCAGCCCCAGACGCGATCCGACGTGCCGAAGACGGTCGTCCCCAGCCCCAGGAAGAAGACGTCCAGGGGGGACCGGAAGACGACGACGTCCGAGCGGACGCTCCCCAGCGCCCGCGTCAGGTCGTAGCCCGGCGAGAGCGCCGGCGACAGGAGGACGGCCCGCTCGACCTCGGGCGTCTCCAGCAGTTCCAACGCCTTGACCATCACGGCGCAGCCGCCGGACTTGCCGACCAGGAAGACGGGCGCGTCGGGTCGCTGGCGGCGGTAGAGCCGGACGGTCTCGGCGACGTCGCGGGCGCGGGCGTGGCAGTCGGCGGCCCTGGTCAGGTCGGCGAACCATCGGCCGGGGCCGTGGCTCCAGCGGACGATCCAGGTGACGTAGGGGAGCCCGGCGGCCTTCGCCCTCCGCGCCAGGGCGCGGCCGCACAGGTCGAACCCGCCGATGCCGTCGGCCACCAGGACCAGGCCCCCCTCGGGGAGCCCCGGCGCGGTGACCGCCGCCAGCGCCGCGGCCGGCGACGTGCGGACGCCCCGGCCCGCTCGAAGCCGGGTCATCAAGTTCCACGCCTTGCGACCGCCGCCGCGGTCGGGTTCGTTCGTGGAAGCGGCGGCCCTTGGTTGTTTGTCGTAAGTCGTTTTCGACATTTGATTTATATTCCGTTTTCAAGTGGGTTCGCTCGTCGTTTTCGAATGCTCTCGGCGACGTCCGCCCTGGCGGCGGGCGGGGTGCGCGCCACGGGTCGAGAACGCTCGCGGGACGGATATCGTCCGCGCGTCGCGTGGGTCTTGTTCGATCCTCTCCAGGTTATCAAAGAGCGGTGGGAATGCTTCACCCCGGATGATCGCCGGGGATCGACGGGGGATTTCATGATTCTCGGAAAAAAATCCGGCGGACGACGTGGAATCGCGGGGACGGCGGCGCGCGAAGTCCCCTCTCCCGCCGGGCTGACGACCCGACACTTTTTCGCAAGCCGTCGCCAAACGGCCTTCTCCCCTTGAGGGAGAAGGTGGCCCGAAGGGCCGGAT
>Ga0209916_1002189_pt1 | contig 10867 bp, 9 predicted proteins | sample ThiBio_1000_plan_FD_183956 | JGI IMG/M metagenome (GOLD analysis project Ga0209916, IMG submission 183956) | Wastewater bioreactor microbial communities from Cape Town, South Africa - Thiocy_solids_2 (SPAdes) | ecosystem: Engineered > Bioreactor > Thiocyanate-remediating > Anaerobic-Aerobic ... | reverse complement strand
TACATACGGTCGGTGGTCAAGGGAAGTCCGGTGCGAAACCGGCGTGGTCCCGCCACTGTGACCGGGTCGAGGAGGTCGCGGGCGCCGCTTGTCCGGCGCCGGCCACTGGGGACGCTCACGTCTCCGGGAAGGCGCGGCCCGCCCAAACCCCGGAAGCCAGGAGACCTGTCCCCGGCCAGCCAAGACGACCCTCGAGGAAAGGGTGGCTCATATGCCAAGAACGATGAAACTGCGGACGGCCGCCGCGTGCGCGCTGGTCCTCTGCCTGGGGCTTGCGGTGACCGCGAGCGCCTCCGCCACGACGGCGACGCTGCGCGTGGTCGGCAAGGGCAACGTGGTGCTCGCCGAACAGTCGGTGAAGACCGCCAACGTCTCCGTCAAGACCAGCCCGAAGGCGACCTGCCTCGGCGCCGGCACCGGCGGCAGCGGCAAGAAGGTGGCGCTGAAGGGCAACACGGCGCTCGGCCTGCTGGCGAAGGGTGCCCAGACGATCAAGCAACTCGCACCGCTCACGCTCACCGACCACTTCAGCTTCGGCCTCGGCCTCTGCGGCGTCGGCAAGAGCGTCGCCAAGGGCAACGCCTCCTGGTACCTCAAGATCAACCACAAGGGCGCCACGGTCGGCGGCGAAAAGGCGAAGATCAAGGCGGGCGACGAAGTCCTCTGGGACCTGGCGCCGACCTACCCGTATCCGGAAGAGCTGGTGCTGAGCGCGCCGCGGCAGGCGACCGCCGGGGTGCCGTTCGCGGTCCACGTCTACGCCTACAACGAAAAGGGCAAGCGCAAGCCGATGAAGGGCGCGACGGTGACCGGGGCGACCGGCCCCACCGACGCCCAGGGCAAGGTGATGGTGACGCTGACCGAACCGACCCTGATCAGCGCCGCGATCGGCGACGCGATCCCCTCCGCGCAGGAGCCGGTCTGCCTCGGCAACGAGTGCCCCGCCGGTAGCTGATGTCTCGCCGCGGCACGGCGGTCGCGATCGCACTGCTCCTCGGGGCAGCGCTCGTGGCCGCCGGCTGCGGTCTCGGCCCCGGCTCCAAGGTCGGCTCGGTCGACCTCACGGTGACGCGCGAATTCGGCGCCGTGAAGATGACGGAAGCGTCAGGGGAAGCGAACGAATCCGACACGGTGATGCGCTTCCTCGAAGGGGAGGTCGACCACCTCGAGACGCGCTACGGCGGCGGCTACGTCAAGTCGATCGACGGGATCGAAGAAACGCAGCGGGGCGGCCATCCCTACGACTGGTTCTTCTACGTGAACGGGGTCGAGTCGCCGATCGGCGCCGCCGAGGTCTCGCTGCAGGGCGGCGAGCGCGTCTGGTGGGACATGCACGACTGGGCGGCGACCGCGCACGTGCCGGCGGTGGTCGGCTCCTGGCCGGCGCCGTTCACGACCGGCTGGGAAGGGCACGCGCCCGCGGTCGTCGTCGAATGCGAGGGGGGCGGGGACGCGTGCGCGAGCGTGCGGGAGGCGCTCGAAGGCGAAGGCGTGAAGATCGCCTCGGGGTCGCCGAAGGGCGCGATCCGGGTGCTGGTCGGGCCGTGGGCGAAGGTGCGCTCCGATCCGACCGCGGCGCTGATCGAGGGCGGGCCGGCGGAAAGCGGCGTCTACGCGGAGTTCGCTCCGGTGGGCGGGGGCGCGACGGGGGGATCAAGCCCCGGCGGACGCACGGCGGGCGGCGCCGCCTCGGCCGGCGGCTGGGAACTCGTCGGGCTTGACGAAAACGGCGCGAAGGCACGCGGCTTCGGCGCGGAAGCGGGGCTGGTCGCGGCGACCCGGCACTTCGAAGGGCCGCCGGTCTGGCTGGTCACCGGCGGCACTGTCGGCGCGGTGCGAGCGGCTGCCGAAGCGCTCGATGCCGACGACCTGCGCGACCATTACGCGGTGGAGAGCGAAGCGGGGACGGTGACGCCGCTGCCGCTGCGCTCGGGGTCGTCAGGATGAGATCGCCGTTCGCCTACATCCCTCGTCGGGGGCCGCTGCAGTCGGCGCGGCCGGGCGCCGCGGTGGCCTACCTCGGCGCGCTGGTCGTCGTCGCCTTCCTTTATTCGAACCCGGTCGTGCTGCTCGCGGCGGGCCTCGCCGCCTGCCTCGCCGGGCGGCTGGCCGGCGCGCGCACGGCGGTGCGCGCGGCGCTGCGGATGGGGCTTGCGCTGGCGCTCCTGATCGTCGTCGTCAACGCGCTGGTCGTCGACCGCGGGGAGACGGTGCTGGCGCGGCTCGGCCACCTGCCGATCCTGGGCCAGGTCGACGTCACCCTGGAGGCGATCGTCGCGGGCGTCTCGATCGGGCTGCGGGCGGCGGTGACGATGATCGCCTTCGGCGTCTACTCGGCCTGCGTCGATCCCGACCGGGTACTGCGGGCGCTGCGCCCGATCGCGGCGCGCTCGGCGCTGACCGCGACGCTGGTCTCGCGGCTGGTGCCGGTTGCGGCCGCCGACGCGGGGCGGTTGCGCGACGCGGCGCGCCTGCGCGGGCCGGGGGCGGCCGTGGTGGGACGGGGCGCGCTGGCGCGGCGCCTGCTCGCCGGGTCGCTCGACCGCGCCATCGACGTGGCGGCGACGCTCGAGCTGCGCGGCTACAGCCTCGGCGGTCCGCGCGGGCGGCGGCGGCGCGAGCCGAGCCGCCACGACGTCCGCTTCTACGCGGTCGCGGCGGCGGTGCTGGCGGCGGCGATCATCGGCAAGGCCGCGGGCGCGGACGACTTCCGTCCCTATCCGACGATCCACATCGGGCTCGGGCCGGCGACGCTCGCGCTCTGCGCGGTGGTGCTTGCGAGCGGGCTGGCGCCGTGGCGGGGCTTGCGCGGTCGGCGGTCGGCCCGGCGGCACGGCGGGTGGCCGCGGGGTCGGAGGTCCGGCGGCGGGCGAGCGGAGGTGCCTCGGCCGGAGGCGACGGCGGATGCCGGTGGCGCGGGGGTGCTCCGTGTCTGAGCTCGCGATCCGCCGCGGCGTCGCGCCCGCGCTCGCGGTCGAGCGACTGTCATACGCCTACCCGCGCGCCGCGGCGCCGGCGCTCCTCGACGTCTCGCTGGAGGTGGCACCGGGGGAGTTCGTGCTGCTGGCGGGACGCTCGGCCTCGGGCAAGTCGACGCTGCTGCGCGCGGCCTGCGGCCTCGTCCCACACTTCCACGGGGGCGAGGTGGACGGGCGGGTCGAGGTGGCCGGGCACGACGCGATCGCCGCCGGGCCGGGCGAGCTCGCCGTCGCGGTCGGTTACGTCGCCCAGGACCCGGAGACGCAGGTCGTCTCGACCACGGTCGCGGCGGAGATCGAGCTGCCGCTGGAGATGCGCGGGGACGGTCCCGGCGACCGGGCGCGGGCGGTCGAGGAGGTGGCGCTGGCGCTGGCGATCCCGCACCTGCTCGGGCGCGCCGTCGACACGCTGTCGGGGGGCGAGCTGCAGCGGGTGGCGTTGGCGGCGGCGCTGGTGACGCGGCCGCGGCTGGTGCTGCTGGACGAGCCGACCTCGCAGCTCGACCCGGTGTCCGGCGACGAGCTGATCTGGCTGCTGCGGCGGCTGAACGAGGAGTGGGGGGTGGCGGTGGTCCTGGCCGAACACCGGCTCGAGCGCTGCCTGGCGGCGGCCGACCGGGTGGTCGCGGTCGAGGCGGGACGGATCGGCTTCGACGGGTCGCCGCGCGAGTTCCTGGGCTGGACGCGGGAGATGGACCCGACCCTGACGACGCCCGCCGCGCGGCTCTTCTCGCTGGCCGGGGTGGAGCCGCTGCCGGTGGGCGTGCGCGACGCGCGGCGGACATTGGGGGAGGGCGGGGCCCCGCGGGCAGCCACCGCCGTCCCCCGCCCGGGGAAGGGTTTGAGCGGCGAAATCTCCCCCCCGTCGCGTCTTTCGCGACTCGGAAAACGCGAGAAAGACCCCCGCGCCCTGGAGGCGAAGGGCCTCTGGGTCGAGCTCGACAGCGGCGCGGGCCCGCGCGACGTCCTCCGCGGCGTCGACCTAACCGTCGCCCCTGGCGAGCGGGTCGCCCTGATGGGCCGCAACGGCGCCGGCAAGAGCACCCTCCTGCGCACCGCGGCCGGGCTGATCGGCCCGGTCGCCGGCCGGGTGGCGGCGGAGCGGATGGCGCTCCTCACCCAGAACCCGAGCGACTTCCTGGTCCGCGAGCGCGTCGGCGACGAGCTCCCCGGCGAGCTCGGCCTCGCCGCGCTGCGCGCGGTCGGCATGGAGCACGCCGCCGACGCCGACCCGCGCGACCTCTCCGGCGGCGAGCGCCAGCGCCTCGCCCTCGCGATCGCCCTCGCGGGCCGCCTCGACGGCGACGGCGTCCCCGGCCTCGTCGCCCTCGACGAGCCGACCCGCGGCATGGACCGGGGCCGCAAGGACGACCTCGTCGCCCTGGTCGACCGCCTCGCCGCGCAGGGCGCCGCGGTCGTCATCGCCACCCACGACGTCGAGTTCGCCGCCGAGTTCGCCCGTCGCGTCGTCCTGCTCGGCGACGGCGTCGTGATCGCCGACGGCCCGAGCGCCGAGATCCTCTCCGGTGGCTGGTACTTCGCCACCGAGGTCGCCCGCGTCCTCGACGTCCCCGGCGTCGTCACCCCGGAGCAGGGCGCGGTCCACCTCGCCGAAGCACCTGAGGGGTCCGAGCGGGGTGGGCCATGAGCTGGCAGCTCGTCAGCTTCCTGATCCTCGCTGCGGTCCTCCTGGCCGGCTTCGGCTGGTACGAGCGCTCGCGGCCGCCCGCGCAGGTCGTCGCCCTCGTCGCCGCCCTCGCCGCGCTGGCGATCGCCGGGCGGGTCGCCTTCGCCGCCTTCCCCAACGTCAAGCCGACGACCGACATCGTCATCTTCGCCGGCTACGCGCTCGGCCCGGCGGCGGGCTTCGCGGTCGGCGCCTTCTCGGCGCTGATCTCCAACTTCTGGTTCGGGCAGGGACCGTGGACGCCGTGGCAGATGGCGGCCTGGGGCCTCTGCGGCATCCTCGGCGCGGCGCTGGCCCTCGGGAGCCGCAACGTGGGACGGCTGACGCTTGCCGCGGCCTGCGGCCTCGCCGCGGTCGGTTATGGCGCGATCCTCAACTTCTCGCTGATGGCGACCTACGGCGGCGGCCTCTCCTGGGAGCGCTTCTGGCTGCTCGAGGGGCGCGCGGTCCCCTTTGAAGTCGCCCATGCACTCGGCAACGTCGTGCTCGCTCTCGCCGCCGGTCCCGCAATGATTCGCATGTTGATTCGATTCCGTGAACGTTTCGAATGGCGGCGGGGGGAGATCGAGGCGGGGGCGTCGGTCGGCGGCGCGATGCCGTCTCCCGGCCCGTCCGACCTCGTGCCGCCGCGCGGCACCATCGCCACCACCGGTCGCATTGCCGCCGTCCTCGTCGCCGTCCTCCTGCTCGGCGCCTTCGCCTCGACCCGCGCCGACGCCGCCTCTGACGGTGGCCCCGAGGCCGCGGCCGCCTGGCTCGAACGCGCCCAGAACGAAGATGGCGGCTGGGGCGAAAAGGCGGGCGCCGAGTCGGGGCAGGAGATGACCGGCTGGGCGATGCTCGGCCTCGAGGCGGCCGGGATCAACCCGCAGGACGTCACCACCGCGGGCCACTCGCCGGTCGCCTTCCTCCAGGGCGCGATCGCCGAAGTCCAGAGCCCCGGCGACCTCGCCCGCACGATCCTCGCCCTCGAGGGCGCCGGGATCGAACCGCGGGAATTCGCCGGTCGCAACCTGGTCGCGGCGCTGCTCGCCAAACGGCGCAAGGACGGCTCCTACGAGGGCTGGCCGAACTCGACCGCCTACGCCGTCCTTGCCCTGCGCGCGGCCGGGATCGCCAACGTCGCCGACTCGGTCGAATGGCTGCGCGGGACGCAGAACGAAGACGGCGGCTGGGGCGACGTCGCGGGCGCGCCGAGCAACGCCGACGGCACCGGCGCGGTCCTGCAGGTCTTGACGCCGTCGGCGCAGCCGGCGAAGCGGGCGGTCGGCTACCTCCGGCAGGTACAGCAGAAGGGCGGCGGCTACCGGGTCAGCGGCAACGGCGCGCTCAACACGCAGTCGACCGCCTGGGCGGTCGAGGGGCTGCTCGCCGCGGGTGCCAACCCGGCCGAGTTCAAGCGCGGCGGCAAGTCGGCGCTCCAATACCTCGAAGCCAACCAGGTGGGCGACGGCCACTACCGCTATTCGTCGAAGAGCGATCAGACGCCGGTCTGGGTGACCGCGCAGGTGATGGTCGCGACGGCGAAGAAGCACCTGCCGCTCGAAGCCGTGCCGCGAGCGCCGAAGCCGAAGGTGCCGAAGCCCGCGCCGACGCCGACCCAGGCCCCGGAACCGCTTCCCCTGCCGCTGCCCGAAGAAGGCGGCGTGACGCCGACGCCGACCCCGACGCCGCAATTCCCGTCCGAAGTCCCGGGCGTCGGTTCGACGGGCTCGAAGGCCCACCACGGCGGCGGCAAGAACGGGAAGAAGGGCGTGACGGCACCGACCGAAGTGCCCGGCATCGACGAAGGCGCGCTCCCCGAAGACACCTCCCCGATCGAACCCGCGGGCGGCGAATCGCTCTCCACCGGCGCGCCCGCCGGCGAAGCGGAATCGGACTCCGGCTCCGGCGGCTCGGTGCTTGGCTCGATCCTCGCCGGGCTCCTCGTCGGCGGCATCCTCTTCGCGATCGGCTTCGGCCCGTACCGGCGCTGGAAGGCGACGCACCCGAAGGGCGGGCCGCCGCCGGGAGGGCCAGGGACGCCAGGCGGCCCGCCGACGAACGGTGGCCCCGCGGCGCCAGGCGCTCCGGCGCCCGGGAGCCCCACCTACGCCGGCGCTCCGGCGTCGCCCGCCTGGCCGACGGCGCCCGGCGCTCCGGCACCGCCGCCGAACGCCCCCGCGCCCGCGCAGTCGCCCGACCCCTCGGCCATCAACGCCGCGCCGATCAACGCGCCGCCGCCCGCTGCCCCCTCGCCATACGCGGCGCAAGGCGCTCCGCCGCCGCCCCCGCGCTGAGGCGACCCCCTTGCGCTGTTCCTTATTCCGGCATGGCCGAAGTAAGGAACAGCGCGGCGGCGAGTACCCTCGTCCCATGGACTTGGCGCCTGGCAGGGTCAACCGGGTCGATGCGCGCGCGGGGGCGGGGCGATGCTGACCCGTGCCGCGGCGGTCGAGGCGATCGCCGGCGCCCACTTCGAGGTGGTCGTGATCGGCGGCGGCATCACCGGTGCCGGGGTCGCGCTCGACGCCGCCTCGCGCGGCTACTCGGTCGCCCTGCTGGAGCGCGACGACTTCGCCGTCGGCACCTCGAGCCGCTCCTCGAAGATGGTCCACGGCGGCCTCCGCTACCTGCAGAACTTCGACCTCGGCCTGGTGCGCGAGGCGCTGCTCGAGCGTCAGCTCCTGGTCCAGCTCGCGCCGCACCTCGTCTACCCGACCCCCTTCCTGGTCGCCGCGCTGGGCGAGGAGAAGCGCGACCGCAAGGTCGGCATCGGCCTCAACATGTACGACGTGATGGCGACGACGCGGGTCGGCCGCACGCGCCGCGAGATGCGCTCGTCCCACGCCGAGGGCGAGGACTTCTACTGGTCCCCGGACCGCCACCGGACGATCGACCACGACGAGGTCCTGGAGCTGGTCCCGGCGCTCGCCTCGCGCGACCCGCACGACGCCTACCTCTTCTACGACTGCCAGACCGACGACGTGCGGCTGGTGCTGACCGTGCTCGGCGAGGCCGAACGCTACGGCGCGGTGATGCTGAACGGCGCCGACGTGGTCGAGGTCACAGGCGGGCAGGGACGCGCGGCCGGGGTCGCCTTCGTCGAGGCCGACTCCGGCGAGCGGATCGAGGTCGCCGCCGACCACGTCGTCAACGCGACCGGCGTGTGGGCCGACACGATCCGGCCCGAGGTGGTCGAGGAGGAGGACGTCCCACGGATCGCACCCAGCCGCGGCACCCACCTACTGCTCGACGCCGCCGATCTGCCGATGGGCAGCGCGGCCTGCATCGTGCCCGCGGGCGAGGGGCGGATGATCTTCGCCCTGCCCTGGTACGGGCGGACGCTGATCGGCACCACCGACAACGACTTCGACGGCGACATCCGCCACCCGCGCCCGGCCGAGGCCGAAGTCGAGTACCTGCTCGACGCGGCCAACTCGTTCTTCGGCACCGCGCTCGGGCCGGGCGACCTGGCCGGCGCCTACGCCGGGGTGCGGCCGCTGATCTCCAGCGGCGACCCGCGCAAGTCGGTCGACATCTCGCGCAAGGAGGAGCTGTACGAGACGTCGTCGGGAATGCTGACGATCACCGGCGGCAAGCTCACGACTTACCGGCGGATGGCGAAACTGACCGTGGACCGGCTGGTCGAGCGGGAAGGGCGGGAGGCGCCGTGCCGGACGGCGGAGATCCCGCTCGGGATGGAGGCGCGCCCAGCCGACCTCGAGGCGCCCGACGAGGTGGGGGAGGAGGCGCTCTCCCAGCTCGCCTTCCGTTACGGCCACGCGGCGCGGCGGGTGCTCGACCTGGCCCGGGAGCGGCCCGAGCTGGCGGCGCCGATCGTCCCCGGCCGTCCCGACCTGCTGGCCGAGGTGGTGGTGGCGGCGCGCGCCGAGCAGGCCCGCTCGCTCGCCGACGTGCTGCTGCGGCGCACCCGGCTGGGGATCCTCGCGGCGCCCGCGCTGCGCGACCCGGAGGCGCGACGGCCGATCGCGGCGGCGCTGGGCGGGGAGCTGGGCTGGTCGGAGGCGCGGATCGAGGCGGAGATCGGCGCCTGGGAGGACGTCGCGGCGGCCGAAGGGGTCGACCCGGCGCTTGATCTGGGCGCCGGCGCGAAGGCCGCCGCGCCCGCGGCCGAGGCCATCGACTGACTTTCACTAAAGTCGCCCTCCGATGACCAAGACCGAGCTCGAATCCAAACATCTTGCAGACCTCCACCAGCTCGCCGCCGCGGCCGGCGTCGAGCGCTTCCGGATGCTCACCCGCGCCGAGCTGATCGAGCGGCTGAGCGACGGCAACGGTGACGGCGACGAGGGCGGCTCCGCGCCGCGGGGCGCCGACGCCGAGGAGGGTCGCGAGCGGCCGCGCCGCCGCCGCCGCCGCGCCGCGAGCGGGCGCGAGCGCGAGGAGCGCACCGACGTCGAGGAAGAAGAGGAGCAGCCGCCGGCGCGCAGCAGGCGCGCCGCCGCGCCCTCCCGCGAGGCCGAGGACTCCGATCGCGACGCCGAGGGATCGGACAAGGCCTCAGATGAGGACGGGGAGGGTTCCCGTCCGCGCCGCCGTCGTCGCCGGCGCCGCTTCGGCCGCCGTCGCGAGGGGGTCACGATCCAGGACCTGCTGCTGCCCGCCGAGTCGGGCCGCCAGGCGGTGCTGCTCGCCGAGGGCCGCGAGGCAGCCACCGAGCTGCTGCGCGGCGTCGCCGCCGACCTCGCCGAGGCCTCCGACGGCCCCGATCCGGTCGCCCTGCTGATCGATCCGAGCCCCGAGGAGCTGGCCGACTGGAAGCGCGAGGCGCCGAAGGCCGAGCTCGTCTCCGCCGGCCAGGCCCGCCACGCCAGCGACGCGCTCGCCGCGGCCCAGCGCCGCGCCGCCGACGGCGAAGACGTGATCCTCCTGGTCGACTCCCTGACCCGCTTCACCGAGTCCTTCGGCGACACCGACGGCGCCAAGGAGCTCTTCGACGCCGGCCGCGCGAAGGCTGCGTCCGGCAAGGGGTCGCTGACCGTGGTCGTCGCCCTAGAGCGCGGGTAGTTCGACCGGTCAGAACTCTCCGCGGTTGGAAACCGGCGCTATACGCGGATTTCCAACCACGGCAGGGCGGCGCTTACCTGCGGTAGGCGATGCGGCGCCACGACGGCTCCTTGGAGAGCTCGATGAGCTCGGAGCTGCGGTCGGGCTGGACGTAGCCGAAGGTCTGGCTGCGCTCGTCGAAGACGACGTCGAGCTCGCCCTCCTTGACCCGCTGGTCGAGCCAGGCGCCGCGGAAGACGAGGCGGCGGATCCAGTGGACGAGGCTGCGGTTGGAGGGGCCGACCAGGTCCTCCCAGTTCTCGTTGATGTGTTCGCCGAGGGGGGAGCTCGGCTCGGCGATCTCGCCGCTGACCGCGAGGTCGAGGAGGTCGTCGAGCTCCTCGGGGGTCAGCCCCTGGTGGACGAAGGCCAGCTTCACCGCCGCCTGCTCGACCCGCTGCGCGAAGTCCTCCTCGTTGAACGCGAAGCGGAGCTCTCCGTACTCCAACACGTAGTCGGAGCCAGACTCGTAATTCCCTCTGCGGGTCGTTTTCTTTTCCATGTGAGTTGAAGCCGATGCCGTGACAAAGCCCGTGTCGCGGCGGGGTGCATCTTGCCGATCATCCTAGTTCCGTGCCTCGCCGGGCACACCCCTGAACGCGGGGTTGCAGTGAGAAGGGATTTTGGCGATGAAGTCGTGCCAAAAAAGCCGAATTCCGTCGGGGGGAGAGATTTGGGCGGCCCAGACCTTGGGTCGGCGATGGCTCCGTCGCGCTTCGAGAACCTGCCCCGCCGCACCGTCGGCGGCCACGAGGTGCCGGTCGCGACCGGCTTCCGCGCCCGTGCCCTGGGACTGTCCCTGCTCGACCGCGAGGACGCCGGCCCGGGCCTCCTGATCCCCCGCTGCGCCGCGGTCCACACCTTCGGCATGCGATTTGCCCTCGACGTCCACTTCCTCGACGCGGACGGGATCGTCCTGAGCACCCGCCCCGCCGTCCCGCCACGTCGATTCGTCTCCCACCGCGGCGCCGCGGCCGTGCTGGAGATCCCTGTGTAGGGAGGGACGGGGGCCGCGGGCCGGCGCCCGGAAGGGGCGGGGCCCCGCAAGCTGCCGCCCGGGAAGGGATGGGAGGCCCGCAAGCTGTCGCCGGATAACGGACCCGCCCCTCTCGCCACGGCCCGGGCAGGCTGTGGCCGTGGCGAGAGGGGCGGG
>Ga0209916_1002188_pt1 | contig 10871 bp, 10 predicted proteins | sample ThiBio_1000_plan_FD_183956 | JGI IMG/M metagenome (GOLD analysis project Ga0209916, IMG submission 183956) | Wastewater bioreactor microbial communities from Cape Town, South Africa - Thiocy_solids_2 (SPAdes) | ecosystem: Engineered > Bioreactor > Thiocyanate-remediating > Anaerobic-Aerobic ... | reverse complement strand
CGCCGCCGTGGACGCGCCGGGCTGGTTGCAGCGCTGCCACGAGCTGGAGCGCGCCGCCCACCGCGAGCGCCTGGTGCGCTGGGGCCCGCGCACGCTGGACGCCGACGTGGTCGCGGTGTGGCAGCGGGCGTCCGGGGCCGGCCAAGGCGCCGAAATCGAGTATGACGCTGTACTCGGGGCCGATCACGAACCGGTTCTGTCTGCCGACCCGGTGCTCACCCTGCCGCATCCCCGGGCGCACGAGCGGGCTTTCGTGCTCGTGCCATGGAACGAGATCCAGCCCGATGCCACGCTCCCCGGGCACGGCCGCGTTGCCGGTCTGCTGGCGGGCATGGACACCTCGGAGATCGTCCGAGTCGGCGAGATCGGCGTGAGCGGCGTGAGCGGCCCCATCGCCGGCGGACCACACTCGTGACGGCGCCCGACCGCGGTGGCGGGATCGGACCCACGCGCGCCCGTGATCTACTGGTCATCCTCGTCATCGCGGCCGCCATCGGCTTCGCCGTGACCCGCTTCAACTACTCCGCATTGCCTCGGCTGCCGCGGTTTGCCGGCCTGTCGGCCGCGCTGCTGGGCATCGGCGAAGCCGTCGCGGGGTTCGGGCTGCGCCGCCGCATCCAGGCGCGCCGCCCGCGGCCGGACAACGACAGCGAACGCGCGTTCGCCGCGGGGCGGCGCCCGCCGCCCCCACCCGTTCCGCCGCTGCTGGCGGCGCGGGCGCTGGCCGTCGCGAAGGCGTCGGCGCTGGCCGGCGCGGCGCTCGCGGGGCTGTGGCTGGGCTTCGGTGCGTACGTGCTGCCGGACGCCGACAGGGCGGCGGCGCCCGCCGCGGACAGCGTCACCGCGGTGGTCGGCGTGATCGGTGCTGCGCTCCTGGTCGCCGGCGCGCTGTACCTGGAATACTGCTGTCGCGCGCCCGATAGCGGCTCCGGCACCGGGGCCTGACGAGACACGCCGCCTGCCCATTCGCTCTCCGTTGTCGGCCGGGGCGCCCGCGATTGAGGGGCTCGAATCACCGGGCCGGCCCACGGCACCTGCTAGGTCACTGACGGGCTGCGGTTCGTCGTCGGTGTCACCGGCATCGCCGCGATAAACCGCGCAGTGATCGAAGCGGGATGGGTGATGGATGTCCCCACGATCACGCAGTGTGCCCCTAGCTTGATCGCGCGTGCTGCCTCTTCGGGCCAGCGGAACCGCCCCTCCGCCGCGATAGGGACCGTGAGGCGCTCCGCCATGCTCTCCACGAGCTCCAGATCCGGGCCGTCCGTCTTCGCCCGCGCCGGCGTGTAGCCTGCCAGTGTGGTGCCGACCAGATCAGCACCCGCCTCTTGTGCCGCGATGCCGTCTTCCAGGCAGCTGGTGTCCGCCATCACCAGAGCGCGTGTCCGCTCGTGGATGCCCTTGATCACCTCGGCCAGTGACAGGCCGTCGGGCCGCGCTCGTCGCGTGCCATCGACGGCGACGATGTCCGCTCCAGCCGCCGCCACGTCCAGCGCATCCTGCAGGGTGGGGGTGATGAACACGTCGTCTCCCGGCACCTTGACGAGTCCGATCAGCGGCAGCGAGACGGCCTGGTTGATGGCTCGGATCGACTCCAGACCCTGCGCCCTGATGCCGGCGGCGCCGCCCGAAGCCACCGATTGCGCCATGGCCAACATGGCCGCCGTCGTGTTGAGCGGCTCCGAGCCGTACGCCTGGCAGGAGACGACGAGACGCCCACGGAGGTCATCGATCAGCATGGCTGCGCGCCCTGCCGTGCGGCGTACGCGGCACCGATCACACCCGCGGCGTCCGTCACGCCGCCCGCCACGATCGGCGTCTGCGCCAACGCGGGCAACACCGTCTCCGCGAATCCACCGCGCACACTGTCCCACCAGATCTGCGGTGATCCGGCCAACCCTCCGGTGACGACCACCACGGACGGGTTCAACGTGTTCACCAGCCCGCCCACACTCACACCCAACGCGAAGCCTGCGCTGGTCACGACCTCGCGGGCGCGATCGTCGACCGACACCAGCCGCACGATCTCGGCCGCGGCGAGCGGCCTGTCGAGAACGGCCGCTGCCTGGTAGTTCCTGGCCATCGCGGCGCCGGAGGCGATCGCCTCGACATGCCCCGTCCGGCCGCAGCTGCACACCATTCCGGCCGCCTGCGGCACCGACACATGGCCGATGTGGCCCGCCGCGCCGCTCTCACCGGTCATCAGGTGCCCGTCAACGACTATCGCGCCGCCGATACCGGTGCCCGCCGCCACCACGAGAACCGAGCGCCGTCCGCGTCCGGCACCGAAATGCGCCTCGCCGAGCCCGTGTGCGTGCACGTCGTTGATCACCGTGACCGGAACGCCCAACGATTCACTCAGCGGTGCGGCAAGATCCGCACCTCGCCAGCCGGGCAGCACGTCCGTCGCCGAACTGACGATCTGGGTGAGAGGATCGACTACGCCAGCCGTCCCCACGCCGACGGCGTCGATTGCAGTGTCCCGACGCACCTCCTGGGCCAGCCGCAGCACGCCTGCGACGATCGCCGGCTGGCCGCCCTCGATCGGCGTCGCCGCGGAGGTCAGCCCGGTGACTTCACCGTCGGCGTCCACCAGTCCCGCCGCGATCTTCGTGCCGCCGATATCCAGACCGAGCACCGTCCCGCTCATCGCTCACCGGACTCGCGCTCGACGGTCGTCATGAAGCTATATCGATCGGCGCGATAATACGTCCGCGCGTATTCGATGATGCGGCCGCGCCTGGTGGAACTCACGCGCGTCACGACTAGCGCGGCCGAGCCCTCGGGCACATCAAGCAGGCCCGCGGTCTCGTCGTCTAGGACGGTCGCGGTGATCTCCTGCTCGGAGCGGAATGCCTCATTCCCGGACTCCGCCAGCTGGTCATAGAGCGATTCAGCGAGCCTGACGCCCTCGAGCGGTAGCACTTCCGCCGGGAAGTAGACATTCTCCAGGGCCATCGGATCTTCGTCCGCCAGTCGGAGTCGCCGTACGTGCGTGCACGCCGCGCCGGTTTCCACCGCCAGCCGGTGCGCGATCATGCCCGTTGCCGCGACCCGTTGCGCACAGATCACCCGTGACGATGGGCGCAGTCCCCGCGCGACCATGTCCTCGGTGAACGATGTCAGCGCCGCCGACTTCGTGAGCACTTCCTTCGATCCCACGTAGGTGCCCGAACCCTGGATGTTGTAGACGCGACCTTGCGACACCAACGTGGCGATGGCTGCGCGGACCGTCATGCGGCTGACGCCGAACCGGTCCGCCAGTTCTCGTTCGGAGGGGAGTATGTCGTTGGGCAGCAGGTTGTCGAGCATGTCATGGCGGATCGCGTCAGCGATGCGCTCGTACTTGAAACCTGACGTAGGCCGTTGCCCGTCACGCCCCATAGTCGCTCCTGGTTCATGTCGATGAGCGACACGTGTCGCTCGGCACGCCTGCTCATCCGCTTTCGGTCCGTGCCTGCTCCGACCTTTCGGCAGTCGCTGGTACAGACCACAAGGACTCACTACCAACCGCACGCGCGCTCGAATTGTCTATGAATAAGCTCATTTCAGGGACGCTCGGCAGGCTTACGCTAACACATCGGGTGAACCGCTGTTTAGCCCTGTGTATAACGATTTGATTACTGGTCTAGACCCGTACAGTTCGACGCCGTATGGTCACCTCACGCACGGCGCGAACCTCATATCGCGACGCGCACCTCGACGAGCATGGGAGAAACGTGGAACCGAAAGATCTTCAACAGCAGTTCAAAGGGATCACCGCCATTGCCCTGACCCCGTTCGACGCCGATCAGGAAGTCGACATCGCCGGCGTGAAGCGGCACCTGCGCTTCTTCGTCGACAACGGCATCTCTCGCGACAACGGCGTCGTCGTCGTCACGGGATCGACCGGAGAGTGCGGCGCCCTCTCCGCGGCCGAGCGGGTCGCAGTGTGGGACGCGGCGCTGGAGGAGGTCGGCGATGAACTGCCCGTCATCGCCGGCATCAACCACAGCAACCTGCGTGAAGTCATCGAGATGGCACACTTTGCGGAGCGCGCCGGGGTCGCCGGACTCATGGCGGTCTCACCGTATTACTACCCGCCGCGGACGGATATCGTCATCGACTTCTACACCAAGCTGTCGGAGTCGACGAGCCTCGGCATCATGTTGTACAACAATCTGGAAGTCACCCACTTCGACATCCCGGTCGACGCGCTGGGCACCATTAGCGAACTGCCGAACATCGTCGCGCTGAAGGAATGCACGCCCGCCTTCGCCAAGATGGAGCAGTCGGCGCGCTACCTGGCCGACAACCTAACCGTCGTCAACGGACATGGCGAGTTCCTGGAGCCCATGGCCGCTGTCATCGGCACCTCGGGATTCATCTCCAGCACCGCGAACTTCGCGCCGAGAAGCGCGGTTCGTATCTGGAACGCGCGCAACGTCGGCGACTACGCGACCGCGAAACAGGAGCGCGACAATCTGACCCCCTACCTCGACCTCGCTGGCCGGCTGGGCGCCGCCGGCGGCGAACCCAAGGTGCTTGCGTTGCTCAAGTACCTCGCGGGCCAGGTCGGATCGCCCGTCGGGCCGGGCCGCAACCCGCTCCTCCCGCTGAGCGCCGAGGAACGGCGCGCGGCGGACACCGCGCTCTCGGCGATCTCGTTCACCTGATTCGGACATTGCATCACCTCCCACCAAAACAAGGGGCTCTTCATGAAACGACAACTCGCCGCTACCGTCGCCCTCGGCGTCGCGGCTGCATTGACGATCGCTGCCTGCGCGTCTTCGCCGGACTCGTCCACCACCGGCGGAGACAGCGCCGGTACAGCAAGCGGCGGCGCATCAGAGCCGGCGGCAACCACCACACTCAACGTGGCCTACTGGCCCGGGCCGGAACTCAAAGCCATGCAGGCGGTAGTCGCCGACTACAACGACGGCCAGGGTAAGACGGACAATGTCGCGGTGAAGCTCACGACCTTCAGCACAGATGACATGTTCAACAAGGAACTCGTCGAGATGACGACGAACTCTTCGACGCTCGACATGTACTACACCGCGAGCTATCTGCTCGGACAGCACATCCCCTATCTCGTGCCGTTCGATGGTATGGATTCCAGCGCGCTCTACCCGTCGGCCACCGACGGGTTCTCGAAGGAAGGGAAGCTCTACGCGGTCCCGCTCGATGCCTCCATGATCGGCACTATCTACCGCACTGATCTGATCGACGGGCTGATCTCGAATCAGGCCACGTGGCCGACCTTTGGCAAGATCAGCGAGGAGGTCACGGGCAAGAGCCTGACACCGAAAGACCCCGCCGACTGGTCATGGGACGACTTCATGGCCACGGCGGCCTACTTCACGAAGTCGTACAACCCAGATTCACCGACCGAATATGGCACCATCTTGCCGCTGAAGAACGGCGGATTCGCCGGGCTGCAGTGGTCCGGAACGCTCTATTCCATGGGCGGCTCGTGGACTACGCCGGACGGGGCGCCCAACTTCGACACCGCGGAAGCCCAGGGGGCGGTTGAGCTGTACGCGAAGGCGATCACCCTCGGTATCGCGTCACCGAACTCGTCGCAGGGCAATGCGACGGCGCTTAACGCCGCGATGACCAGCGGTTCCGTGGCGTTCGAGATGCAGTGGTACTCGAGCATGGCCGGATTCAATGACGCGCAAGAGGCTCCGACCACCGCAGGGAAGGTCAAATTCGTCCCGGTGCCTGGCCTGCACAAGGGTCACATGCATCTGCAGGGTGTCGGGATCAACGCCGCGAGCAAGAACATCGACGCCGCGAAGAAATTCGTTGCCTACCTGCTGACGCCACGCGCGCTCGACCTGTATGGCAACAGCGGCGGTATCCCGCCGGCCGATAGCTTCCTGTCTAACTCCAGCACCCTCGGCGATCTCGCGACGCTGGTCAAGGACAACACGGTCACCGAGCCGTCCATCGGCAGCGTCGACGCCCTCACCGTCGCCACCGAGGTCAGCGACAAGCTGTCCGGCGCATGGCTGGGGAGCAGTGACGCGAAGGCCGCCCTGGACGCACTCCAGTCGTCTCTCGTGGCGAAGGCCGGCTCGTAAGTGAGCAGCACCGCCGAGAGCAAGAGGGGGACGGCTGCGACGAGCTACCTGTTCGTCGCACCGCTCCTGCTCGCCCTCGTTGCGTTCGTCGCGGCACCGATTGTCATCGGTGCCGCGACGGCGTTCGAGTCGTACCGACTCGCGGACCCGGTCCGCGTCTTCGCGGGATGGAAAAACTTCGCCGCCATCTTCACCGATCCCAACTTCGTCAGCGCAATTCGGTTCAGCATCGTCTTCGCGGTCGGCTGTCTCGTCGGCGAGATGGTGTTGGGCATCGCGCTGGCGTTGCTCTTTGAGCGGCACTTCAGGGGCCATCGGGTGCTCTTCACGATCACACTCTTCCCGATCATCGTGGCACCCGCCTTCATCGCGACACTGTGGCAGCTCAGTCTCAACAGCGACTCGGGCATCTTTGGCGCTCTCGTCGCTCGTCTCGGGATCAGCAGCAACCTGCTCGGCCCGTCGACCGTGGTTCCGACGCTCATCATGATCGACACGCTGCACTGGGCGCCGTTCGTCATGATCATGGTGTACGCCGGACTGAAGTCGGTTCCTGCGGAACTCCACGAGGCCGCAAAGATCGACGGTGCTGGCTACTGGCGCACCCGGTGCAACATCGTGGCACCGTATATCGCGCCGATCCTGGCCGTGACGATGTTCCTGCGCGTCGTCGACGGCCTCAAGACCTTCGACACGATCTATATCCTCACGGGCGGCGGCCCCGGCGTCTCCACGATGAACATCAACATCTATGCGTACAAGCAGGCATTCACGAACGGCAATTTCGGCACGTCCGCTGCTACGAGCCTGCTCTTCTCCGTGGCCCTGGTGGTGCTTGTGCCGTTCGTCACCAGAGTCCTCACTCCGCGGAAGGGGGGATCACGCTGAGGAAGCTCCACGCGTCCGCTGCCACGTCGCTGCGGGTCCTGACGCTCCTGGTGCTGGTCGTGGCCGTCAACATCCCGCTCATCATCGGGCTCGTCACGAGCCTCAAGACCAATGCCGACATCTCGCAGAACCCGCTGCGACTGCCGACGCATTTCACTCTGGACCATTACCTGCGACTGAACAGCAACCCGCAATTCGACTTCTGGAAATACATCACCAACAGCATCGCGCTGTCTACCGGTGCGATGATTCTGACGGCATTCCTCGGCGTTCCCGCGACCTACGGCATCGTTGTCTTGCGGATCGGCGGCTCGCGGCTGCTGGCTCTCGTGACATCACTGCGGGTGGTGCCTGCCATCATGATGATGCTGCCGTTCTTCATCATGTTCACCAAGGCGGGGCTCATCGACTCGATCTGGGCGCTGATCTTTGCCAACACGATCCTGCAGATTCCGCTGGTCGTGCTGATCTACGCCGCTGGAATGCGGTCCGTCCCCGACTCCATTCTCGATGCGGCCCGGATCGATGGAGCGGGGGAGCTGGGTGTTCTGCTTCGAATCGTTCTCCCCATCATCCGACCGTCCATCGCATCAGCCGCACTGCTGACGTTCGTCTTCGCCTGGTCGGAGTACCTCTTCGGCCTGGTCCTGACCACCGACAGCGCCGTACCGCTGACCGTCGGCGTCTCGAACTTCGTCACCAACACCGGCACGCAGTGGGGCGACCTGTCCGCCACGGTCATCGTGTCCATCATCCCGACGCTGCTTGTCGCGATCTTCGCCCAGAAACATCTCGTGGGCGGCCTCACTGCGGGTGCGATGTCTGGCGTCTAGATCTATCCGGTGCAGCACAGGCGCGGGACACCGGATCCCGGGAGGGGCGGCATCATGTTGGCAGCACAGATATGCGGTCGAGGACAGGTGACAGAAACGCGGGCGCGCACGCCGGTGCCGACCGCCGATGAGGTGCTGCTGCGGACCTTGTTCACGAGCATCTGCGGCAGCGATCTGCATGCGGTTTACGACAGCGACGAGTGGGGGCCTGGGAACCTGCCGCCGGCGGGCTTCCCGGGACATGCGTCGGTGGGGATTGTCGTGGAGAGCGGTGTGCCCGGGATTGACGTGGGTATGAAGATGCTTATCTTGGTGTCCGATCTCAAGTCGCGCAGCCTGGCCGAATACCAGGTGGCCGGGCCGAGCGCGCTCTTGGCGTTGCCGGACGCCTCCTCGGTGTCGCTGGTTGACTTCGTCGTCGCGCAACAGCTCGGCACCGTCATCTATGCGCTCAAGCGCTTCGGCTACCACCGTCGAGCGGGACAATCGGCGGTCGTCATGGGCGCCGGCGCGGCCGGACTGCATTTCATTCGCCTGCTGAGACGCTACGGATTCGAAAGCGTTATCGCGGTGGAGCCGGTCTCGGAGCGCCGTGACATGGCGCGACGCTGGGGAGCCGACAGGGTCTTCTCCGGCGAGGAGAACGACCTCGTCGGGGAGTTGATGCGCACCACCGGCGGATCTGGTTTCGAATTGTCGATCGATGCGAGCGGTCGCGATGACGCGCGCAACCTTCTGATGCACCTGACTCGGCAGCGGGGCACCGTCGGGTTCTTTGGTCTGCCGGAGAACGATTCTGGGACGGTGCTCCCGATGAATGACGTATTCCGGCGGGAGCCGTGCATCATGATGGCCGTAGGTGCGCAGCAGGAGCGGGGATTGGTGTCGTTCCGTCAAGCGATCCAGCTGATCGAATCGGGACAGTATCCCGCCGGTGAGTTGCTGACGCACCGTTTCGCCTTGGCGGATATTGCTCTCGCCATGGATTCCGCGCGCGGTAAGACCGGCGGCCTGCTGAAAGCCGTGATCGATTTTGCCCTGAGGCACCGGGAAAGCCCAGATACAAGGGAAGGCTGACGACGCACCCTACGAAGCGACTCCCGATCGGTATCGCCGACGCCCCGTCGGGCACGAGCGGGCTGCATCGCTTTATCGCCGCCGGCCACGGGGCATACTCATCAACCGTTACCTGAGCGGAACCCCGGAGGGGTCGCGGGCTTCGAAACAGGGATCGCTCCATCCGAACCGTTTGACCGGTGACGCGCCCGTCGCCATCCAGGCGCTGAACGGTATCGCCGCCGACCGTGAGTAGAGCCTGGCGCAGATGGCGCCAGCCTGAGCACTGCGTGACCGGCGGATCACCCCGGTGCTTAGTGGGAGCGTCGGCGGCGGGCTCGGCTTCACCGATGACGAACGGCCGCTATCGGCCGACGCGCCGCGAACATACGCAATCGGCCGGCCGACGTCGTCCAGGATGAGGCTCGCCGCTGCGTCCGCTGAACCCGCTGCACCGGCGGCTGACGAGACACGCCGCCTGCCCGATGGGCGGGGCCGGGCCCGGTAGGCTGCCGGTATGGATGAGTCCGGCGCTGCGCGTTCGCGTGGGACGACTCCTACGGCGTTGCGCGTACTCCTCGTGATCGGTTTTGCCATCGCCGTGGGAGCGACGGCGCTGGTAGTGCTGGCGGACGACGTGCGCATGCTGCGGCTCGCCGCGGTGCTCGCACTGTGGGCCGCGCTCATCGCCGCGTTCGCCGTCACCCGCTCGCGCCGTGATGCCAAGTCCGCTTCGATGCGCGAGAGCGAAGCGCACCTGGCCTACCAGGTCGAACTGCAGCGCGAGGTATCCGCCCGGCACGAGTACGAGGCGGAACTGGCGGCTCAGATGGCCGCGGAACAGTCCAGCCAGATCGCGGAGCTGCGGGAGCAGCTCGACCGGTTGACGGAAGTCCTCGCATCGCTGGCGGACGGGGAGTTGCTGGTTTCGAGGATGACGCTGTCCGCGCAGTCGGCGCGCTTCCGGGCCGGGCAGGCGTTGGCCGACGCCGGGCCGCGCGCGGCGCTGGGGGAGCGCGCCGCGTACGAGTTGCAGTGGGCCGATGGCGATGTCGAGGACGCCGAAGAGGTGACGGATGCCGAGCTGGTGAGCGCGCCCGCACCGGCGGCGATCGGTCCGGAACCGGCGCCCAGTCGGCTGCCCCGGCCCGAGCCCGGGGCGACTGAGCCGGAGCCGGCGCCGTTGTCGGAGCCGGCCGTAGAGCCCGGGGCGACTGAGCCCGAACCGGAGCCCGCGCCGCTGCGCAACCCCGTGGCGACTGAGCCGGAGGCGGAGCCCGCGCCGCTGCGCAACCCCGTGGCGACTGTTCCGGAGCCGGAGCCCGCGCCGCTGCCTGAGCCGGAACCGCAGCCTGCGCCGATGCCTGAACCCGCGCCTGCGCCTGCGCCGGTTCCGCGGCCGATGCCGCGACCGCTGCCCGAGCCAAGCCCGCGACCGCTGCCTGAGCCGGAACCGCAGCCTGCGCCGATGCCTGAACCCGAGCCGGGCCCCTTCCCGCTTCCGGGGCCGCTACCCGTGCCCGGGCCGCTCACCGCCGCCCCCGTACCCGCCCCTGTGCCATCGCAGCGGCAGGCTCCGGCACCGGTTCGGGCTCCCGAGTCACCGTGGGCGCCGCCTCCCGCGGCCGTCTCTGCACAGCCGGAACCGGCCGGGCCGCGTCGTTCGCGGCATGCGGCACCGGACGACACCGGCGGGCCCGCCGCAGAGGCGCAACCGGAAAGCGTTGCGGTGCAGCGGGTGTGGGCACCGGCTGCTGCCGATACGGCGGCGGTCCGGCCGGAGGTCGCACCTCACCCTGCGCCGGAGGTGGCCGCCCCGCCGTCCGAACCGGTCCAGGTGTCTGCCCCGCCGCCGGAGTCCCCGGCCGCGCCCGAGGGCGAGATGACGACATCGGTTGAGGACCTGCTCGCCGCCTATGGCCTGACGGCGTCGCCGCGTCGCCGCCGCCGGGACTGAGCGGGCGAGCGCGCGGGCGCGCGCGTCGGGTGCCTTCCGTGGCCGCCCGCCGCCGGGCGCATCCGCCCG
>Ga0209916_1002185_pt1 | contig 10909 bp, 7 predicted proteins | sample ThiBio_1000_plan_FD_183956 | JGI IMG/M metagenome (GOLD analysis project Ga0209916, IMG submission 183956) | Wastewater bioreactor microbial communities from Cape Town, South Africa - Thiocy_solids_2 (SPAdes) | ecosystem: Engineered > Bioreactor > Thiocyanate-remediating > Anaerobic-Aerobic ... | reverse complement strand
CTCAGCTATAGCTGCAGCTATAGCCTTTTTACCCACAGAGAAACCACTTCCTTCATCTCCTAAGTACCATCCAAGCCCCCCAAAGCGCAAGCAATGTCCCTGGTGCTTAACAAAAGCAACAGAGCCTAATCCGGCAATCAATACAGCACCATCTTTTTGACTTAAAAGCTCTTTAGCTAAGTTAATATCTGTAGTTACAACAATCTTATCCGGGGTTAAACCCCATTGTTGAAATAGCTCAGTAAGCTTTTGTTGTATTTCTGGTAACCCAACACCTGCAAAACCGGCAACAACTGCAATAGAGCTCTTATTTTGTAAAGGATTATTACCTGGAGGAAACTTAACTTGATCTAAAAGTTTCTCCAGTCGCGCCTGTACCAAATCCCAACCTAAACTTGCAACGTTACTACCTTCCGTATAAATTTCTTGTACTATGCCTGTGGGCCCTTGTAAAGGAATAACTGCTCCTTGGCCAGTAACAACTTGTAAAGAAGTTTTAGAACCACGTCCATCAATACATAAAATATAGTCAGCATGAGGTACTATTAGATCATTAGCAATAACCTTTTGGCCAAGAATAGAAAAAAGGGAAATTGCTACTAGAAACATCCTGTTTACCATGTCTATTTTTGTTTTGATGTACTTAAACATACTCAGCTAACTTCAAAACAGCAAATAGATTATCATGAATAAATTGTGGTACAAAGCAAAATAGCACTTAAATCAACAGAAATGTATTATTAAACTTTTTAGCCTTCAAACTAGTCAGCGTACTCTAAATCAAAGATATATGCTTGCTTAAAAGTCATATACATACTTTATATCAAGGTTCTGAAAAAATATAGCGTAGGTTTAAGAAAAGGTAAAAATTGTTAAATCCTTATATAACGTTCTATCAATGTAAATATCTTACTGTAAAGTAAAAGAAAGATAGATAATATGACTACCAAGGAACGAGCTTAACCTAGTTAGTTAGCTATGGGGTAATTTAAATTTTTATTTTTAGTACTGGAATTAGTGTACAAATTTTTAATTTGTAGAGGCTACATACAATTGTTTGTATTGTTAATGTAGCACTCTCTTTTGATATTGAATATCAGTTAATAAGCTATCTATTATATGGATTTCTCAAAAAAGATATTGTGCTTAGGCATTAGTTTTTTATTAATATTTGTCTCTTATAGTAGCAAGGCAAACAATGAGCCGATCAAGCTGCCATCTATTGTGGAAATACAAGGAATTACAGATGAAAGTATATTTAAAAATGCCTCAGTAAGCTTTTATGCTGTTAATACCGTAACAAAAGAGGTTGTTCATTCTATTAATCCACATGTAAGTTTAGTTCCAGCCTCGTCTCTAAAGCTCTTTACTACAGCTACAGCACTAGAAATTTTAGGAGAAGATTTTAGATTTCAAACACGTTTACAATATGATGGAAAGATTGACAAAAAGGGTACTCTTAGCGGAAATCTCTACATACTAGGAGAAGGAGATCCTACCTTAGGTTCAAAAATGTTCAAAGAATATTATTATGATCCATACTTTATAGAGACATGGATCAATACTATTAAAGCCAAAGGTATTAAAAGAATAAACGGGGCTGTTATAGGAGATACCAAAACTCTTGAAGACTACACAGCACCAGATACATGGGTAGTAGAAGATTTAGGTAATGAGTATGGTGCAGTTTATAGTGAGTTATCCATATTTGATAATAAATATGAAATGCTTTTTATGCCTCATTCAACGGATGAAACTAAATTAGATATTGTTCAAATTAGTCCACAAATTCCTAAAGAAGTTAAAATTATTAATCGGTTAAAAAGGGTAGAAGATAAGTATCAAGTCTGTGTTTATGGTATGCCTTATAAAAACACAAGAACAATTAAAGGTACTATTCCAAAGGACAAGTTAACGCTGGTGGTTAAAGCGTCTATACCAGATCCTTCTTATTGGGCTGCCTATACTTTAAGAGATGAATTGGGAAAACATGGGATCAAAGTCAAAAAAAAGCCTACTACTACAAGACGCGAACAAGAGCTTCATTTACATAAAGGGAATTTAGAAACAGAAATACGTCAAGTGAAACGTCAACAAAAAGGTAAATATCAAAAAAGTAAGCAAACTATTAAAAAAGATGAGAAGCTAAGAGTTGATTTGTATACGAACTATTCTCCTCCACTAAAAGACATAGTAGGCATTATAAACCGAGAAAGTAACAATTTGTATGCAGAACATATTATCAATCAGATTGGTTTACACATTACAGGCAAAAAAGATACAGCAAGCGGTATTAAAGCAGCAATAGATTTTTGGTGCGCTACAAGTATAGATACAACAGGTGTATTTCTCCATGATGGAAGTGGCTTATCTAGATATAATAGTATTACAACTAAGCAGCTAGTTGATATTTTATGCTATATGAAAAACAGCAGAAACTTTGATGCTTTTTATCACTCTTTACCTATAGCAGGAGAAACAGGAACCCTAAAAGAATTGTTTACAAAAGCCCCTTTAAAAGGAAATCTTAAAACTAAAACTGGTGGTATGAAAAGAGTGCTGAGTTATACAGGCTACTGCACTACCATCAGCGGAGCAGAAATAGCCTTTTCATTGATTGTCAATAATTATAATGGAACACCTAAGGAATTAAAACAACAAATAGAAAAACTGCTTACAGCACTTGTTAATGAGACATTATCTTTACATTATTAATGATAGCCATGCTTGCTAGGTGTATATTGGGTAACTAAAGCATAGGTTAAGTAATCAAAAAGTATGCACCCATATAGTAATATGATATATATAGGCTGTTCAGGTTGGTCTTATAAGAACTGGAAGGCTGTATTTTATCCACTAACACTCTCCTCTAAGAATTACTTTGCATACTATGCCACTCATTTTAAAACTGTCGAGGTAAATAGCACTTTCTATCATTTTCCTACAGCAAAAACAGTTCATACCTGGGTACAACAAACACCTTCTGACTTCAGATTTACTTTAAAAGTTAGTAGAGAGATTACACATCTTAAGCGGATGAATCAAGTTCGAGAACTACTTAACAATTTTTATGGTTTATCAGATATACTGCAAGACAAGCTTGGTTGTTTTCTTTTTCAATTTCCAGCAAGTTTTAGGTTTACATCGGAGCATCTGGAACAGATTCTTGAGCAGCTTGATCCTTGTTATAAAAATGTACTTGAATTTCGACACTCTAGTTGGTGGCATCCTGAAGTAATCCGTATTTTACGAGAACATCATATAATATGTTGCACAGTAAGCGGCTTTGAACTGCCGGAAGATCTTAATATAACAGATAAAGTTGCTTATATCCGATTGCATGGAAAACCAATTTATGCTGGTTGCTATTCAGAACAAGAGTTGGTAGATTGGGCACAAAAGATAAAAGTAGAACAGATAAAAGAACTATGGGTATATTTCAATAATACTATTCATGGACATGCTATTCAGAATGCTAACGAGTTAAAAAAATGCTTAAACTTACCTAACTATAAGCTAATATAGACTTGTATTTCACATATTTTTATCTTAATTTAAATATAAATCCCTTTTACATATACAGGTTAATGAAAGCAAAAAAGCTATGTTTTTTGCTAAACACTTGCTTGGTATTTATTTTTTTAATATCATATTATTCTTTCAATATTTAAATAAAAAAGATATGTCTGTACAACATTTCAAAAAACACAATTTTAGCAAGCAGCCATTAATAGTTAAAATGATTGTTTGCACTGTGATTGGTTTTATTGCAGGCCGGTATGCCAATTTATTTAATAACCATCATTTTACTCATTCAGAACGAGTAGAAGATACTTCTGCAACTTTTGTAGGGTGGATATAATATTTAAAACTAATGATATACTTAAAGAGTATGCCTAGATCATATGCATACTCTTTATAGAATATAATATAAAAAATGTACTGGTTATATTTTTGCCTTTTAGCAAAATGTAACCAGCTATTATTTTGCCAATGCATAGTTCATAGAAACTACTTCTAATTAATAAGTACTTCACTTCATATGGAAATTTTTAAGTAATTTTCTATCTTTAAGGCTTTTAAAAACTATAGAACCAGAAAACTTATCTTGTTTAATATATTAGCCAATTTTTCATTTGAGCAAACCACTGTCAAGTTGTCAATTGACCAGATTTGGCAGAGGAATTGTTCTAGTTATGTATAGATAGAAAGAATGTATAAATGCTTAAATAATTAATTGGAGAGAATTATGAAAGAACATCAAAATACAGATAATGCTAACCAAGCAAAAGTAAAGCAATCTGGCTCTGAAGATAATTCTGCTAAGCAAGCTCCCAATGCTGAAGCATCAACTAAAGCAGAAGTATCTCAAGATAATGGGACAAAGCAAGGAGAAACACTAGAAGGTTTAAAACAAACTTTAGAAAAAGTACAACAGGAATTAGCTATAACAAATGACAAGTATATAAGGTTGTATGCAGAATTTGAAAACTTTAGAAAAAGAACAAGCCAAGAAAAATTATCACTAATAGAAACAGCTGGTGAGAAAATATTACAGCAAGTTCTTCCTGTTATAGATGACTTTGAACGTGGTTTAACAGCTTTACAACAAGAAAATGTATCGGTACAGGCAGTAGAAGAGGGTGTCAAATTGATACATGATAAATTGCTTCATATTCTTGAACAAGCTGGTGTACAACTTATGCAGCTTGAAAAAGGTAGTCCTTTTGATGCCGAATTACAAGAAGCCATTACAAAAATCCCAGTAACAGATGCATCGCTACATGGTAAAGTAGTAGATATTATTGAAAAAGGGTATTTGTTAAAAAATAAAGTATTGAGGTATGCAAAAGTTATAATAGGCGAATAATGGCAAAACAAGATTATTACGAGATATTAGGAGTAAAAAGGGATGCTACCGCTGATGAAATAAAAAAAGCTTATAGACAGATAGCGCTCAAATATCATCCTGATAAAAACCCAAATAACCCTGAAGCAGAAGAAAAATTTAAAGCTGCAGCAGAAGCTTATGAAGTGCTTAGTAATGCAGAAAAAAGGCAACGATATGATTATTTAGGACATGATGGAATGCGTGAACAAGCTTATAGAGGCTCATATACACAAGCTGAAGATATATTTGGTAGATATAATAATATCTTTGAGGGTACGCCGTTTGAAAGCTTTTTCCAGGGAGGACGTTCTCAACAACAGACCCGTCAGGGAAGTGACTTACGCATTAAACTGAAGCTAACATTACAAGAAATTGCTAGCGGAGTTGAAAAGAAAATAAAGATAAAAAGGTATGTAATCTGCCAGACTTGTGGAGGTAACGGAGCACAAAATGGCACTGCGCTTTCTACTTGTAATACATGTAAAGGTACTGGCGAAGTTCATAGAGTTGCTAATACGTTATTAGGGCAGGTAGTTACCCATTCAACTTGTTCTGTATGTCACGGAACAGGTAAAATTATTGCTACGCCTTGTAGTACCTGTAAAGGAGAAGGGAGAATATATGCAGAAGAAGTAGTCAACATAAAAATACCTGCTGGTGTAACCCAGGGTATGCAGCTCTCTATGCGTGGAAAAGGCAATATGCCTCCACATGGTGGTGTGCCAGGCGATCTCCTTATTGCCATTGAGGAAAAAGAGGATGATGCACTAAAAAGAGAAGGAAAAGATATTCACTACCAACTTTATATTAGCTTTATTGATGCAGTTTTTGGAGCCGAAAAAGAAGTTCCTACTCTTAGTGGAGATGTAAAAATTAAGTTAGAGCCAGGAACTCAAAGTGGTAAGATATTGCGGCTACGTGGCAAAGGTATTAAAGAAGTAAATGGCTATGGACAAGGCGACCAGCTTGTTCATATTCAGATATGGACGCCAGATAAGCTTAATAAAGAAGAAAAGGAAATTCTTGAAAAACTAAAAGATTCACCTAACTTTATCCCTCAACCCGGTAAACAGGAAAAGAATTTTTTTGAAAAGTTTAAATCTCTTTTCAGAAATTAATATGAAAACAACCGAGCTTTATAAATAAAGCTTATGTATGGTTAAAGTTTATAATAAACATTTGTATCTATTAAAATAATATAATTCAGATGAAGCTTGTTATTACCTATGATTGGCATAGCATAACCTATGACTTTTAACAGCTTCTTTTAATTTGCCCAATACATTTTTAATGATGTTTGAAAACTTAAGTAATAATTTAGCTAAAGCGATTAAGACCCTTAAAGGACAGGGAAAGATTACAGAAATTAACGTTGCCGCTACTGTTAAAGAAATTAGACGAGCGCTTATACAAGCAGACGTCAATTATAAAGTAGCTAAACAAATTACGGATGATATTAAAACCAATGCGTTAGGTAAAGATGTGCTGGCGGCTGTATCCCCTGGCCAATTATTTACCAAAGTAGTAAGTGATGAGCTTACCAAGCTAATGGGCAGTGAGAAGGCTAGTATTAATTTAAATGGTAAGCCAGCTATTATTTTAATGGCAGGCCTACAAGGATCTGGAAAAACTACTTTTTCTGCCAAATTAGCTAACTACTTAAAAAAACAAAATAAGAGTATATTGTTAGTGGCATGTGACATCTATCGGCCTGCGGCTGCAGAACAGCTCCATGTCTTAGGGCAGCAGATTGATGTGGAAGTATTTAGTAAACTAGACTATAAAGATGCTATACAAATAGCACAAGAAGGAATTGAGTATGCTAAGAATTCTCACAAGCAAGTAGTCATTATAGATACAGCCGGTCGCCAAACTGTAGATATGGGGATGATGCAAGAGATAAAAAAATTGCAAGATACTGTTAAGCCTGCAGAGACACTCTTCGTAGTAGATGCTATGGTTGGGCAAGATGCCGTAACTACAGCACAAGCTTTTTATGAGCAGTTACATTTTGACGGAGTAATACTTACTAAATTAGATGGAGATACACGTGGTGGAGCAGCCCTTTCTATTCGTGCAGTAGTTAACAAACCTATCAAATTTATTGGTACAGGCGAAAAACTAACGGATCTAGATTTATTTTATCCAGATAGGATGGCTCAACGTATCCTTGGTATGGGAGATGTTGTTTCGCTTGTAGAACGTGCTGAACAAATATATGATGAACAAGAGGCCAAAAAGTTAAGCCAAAAACTTCGCAAGAATCAGTTTAATCTAGATGACTTTTATTCTCAGATTCAGCAGCTTAAGAAAATGGGAAATTTAAAAGATCTTGTTTCCATGATTCCAGGTATGAGTAAAATAGCTGCTAATACTGGCAACATAGGAGAAGAAAATTTTAAAGCTTTTGAAACAATTATTTTTTCTATGACACCACAAGAGCGTGCCCAACCTAGTTTACTTGACCCAAGCAGACGAGCTCGTGTAGCAAAAGGTAGTGGTGTGCCTATACAAGAAGTAAATAGGCTACTTAAACAATTTGAGACTATGTGTCAGCTCATGAAGCAAACACAAAAAGGTGGTATGCAACATATGATGAAGCTTGCTAGAAAGTTTAGATAGGCAAGTACCATAATTTATATCTAACGAATAAATAAAAGTTGATAAATAAAAAGCTTTTGATAAAATTTTATTTCTTTTGCTATTTAGTTAATGGATAACCCGAAAGAAAGTATGCGTTATCATAAGTTGCTTAATTACTTATGGATTTCCTTCTTAGGAATTTTGGTAGCCATACCTATTTATATACTTACCGTTAAAATCAACTTCTTGAACATATACGGTGCTTTACCATCTATCATTATATTAGAGAATCCTAAAAGTGATTTAACTTCAGAACTATATGCATCTGATGGGGTTATTTTGGGTAAATATTTTAGGTATAATCGTAGTCCTGTACAGTATGAAGAAATTTCTAAAAATCTAATAAATGCACTATTAGCTACAGAAGATTATCAATTTGAAAAACATGCGGGCATTTACCTAAGTGGTATTGCCAGGGCATTTTTTTTATCAATTCTTTTACATCAAAATAAAGGAGGAGGAAGTACACTTACGCAACAATTGGCAAAAAATCTCTTTAAAACCAGAAGTGAACAATATCAGGGACTCCTTAGTAAAATACCATTTATAAAAACAATTATTGTCAAAACAAAGGAGTGGATTGTATCTATACAGCTAGAAAGAGCCTATACCAAAAAAGAGATTATTACTATGTACTTAAATACCGTTGCCTTTGGCAACAATGCATACGGTATTAAAGTGGCTGCTAAGACATATTTTAATACTACACCAGATGCACTAAGTGTAGAACAGGCTGCCTTATTAGTCGGTATACTACGGGCGCCGTCTTATTATAGTCCTACTAGATTCCCTGAAAGAGCTTTAAGAAGAAGAAACGTAGTATTAGCCCAGCTCTGTAAGTACCAATTTATAACACCAGCCACCTATACAGAGCTTAAACAGCGTCCTATTGAATTACAATATAAAGTAGAAGATCATAATCAAGGCATAGCTACTTATTTTAGGTCTGCTATTAGAGAGTTTTTATTAGCCTGGACGAGAGAACATGGATATGACTTATTTGAAGATGGATTAAAAATCTATACTACTATTGATAGCCGTTTACAAAAGCATGCTGAAGAGGTAATAGCCGATCATATGCAGGTGTTACAAAAGAAATTTGAGCAACACTGGGGCTCTGAAAATCCTTGGGTAGACGAAAATGGTAAAGAAATATTCAATTTTATAGAAAAGGCAGCTAAAAAGAGCGATATATATCAGTATATATGTAAAAAATATGGGGTAGATAGTGCAAATGTATATATGGAAACTCCTATACCTACTAAATTATTTTCTTGGGAAGGAGAAATTGATAGCCTCATAAGCCCTATAGAAGCTATCAGGTACAATAAAAGGCTCTTACATGCTGGTTTAATGGCCATGGATCCACATACAGGACATATAAAAGCTTGGGTAGGAGGGATCAATTTTGAACACTTTAAATACGACCATGTAATGCAGGGTAAACGGCAGCCTGGTTCTACATTTAAGCCAATAGTATATGCAGCTGCCATAGACAATGGATATTCACCATGTTACGAAGTAATAGACGCGCCTGTTACATTCAAAGTGCATACAAAAGCAGGAACATGGACACCTAAAAATGCAAATGGTGTATATACTGGCCAAAAGATGACACTACGGCAAGCACTTTCTAAATCTGTAAACTCTATTACAGCTTATATACTTAAACAGATAGGGCCCGAATTGGTAGTAGATTATGCCAGGAGATTAGGAATAAAAAGTCCTATGAATCCTGTACCTGCGTTATGCTTAGGGGCAAGCGATGTGTCTGTTTATGAACTTACAGGTGCATATAGTACCTTTATGAATAAAGGTATTTGGACAGAACCTTTATATATCACTCGAATTGAGGATAAACATGGACGTGTATTGCAAGAGTTTGTACCACAAAAAAAGGAAGCCATCAACGAAGAAACAGCCTGGTTAATGTTACATATGCTTAAGGGAACTATAGAAGAGAATGGGACATTTCGTGGATTAAGTAAGGAAATGAAAGAAAATAACGAAGTTTGTGGTAAGACAGGTACAACCTCTAATCATTCAGATGGATGGTGTATTGGCATGGTCAAGGATTTATGTACAGGTGTTTGGGTAGGTGGAGAGAACCGATCTATACACTTTAAAACACTAGCTACAGGCCAGGGCGCTGTTACAACGAGGCCAATATGGGAAAAATTTATACTAAGTCTATATGCTGACCCTGATGTGCCATATAATAAAGGTCCGTTGCCTAAACCAACAATGCCACTAAACTTGCCATGTATGCAGGTGCAGTCAGACAAAACCATAGCAACTAAACAGCTAACTGAATTTAATAATCCACCATCCAATGGTATAGATTCTTTAAGTAATGAGCACTCTCAGGATTCAGATGAGATAGAGAAAGATTCAGTAGATACTTATATAAATGCTGACGAGGTATTTTAACAAATATGTTACAAATACGAAGTATGTAATGTATTAATTATTAATCCTTGCTATTAAACACTAAAATGAATAATCCTTACTTTCGCTTGATTCGTACTATATGGCATTACGGTGTACCTTGGCGTGGTACTATTATAGGTTACTATATAGCTTATATCTTGGCACGTGCCATTAGAAATTTAGCTCCTTATGCATTTGGAAAAACTATTGACATACTACAAAACTTCAATCCAGATCGTCTTGGAGAAGTTATTTACTGGCTTATTGTAGGCGTAGGCGTTGTGTTGGTGTATTGGTTGTTACATGGCCCCACACGTATTATTGAGCGCAATATAGCATTAAAAATCCAGCAAGCTTTTCAACTAAATCTATATGAAAAGCTTACACAACTACCTCTTAAATGGCATCAAGAGCATCATTCAGGTAATATTGTAACACGTATCAACCGTGCCTCTAATGCACTCTATGACTTTGCCGAAGATCAATTTATCTACATCCAAACTATTGTTACGTTTTTTACTTCCATTGGATTTTTACTGTGGATTTCACCAGTAGTAGGAGTGTTGAGTCTTATTACTTCTGCTCTTTCTATGTTTACAGTCATTTGGTTCGACCGTAAACTAACACGTCTATATGATACACAAAATGAAATAGAGAACAAGTTAGGCGCAGTATTATTTGATTATCTTAACAATATGACTACGGTGCTGACCTTGCGACTTGGTAGTTTAACGCATGGTAATCTGGCACAATGCATGAAATCTATTTGGCCATCTTTCAAAAAAGATGTTGTAACCAATGAAGTTAAATGGTTTACAATGGAAATGCTGCTAACAATATCACAAACCATACTTCTGATAGGTTATATTATATACACTTTACATACAACAGGTGCCATTATGATTGGTGTAGTAATCATGATTTTTCGCTATCAGTGGGAGCTTA
>Ga0209916_1002182_pt1 | contig 10949 bp, 11 predicted proteins | sample ThiBio_1000_plan_FD_183956 | JGI IMG/M metagenome (GOLD analysis project Ga0209916, IMG submission 183956) | Wastewater bioreactor microbial communities from Cape Town, South Africa - Thiocy_solids_2 (SPAdes) | ecosystem: Engineered > Bioreactor > Thiocyanate-remediating > Anaerobic-Aerobic ... | reverse complement strand
CTTCCGGTCCCGCCCACCCCTCATCCGGCCTTCGGCCACCTTCTCCCTCAAGGGGAGAAGGCCGTTAAGCGCCGGCTTGCGTGAGAGTCGCATGCGGGATCCGATAAGTGTCGGGTCGTCAGCCCGGCGGGAGAGGGGACGGAATGGGGTTGGGTCGTCACGATGAAATCCTCCCGCCCCCCGCCGAACCGTCCGCCGGCGGCCGACGTAGCAGCGACGGCCGACTTGCCGCCCGGCGGCGCGAGCGGCTACGATGGCGGGAACGCGCGAGCCTCCCGGCGCGACGCGGCGTCCGGCCGCGAGGCTCGCGGAGGTCGCGCGGGCGGACCATGGCGATCGAACGACGGCGGATCATCTTCTCGGGACGGGTCCAGGGCGTCGGCTTCCGGGCCGCCGCGTCGGGGATCGCCAGGGGCTTCGACGTCGCGGGCCACGTCCGCAACCTCCCCGACGGCGACGTCGAGGTCGTCGCCGAGGCCGAGTCCGACGAACTCGACCGCTTCGTCGCCGCCGTCGCCGAAGACATGGCCGACTTCGTCCGGGACGTCGTCGCGACCCCCCTGGCCCCCGGCGCGCCCCCGTCGCGCGGGTTCCACATCGTCCCCTGACCGACGCCGAATTCGTCCGATCCTTCCTCCGACTCCGAATCCGAGCACCATGAAATCCTTCACGATCGCCCTCGCGACGGCCAAGGAAACCATCCGCCAGCCGTCCTTCTTCGTGATCGCCTTCTTCGCCGCGGCGCTTTTGGTCGGCACGATCTTCGTGCCGTACTTCACGTTCGGCGAGGACATCAAGATGTACAAGGACACCGGGCTGACGACGATCTCGTTCTTCAGCATGCTGCTGGCGCTTTTGACCGCCAGCTCGACGGTCGCCGAGGAGATCGAGGGGAAGACCGCCATCACGCTGTTGTCCAAGCCGATCAACCGCCGCCAGTTCGTCGTCGGCAAGCTGGCCGGAATCTTGATGGGGGTCGCGCTGCTGTACCTCTTCCTGGGGGCGCTCTTCGCCGCCGGGGTCTGGTACAAGATCCCCTACGACCTGCGGGAATCGGCCGGCACGCTGGAGGCCGGGATGCGGGTCGGCCAGGTGCTCCAGGTCCTCCCCGGGCTGGCGCTCGGGTTTTTCGAGGTGACGATCCTGACGTCGATCAGCGTGGCGCTTTCCACCCGGCTGCCGATGCTGGTGAACCTGATCGTCTGCATCATGATCTTCTTCCTGGGGCACCTCAGCCCGATCCTGGTGGACGCCACCCGGGACACCCAGCAGTTGATCCACTTCATGGCGCAGTTGTTCGCCTGGGTCCTGCCGCCGCTTGAGCTGTTCAACGCCGGGCCGTCGATCGCCACCGGCGCCGTGATCCCCTGGGTCGGTTACGTTCTGCCGGCGCTGGGCTGCTGCGTGTTGTACAGTGGAGCGGCCCTCTTCTTCGCGTTCCTCCTGTTCGAGGATCGCGACCTGGCCTGATCCCGCGTTTCCAGCCCCGTCGGCGACGTCCCCAGGGTCGGGGCTCGTCGGCGGCCGGCCTGGTCGCCGTCGACCCCGCGGGGGGGCGGGTCGGGAGGGGGCGCCGTCGCGAGACCCGGCCCTGGATCCCTTGGCGGGGAGCCCCCGTATGCAAGTCGAAGCCTATCGTCGCGCGAAGAACCTGTTGGCCGCGCGACGTTCCCCGCTGATCGCCCGCGTCCTGGGCGCGGTCGAGGCCCTGCTGGTCCTCGGCCTGCTGGTGCTGGCCGCCCTGTTCGTCGGCCTGATGACCTTTCGGGGCGAGGTCCGAATCGCCGAACCGCTCACGACGACGATGCCCTCGTGGTCCGTCGGCCGCCAGATCGGCAAGACGGGCGACTTCGTCGTCTACGACAACTCCGGCCTCTTCCCCCTGATCGGCGCGAACCTCAACAGCCCCTACGTCGTCCACCGCGTCGGCGCGCGGCTGCTCGACGGGTTGACCCACCTTTTGCCCACCCTGCGCAACAACCTGGGCGCGCTGGCGACGCTCCTGGCCCTGGGGCTGGGGCTGGCGCTTTTGATGTCGCTGACGGCCCGGCTGCGGCGGGCGGCCGTCGCCGTCGCCGCCGCCGACCTGGCGACCAACCTCCGCCGCCAGATCCACCGCCAGATGTACCGCCTGGGCCAGTCCTCCTTGCCCACCGAGGGGATCGGCCCGGTCGTCAACATCTGGACCCGCGAGGTCAACGACGTCCGCGACGCCCTGGCCGCCGACTTCGAGGTCAAGCCTGGGATGATCGTGCTGGCCGCCGGCCTGGCGGGGCTGGCGCTCGCGGCGTCGCCCACCCTGACCCTGTTCCTGGCCTCGCTGGGCCTTTTGGTCCACATCACCTCCCGCGTCATGAACCGGGAGGCCCGCGGCATCCACGACGCCGCCCTGCGCGACGCCTCGTTGCAACTCTGCCTCTTGCACGAGGACCTCGGGCTTTTGCGCACGGTGCGGACCTACGCCATGGAGGAGTTCGATCGCCGCCGCTTCGACGAGCATCTCGACCGCTACCACGCCGCCGACGTCCGCCGGATGCTCGCCGAGGGGGCGCTGACGGCCTCCTCCGCCCTCCTCCTGGGCGCGGCGACCGCCACCGCCCTGGGGCTCCTGGGCTACAACGTCCTGGTGATGGACCGGATCTCGATCGCCACCATGCTGATCCTGGGCGCGTCGCTGGCGGGGCTGGCCTTCCCCATCCTCCGCTGGATGGCGATGCGGCGGCTGCTCCGCCACGCCGAACGCTCGGCCGCGGAGATCTTCGAGTTCCTCGCCCGCGCGCCGGAATTGCACCAGATCGTCGGCGCCGAGTTCCTGCCGCCGTTGCGCGAGTCGATCGTCCTTCAGGACGTCACGCTGGAGAGCCGATCCGGTCGGCTGCTTCTGGACCACGTCTCGCTTGAAATCCCCGCCGGAGGCCGAACCGCGCTGGTCGGCGCCGACGAGGACTCCAAGCTGGCGTTGGCCTGCCTGATCCCCAGACTCATCGACCCCCAGGCCGGCCGCGTCCTGATCGACGGCCGCGACCTTCGCGAGATGACCCTGGAATCCGTCCGCGCCCAGTCCGCCACCGTGTTGCAGGCCGATCTGGTCTTCACCGACTCGATCATGAACAACATCGGCCTGGGAGACCCCCGCTATTCGCTTCAAAAGGTGATCGAGGCCGCCAAGGTGGCCCACGCCCACTTCTTCATCCAGGAACTCCCCCACGGTTACGACACCGTCATCGGACCCCTGGGTCACTACCTCCGCCCCGACGAGCAATTCCGGCTCGCCCTGGCCCGCGCGTTCCTCCAGGACCCCTCCATCCTGATCGTCGAGGAACTGACGACCCCCGTCGACGACGAGGTCAAACTCCTACTCGACGACACCCTCTCCCGACTGGCCGCCGGCCGCACGGTCGTCACCGTCCCCCACCGCCTCTCCTCGATCCGCTCGGCCGACAACGTGGCCCTCCTGCACAACGGTCGCCTGGAAGGCTTCGCCACCCCCTCCCGACTCCAATCCGAAAGCAAGCTCCTGCGCCATATCCTCTACACCGAATTCAACGAATACGTCACCGGCGAAATCGAGGCCGGCCAGGTCGCGGGATGATCGCCACGGCTAATTCATTGGGAAGAACTGACCACGGAGTCACGGAGAACACAGAGAAGAGAGGGAAAGAAGAGAGGGAAAGAAGAGAGGGAAAGAAGAGAGGGAAAGAAGAGAGGGAAAGAAGAAGGTATCAAGGAGTCGCAGCGGCGTGGGGGAGAGACCGCAGTCGGGCGCGCTGGGATGAGGGTCGATCGGAGGGAGCGTTCATGGACGGGTCGGATCCACTGACGCAATTCGTCATCGGGGCGGCCATCGAGGTTCATCGAGAGATGGGTCCCGGCCTGGTGGAATCGGTTTACCAGCGATGTCTGGAATATGAATTCCGTCGCCAACGGATCGACTTCCAGGGTCAAGCTCGGCTTCCGATCGTTTACAAGGGACAGGTCGTTTCGGAGAACGACCTCGTCATCGACCTCCTCTTTCCCGATCGATTGGTGGTTGAGCTCAAGGCCGTCGAGAAACTGCTCTCGATCCACGAGGCGCAACTCTTGACCTATCTCCGACTCACCGGAATCCATACGGGCCTGCTTATCAACTTCAACGTCCGCCTCCTGAAAGACGGCCTCAAACGCATGGTCCTTTAGCCCGCACCCGTCGGAAGGCCGACGGTTCCCGTCGAGCCAAAACCTTTTCCTTCTCTCTTTCCCCTCCTCTCTATCTCCTCCTCTCTTTCTTCTTTTTCTTCTCTGTGTCCTCCGTGACTCTGTGGTTAATTCTCCCCTCTTCCCGAAGGCCCCCGCCTTAGCAGAAGTCATCGACGGTCGGGGTCAGGACCATTTCGGGGACGCGGGCGCGGGGGTCGAGTTCGACGAGGAACTTGACGGCGGCGGCGACGTCCTCGGGTTGGAGCATCGCTCGTTTGCGCTCGGGGGGGACGGGGACGGGGCGGGCGTCGAGGATGGGGGTGTTGACCTCGCCGGGGTAGATCACCGTCGAGCGGACGCCGTCGGCGCGCGCCTCGCGGCCCAGGCAGAGGCCGAGCGCCGCCTGGCCGAACTTGGAGGCCGAGTACCCCGCTCCGCCCAGCGTGCTCGCCCGATAGCCCGACAACGAGCAGATCTGCACGACCAGCCCGTCCTTGCGGCTCCGCATGCCGGGCAGGACCGCCTTCACCAGGTTGAACGGGCCGGTCAGGTTGGTGCGGAGCATCAGGTCCCAGTCGTCGGGCGAGAGGACGTCGAGCGCGCGGTCGCGGACGTTGGTCCCGGCGTTGCAGATCAGGACGTCGATCGCGCCGAACTCGGTCTCGATCCGCGCCACGGCCCGGCTGACGGCCTCGCCGTCGCCGACGTCGCACGGGACGACCAGGGCGGCGTCGTCGGCGTCGCCCAGGAGGGCCCTGGTCGCCTCCAGCTTCTCGCGACCGCGTCCCATCAGGGCCACGCGCAGGCCCATTCCGGCGAGCGCCCGGGCCACGCCCCTACCGATCCCGCTCCCCGCCCCCGTCACCACCGCGGTCGCCGGCTTCCGACTCATATCCGTCGCGTCTCCAGCAAAGCCAACACGAAAGGCCCCGCGCTCGGACGCCGGCGCGGGGCCTTCGAGATCGTCTGGGATTGTATCGCGGATCGATCGCCGACGCGAACCGGCGCCGGGCTCACCGCGAGGTCATGGCGTTCCAGGCGCGGACGGATCGCGAGCCGTTGGCCCACTTGCTCATCGCCAGCAGGAGTTGGCCGGCGTCGGTCTTGGTCAGCCTGGTCGCCGAGGCCGTCTGATCGACGGCCGTGGGCGACAGGTCCCGCAACGTCGTGCCGTTGACCGTCACCGGCACTTCGAGGGTCGTCGGCGTCGGCTCCGCCGACTCGTCGACGCTTGGCGCGGGAGGCGTGGGCGTCTCGGGAGGCGTGGGCGTCGCGGGAGGCGTGGGCGTCGTCGGGGCCACGGGCGGGGGCGCGGAGTCGACCGGGGTCGTCGGCGGGATCAACACCTGCTGGGCCGGCGGCGGAGTGACGACCGGCTTCGACGGCGGAGTGACGACCGGCTTCGACGGCGGCGCGATCACCACCGGCTTCGTCGGCGCGACCACCACCGGCTTCGACGGCGGAGTGACGACCGGCTTCGACGGCGGCGCGATCACCACCGGCTTCGACGGCGGAGTGACGACCGGCTTCGACGGCGGCGCGACCACCACCGGCGGCGGGGTCGGCGCGGCCGGCACCCCCGGAATCAGCGCGGCGGAGCGGAGCACGTCGAGCCGGCCCAGGTCGATGCCGGTCACGTCGTCGTGGATCGGCGCGGCGCCGTCCTTCAGCCAGCCCTGGATTTGGTCGACCGAGGGGAGCGAGCCGTAGCGCTGCTTGTAGATCGACTGGAGCAGGACGATGGAGCCGGAGACCAACGGCGCGGCGAAGCTGGTCCCCTCGACGTTGGAGTAGTTGGAGCCGTCGATCAAGGCGCCGATGCCGGAGGCGGGCGCGGCGATGTCGGTGGCCGAGGGTCCGCCGACGACCGTCCCGAGGCGCTGGGCGTTGGGGAGGAGCTTGTCGGAGGAGTCGGTGCCGGTGACGCTGATCACGCCGTCGAGGACGGCGGTGAAGCCCTCGCCCTGGGCGCCGTTGAAGCTGTTGCCGGTGGCCGCGACCACCGGGATGTTCAAGCCGCGGAGCTGCTTGACCAGGTCGGTCGCGCGCTGGCCGACGCCGCCGTCCTGGGCGAACCAGTTGCGGGCGTAGTTCTTGCCGTTGGAGAGGGAGATGTTGACCACGCTGATGTTGTATTCGGCGTGGTGGTCGACGACCCACTGAAGGGCGTTGGCGATGTTGGCGGTGTCGGCGACGTTCGAGCCGTTGGTGACCTTGAGGGCCACGACGTCGGCGCCGGGGGCGACGCCCAGATGGCCGGGGTCGTCGCCGGCGATCAGGCCGGCGACCGCCGTGCCGTGCTGCGAGGCGGTGGCGGCGGGGTCGGAGTCGCCGTCGCCGAAGTCGTGGCCGGCGATCACCTTCGACCCCGGCCCGTAGCCGCCGCCCAGGGCCGAGTCGTTGTAGTTGACGCCGGTGTCGATCACCGCGACGGTCAGCCCGGAGCCGTCGACGCCGTGGGTCGAGCGGGTCTGGGCCGAGCCGATGATCGGGTCGAAGGCCGTCGGCGTCCCGACCGCCACCGAGCCGACGGGCGTCGAGAGCGCCCCCCGACGCAACGCGGCGCGAGGGGCGAGGCTGGCGCGGGCGTTCTCGCGGGCGTTCTGGAGGCCGGTCGCGGCGAACGGGCGATGCATGGCCGGCGCCTGGTCGACGACCGAACGCAGTCGTTGCACGGCCTCGGCGCGGTGGGCGGCCCGCTCGGCGGCGGCCGATCCGAGTCCGGTCGAAAGCAGCCGCCGGGTGTCGAGTCGCTCGATTCCGGGGCGGTGCTTGCGACGAGAGTCTCGACTGTCGCCGCCGGTCAGGGTCCAAGCCATGGAACGATTCTCCCCAGACGGCCGCCATGACCCTGGCCGGTCCGCCCCGCGATTCGGTTGTGATCGCCCCCCGTCCGTGGCGGACGCCGAAGCCCTCCGGGTCTTCCGAAGGGGCGACGGGTCCGGGAGGCCCGCGGCGGGATTCCTCCCGGCCGCCGCCTCGCGAAGCGCGTGACAAGGTTGTTCGGCACGAGAAAAGGCTTCGGGCGGCGGGAGCGGCGATGCGCCTCCCGCCGGCCCGGGCCCTTCAGCCCGAGCGCGGTGAATCGACGGCGGTCCTCGCGAAACGCCGGGAGTCTGGGGACACCCTCGGCTCCGCTGGGGACCGTCGATTCGGCTTGGTCGTCCTGACCCCCGGCCGGTCGCGTCCCGTGCGACTCGGCCGTCTTCCGGACGGTCCTTCCCGGACCCCCCGCCGGCGCCGTTCCTCCGGCGCCGCCGCGGCGGCGCGACTCGACCGGCGCGAAAGCCGGCCCTCGTCGTCCGCCTCCTCTCCGAATCGCTCGTTCCGGCTTGCGTCCCCGGCGGGGCCGCGCTAGATTGAGGTCGCCTCGGGAGAGGCCCGCTTCGAGGACTGTCGTCCCCGGCGGTGATGCTGGTATCGGAATCGGGGCGAAGCGATGTCCGAAGGAAAAATCGAAAATGCGGCGGTGATTCCGGCGCGGTTCGCTTCCACCCGACTGCCCGGCAAACCCCTTTTGTCCGACACCGGCAAGCCGCTGATCCAGCACGTCGTCGAGGCCGCGCGACGCGCGAAATCCCTGCAACGGGTGATCGTCGCCACCGACGACCCACGCATCGCCGACGCCGTGCGCCGCTTCGGCGGCGAAGTCGCCATGACCCGCGCCGACCATCCGACCGGGACCGACCGCGTCGCCGAGGTCGCCGCCACGATCCCGGAGGCCGGCATCATCGTCAACGTCCAGGGGGACGAACCCGAGATCGAGGGATCGACGATCGATCTCCTGATCACGCTCTTACGGGAAGACCCCGACGCGCCGATGGCGACCCTGGCCGCGCCGATCCGCTCCGAGGCCGTCTACCGCGACCCCTCGTGCGTGAAGGTGGTCGCCGCGGGCCGCCGCGCCCTGTACTTCTCGCGCGCGCCGATCCCGCATTACCGCGACGCCGCGCCCGACTTCTCCGACCCGACCGCCCCCGCGGCGTTGCTCCACCTGGGGCTGTACGCCTACCGCCGCGACTTCCTGCTCTCCATCGGCTCGCTCCCCCGCTCCCCGCTGGAGTCCGCCGAGAAGCTGGAGCAACTCCGCGTCCTGGAGGCCGGCTTCCCGATCGCGATCGGCCTGGTCGACGAGCCCTCCATCGGCGTCGACACCCCCGAGGACTACCGCCGCTTCGTCGCCCGCTGGCGCGCCCGAAACTCCGGATGAACGCTGGCGGCCGTCCATCGGGCGGCCGGGTCGTCCGCGACGTCCACGACTTCGAGAGGGGTCGGTCGCGGCCTAGCGGCCTTGGATCGCCAGCGCGCCCCCCTCGTTCTCCCATCGCGCCAGCGCCCGCCGATCGGCGTTGGCGCGGACCTGGTCCCACTCGTCGTCGGACATGGGGATGGGATCGTCCTCGACGGCTTCAAGGAGTTTAGCGCGGACGTCCCTTCGGTGGTCCTCGCGTTCCCGCGCTTCGTCGAGCAACGCGCGGACGTATTCCTCCGGCGTGGTGAAGCCGGCCTTCTCGACCTGAGCGTCGACGAACGCCTTCAACTCCTCCGGCAGCGAGAGATTCATAACGGTCATCGTCCACCTCGCGTCGCGGATCCCTCGTCGAACTCCCTCTCCACGATGATGGCCTGAATAGGGGAATTTGACAAGCTGCGGGACCACCCAGGCCGATCCGACCGTCGCGACGGGTCGGAGAGGCGACGACCGAGGACGGCCCGTGCGCATCGGCCAGCGCGTCGGGGATCGGCGATATTCCACCCCGCCTCGCTCCTCTCCAGCGCGGCGAGGATGGCGTCGGCGATGGCCTTCATGCCGCGGTCGCCGGGGTGGGCGGCGACGCCCGAGTGCTTGAAGGGGCGCTTGGAAGCCGATGGACGAATCGAGCGCCCGTCACGTCAAAGGAACTCGACCCGGCCCGTCATCTCCTCGGGTTCGTAGATCTCCCAGAGAAGGACGTGTCTCCTGATGATCTCGCCGATCCCGTGGGCGTCCTTATGGCAGAAAGCGATCCCGGCGTGAGGGACGCCCTCGGATTGGAGACGGAGGAAATCGGCGTCGTGCGTGAGAATCACCCGGCCTTCGGCGAGCCCAAAGGTGGCTTGTCGCTCATCCGCGGCCGTGCGGAGGCCGACCTCCTGGGACGTCGTGACGTCGATGTCGCGACGGCGGAGACCAATGGCGACGGCCGGGTCGCAACACTCATCCAGATGAAAGCGAATCGTCCGAGCCATGGGCGACCGTCCTCGCCTCGAGAAGTTTCCGGAGTCGAGACGGCGGCGTTTCGGCCTTCATCGCCGCGGCGAAGCGCTCGCCCTCCTCGATGTCGGCGTCGATCTCGGCCTTGTGGTCGAAGTAATAGGCGAGCGCGGCGTGGATCTGGGCGAGGCTGATCGACGGGTGGGCCGTGGCGATCTCATCAGCGCTCATGCCCATGCGCTCGTGGCAGATCGCGACGTGCGCGACCTTGACGCGGTGGCCGTCGATGCGGGGCTTGCCGCCGCAGACGCCCGGCTCGCGGACGATCCGAGGCGTGTCGAGGACCTCGGTCCCCGGCGGGAGGGCTGTCGGTTGCATGGGGAATTCATCCTTTGGATTTCGCGCGATCGATCGATCTCATCATAGGGCGGTCCAGGCGCATCGGCCAGCGAATCGCGGATCGGCGTCATTCCGCCTCGCTCTTCTCCACCGCGGCGAGGATGGCGTCGGCGATGGCCCGCATGCCGCGGTCGCCGGGGTGGGCGGCGACGCCCTTGTGTTTGAAGGGGCGCTCGGAACTCGCGGCGTTGGCCGGGTCGCGACCCAGCGCGGCGATATCGACGAAGATCGCGCCGGTCTTCTCGGCGGCGGCGCGAAGCCGCTCGTCCTTGGCTTCGGAGGGCCAGAAGCAGCCCCGGACGACGACGATCGGCCGCTTGCCGCCGACGCGGACGCCCTGGAGGATCTTCTCGACCGCGGCCTGGAACCTCGCGCCGTCCTCGGCCGCGGCGAACTCCGGCGCGTTCTCGCCGATCGCCAGCACGACCAGGTCGGCGTCGAAGGCGAAGGCGTCCCTCAGCTTCCCATCGACGTCGTAATCGGCGTAACCGCGCTCGAAATCGGCGATGTTGCGGACCAGGACCTCCGGTTCCCCGCCGGCGCGCTTCGCCACGGCGGCCGTGACCAGGTGGACGTAATCCTTCTCCGCCGCGGAGGCGGCCATCCCCCAGTCGCCGCGCCAGTCGATCTCGGCCAGGGGAGGGTGGCGGGTGATGCTGTTGCCCAGGAACAGGATCTTGCGCGCGTTCGACAGCCCCGGCCCTCGCGCCGCGGTCGTTCCGACCATGATCGTCGCGACCAGCGCGCCAAGCCAGATCTTGCGTCCCATCACGAGCCTCCCGGCGCCCTTGGTATTTTTGGAATTCCCGCGGAATCATGAAATCCCGACGCGACCGCCGCGGATCATACCGGAGTCGGGAGGGTCTTTGGCAAGTCGCGAGGATTGATAAGGCGGCCTCGGAACATCGAGCCGACCCATGCCGAACGTCCCCTCTCCCGCCGGGCCAAGACGCAAGCCGCGGCGCTCATCGCCTTCTCCCCTTGAGGGAGAAGGTGGCCGAAGGCCGGATGAGGGGTGGGCGGGACCGGAGGCCATCGGATTTGAAGTCGTTCTCAAGCCATGGCTTACACCGAAATTCGACGCCGGTCGACCCCTCATCCGGCCCTTCGGGCCACCTTGTATGTCCGAAGGTCCAAGAGCGGAAGGGTTGTCGTCCAGGGTTTCCGCTGAAAATTCGCG
>Ga0209916_1002179_pt1 | contig 10966 bp, 9 predicted proteins | sample ThiBio_1000_plan_FD_183956 | JGI IMG/M metagenome (GOLD analysis project Ga0209916, IMG submission 183956) | Wastewater bioreactor microbial communities from Cape Town, South Africa - Thiocy_solids_2 (SPAdes) | ecosystem: Engineered > Bioreactor > Thiocyanate-remediating > Anaerobic-Aerobic ... | reverse complement strand
CCGACCCGATCGTCACGGAAGTCCGACTTCGCGACGTCCCTGTGACGCCTCTCCCACGCACCCCTCACGTTCCTGGGCTCCTCATGGGGGTCACAGCCTGCCAGGACCCCCATGAGGAGCCCAGGACCACCTCGGACGGCCGGCAGCGCCGCGGACCCCCGCCCGTCCCGTCCCCGCGCCCGGACCCCCGCCCGCCCAGAGTCGGCGTCCGCCCGCTCAGGCCGTCAGGGTCGCCGCCGCGCGCTCTTTGGCGGCGTCGATGATCGCCAGGACGTCGGCCTCGCGGCCTTCGCGCAGGAGGGCGATCGGGTCGGGATCGCCGTTGACGATGCCCTCGAAGAAGTCTTTGCGGTCGTTGTAGGTGGGGAGGGTGCCCTTGGCCCAGCCGCGCACGTCGTTGAGCATCACCGCGAGACGGGCGTAGTCCTCGCCGAAAAGGTCGGAGATCTCGCGTTTCATCCGCTTCGCCAGGGCGGGGGAGGCGCCCGCGGTGGAGATCGCGATCGCCAGGGGGCCGGTGCGGACGATGGCCGGGAGGATGAAGTTGCAGAGCGGCGGCACGTCGACGACGTTGGCGAGCATCGCCCGTTTCTCGGCGTCGTAGTAGACGCCGATGTTGACCTCGGAGTCGTCGGTCGCGGCGATCACCATGAAGGCGCCCTCGAGGTCCTCGGGGCCGGCGTACTCGCGGCGGTCCCACTCGATCGAGCCCTCTTCGGCGAGCTGCTGCAGCTCCGGGTGCGCCTCGGGCGCGAGCAGCGTCACCGCGCCGCCGCAGGCGAGCAGGCCCTCGACCTTCTCCAGGCCGATGTCACCGCCGCCGACGACCAGGCATTTGCGCCCGGTCAGTTTCAGGCAGGCGATGTAGAACGGCGTCTCCAGCATGTCGCGCACGCAGGACTGGTCGCAGATCCCCTTGCGGAACTGGCAGACGCACTCCTTGCCGGCGTAGGCCTGGGCGGGCATCGCCCACAGGTTAGTGATGTCGGTTCAGCGGTACCTAAACGGCGGCGAGGGTCTGGGCGAGGCCCTGCTCGAGCGTCGTCCGCGGCGCCCAGTCGAGCTCCCGTTCGGCCAGCGCGGCGTCGAGGGAGATCCGTTGCACCTCGCCCGCCCGTGGGGGCGCGAACTCGGGGGTGAAGTCCTCGCGCCCCTCGAGGCCGGCGAGGATGTCGACCAGGTCGAGGACGCTCGCCTCGCGCCCGGTGCCGATGTTGACCGCGCCGCCGAGCCGCGTCGCGCCCGCCGCCAGCGCCGCTGCGACGACGTCCCCTACATATATGTAGTCGCGGGTCTGGGTCCCGTCGCCGTAGACGGTCGGCCGGCCGCCGTTCTTCAAGAGGCCGCAGAAGATCGCCACCACGCCCGCCTCGCCGAGCGGGTCCTGGCGCGGGCCGTAGACGTTGCCGAGCCGCAGCGACATCCCGGACAGCCCGTGCAGCCGTTCGAAGAGGCCGAGGTAGCCCTCCGCCGCGTACTTCGACTGGCCGTAGCCGGAGAGCGGCGCGATCGGCGTCGACTCGGGCAGCGGCAGCTGCTTGTCGGCTCCCTCGCCATAGAGGGCGCCGCCGGTGGAGATGAAGACGACCCGCCCGACCCCGCTCGCCCGCGCCGCCTCCAGCACGTTGGCGGTGCCGCCGACGTTGATCGCGGCGTCGAAGTAGGGGTCCTCGACCGATTTGCGGACGTCGATCTGGGCGGCGAGATGGAAGACCAGCTCGGGGCGCGCGTCGGCGAGGAGGGCACCGACCGCGGCGCCGTCGCGGACGTCGATCTCGGCCAGCCGGGCGCCGCCCGCGAGCGCGCCCTCGAGGTTCACCCGGCGCCCGGTCGAGAGGTCGTCGAGCACGGTCACCTCGTCGCCGCGGGCGAGCAGAGCGTCGACCAGATTCGAGCCGATGAATCCGGCGCCGCCGGTTACCAGGGTCCTCATCAGGTCGCCGATCCTATGGGGATCGGCCGGCGGAAGGGCGTGAATCCCCCGAGAGGTCGCCGAGGGGGGCGGCCGAGCACCCCTGCTACTCTCGCCGCCCGATGAGACTGATCGTCACCGAGAAGAACAGCAGCGCGAAAAAAATCGCCGAGGTGCTCGGTGCGCCCTCGGGCGGCCCGAAGGCGGACAAAACCTACAAAGTTCCCTTCTACACCTGGACCGACGCCGAAGGCAACGAGGAAATGGCGATCGGCCTGAAGGGCCACGTGCTCGGCCCGGCCTTCCCCGAGGGCTACTCGAACTGGCAGAAGACGGACCTCCACGATCTGATCGACGCGGACCTGATCAAGGAGGCGACCGACAAAAACGTCGTCAAAGCGATCAAGAAAATGGCCAAAGGGGCCGACGAGCTGGTGATCGCGACCGACTTCGACCGCGAGGGGGAGCTGATCGGGCTCGAGGCGCTCGAGGAGATGCTCGACGCCAACCCGGCGCTCGGCTCGCGTGAGGACACCGCCAAGGGGACGCTGAAAATCCTCCGGGCGCGCTACTCGGCGACGACCAAAGAGGAACTCACCCGCGCCTTCGAAAACCTCGACTACCTGAGCTACCCGCTGGCCAACGCCGGCGCCGCGCGCCAGGACATCGACCTGCTCTGGGGGGCGACGCTGACCCGCGCGGTCTCGCTCTCGACCCGCCGCTTCGGCTCGAACTTCCTCTCCGTCGGCCGCGTGCAGAGCCCGACCCTGGGCCTGATCGTCGAGCGCGAGATGGAGCGCCGCGCCCACGTCGCGAAGCCGTTCTGGGAACTGTTCGCCAAGTTCGAGCACCCCGACGGGACGTTCCAGACGCACCACACCGTCGACAAATTCTGGGAGAAAGCCGAAGCTGACAAGGCGCTGGCCGGGACCACCGGGCCGGGCGTCGTCAAAGCGGTCACGGCGCGGAAAAACACCCGCCGCCCGCCGACCCCGTTCAACACGACCGCCTTCACGACCGACGCCTCCTCGCGCCTCGGCATCACCCCGGCGAGCGCGATGCGGATCGCCGAGGACCTTTATATGGACGGGTTCATCTCCTACCCCCGTACCGACAACACGGTCTACCCGAGCTCGCTGCCGACGCGCGAGCTGATCCGCTCGCTGACCAACGTCAAAGAGTTCTCCGCCGCGTCTGGGCTCAACGACCTGGCCGAGCTGAAACCGACGCGGGGCAAAAAAGAGACGACCGACCACCCGCCGATCTACCCGACCCAGGCGATCCACCCGGGCGCCCTGGAGGGGCCGAAGAAGCGGGTCTACGAACTGGTCGTGCGGCGTTTCCTCGCCACCTTCAGCCCGCCGATGATCACCGAGTCGACCCGCGCCGACATCGAGGCGGGCTCGGAGACCTACTTCGTCCGCGGCTCGGTCGTCGTCGACCCCGGTTATGCCGCCATCTACACCTACGCCCGCTCCGCCGACGAGGAGATCCCGGCGCTGCAGGAGGGGCAGTCGCTGCAGCTCGCGGCGGTGCCGGACTTCCGCGCCGAGGACGAGCCGGACGCGAACCCGTGGATCGTCGGTAAGGAGACCCAGCCGCCGTCGCGGATCTCGCAGGGCAAACTGATCGAGCTGATGGAGGAGCGCGGCCTCGGCACCAAAGCCACGCGCGCCGACATCATCCAGAAGCTCTTCGACCGCGGCTACGTCTACGGCAACCCGCCGATCCCGACCGAGACCGGCATCGCCCTCTTCGAGGCGTTCAAGAAGTACGTGCCGCGGATGGCGTCACCGGAGATGACCGCCGACATCGAGAACGAGATGGACCAGATCGCGCAGGGCGAGATGACCAAGTCGAAAGTCGTCGGCGACTCGCGCGAGCTTCTTCACAAGACCTGGACCGAGATCGACGAGAAGAAAGAAGACCTCGCCAAAGTCGTCTGGAAAGGGATGGACGAGGACCGCATCCTCGGCCCCTGCAAGGTCTGCGAAGAAGCTGGGCGGACCAAGGAGGACGGCTCGCCGAACATGCTGCGGATCATCCGGGCGAAAAAATCCGGCAAACGGTTCGTCGGCTGCTCGGGGTGGAAAGCCGAAGCGGAGCCCGACGATCCGAAATCCTGCGACCAGACCTTCCCGCTGCCCCAGCGCGGCGACGTCTTCCGGCTGGAGGAGCGCTGCTCGATCTGCGACAAGACGCCGCGGCTGAAAGTCCAGCCGTTCCGCGGGCGGCCCTGGAACCTCTGCCTGAACGACGACTGCGAGTCGATGCAGGAGATGAAGAAACGGCGCGCCGAGCGCGAAGCGGCGAAAAAAGCCAAAGAAGAGATGGACGGGAAGCCGCAGCCGAAAGGCGACGAGGACGCGGCTCCCAAAAAAGCCCGCAAAGGCAAAAAAGCCAAAGTCTCGAAAGCCGACACCGCGACGCGCGGCGTCAAACGCGCCAAAGCGGCCACCAAAGGCTGAGGTCGGGCGTTGTTCATCTCCCTGGAGGGAGTGGACGGCTCCGGCAAGAGCACCCAGGCGCGCCTCCTGGTCGAGGCGCTGGGTGAGGGGACCGTCGCGATCCGCGAGCCGGGGGGGACCGACGCGGCGGAGCGGATCAGGACGCTGCTCGCCGACCCGGCTACCGAGCTCGAACCGCTGGCCGAGCTGTTGCTCTTCCTGGCGGCGCGCGCCGACCTCACCGAGCGGGTGATCCGCCCGGTGCTCGAAGCGGGCCACGATGTCGTCTCCGACCGCTTCTCCGATTCGAGCGTCGCCTACCAGGGCGCCGCCCGGGGGCTCGGTGTCGGCGAGGTGATCGGCCTCTGCGATACCGCCACCGACGGCCTCTGGCCCGACCTGACGCTGCTGCTGAAGGTCGACCCGGAGGTCGGCCTGGGACGGGCGGAGAGCGACGACCGCTTCGAGGCCGAGGGCCTGGACCTGCAGCGCGCGGTGGCGGCGGCCTATGAGGAGATCGCGGTGATCGCGAGCGACCGCGTCGTCGTGATCGACGCGACCGGGACCGTCGAGGAGGTCCACGCCCGCGTCCTCGCCGCCGTCGAGGCCCGCCGTGCCTGAGCGCCCCACCACACCCACCCGCGGTCGTCCTTTAGTCCGCTGCCCCGAAGGCGGTCGTCCTTTGGTCCGGCTAGCGGGCGTTAGGTCGACCGCGCCGCGGCGGGCGGGCCAAAGGACGACCGCGCCGGCGGGGGGGCGAGGGCAACGTGGCTAGCGCGGCGCTCGAGGGGGCGACGGAGCACCAGGGCAGGGCGCGGATGGCGCTCAGCGCGGCGCTCGAGGCCGGGCCTTCGCACGCATACCTCTTCCGCGGCCCTCGCGGGGCCGGGAAGCGGGCCGCCGCCCGTGCGTTCGCCGCCGAGATCGTCGCCGCCGGCGCGCCCGACCCCGACGACGCCCGCCGCCGCGCCATGCTCGACCCCTCGCCGCATCCCGACCTGGTCTGGCTCGCCCCGCGCGGCGCCCAGCACATGGTCGACGAGGTGCGCGAGCGGGTGATCCGGGCCTCCGCCTACCGGCCCTTCGAAGGCGAACACCGCGTCTTCGTCGTCGAGGCCGCCGAGGCGATGCGCGACGAGAGCCAGAACGCGCTGCTGAAGACCTTGGAGGAGCCGCCGTCCTTCGTCCACCTGATCCTGCTCAGCTCCGAGCCCGAGGGCCTGCTGGAGACGATCGCCTCGCGCTGCCAGCCGGTCGACTTCGCGCCGCTCCCGGCCGCGGTGCTGGAAGCGCAGCTCGGCGCGACGCCGGAGGCGGCGGGCGCCTCGCCGGAGGAGATCGCGGCCGCCGCGCGCCTCGCCGCCGGCGACCTCGAGCGCGCCCGCCTGCTGCTCTCGCCGACCGGCCGCGAGCTCCGCGCCGAGGTCGAGGCCTGTCTCGCCGCGGTCCTCGCCGACGAGCTCTCCGGCGCGCCCTGGCGGCGCCTTCTCGCCCGCGCCACGGCGGCCGGGGAGGAGGCGGAAGGCACCGCGCGGGAAGCGCTCGAGGAGGAGTCCCAGGCGGGCATCAAACGCACCGCCAAAGACATCACCGATGGCGCCAAACGGGCGGGGCGGCGCCGCCGCACCGAGATCCTCGACCTCGGCCTCGAGCTCACCGCGCTCTGGCTGCGCGACCTGGCAGCGCTCGCCGTCGGCGCCGAGGAGGTCGTCTTCGACCGCGATCGCCTCGACCTCCTGCGCGCGCAGGCGGCAAAGGCCGATCCGGCCTGGGCGCGCACCGGCGCTGCCGCCGTCCAGGACACCCGCCGCGGCCTCGACCTGAACGTCTCCGAGGAGCTCGCCCTCGAAGCTCTCTTCTACCGCCTCGCCCGCACCGCGTAACCAGCGCCGCGCGTGTCCGGCCCACCGCCGTTGCGGCGCGGGAGCCGGGTCCCCGGCGAAACACGCGGGAGGGGCACTGCTTGTCTTCGCAGGGTCGGCGACCGGGATGATTGGGGCCCCTTGGGGTGGGAAGGGTTCGGGGCGGGGGCGGCCGGCGGCTGGGAGGGACGGGGCCCCGAAAGCTGTCGCCCGGAAGGGACGCGGCCCCTAGAGCTGCCGCCCGGCAAGGGACGCGGCCCTCTCGCCACGGCCCGGGCAGGCTGTGGCCGTGCCGAGAGGGCCGGGTATGAGGGGAGGTGTGGAGGGACCCTCGCGGGAGGGGCACGGGAGGGTGGCGGGACCGTCACCGAAGTCGGACCTCGTCACGGAGATGCCGGGAAGTCCTCTGTTCCTCCCGTGTTGTCCAACAGTGACCTACGCGCTGCGTGGATTGACCGTGCCATAGCAAGGGCAATCCACGCAGCGCGTCATCGACCCCCGTCTCCGGCCCCGAAGAGAGCCTCCCGGGGCCGGAGAGTGTGACGTTCCCGGCATCTTCGTCAACGATCGGTCCGAGGTGTGGAAGCTCTCGGACGGGATCGTCACGGAAGTCCGACCTCCCCCGTCCCTGCGGCGCCTCCCCCACGGGAGTCCGACCTCGTGACGTCCCTATGCCGCCGTTTTCACGGAAGCTCACGTCCTGGGCGCCTCATGGGGGTCACAGCCTGTCAGGACCCCCATGAGGCGCCCAGGACCACCTCGGACGGCCGCAGGCCTCACGGACCCTCGCCCCCGGCCGTTCAAGCAACCATCTACCCCTCGGCCCGCTTCGACCCGGCGTCGCCGTCCAGCTGCTTTTCCAGCGCCTCCCGCGCCGCTTGCTCGCGCGCTCGCTCGATCGCTCGCTCTTGGGCGAGGCGGGTGATCTGGGCCGCCTGGCGGGACATGATCACGCTGAAGTTGAGCGCCAGGCCGAGCAGGAGGAGGAGGACGATGGAGAAGAGGGCGACGTTGGTGTCACGGACGCCCATCAGGTCGGCGACGAACTTCAGGAGGCCGGGGAAGGCGGCGCCGGCCAGCATCGCCAGGCCGGCCACGAACCAGACGACGCTGTAGCGCTCCTGGAGGCGGTCGCGGCGGATCAGGTCGAGGATCCAGACCATGAAGAGGATCGCCAGGGCGGCGGCGATGATCCGCGTCTGCGCGGTGAGGCTGACGTGGTCGGCCTGCGCGGCGAGGGGGGCGAGGAGCGCCGTCATCGGGGGCCTCCCGCGCGAATCGTCCCGCTCCCGGCCCTCATCGCTCCGCCTCCGCGCGGCGCGGCTTGAACAGGCCGACGAGGATCACGATCAGGCCCTTGAAGATGAAGAAGGCCGAGCGCAGCGGGGTGAGGAAGGAGCTGCCGCCGGTCCGCTCCAGCATCCGCACCGGCACCTCCTCGACCCGCAGGCCCTCGCGCACCGCCAGCTGCAGCGACTCGATCTCGGCGAAGTCCGGCGAGTAGCTCTCACTGAAGAGCTTCATCACCCGGCGGTTGGCGGCGCGCATGCCGCTGGTCGTGTCGGTGAAGCGCTGCCGCGTCGCCAGCGTGAGGATGAAGCGGAAGACGTTGATGCCGATCCGCCGCGAGAGCGTCGCCTTGTAGTCCTCGCCCTCCGGCTCGGCGCCCGGCAGCGGCTCGGCCTGCGCGGCGTAGCGCGAGCCGATCACCAGGTCGGCGCGGTCCTCGCGCACCTCGGTCAGGAGGCGGGCGACCTCGGCGGCCGGATGCTGGCCGTCGGCGTCGAGGTGGGCGCAGAAGTCGTATCCCTGTCGCAGCGCCCACAGGTAGCCGGTCTGCAGCGCGGCGCCGAGCCCCTGGTTGAAGGGCAGGGTGGCGACGAGGACCCCCGCCGCCTGGGCCCGCGCGGTCGTCGTGTCGGTCGAGCCGTCGTCGACGACGAGGATGTCGGCCCCGGGCAGGTGGGCGCGGACGTCGGCGATCACCGCGTCGACCGACGCCTCCTCGTTCCAGGCAGGGATGAAGACGAGAGTCCGCAAGGGAGGGCGATTGTTCCACGGGGGCGCCGCCGGACGGTCGCCCGCACCCGGTCTGGCAGGATTGTGTTAGAGACTCCTCATGGCAAGCGGTGACGCCCACGAGCTGACGCGACCGCAGGCCGAAACTCCACGCTTCGGTATGCGGCTCTGGCTGACCGGCGCCTTCGCGGCGGTCAGCTTCATCACGGCCGCGACCGTCTACATCTTCGGCGACAACCAGCAGGCGCTGCTGGTCGCGGTGCTGATCGGGGTGCTGGCGGGCTTCCTGATCGCGGTGGCGATCTCCCACCGGGTCTCGGTCCTGGCGCGCGCCGCGGGGGAGATGGCGAAGGGCTCCTTCGACGCCTCGCTGAACACCGCCGGGGTCGACGAGATCGGCGACCTGGCGCGCTCGCTGGAGCTGATGCGCGCCTCGCTGCAGGAGAGCTTCGGCGTGCTGACCGCGGACCGCAACAAGCTGGCGGCGATCTTCGACGGGCTGACCGACGCGGTGATCGTCGTCGACTATGAGGGGCCGGTGCGCTTCTCCAACAGCGCCGCCGCGCGGTTGCTCGGCAAAGGCGGCGAGCCGCCGGAAGTGGTCGAGCCGCAGTTGCGCCGCGCCGCCGAGGTCGGCTTCGCCGCGCACCCGGCGCTGCGGATCGGCGACCGCGCCTACGCGATGACCGCCCGCGCCCTGCCCGACGAGCGCGCCGTCTTGGCGGTGCTCCGCGACCGCACCGACGAGCTCCGCCGCGAGCTCGCCGAAGCCGACTTCATCTCCAACGCGGCGCACGAGCTGCGCAACCCGCTGGCGGGGATGTCAGGGGCGATCGAGGTGCTGCAGAGCGGCGCCAAGAACAACCCGCTCGACCGCGACCACTTCCTCAACCGCCTGGCCGACGACGCCGAGCGGATGAAAGCGCTGACCGCCTCGCTGCTGACGCTGGCGCGGGTGGAGAGCCGCGGCGCCGCCGAGAACGAGGTCGTCGACGTGGCGATCGCGGTGCGCGACGTGGTCGCCGCGGTCGACCCGCCGCCGCGCATCGACCTGATCGTCGACGTCGAGCAGGACCTCGCCGCGGCCGGCGACCCGACCCTACTGCGCCAGGTGATGATCGGTCTACTCACCAACGCCTTCAAGAACACGCCGCCGCCGGGGTCGGTGACGCTGCGCGGCCGCCACCAGGGCGTCGGGGAGGTCGTGCTCGAGGTGATCGACACCGGCACCGGCATCCCCGGGCCGGAGATCGAGCGCGTCTTCGAGCGCTTCTACCGGCGCAGCGAGTCGCGCAAGCAGGAGGGCTTCGGGCTCGGGCTGGCGATCGCCCGGCGCATGGTCGACGTGATGGGCGGGACGATCGGCGCCGAATCCGTGCTGGGCGAGGGGAGCACCTTCTGGGTGCGGCTCCCGCTTGCACAGCCGAGCCCGACGCCCATCGCTTAAGGCTTGAGGCGTATAAAGGGCGGGGGAGATGTTTAGGAGAGTTGAAGGAAGCATGAGCAAGAGCTACGCAAAGGCGGGAATATGAGCAGCGGTCGGATCCTGATCGCCGACGACGAGCCGTCGGTGCGCGACTCGGTCGGCTACGCGCTGGCCCAGGAGGGCTTCGAGGTGACGCCGGCGGCGGACGGCGACGAGGCGAGCGACCTGCTCGGCGAGGGCATCCCCTTCGACCTGCTGATCCTCGACATCATGATGCCGGGCCCGAGCGGCCTCGATATCTGCCGGGACGTGCGGGCGCGGAGCGCGGTGCCGATCATCGTCCTCACCGCGAAGGACGCGGAGGTGGACAAGGTGGTCGGCCTGGAGGTCGGCGCCGACGATTACGTGACGAAGCCGTTCTCGGTCCGTGAGCTTCTGGGACGGGTGCGCGCGCAATTGCGCCGCCGCGAGCTCGACCGCTCGCCGATGGCCCAGCAGGTGAAGATCGAGTCGGGACCGGTGTCGATCGACCTCGTCCGCCACGTCGCCACGGTGCGCGGCGTGCCGGTCAACCTGACCCGCTCGGAGTTCCAGCTCCTGCGCCTGCTGGTCGGCCGCCCCGGCGAGGTCTTCGAACGCTCCCAGATCATGGAGGAGCTGTGGCAGACCGAGTTCGACGGCGACGAGCGCGCCTGCGACGTCCACATCTCCAACCTGCGCCAGAAGGTCGAGCGCGACCCGCAGAAGCCGGAGCTCGTTGTGACCGTGCGCGGGGTCGGCTACAAGTTCAGCGGCGACGAAGACTAGGTGGGTGGTTCCGGGGCGGCGGCCGTCGGGGCGGGCCCCCGGCCGTCCGAGGGAGGTCCTGGGCTCCTCATGGGGGTCCTGGCAGGCTGTGACCCCCATGAGGAGCCCAGGACGTGAGGCTTTCGTGGGAGAGGCGTCACAGGGATGGTGCGAAGTCGGACTTCCGTGACGATCGGGTCGGAGAGCCTCCACACCTCGCCCCGATCGTTGACGAAGATGCCGAGAACGTCACACTTTCCGGCCCTCGGAGGCCCCTTTCGGGCCGAAATGGAGGGGTCGATTACGCGCTGCGTGTTTTAGGGCCCCTATAGGGGGGTCAATACACGCAGCGCGTAGGTCGGTGTTGCACAACACGGGAGGAAGCGTGGAGTTCTCGGCATCTCTGTGACGACGTCGGACTCCCGTCACGGATCCGTGCCACTCCCGACGCACCCCCGTGACGCCCCCGCGCACGACCCTCCACACCTTCCGCACACCCGCCCCTCTCGCCACG
>Ga0209916_1002178_pt1 | contig 10971 bp, 6 predicted proteins | sample ThiBio_1000_plan_FD_183956 | JGI IMG/M metagenome (GOLD analysis project Ga0209916, IMG submission 183956) | Wastewater bioreactor microbial communities from Cape Town, South Africa - Thiocy_solids_2 (SPAdes) | ecosystem: Engineered > Bioreactor > Thiocyanate-remediating > Anaerobic-Aerobic ... | reverse complement strand
CGGCGCTTAACGGCCTTCTCCCTCAAGGGGAGAAGGCGATGATCGCCGCGGCCTCCGAAAAAGTGTCGGGTCGTCAGCCCGGCGGGAGAGGGGACGTCCGGTTCCTCGGCCTTCGGCTCCTCTTGCTTCTCCTCCGCCTTCGGCTTCTCAGCCGGCTTGATCCCCGACTCCTTCGGCCTGGGGAATCGACGTTCCAGGGACTCGGGCCAGGGGACGCCGGGGTCGACCTTGACGTAGCCCACGCCGCGGACGCCGGTCTTGACCTTCTCGATGTAGGGGAGCAGCAGTTCGGGAGGCACCTTGAGCTTGACCCGGAACATCAACTTCTCGCGTTCCGAGCGGGTCTCCACCTGCTTGGGGGTGAACTGGGCCTCCGGCGAGATGAACGTCACCCGCGCCCGCGCGGCGTACTTGGGGTTGGCGTCCAGGACGATCCGGGCGTCCGATCCGACGTCGATCCGGGCCGCCTGGTTGGAGGGAAGGAAGATCTCCATGTACACGTCGTCCAGATTGACGAGCGTCAATACCTTGCCCCCCGCGCCCAGGACCTCGCGTTCCTCGGCCAGCCGATAGAGGACGCGGCCGTTGACGGGGGAGACCAGGGTGGAATCGACGATCTTGACCTGGGTGTTCTGGACGTCGGCGGCGGCCGCCTCGATCGAGCGGGCGTTCGCCAGAAGCTGGGCCTTGGCGGCGTCGAGCTGGCCGCGGGCCACGTCCAGGTTGGACTGGCTCTGGTCCATCTCCTCGCGCGATATGAAGCGCCGGTTGAACAATTCGCGGTTGCGGTTGAACTGCTGTTCGTTGTTGCGAAGCGTGGCCTGACGGCTGAGGATCTCGGCCTTGATCTGGCTTTCGGTCTCGTTCCCCTGGGCAAGCTTGGCCTTGCCGCTGGCGAGCTGGGCCTCCAACTCGGCCGTGTCCATCTGGGCGAGGACCTGCCCGGCGCGGACGAGGTCGCCCTCGTGGACGAAGATCCGCGTGACGCGGCCGGGATACTTGGCGGCGACGTCCACCTGGACCGACTCGACGCGGCCGTTGCCGGACAAGATGCCGTCGGGCAGCTTCGCCCGCTCGCGGGCGTCGCGGTACAACCAGGCCCCGCCCCCCACCACGACCAGGGCGACCGCGACCGCCGCCCAGCGCAACAACGCCTTGAGCATGAACAACCCCGGGTAGTCCGGCCGTCGAGAAACGATCTTCCGCGAGACGACGAGGACGGCGCGCTAATTCGAACGCGCCGTGACATAAGGGTCGCTCACGGGGACGTGAAATGCAACTCCACGTCGTCACGATCCGAACCCGATTCCCGACGTCCCGCCGGCGACCCGCGCGGGCTGTCCGCGCGACCCGCGCGCGGGTACAATGCCGCCCTCGCGGCGACGCGACGCGATCGGGAACGCGGGCCGGCGTGGCGGAACGGCAGACGCTGGGGACTTAAAATCCTCTGGGCGGGAACGCCCGTGCGGGTTCGAATCCCGCCGCCGGCATCAAATCCGCGTCGAATCGTCGCCCGCGACCGGTTGGAACCAGGCGGCGAACTCGGCCTCGGCCGCGCCCCTGGCGATCGCCCGGCCCGCCCTCGCCGCGGCCAGCGCGGGCGCGGCGAGGGCCATGGCCGTCGTCGCCGCGATCCAGCCGCGCTCCCACCACGCGACGTTCGCGACCGCCAGGGCCGCGAGCGCCGTCAAGCCGATCAGGACGACGTGGGGCTCGCATGCCTTGTACGCCGGGTGGGAGACCGCGCCGAGCCCTCGTCGCGGCCATCCCGGCGCGGGGGCCGGCCGACCGCCCGCGCCACCGTCGACTCGGTAGCTCCGGGTCGTCGCCTTGAGGCGCTGAAGGAACGCCTTGTAGCGGCAGTCGTTGTGCAGCCCCAGCACCAGCCAGCCCAGGGCGATCGCGAAGCCCGCCGCCGCCCAGGCGAGCCGTCCCGTCCGCGCGGCCAGGCCGAAGCCCAGGGCGAAGCCCACGACCAGGTTCCAGACGTGATGCATCAGGTAGTCGAAATAGACCCCGTCCAGGCTCGTCGTTCCCCGCCACCGCGCGAGTTGGCCGTCGACGTGGTCGAGCCAGAAGGCCAGCCAGAGCAGGCCGACGCCCGCGACGAAGCCGCGCGGGTCGCCGACGCCGATGGCACCGGCGCCGGCCAGGCCGGCGAGCAAGGCGGCGACGGTCGCCTGATGAGCGGTGATTCCGAGGCGAACCGCCGCCCACGTCCCGTACACCGCCGACGGCCGCGCGAATCGTCGGGCCAGGACGTTGCCGATCTCGCGATGCCGCCCCTTCTGGACGACGGCCCGCAACTCGCTCAGCGTCGGTCGATCCGGCCTCATCGCGCGACGCCTCCGGACATGGCCGCGACGGCGTCGGTCGGCGCCAACTCGTAGATCGAGTAGCGGCGGACCGGCCCGCCGGGCTCGGCCAACTCCTCGCTGTAGAGGGGCCGTCGCGAAGCCAGCCAGGGCGCCAACAGCTTGCCGAGCGTCGGATCGAACTCGACGTCCGAACCCGGCCGCGGCGGGCAGAGCAGCAGGTGGGTGAAGCCCTCGCGGACCAGCGTGGCGACCACCTGGCGGTCGGTCTCGCCGTGATCGCCCAACTCGGTGCGGCGACGGTGGGCCAACTCCATCGTGTAGTCGCGGGGGATGTAGAAGCCGCGATGGTCCTGGCCGATGACGCGCGCCTCCGGCGGCAGGTTGGCGGCGATCCAGCGGCCGACGCGGTACGTCGGCTCGCGACGCGCGAGATACTCCGCCGCCGTCTCCGTCCCCAGGACGGCGCCCGCCGCCCGGGCGGCGCGAGTCGCCGCCAGGGTCGACTCCAGGCCCAAAACCGCCAGCAGGGCGAACGCCAACGCCCGCGCCGGGATCGTCCGCCGGTCCAGCCACGTCGAGGCCAGCCACGCCACGCCGATCGACAGCGGCCCCACCGCGATCAGCAGAAACCGCATGCTCTGGCGCTGGGTCATGCAGAGCGTCAAGAAGGCGTAGCCGAACAGCACCAGCCCGTGTACCCGCCTCGGCGCCCGCTCCAGCAAGAGCGCTGGCAGGAACAGCAGGAACATCGGCCCGAACTGGTGGGCGAAGCTGTCGAAGCGGTGCGGCTCCAGCGTCAGGGGGCCGAGCGACGTCAGCAGGTTCCACGCCGTCACCGGCAGGGGTCGCTTGATCGGGTCCAGCACCACGTCGAGCCCCGCGCCGAAGACCGATCGGAAGAAGGGATGGACCGGGTTGCCCGTGGCGAGGTACGCCCGCAGATACCACGCGCCCCCGACGGCGACCAGCGCCGTCGCGAAACACGAGGCCAGCTTCAGGCCGTCGGCCCAGCCCGATCGCGCGGCCCTGCGGCGAGCGTACAACGGCCGGAGGACCAGCGTCGCGCCGAGCATCCCCGCCAGCACCAGCGCCGGGTACTTCACGCCGATGGCCAGGCCGGCGAACGTCCCGGCGAGCAGCGCCGCGTTACGACCGGGGGCGTCGTGCAGCCGGGTCCAGGACGCGAGGGCGGCCATGCCGAAGGCGGCGAGCGCCACGTCGTTGAGCGGGGCGGCCATGCCGTTGGTGACCGCCGGGACCAGAAGCGCCCCCGCGCCGGCCCACCAAGCCCGACGTCCCAGGGCCGGCCTCGCCATCGCGGTGACGTTGGCGGCCATCGCCAGCCCGAGCGTCCACTGGAGGCAACGGCAGGCGATCGGCCCCCGGAAGGCCAGGGCGATCAGGTAAAGCATCTCCGTCGCCAGCGGATAGACCGTCTCGTGCAGGTCGGGCTCGTAGACCGTCGCCCCGCGCATCAGGAAGACCTTCGGCGCTTGCAGGTGGTAGCAAAGCGCGTCGCCGTCCATCACCGGGGCCAGCGACGAGAGCGCCGTCGCGGCGATCGTCGCCAGCAGGAAGAACCGCAAAAGACGGTCGAAAACGGCCGGTTTGGCGTCCGACGACGCGAAGGGGACGGCCGCCAGTTCGCGGGTCAGTCGGATGCCGGCGAGGAGCCCGAACTCCGCCGTGACGGCCAACGTCAGGGCGAGAGCCGGGGCGTTCAAGGCGTGGGCTTCGCCGAGCGCCAGCGTCGCCAGGGCGAGCAGGCCGGCGCCGAGCGGGAAGGCCAGGCCGAAGCGGTCGACGGGATGCTCGGGGGCCAGGTCGAGCCGTCGCAGGATCCTCGCGCCCAGGCCGGTCGCCAGGAGCGTCAGCAACAACGCGAAGCCAAGATCCAGCATGGCGAGTCCCGCGAACAGGTTGAAGTGAGGGGCACCCGGCTCAACCGTCGAGGCGGGCCACGCAGAATTGCGACGTCGCCGCGTCGGAGTCCATCGGGATCGGGCCGGATTCGGCGATCCGAATCCCCTCGTCTCGATACCATTCGGCGGTGTCGTAGCCGTAGCGGTTATAGCTGAGGTTCGTCTCCTCGTTGTGCGCGGCGAACCGACGCGCCACCCGGACGACCTCGCGGCGGATCCGTTCGGCGACCTCCGGCGGGTTGTGCAGGATCACCGCCGAGGTCACGACCATGTCGAACGACCCGTCGGCGAACGGCAGGCGGTCGCCGCGGCCGAGGAACAGCGACACCCCCTCGACCCCGCGCGACGTCAGGAATTCGCGGCCGACGGCCAGTTGCGAGGGGCTGAAGTCCAGCCCGGTCAAGGGGACGTCGAGGCGTTCGCGGAGGGCGAGAAGCAGCTTGCCGTAGCCGCAGCCGACCTCCAGGATCGACGTCGGCCGATACCCGGCCAGCCGACCGGCGATCCACTCGGCCCGAAGCGTCCGCGCCACCTGGCCTTCCTGCTCGCGGAAGTAGTCCCGACCGCCGCGAAGGGTCCAGTACTGGCGAGGGTCGGCGTAGACCACCCGACGCTTCCACGAGGGCCAGCGGCCCAGGGCGCGGCGCATCGCCTTATGCCAGGCGTAGCGCGGGCCCCGCTCGCGAACGGCCCGCCAGGCGCGCGTCGGCAAGGGGGGATCGGGGGCGAACGTCATGTTCATGGCTTGACCGTCCCTGGTCGTCGCGAAGCGGCGACGGAGGCGATCTTCGTCCTCCCCCGCTCGTCGCGGCGGAGTGTACGACCCCCGGCGGAAAGGGTCAAGTCTAGGCGGCCTCCCGGCATTGGGTCCGTTCGCGCGCGGCGTGGACTGATTCGATTTCGCAAGTCTTTGCGACGCAACGTGTTTCAGAACGTCGCGGCGGCTTCGTTCGTCGTGTTTGAGATTGATTTCGGGGCGGCCCGGTCCGACCTCGACGGGAGGCGGGATCCGCGATCTCCACGGCGAATCGCCGCGGGCCCGGCCCCGCGTTCATGCAATCGAATTGAGAAAGAACGACGATCCACCGCGTATGATCGCGAGACGTCGCCACGGGATTTCAGGATTCCGCCGGAAATCTGGAAATCGCGCCCCGCGGTTTCGACCGCGACGTCAGTCCATTTTTCCTGACCGTCACGGATTTGGGAGCCCAATGAACATAACGGCCTTCCCCCCTGGAGGGGGAAGGTGGCCCTTGGAACGCCGTCGAAACAACTTCGCGCGAACGACCTGGGAGAGAATATCCACAGATTTCCCAGATTAACACAGATTACATTAAATTGTCCGATCCGAATCTGCGTCAATCTGGGAAATCCGTGGATGAATTCCTCGACGGAGAAGGCGGCGCGGGACGTTTACGAGTTGTTGGATTTTCCGGTTTTACGTCATGGGCACGCGATTCGGCCGCGAAGGATTCCCGGAAGTTATTTCGGCATCGTTCCTCGGGCCACCCTCTCCCGGCGGGAGAGGGGACGGCGCGCTACTCTATCCTTCCCAGGTTTCGAGTCGATGGGGCGTCGGACGCTCAGCCGAGCACGGGGTTGAGGCCCATGTTCTTGCGCATCTCGGCGCGTTGCTTCTCGTAGTGCATCAGGAGCTTGCGGTCGCGGAAGTGCTGGCGCTCCTTGCGGTGCTGGGCCTGGATGAAGAAGCGACGCCAGGCGGCGTTGGTCAATTCGCCCTTGCCGGCGTGGCGGGCGCGGACGCGGTTGGCGGGCTTTTCGCCGATGGCCTCGACGATCTCGTCTCGCAGGCAGACGAAGAACTGGCAGAGGCCGGGGTCGCCCTGGCGGGCGGAGCGGCCGGCGAGCTGGCGATCGATGCGGCGCGACTCGTTGCGCTCGGTGCCGATGACGTGCAGGCCGCCCATCTCGGCGACCCCCTCGCCCAGCTTGATGTCGGTGCCGCGGCCGGCCATGTTGGTCGCCACCGTCACCCTGCCGGGCTGCCCCGCCTGGGCGACGATCTGGGCCTCGATCTCGTGGTTCTTGGCGTTGAGCACCTGATGCTCGATGCCCGCCTCGGCCAACAGGGCGCTTAGGTGCTCGGACTTCTCGATCGAACGGGTGCCCACCAGCACCGGCGCGCCCTTGGCGTTCCACTCGACGATCTGATCGGCGACGGCCTGGAACTTCTCCTCCTCGGTGGAGAAGACCCGGTCGGGGAGCCAGACGCGGGCGTTCCTTCGGTTGGTGGGGATGGTCATGACGCCGACCTTATAGATTCGGCGCAGTTCGGCGGCGTCGGTCCTGGCGGTGCCGGTCATGCCGGCGAGCTTCTCGAACCGCTTAAAGAAGTCCTGGACGGTCACGCGGGCGGCGGTGATCGTCTCCAGGGTGATCTCCAGCTTCTCCTTGGCCTGGATCGCCTGGTGCAAGCCGTCCTGCCACTGACGGCCGGGCATCATGCGGCCGGTGAACTCGTCGACGATGACGATCTCGCCGTCGTGGACGACGTAGTCGCGGTCGCGAAGGTAGGCGATCTGCCCGCGCAGGGCGCGCTCGACATACTCATACAGCGTGTCGACCGTGAGCATGCTGAACGCGGAGCGCGCGGCGCGGGTCTGGACCTTGCGACGGCCGGCGGCGGTCAACTCGGCCTTCTTCTCGATCGGGTCGTACTTGTAATCCTTGATGCGGACCAGGGTTTCGGCGAGTTGGTCGGCGCCGTAGTAGGCGGACGCCTCCTCCTGGGTCGGCTGATTGTTGGCGCCGATGATCAGCGGGGTTCGGGCCTCGTCGATCAGGATGCTGTCGGCCTCGTCGACCATGGCGAAGTTGTGCGAGCGCTGGACGGGGGTCTCGGACTCGGTGTGCGTTCCCGAGCCCAGGAACGCCTGTTCGAACGACTTGCGCGAGGTGTCGCCGAGTTGCAGCCGCTTGAGTTCGTCGCGGAGGAAGTCGAAGCCCATCTCCTTGCTGGTGCCGTAGGTGATGTCGCAGGCGTAGGCGCGTCGGCGTTCGTGGTCGGACATCCCGGTCTGGATGCAGCCGATGGTCAGGCCGAGGAAGCGGTAGATCTTGCCCATCCATTCGGCGTCGCGGCGGGCGAGGTAGTCGTTGACGGTCACGACGTAGACGCCCTTGGCCGGCAGGGCGTTGAGGACCGCCGGCATGGTGGCGACCAGGGTCTTCCCCTCGCCCGTCTCCAGTTCGGCGATGCACTTGTTGTGGATCGCCACGCCGCCCAGGACCTGGACGTCGAACTGGCGCTGGCCGATGGCGCGTTTGGCGGCCTCGCGAGTCAGGGCGAACGCCTCCGGCAGGATGCCGTTGAGCGAATCCCCCTGGCGGGCGCGGAGGCGGAGGGCGTGGGCCTTCTCGCGGATCTCGGCGTCGCCCAGGGGCTCGATACTCGCCTCCAGGGCGTTGACGCGCTGGACCTGGACGGCGAACGACGCGAAGCGACCGGCGGGCGTCGGCCCGGCGATTCGTCCCACCTGGTTGATCCAGCCCACGCCGAGACGGCCTGCCATGGATGAATCCCCTGAGTTCCCGGAGTCGACCCCTTCGAACCCGCCCGATCCGGCATCCGCCCCGAATCGGCGCGGATCCCGTCGAGGGAACGGGACGCCCAGCGGCGGCGACTTCCCGAGAAATCGGCGAGGGCCTGCTTTGTCGAAAACCTAAAAACGAGTGATGCCAAGCATCCCTTCTCCCCTTGTGCAAGATTATTCGTGAGTGACGTAAGTCCAAGAACGATCCCGGATGCCTCGTCCGATCACCCAACCGTCCAATGACTTAGGGCGGCCTTGGGTCGATTTGCGACAACACCCGGCACCATAACGATTTACGAGTCCCACGAATAATCTTGCTCAAGGGGAGAAGGCCGTTTGGCGACGGCTTGCGAAAAAGTGTCGGGTCGTCAGCCTCGCGTCTCGGAGGTTCCTTGGATCGATCGTCGGGCGTGGGCCGTCGATGTCTCAAGCCGCGTGGGACGACTCCCGGATTCCCCATTAATTAATCCATGCGGGGCGACGTCCCTCCTTGACACCTTGCCGGCCTATGTCCTATTATCTTAGTACATCGACCGCGTGTTTATCTTTCCTCGCCAAGCGGCCTGGCTGGACGTCGATCCGCCGCGACCGGCGGAGACGTGGGCGTATCGAACGCGATCGCTCCAGGCGACGTTTCACCGAGATGACACGAATTCCAGGCGCGCGAACCGCGCGCGGGTGGAGATTGCGCAATGAAGCGGAGACGATTCCTCCTTCGATCGGCGGCGTGGACGGCGTCCGCCGCCGCCCTGGCGGTCGTGGGCTGCTCGGGCCCGTCGGAGCCGACCCCGGAGGCGCGCGAGGCGGCGGCGAAGGCGCCCCCGGACTTGGCGGCGGCCAACAACAAGGCCGGCGGCCAGGGGCGAGGAAGGCGATCGCGGCAACATGGTCGGTAACGAAGGAATCGTTACCGCCCGAACGCCGACCGATTTTCAACATGGGTTCCTGTTCACGCAAGTCGTCTTCACACCATATCCGGAGCATCGAATGGCGATACCTAACGGTTCGCGTCGCGGGTTCACTCTCATCGAGCTTTTGGTGGTGATCGCGATCATCGCCGTGCTCATCGCCCTCTTGCTGCCGGCGGTGCAGGCGGCGCGCGAGGCGGCCCGCCGCGCGCAGTGCGTCAACAACCTCAAGCAGATGGGGTTGGCCGCGTCCAACTACGAGTCGTCGTACCAGACCTATCCCTTGAGCAACGCGACCAACACCTCGCCGGGCTGCGGCGCGTCGGGCCCGAGCGCCTGGGGGAACTGGAGCGGCCAGGCGATGATGCTCCCCTTCATGGAGCAGACGTCCGTCTTCAACGCGTGCAACTTCCAGCTCACCGCGTCCCAGTTCGATTGTTTCGGCGTCGCCTGGTACGCGAATTCGACGGCCCGCGACACGCTCATCAACTCGTTCCTGTGTCCGTCGGACGGGTCGACCATGGGGAGCAGCGGCGCCAGGCGGATCAACAACTATTACGGGTCGTACGGCGTCACCACGGACGTCTGGAACAACCAGAGCACCGGCGTCTTCGCCCACAACGCCGCTTACGGCGTCTCGGCCGTGACCGACGGCACCTCGAACACCGTGATGTGGAGCGAGGGGCTCACGGGCAGCACGATGATCAACAAGCGGACGTCGGTCGGCGTCACGGCCACCGCCGCCTTCCTGGATCCCCGCGCCGTCGTCAACGGCGCGCAGGTACTCAACGCCTCCGTCCAGGGCGCCTTGACGTCCTGCAACACGACGCTCGCGTCGGCGAGCAGCGTCATCGACTCCCGCGGGCAGTTCTGGGCGGTCGGCTCCCCCGGCCTCACGTATTTCAACACCGTGGTCACGCCCAACTCGACGCAGTACAAGTGGTCGACCTGCCGCACCGACGGCACCGCCGCGGCGGACTACTCCAGCTTCGTCAACGCCAACAGCAACCACTCCGGCGGCGTCAACGTCGCGTTCGCCGACGGCAGCGTGCGGTTCATCAAGGACGCGGTCGCCCAGAACGTCTGGTGGGCGCTCGGCACGAGGGCCGGCGGCGAGACGATCTCCAGTGACTCCTACTGACACCGATCCGAAACCCGCCTCGAAGCCAAACGCCCACGGCCCCCGTCGACTTCCCCAGGTCGCCGGGGGCCGTTCGTCATCGTCGCCGCGGCGGGGTCGTTCGCCGGGCTCGACGTCGGGAAATCGTTGGGAGTCGGCGGCCTTCGGCCTTATAATCGAGCCCGGAGGACGACGCTCGCCGCATGAACACGACTCATCGCTATACGTCGGTTCGCATGGGGGGCCGGGCGCTTTCGCGGCTGGCGCCGGCGGCGCGGTTCGGCGTGGGGTTCCTGGGGGTCGCGTATTTTTTAGATCAGGCCCAAACCCTTCTTTCCGACGCCCAGTTCACCTGGGCGGAGCGCCGGATCGCCGCCTTGACCGCGGTGACGGTCGTGATCGGCTTCGGCCTGGCCGGCTGGGTCGCGGGGACGATCCTGAAGGTGGCCGCCGGCTTGCTGGAGTTGCTCGCCGACCAGGCCGAGGCGTCGTGGAGGACCGTCGACTTGATGGAGGTCCACGTCGTCCCGACGCTCGGCCGGATCGCCGCGAGGCTCGACGTCGAGACCGCGAACGCATCACCGAACGCCTCCCCCGCCCCGTCCGCTTCCACCGAACCGCGACGGCTGGAGACGGGCCGCGTCCAGGCGCTGACCGGGGAACTGGCCGAGGCGCGCGCGGAGGAGGACGTCGACCGCGCGCTGGATCTGCGCGACGAGTTGACGCGATACCTTCGCGGCGACGCCCTGCGGCGGCTCGACCGTGAGTTGGCGCGCTGGACGCGCGGGCTGATCGAGGCCAAACTCAAGGCGAGCGAGGTCGACTGGGAGGTCGCCCGCTGGGCGGCCCGCGCCGTGGACAGCCTGGGCGACGAGCCCGACGCGGTCGCCATCCGATCCGCCCTCCCGGAGATCCGCCGCCGCGCCGGGCTTTGCCGGGTTTGCGGCCGGGCGGTCGCCGGCGGCAAGGACGTCTGCGGCCGATGCGCCACTCAGTCCGCCGGAAAGGAGCCCCGATGAGCGCCCGCGTCCGCTGCCCCCAGTGCCAGGCCGCGTTCCTCGTCCCCGACGACCGGCAAGGCCGCGCCGTCGCCTGCCCGAAATGCGGCGCGACGCAAAGGCCGCCCGCCGACGAGCCGGAGCCGCTCCC
>Ga0209916_1002177_pt1 | contig 10972 bp, 8 predicted proteins | sample ThiBio_1000_plan_FD_183956 | JGI IMG/M metagenome (GOLD analysis project Ga0209916, IMG submission 183956) | Wastewater bioreactor microbial communities from Cape Town, South Africa - Thiocy_solids_2 (SPAdes) | ecosystem: Engineered > Bioreactor > Thiocyanate-remediating > Anaerobic-Aerobic ... | reverse complement strand
TCTTGGCCAGGTCCCAACCGGCGGGGAGGAACCCCTCCATCATGGAGCCGGCGATGGTCGAAAGCAGGTTCATCGGTGAACGGGCCTCAACGGTGAAGGGGGGTCAGTCGACCAGGACCACGACCTTGCCGACGAGGTCTCCCGCCTTGCCGATCGTGTTGGCTTCCAGGAATCGCTCGGCGTCGGCGGCCGCGGAGAGCGGGAAGGCGCGGCCGACCACCGGCTTGAGCCTCCCCTCCTCGATCCAGTGGACCATCTCCGCCGCGCAACGCCCCTGCTCCTCGGCCGAGGCGTTGAACATCGCGAAGCCGAGCAGCGAACAATCGCGGGTGTAGAACGAGCCCAGGGGCAGGGCCGGCGTGGCGTCGCGGCCGGCCATCAGGACCATCCGGCCGCGCTCGCGGAGCAAGGGGACGCTCACGGCCAGGTCGGGTTGGCGCTGGGTCTCGTACCAGACGTCGATCCCGTCGGGGGCGAACTCGCGGAGCCGGGCCGCCGGGTCGTCGGTCTTGTAGTTGAAGGCCAGATCGGCGCCGAGTCGCTCGCAAAGCTCGACGCGCTCGGGGGCGCCGGCGGATGTCGCCACCCAGGCGCCCGCGGCCTTGGCCATCTGAACGACCATCGACCCGACGCCGCCGGCGCCGCCGGGGACGTAGACGAACTCCCCCTGCTTGAGCCCGGCGCGGTGGAAGAGGCCCAGATGGGCGGTGATCCCGACCATCGCCATCGCGGCGGCTTCGGGGTCGGGGAGCAACGCCGGGGTCGGGTGCAGCCATTCGTCGTCGATCGCGGCGAACTCGGCCGCGACTCCCTGACGGCCCAGCATGCCCTGGTTCGACCCCCAGACCCGGTCGCCGGGCTCGAACCGAGCCGCGCCGGGGCCGACCTTCTCCACCACCCCGGCGAAGTCGCACGCCAGAACGTGGGGGAACGTCAAGGGCGCCTTGATCGTCCCCGCGCGGATGTACAGGTCGAACGGGTTCAGCGCCACCGCCCGGATCCGCACCAGCGCCTGGCCGGGGCCGGGCTCGGGGATGGGGAGGTCGCCGACCCGGATCACGTCGGGAGGGCCGGTCTCTTCGATGTAAGCCGCGCGCATCAGCCGTCGTCCTCGAACCGTCTCGCCGAACCAACGCCGGGGGAGAGACTCAATCATAGCCCACCGCCGCGACCGACTGAACGGGGCGCCGTTTCGGATCGAAATCAAGCCCGCCGCGCCGCCCCGGATCGGGTTCGATCGTAAGCGCGGAACCTCCCGATCGTCGCTCGTAAGATGTTATAAAGCCTAATCTTGTGATTCTCCGTGATTGGGTTCGCTCGTCGCTTTTCAAATCGTCGGTCATCGTCGCTACCGGCGACCGTCGCCGTCGCTCCGACGAGGACGGAGGAGACGACCCGCCCCGACCGAGCCGCCGCGCGACGGCCCCCTCCGGAGATGCTCGGAAACCGGAATGTCAAAGAGCAGGCTCCCGTCATTGGGGAAGATCGCGGCGGATCGGCGGCGGATTTCAAGAATCCGGGCGGATCGACGAAAAAAACCTGATCGTCACGGATTTTGGGGGCCTGAACGGGTCTTCCCCCCTCGCGGGGGAAGACAGACCGCGCAGCGGTCAGATGAGGGGGATGACACGCGACAAGGCCGTCGTCATTCGCAAAAACCCGCCCGGCGGACGCTGGATGCCGACGGCTTTCTTGCCCGCCCCCCCTCATCCGGCCCTTCGGGCCACCTTCCCCCGCGAGGGGGAAGGCCGTTACGATCGCCCCCCCAAAATCCGTGACGGTCAGGAAAAACCACGACCCTCGCCCAACGCCGCCCGGCTCGATTCGCGGTACCCGTTCGGGCGATGTCGCGGGGTGGGAAGGACGTTATGATGACCGCGTCGAGGTCCGCTTCTCCAGGAGCAAGCGAAGGGGGCGTGGAACGTGGACGTGACGACCGCCGAGGGGCGTTCGGCCCTCGCGGATTTCTACCGGGACGCGCTCTTGGGCGACGTCGTCCCGTTCTGGCTGCGGCACGGACTCGACCGCGAACACGGCGGCTACCTGACCGGGCTGGATCGCGACGGGACCGTGATCGACGACGACAAGTCGATCTGGTTCCAGGGCCGCGGGGCCTGGACGTTCGCCACCCTGTACAACGCCGTCGAGAAGAAGCCCGAATGGCTCGACGCGGCCCGAAGCGGGATCGAGTTCCTCCGTCGCCACGCCGCCGCGCCCAACGGCAAACTGTATTTCACCGTCACCCGCGACGGCAAGCCCCTGAGGATGCGTCGCTACGTTTACAGCGAGGCGTTCGCGGCCATGGCGAACGCGGAATACGAGTTGGCGACGTGTGACGCGCAAGCGCTCAAGGACGCGATCCGCCACTTCGACGCCTATCTCGACTACTCCTTCACGCCGGGCCGGTCATCGGCGAAGGTCGAGCCGGCCACCCGGCCGATGATGGGCGTCGGCCCGCTGATGTTCTGTATGTGTACGGCCCAGGAGCTTCGCAAATACCAGGGCGAGGTGGTCGTCCGAGGACGGACGCTGACCGAGTGGATCGATTGGAGCGTCGGCGCGATCGAGCGCGACTTCCTCAAGCCCGAGCACGAGGCGCTCATGGAGGTCGTCGCGGCCGACGGGTCGGTCATCGACCACTTCGACGGCCGCCAGCTCAACCCCGGCCACGCCATCGAGTGCTCGTGGTTCGTGATGCGCGAGGGCCGGCTTCGGAACGACCGACGGCTCGTCAAGCTGGGCCTGACGATCCTCGATTGGATGTGGAGGCGGGGGTGGGACGAGGAGCACGGCGGCCTGTTCTACTTTCGCGACCTCCGCGGGCTGCCGGTTCAGGACTACTGGCACGACATGAAGTTCTGGTGGCCCCACTGCGAGGCCCTGATCGCCACCCTGCTCGCCTGGACGCTCACCGGCGACCCGAAATACGCGCGCTGGCATCAAGACGTCCACGAGTGGAGCTTCCGCCACTTCCCCGACCCGGAGTTCGGCGAGTGGTACGGCTACCTCCATCGCGACGGCCGCTTGTCGTCGCGGCTGAAGGGGAACACGTGGAAGGGGCCCTACCATCTCCCCCGCGCGCTTTGGTATTGCCGGGAATTGCTGGAGGAGTCGCGCTGACGACGAGACGACCCCGGTCAGTTACCGTAGGCTGGGTCTGGACCCAGCCCTCGCGCGCCTTGGCTTTTTCCAAGCTGAGCCACGACCCAGCCTACTGGACCGTCGCACTTAATCAGGTGGGTCGGTCGCCTGGTCTTTGTAGGCTGGGTCGTGACCCAGCTTCCGAATACGCCAGGCTTTGCGTGGGCTGGGTCCAGACCCAGCCTACAAGAACACCCACCTTCTTAAGTGCGACGGTCTACTTACGAAGACCAGGCGAGCGACCCATCCGTTTACGGACGACGGTCTGCTACTCGACGTCGCGGAACTCGTCCCCGTACCAGACGTCGTGGCCGCCCCAATCCGGCGGGTATTCGCCGACGCGAAGGTAGCGATGGAAGGAAGACCACGGCCAATCGATCGCGCGTTCGACCAGGCCGTGCTTCACGGGATTGATGTGGACATAGTCGATGCAGCGCTTCAGATCGCGGTCGTCTCGGCATGCATGTTCGTAGAAACGTCGTTGCCAGACGCCACGCTCCGATTTCCGACGACGACTCGATCCGATTCCGGATCGGTCGTCGTCGCAACTCCAGAGTCTGCTGAATCCCCCTTTGATCAACCGCCAGCGAGTCGAGTAGTCGGCGTCGCCCGCGGGCAATTCCCAGATCGCGTGGAGATGGTCGGGCAGCAGCACGGTCGCGACGACCTCGAAGGGATGCCCGGCACGCACATGGCGCATCGCTTGTCCAAGCGCCGCGCGGCCGGCCTCCGTCGTCAGGATGGGTCGTCGCTCATGAGTGACGACCGTGAAAAAGTAGACGAGCCCCTCCCTTGATCGAAGGTACCGCCGCATCGATGGAATCTCCGCGTCGGGGCCGTGGTGATTTTCGCCTTTTTATTACGCCTCACGGAGCGTACGCATGTCGCCTTTGCAGATTGGGGCGAGACCCGACTTGGGGAGGCCTCGGCTCGCGAGGGCTGGGTCCAGACCCAGCCTACAAAAACACCCACCCTCTTAAGTGTGTCGGTCAGTTGCAATAAAACTTCTGGAGCGCCTTGTGGACCACGTGGACGACCATGTGGCGGCTGATGGGCTTCTCCAGGACGCAATAGGCGTGTTCGGAGAGGGCGCGGCGCATCAGGTTCTCGTCCCAGTCGCCGGAGATCATGATCGCCGGCAGGGCCGAGTGCAACTGGCGGACCAGGGCGAGCGTCTCCAGGCCGGAGAGTCGCGGCAGGTGCATGTCGAGCACGGCGAGATGGACTGGGTGGACGCGAACGATGTCGACGGCCTCCTCGCCGCTTTCGGCGAGGAAGGTTCGATACCCGTGGGGGACGAAGATGTCGCGAAGCGACTCCCGCACCCCCGGATCATCATCCGTGATCAGGATCGAATAATCCCGAGCCTCTGCTGACGTCATGGTCCCGACCCACGAGATCCTCGTCGATGTCTCTTCCGGGCTGATTCTTAAGCAACCCTCGGACCAATCGACCGCTCCTCGCTCGATCCATCAGACTCGATCGCGGCAACGCCTTGCAACCCCGCTCTTTAGGATTTTCCGATTTCTTCGCGGCCGGGACGGCGCGACCGTCTTTCGCGACCGTCCACCGGCCGATTTGGCAGTCAGCGGGTGGTCGCCGGGGCGGGCGCGTCGGCCCCGCCGCCGCCTCGGGCCAGCCGCGAGAAGAGCCCCTTGGATTCGCCCCAGCGCTTGTCGGGGTCGAACGCCTCGACGGCGGCCAGGTCGGGCGGGTTGGGCTTCAGGTGTTCGTACCGATACGACTCCAGCAACGTGCCGTCGGCTTCCTGGGCGGTGACGACGACCGGCATCAGGTCGTCCGGGTCGAGGAAGACCCGCCAGACCTCCTTCGTCGGCGTGATCCGCTGGATCAGGTGGCAGGGACGATCGACGCCGTCGACGGGCTGAAGGCCCTTGTAGGTGAGCCGGCCCTCGCCGCCGGTGGGACGTCCCTGGGCGTCGACCTGGCGCTTGAGGTTGTCGAAGATGGTGTCGAAGCCGGCCTCGGTGATGGGATGGCGGCTGTTCCGCATGGCCAGAACGCTGTCGACGGGGATCGTCATCCGGGGGATCAGGGCCGAGTTGGCGACGTTGACCTGCATCACCTTGTCGTTGATCGCGGCGGAGTAGATGACCTCCCGGCCCTTGCTGGGGCCGTCCGGCCACTCCAGGCGCACCGCCTTGGGGTCGCGCCGGATGCTCAACAGGGCCTTCTCCTCCGGAAGCTCGTTGCCGTTGACCCGCTCGATTCGGGTGATGGCGACTTGATAGGTGTTCATGGCTTCAAGCCGGCTTCGGGCCTCGTCGAGCAGTTCCTTAAGCGTGGCCTCCGGCGACCTCGCCGGTTCGTCGGCGGCCGGTTCGGCGGCGTCGCGGATCGGCTCGGCGGCGGCCGGGTTCGCGGCGACCTTGACGGCCGCGGGGGAGCGTCGCGGCCGGGGGGCCTGGGGCGCGGCGTCGGCCGGGGCGTCGATCTCGGGGGCGGGGCGGGGCGTCGGCGCGGGCTCGGCGGAGGCCAGCAGGGGGCCGGGCTCGCCGTCGTACTCCTTCAGGACGGGGACGCTCTCCGGCCTTCCCAGGGTGACGCGCAGGCTGGGATCCGAGGTCCGCCGGCTGGTCGTGGGCGGCGGCTCGGGCGCGTCGGCCGATTTCGGCTCGGCGCCCGCGGGGGCGGGCTTGGAGGACGTCCCCGACGCGGCGGGCGTCGCGGCCGGATCGACGCCGCGGGCGGCCAGGACGGCCTTGGAGTTGGCCATCTCTCGCGCGTAGGCGTCGTATCCGCCCGGCTCGGCGGCCTCGGGCGGCGACCAGAGCAGGCCCGACATGGCTCGCGCCCCGGCGCGCCAGGCGTCGCCGGTGGTGGCGCATCCGGTCGCGCAGGCCAACCCGGCGGCGGCGGCGGCGTTGAGCCCGACGCGCCGGACGAACGAAAGCTTCCTCGCGGCGTCCTTCGCCGGTTTCATGATCGATACTCCCCCTCGATGGGGAATTCCGTCCGAGAGATGGTTCGGGCGGCGGCCCACAGCCCTGGCCTCGATTCGACAAGCGATCGCGGATGTACCACGAACCGGCCCGCGCGCCTAGTCCAGCCGTCGCGAGGGTCTTCGGCGAGGCCCCGCCCGCCACGCCTCGTTTCGTCCCGTCGCGCCCGGCTCACCACCTCCCGGTGGGGATGGTCGTCAGCGTCGGGAACGACCCAAGGGCGTCGAGGTCCGGGATCAGGTGGGGTTGTTTGTATTGTTCGACGGTCCCGCCGCCGCGGGCGAGCCGCCGTTTCTGAAATTCCGCCCAGGCTCCGTCGCGGATTCGGATCGTATGGACCGGGCCGAGTCTAAGGGTGTCGCGCTTGGCGGCGTACTCCAGGTTCAGCTCGCGCAGGCGTCCCTCGACGGCCGCGGCCAGCCGATCGGCGGCCGCCTCGTCGGGAAGGTCGGACGTCTCCGCCAGGAGGCCGTAGCGGGGCGGGTCGCCCCAGATCGGCAGCATCAGGTACGACCGTAGGCGGACGCCCGCGGCCTTCTGGGCGGCCTCGACCGCATCGACGACCTGGTGTTCGGAGAGTTTCTCCCCCGTCAGGCTGGAGAAGTGCGCCCCCTTGTTGAGGAACTCCACGACCGGGGCCTCGCCGTGGAAGCCCACGCAGCGCACCAGGTCGAAGATGTTGTAGCGGTACAGGCCGCCGGCGGTCGTCAGGAGGACGAAGTAGTTCCGGCCCTCGATCAGGTCGGCCGCCTCGACGACCCGGGGGTCGTCCTTCTCGGCGTCCTCCTCGGGGATGAACTCGAAGTAGTGGTGGCGGACGTCCAGGACGCCGGCGGGGGTGCCGTCCTCGATCGGGATCGTCATCCGGCCCTCGGAGGCGATCAGGCCGACGTCGCGGACGGGCTTGTCGCCGAAGAACTCGGGATACCCGCGCAGGTAGGCGCGCATCGTCCCGCCCATCCAGTTGGAGAGGAACTCCAACCGCGGCCAGTAGTGTTTGGGAAGCAGTCGGCCGTGTTCGGCGACGAGCCTCTCCAGCCGTCGCGCGGCGCGCCGGCGCGGGATGGCGGTACGAAAGCGCAGTTCCCGGCGGACGTCGTCGGGGATGGCCCATTTGAGGTCGATGCCGCCGTCGTGAAGGTCGCGGATCAGGGTCTCGCGCTCGCGGTCGCCCAGCCGGACCATGTTGAGGATGGTGCTGGGGTTGGCGGCGATGACCGTCCCCAGGTCGAGGTGGACCGAGGATCGCAAGGCGAGGTAGTACTTGGCCTCGACGTCCTTGATCCGCGAGCCCGACGGCGGCATGCAGTAGGTGGTCCGGACCAGGAACGACTGCATCGACGCGGTGAGGCCGGTGATGGCCCCGCAGGGGATGCCGGCGGGGGTGAAGCTCTCGCGCCAATCGCTGGCGATCTGAAGGATGGGGCGCAGGCCGTACTTGAGGATCTCGGGGTGGGCGTCGAAGGCGGTGACGCCCCAGATCAGCCAGCCCTCGCGGTAGTCGGAGAGGGCCTCGCGGGTGACGGGGATGGTCTTGGGGCGGTTGGTGGTCCCCGAGGTCATGGCGAACATCAGCACGTCGGTCCCGGGGCCGAAGAGGGCCGATGTCTCGCCGTTGCGGACGCGGTCGATGTAGGGCTCGTGACGGGCGTAGTCGCCGATCGGCACCTGGCGGCGGAAGTCCTCCGGGGAACGGATCGCGGCGAAGCCGTGATCGCGGCCGAAGGCGGAATCGGCGTTCCGCGCGACCCGCCTCAGCAGAAGCTCGCGCTGGACCGTCCGCGCCCGCCCGGCCTGCCGGTGGAACTCGGCGGCGAGCCGGCGGGCGCGGAGGGTCAGCGGCTGACCGGCCAACCACTTGATTCGTCCGAGCATGTCGATCCATCCCTGGGTTTTGAAGGTCAGCCGACGGCGGGGGCGGCGACCTTCGCGGCGAGGCTCGGCTTCGCCGCGCGGGCCGGGTTCTCGACGCGGGCGAAGGCGGCGGCGTCCGTCGCGGCCTCGGCCTCGATCTCCGCGAGCGGTCGGCGGGGGGCGTTGCGGTCGAGGAAGGCCGCGAGCCGCCGGGCGTAGGCTTCCGGCTCGAGTTCGCGACAGCGGTTGTGCTTGGCGTCGCCGACGATCCATTGCTCCTTGGGTTGGCGCGCCCACGAGAAGAGGTCGTCGGCGATGTCGGTGCCGATGTAGACGTCGCGCTCGCCGTGGATCTGCAGCCACGGCCTGGGGGCGAGCCGCGCCACGGCGCGCTCGACGCTGGGATAGGAGCAGTTCCGTTTCCGCTCGGTCCCGGCGCGGGCGACGTCGCCCAGGAACGAGAAGACGAAGCGGGGGACGCAGCGGAGGAACCACTTGGCCCGGACGAAGATCGTCGCCCAGCGGACGATGTAGGCGGTCATGGTGCCGCGGGTCGGGAACGCGCCGTCGGTGACGACGCCCCAGACGTCGGCCTCGTCGGCCGCCGCCAGGATCGCCGCGCCGCCGCCGCGGCTGACGCCCACCAGGCCGTAGCCGGCCAGGTCGCGGTCGGGACGGGTCCGGAGGTACGCCAGGGCGCCTTTGACGTCATCGACCTCGCGGTCGGAGACGTACTGGAACGGGACGTAGTCCGGGTCGACGTCGCTGTCGCCGTGGTTGCGGAAGTCGAAGCCGAACAGGTCGAAGCCCCGGTCGCGGAGGTGGTCGACGTAGGGGGCGTGGCTCCAGCGGTCGCCGAGGAACTCGTGACAGAAGACCAGCACGCCGACCCTCGCGTCGGTTCGCGCCTTGAAATAGCTCCCGCGCAGGGTCAGCCCCCGCGAGGTCGGGAACTCGACCGTCTCGCCGAGGTCGTCCGGGACGATCCTCAGGGGCGAGAACAGCGGCTGTTCCTCGAAGATCCGCCGGATCACCGGCGCGTACACCGGAATGCAGTAGATCACGAAGGCGACGAGGACGACGACGGGCGTGAGCGCGACGATCGCCAGGATGTACAACAGCGAGGAGAGGCCGGCCACGGATACGCCCTCGTTGGAAGCCGTCGGCGGCGATCGGCCGCGGCCCCCGCGGCGAGGGGCCCTGAAGCGGTCGGTCGATCGACGTCGCGGTTCGGTCAGTCGGTGTAGCGCTTGAGGATCAACGTGATGTTTTGTCCGCCGAACCCGAAGCTGTTGGACAGCGCCACGTCGACCCGCTTCGTCCTCGCCTCGTGGGGGACGTAGTCGAGGTCGCAGTCGGCGTCGGGGTTGTCGAGGTTGATCGTCGGCGGCAGTAGGCCGTCGCGGATCGTCAAGAGGCAGATGACGGCCTCGACGCTGCCGGCGGCGGCGATCAGGTGGCCCATCATGCTCTTGGTGCTGGAGATCGGCACCTTGTACGCGGCCTCGCCGAACGCCTGCTTGATCGCCAGGGTCTCGACCGAGTCGTTGACCGACGTGCTGGTGCCGTGGGCGTTGACGTAGTCGATCCGATCCGGGGTCATCCCCGCGCCGGCGAGGGCCTCGCGGATGCAGGCGATGGCCCCGCGGCCGTCCTCGTGGCTATCGGTGATCCGGAAGGCGTCGGCCGTGGATCCGTAGCCGACGATCTCGCCCAGGATCCGCGCCCCCCGCGCCTTGGCGTGCTCCAACTCCTCCAGGACGAGCATCCCCGACCCCTCGCCGAGGATGAAGCCGTCGCGGTCGCGGTCGAACGGTCGGCTCGCCCTGGCCGGCTCGTCGTTGCGGGTGGACAGCGCCGTCAGGAGGATGAACCCGGTCACGCCGAACGGGTGGATCATGCTGTGGGTGCCGCCGGAGAGCATGACGTCGGCGCAGTCCTGGCGGATCATCTCGTACGCCTCGCCGATCGCCTGCGAGCTGGCGGCGCAGGCGGTCAGGCAGTTCGCGTTCGCCCCTCGGGCGCCGAACCGGGCCGCCAGGTGGGCGGCCGGAGTCCCCGGCTCCTGCTCCGCCTCGTGGAGGGCGTGAAGGTCCTTCACGCCGTGGCTCGTGAACTCCTCGTTCGCGACCTTCCCGTCCCCCCCCGTCTTGTAGACGAGCTTCACGAACCGGGCGAAGTCGTGCTGCCCTTCCCCCGAGCCCAGATAGACGCCGAACCGCGCGCGGTCCAGGCCGGCGTATTCCAGCAGCCGGGAGTCGTCCAGCGCCATCTTGCCGGCCGCCAGGGCGAACCGGGTGTTCCGCGAGTACTCGGCCCAGCGGTCGGCGTCGTCGAGGTAGTCGGCCAGATCGAACCCCTTGACCTCCGCGGCGATCCGGGTGGGGAACGTGCGGGCGTCGAACAGCGAGATCGGCGCGACTCCGCTCTCGCCGGCCAGGAGGGCCCGCCAGGACGATTCGACGTCCCGCCCCACCGGCGTGACCATGCCCATTCCCGTGACGACGACGCGACGCATGGGGCGGCTTCCCGGGCCTGGGCCCGTCCTCTTGAAGACCGTGACCGTTCGATCGATCGATCGGACTCGGGGCCGACCGCCCCGCGTCCGTTTCCGCTTCGGTTTCCGTTCAGTCGGCGGCGACCGGGCCGCCCTTGACGACCACGGCGGCGGCCTGGCCGTTGACGTTGACGTTGGTGTTGACGAAGATCGGCGACTCCGACGGCCGGGGCGCGCCCGTCGGCACGTCGATCTCGCACGCGGGGTCGAGGTCGTCGCAGTTCAGGGTCGGCGGGACCAGCCCGCGGTTGACGCCGACCAGGCTGGCGATCAACTCGACCGCGCCCGCCCCGGAGGCGACGTTCCCCAGGTAGCCCTTCAAGCCGACGACCGGGACTTTTTTAGGGCCGAAGATCCGGGCGAAGGCGCGGGCCTCGGCCAGGTCCCCGACCTGGAACCCGGCGGCGTGGGCGTTGACGTGGCCGACCTCGGCGGGCGCGATCCCCGCCTCCCGCAG
>Ga0209916_1002174_pt1 | contig 10992 bp, 12 predicted proteins | sample ThiBio_1000_plan_FD_183956 | JGI IMG/M metagenome (GOLD analysis project Ga0209916, IMG submission 183956) | Wastewater bioreactor microbial communities from Cape Town, South Africa - Thiocy_solids_2 (SPAdes) | ecosystem: Engineered > Bioreactor > Thiocyanate-remediating > Anaerobic-Aerobic ... | reverse complement strand
AGTTCGTACTGCACGATCTCCAGCGCGCCGTTCCACACGCCCTCGACGCACCACATGCCGTCGTGGTCGTGGATCGGCGTGCCCTGGCCCGGGCCCCAGGTCATCGCCACCACGCAGTAGCCGTGCTGCTCGCTGCGGTACAGCTCGCGCCGGGCATAGTGCTCGGCGTTCGCCTCGAACACGCAGTCGGGCAGGGTGACGGCGTTCTCGCGGATCAGCTTGCACAGGCTGTGGCGCAGGCTGTCGGTGAGCTCGTGGGTGGTCGGCTTGGCCACCGCGGTGTCGATCGCGTCGATCAGCAGGCGGCTGCCGGGAAAATCCAGGGTGAGCATGGCGGTCTCGGTGTGATGCGTGATGGAGCGGATCTTAGCAGCGCCACGGTCAGCCGGCCGGCAACCGGTTCAGGAAGCCGCCGATCGCGCGACTGTAGTTGTCGATGTCGACCAGGAACGCGTCGTGGCCTTGCGGCGAATCCAGCGCCACGAACTCCACCCGGGCGCCGGCCGCTTCGAGGCCTTCGGCGATCTGCTCCTGCTGCTGCAACGGAAACAGGATGTCGGTGCTCACGCCGATCACCATCGCCTGTTCGACGCAGATGCGCTTGAGTCCTTCCAGCACGCTGCCATGGCCGTATTCGGCGACGTCGAACCAGTCGCTGGCGCGCGACAGGTACAGGTAGCTGTTCGGGTCGAAGTGGCGCACGAAGCGGCGGGCATGGCCTTCCAGGTAGGACTCGACCTGGAACTCGCGGCCGAACGGCTCGTCCTCGCGCTGCTCGGGGTCGAGCCGGATGCGCGCGAAGCGGCCGTTCCATTCCATCGCCGAGCGGTAGGTGATCACGCCGAGCTTGCGCGCGATGCTCATGCCGAGCTCGGGGTAGCGGCCCCCTTCCTCCGCATGGATGTCGTAGTTGCCGTCGTCGAACTGCGGGTCGAGCCGGATCGCCTCGCGCTGCAGCGAGCGGATCGCAATGGCGAACGGCTGCGCCTGCGGCGCGGTGTCCACGCTGATGTGTGCGCGCACGCTGCCCGGGTGCAGCAGCATGTAGGCCAGCGCGCTCATGCCGCCCATCGAGCAGCCGATCAGGCAGGCCAGGCGCGTGATGCCGAGGCTGGCGACCACGCCGTGCGCGGCGTTGGCCACGTCCTCCAGCGCCAGCTCGGGAAAGCCGAGGCGGTACGGTTCGCCGCTGGCCGGGTCGATCGAGGCAGGGCAGGTCGAGCCCTTGTCGCTGCCCAGCGAGTTCACGCAGATCACGAACCAGCGCGTGGTGTCGATCGCCTTGCCGGGGCCGGCCATGCCTTCCCACCAGCCGGGCGTGGGGTCTTCTTCGCACGAGGCCATGTGCGCGCTGGGCGACAGCCCGGTGAGCACCAGCACGGCGTTGTCGCGCGCCGCGTTCAGCGTGCCCCAGGTCTCGTAGGCGACGTGCGCGCCGTGCAGTTCGCCGCCACGCTTCATCGGGAACGGCGAGGGCAGGGCGAAATAACGGCGCGCGTCGCCCATGGGTCAGTGCACCTTGTCGATGCTGATCTTGACCGGCGTCTTGCGGTCCACCGCGACCACGCCGGCGTCGCCTTCCAGGTCGCCGGGCTGGGCGACCGGCTGGCCGCTGTGGCTGATCCGCGCACCGACGAAGACGCGGGGGACCGAGGACAGCCGGTAGGCCGGCGTCATCGCCATGGCGTCATTCAGCGTGACGGTGGCGGGCAACCGGGCCGGGTCGAGCTTGGCCACCGCCAGCGGCATCGGCGGCCCGTTCTCCGCGCGGGCGTAGACGAACAAGGCGTCGCCCGGTGCCAGCTTGTCCTTCAGCGCGGGCGCCAGCGTCACCTGGACCTGCAGTGCGGCACCCTGCGGCGCGGCAGCGGCGGCGCTGCTCGACGCGCCGGCGGGAGCGCCGCCGGCACGGGCGTCGGCCACGGCGATCTGCTCGGCGACCGCCTTGGCCACGTTCGAGCCCGGTGCCAGCTGCGGTTGCAGCAGGCGCCAGGTGGCCGCCGCTTCGCGGTAGGCGCCGCGCTGGAAGTTGCTGACGCCGAGCAGCCACAGGCCGCGCTGGCTGTCCGGATGCAGTTGCACGGCGCGCTTCAGCAGATCCAGCGCGCGTCCCTCGATCAGGTGGTCGCTGCGCATCATCGAGTCGTTTTCGGCCCAGCCGACCATCGCCTCGGCGTCGTTCGGGGCCAGCCGCAGTACCTGGTCGAACGCATCGCGCGCCTCGCCGGGCTGCTGCAGCATGCTGCTGGTCTGCGCCAGCAGCGTCCAGCCCTGCAGGTCGTCCGGCTGTTGCTGCAGGTGCGTGCGCAGGTCGGTCAGCGCCTGCTGCATGCTGATCGGCGCGGCGGCTTCGGCGGTCACCCCGTTCAATGCGGCCGGCGTACCCACCAGCAGGTACAGCGCGCCGGTGCCCAGCGGCAGCGCCAGCGCGATCAGCAGGGCCACGGCGAACACGCTGCGCGGGCGGCCGGATCGGCGCCCCTGGCGCAGCAGCGGCAGCAACAGCACGGCCAGCGCCACCGCGACCATCGCGGCGGCGGTAATCAGAAAAGCGGTCTTCACCAGTCGTCCCCGTTGTCGATCGGCCGATCGCCGGCCGGTACCTCAGTGATGGCGGCACTGCCGGCGCGGTTGCGCCTGCGGATCGCCACCAGTACCACGCCGGCCCCGCCGAGCAGGATCAGCAGCGGGCCGAACCAGAGCAGCCAGGTGCGCGCGCTCAGCGGCGGGTCGTACAGCACGAAGTCGGAATAGCGCGCGACCAGGTACTGCTTGATCTGCTCGTCGCTCTTGCCTTGCTGCATCATCCGGAAGATCTGGTTGCGCAGGTCGCGCGCGATCGGCGCGTTGGAATCGGCCAGCGTCTCGTTCTGGCACATCGGGCAGCGCAGTTGACGCGTGAGGTGCTGGAAGCGCAGTTCCTGCGCGTGGTTGGCGAACGGCATCGGTTCGATCGCCTGCGCGTGGGCAGCGCCGGCAACCGCGAGCAGGGCCACGAACAGCATGCGCAGGAACGGCCCCATCACGGCGCCTCCTTCAGCATCGCCGCGATCGCCGGCTTCAGCTCTTTCGCCACCACCTCGGGCGTCAGCGGGCCGATGTGCTTGTAGCGGATCACGCCCCTGGCATCGATCAGGAAACTCTCCGGTGCGCCGTACACGCCGAAGTCGATCGCGGTGTGGCCGGGTTCGTCGGCGATCAGCAGGTCGTACGGGTTGCCGTGCTTGGCCAGCCAGCCCTTGGCATCGTCCGGGGCGTCCTTGTAGTTATAGCCGACCAGCTGCACGCCCAGGGTCGGGCCTTCGGCGGTCAGCACCGGGTGCTCCACGCCGCATTCGATGCACCAGCTGGCGAACACGTTGAGCAGGTAGGGCTTGCCCAGCAGGTCGGCCTTGCTGACCGTCTGCGCGGGCTCGTACAGCTTGGGCAGGTTGAACGCGGGCGCCGGCTTGTTCAGCAGCGGCGTCGGGATCGCGTTCGGATCGTGCTGGGTGTTCCACCAGATGCCGAAGCCGAACAGGCCCACCAGCAGCATGAAGCCAATGAACGGCAGCAGTCGGCTCATGCGCGCGTCTCCTGCGCCAGCAGGCCGTCGCTCGCCGCAGCACTGGCGGCGGCGCTGCGCTTGAGGCGGAAACGCTTGTCGGCGGCGCAGACCAGGCCGCCCAGCATCATCAGCAGGCCGCCGGCCCAGATCCAGCGCACGAACGGCTTGTAGTACAGCCGCAGTGCCCAGGCGCCCTCGAGGTCGTTCGCGTCCATCGGCTCGCCCAGCGCCACGTACAAGTCGCGGGTGACGCCGGCATCCACCGCCGATTCGGTCTGCACCTGGCCGCGCGGGTAGGTGCGCTTCTGCGGGTGCATCACCGCGATCTGCTTGTCGCCGCGGGTCACCGTGACCGCGCCCTGGTCGGCGGTCCAGTTCGGTCCGGTGGTGTGGTGCACGCCGTCGAAGCGGAACTCGTAGCTGCCGATGCGCTGGCTCTCGCCCGGCGCCATGCGCACGTCGCGGGTCACGCTGAGCGACTCGGACAACAGTACGCCGACCACGAATACGCCCACGCCCAGGTGTGCCAGCAGCATGCCGGCCATCTCGGCCGGGTAGCGCCGGCCGCGCGGCATTTCGCGCCAGCGCTTGTAGGCATAGAGCAGCACGCCGACCATGATCCACACGGCGGCCGCCACGCCGGCGATCGCCTTCAGGTTTCCGTCGACCAGGAAGGCCGCGATGATGGCGCAGGCCAGTGCAGCGATGACCACGCGCAGCAGCAGGCTCTTGAGCACCGGCGCGTCGCCCTTGCCCCAGCGCAGGAACGGACCAAACGGCAGCAGCAGCACCACCGGCAGCATCAGCAGCGGGAACAGGAAGCCGAAGTAGGGCGGGCCGACCGAGATGCGGCCCAGGTTCAGCGCGTCGCCGATCAGCGGGAACAGCGTGCCCAGCAGCACCATCGCCGCGGCCACCGCGAACATCAGGTTGCTGATCAGCAGCGCGGTTTCGCGCGACACCACCTGGAACGGCTTGCCGCCCAGTACCTTCGGCGCTCGCAGCGCATACAGCAGCAGCGAGCCGCCGACCACGATGGTCAGGAAGGCCAGGATGAACACGCCGCGGCGCGGGTCGGAGGCGAACGCATGCACCGAGGTGAGCACGCCCGAACGCACCAGGAAGGTGCCGAGCAGCGACAGCGAGAACGCGAAAATCGACAGCAGGATGGTCCAGGCGCGCAGCGAGCCGCGCTTTTCGGTCACCGCCTGCGCGTGGATCAGCGCCACGCCGACCAGCCACGGCATGAAGCTGGCGTTCTCCACCGGATCCCAGAACCACCAGCCGCCCCAGCCCAGCTCGGCATAGGCCCACCAACTGCCGGCGACGATGCCGCAGGTGAGGAAGGCCCAGGCCAGGTTCGTCCAGGGCCGCGCCCAGCGCACCCAGGCCTGCTCCAGCTCGCCGCCGAGCAGGGCGGCGATCGAGAACGCGAACGCCACCGAGAAGCCGACGTAGCCCATGTACAGCATCGGCGGGTGCATGGTCATGCCCGGGTCCTGCAGCACCGGGTTCAGATCCGCGCCGTCGCCCGGCATCGGCAGCAGCCGGCCGAACGGGTTGGAGGTGAAGATGATGAAGGCGAGGAAGCCCACCGCGATCAGCCCCATCACGGCGATCACGCGTGAGGCGAACACCTCGGGCAGCTTCTGGCTGAAGGTGACCAGCGCCATCGTCCACACATTGAGGATCAGGATCCACAGCAGCAGCGAGCCCTCGTGTGCGCCCCACACCGCGGCGATGCGGTAGTACCACGGCAGCGCCAGGTTCGAGTTGTCGGCCACGTACTGCACCGAGAAGTCGAAGCGCAGGAACGCCCACGCCAGAATGACGAACGCCATGGCGACGAACACCGCCTGGCCGGCCGCCGCCGGGCGCGCGACCGCCATCAGCGCGCGATTGCCGCGCCAGGCGCCGATAAGCGGCAGGATGCTTTGCGCCAGCGCCAGCAGCATGGCGAGGATCAACGCGAGCTGGCCGAGTTCGGGGGTCATGATTGGGTGCCGGAAACGGGGAACAGGGAACGGGGAACGTTGTAGTGCGACGCAATTGACATGATGTTGCTCCGGACAGGCGATGGGCAAAGGGACGCAACGGGTTTACTCACCCCCCGTTCCCTGTTCCCCGTTCCCCGCTTCCCTGACCTGCTTGCCCGCGTGCGCCTTCGCCATGGCGTCCTTGAGTTCCTTCGGCATGTAGGTTTCGTCATGCTTGGCCAGCACTTCGGTGGCCACGAAGCGGGCGCCGTCCATGTGGCCGGTGGCGATCACCGACTGGTTGTCGCGGAACAGGTCGGGCAGGATGCCGGTGTACTCCACCGGCATCGCGCCGCCGGCATCGACCACGGTGAAGGTGACCTTGAGCGAATCGCCGGAGCGCTGGATCGAGCCGGCCTTGACCATGCCGCCGAGGCGGAACGTGTGGTAGCTGGCCGCCTCGCCCGACTGCACCTGGCTCGGGGTGAGCAGGTAGTTCATGTTGTTCTGCAGCGCGAGTACGACCAGCACGGCCGCAATGGCCGCCGCGGCGAGGATGGCCAGCACGATGGTGAGCCGGCGCTTGCGGGTGGGATTCATGGGCATGGTGGTCGACCGCCCCGGTCAGGGGGATGCTGGCGTGGAAAGGGGTTTGCGTTCCTGTCGCGCGCTCTGACGCGCCAGGCGGGCGCGAAGTTCCGCCAGCACGCGGCGACGGCGCAGGCGCGGCGCGAGGGTGTCGGCGATCAGCACGATGAAGAACAGCGCATAGGCCGGCCACACGTAGGCGGCGTAGCCGCCCATCCTGAAGAAAGCGGCGACACCGTCGCCTGTGGCGAAAAAGTGTTGCAGGGCGCTCATCGGCCGGCCTCGTCTTCGGCGATCTTGCGCACCCAGTCCTTGCCGCCTTCCAGCGCCAGCAGATCAGTGCGCGCGCGGCGGAACAGGCTGGCGGCATAGTAGAACTTGGTGGCCAGGGTCATCGTCAGCAGCGGCCACAGCATGGCGGCGGAGATCTTCGACTGGCCAAACAGGTTGACCGTGCTGCCCTGGTGCAGGGTGTTCCACCAGTTCACCGAGAAATGCACGATCGGCACGTTGATGATGCCGATGATGGCGAGGAAGGCCGCGGCGCGCGCGCCCTGGCGGCGATCCTCGAACGCGTGGTACAGCCCGATCACGCCCAGGAACAGGAACAGCAGCACCAGCTCGGAGGTGAGCCGTGCGTCCCAGGTCCACCAGGTGCCCCACATCGGCTTGCCCCACAAGGAGCCGGTGACCAGGGTGATGAAGGTGAATGCGGCACCGATCGGCGCCGACTCCATCGCCACCACCTCGGCCAGCTTGATCCGCCACACCAGTGCGACGAACGAGGCCGCGCCCATCACCGCGTAGATGAACATGCTCATCCACGCGCTGGGCACGTGGATGAAGATGATGCGGTAGGCGTCGCCCTGCTGGTAGTCGGCCGGCGCCAGCACCAGGCCGCCGTACAGCGCGACTGCACCGAGCAGCAGGGCCAGGCCCATTGCCCACGGCTGCAGCACGCCGGCGAAGCGATAGAACGTCGGCGGCGAGCTGAGCTTGTGCAACCAGAGCGGAATCCAGTCAGACATAAACGGTCATGCGTCCAGGGCAATGCGAAGGGCCGCCGCGCAGGCCAGTGGCGCCAGCACCACCGCCAGCACCAACGCGGCCGCGAGCCAGGCGACCGGCGCCAGCCACGGCAGGCCTTGCTGGGCCGCCGCCACCGCGCCGGCGGCGAAGATCACCGCTGGCACGCAAAGCGGCAGCAACATCAAGGCGAGCAGCATACCAGAGCGCCGGGTGCCGGCCGTCAGCGCCACCAGCACCGCGCCGAGCAGGCTGAGCAGCGGCGTGGCCAGCGCCAGCGCCAGCAGCAGCACCGGAATCACCGCGCCGGGCAGGTGCAGCATCGCGGCCATCAGCGGCGCGATCACGATCAGCGGCAGCGCGGTGGCGAGCCAGTGCGCGAGGATCTTCATGCCCAGCAGCAGCGCCAGCGGCTGCGGCGAAAGCACCAGCTGTTCCAGCGAACCGTCCTCGATGTCGCTGGCGAACATCGCGTCCAGCGCCAGCAGCATCGCCAGCAGCACGGTGACCAGCACCACGCCGCCGGCGATCCGTTGCAGCAGGGTGTCTTCCGGCCCCAGCGCGAACGGGAACAGCATCGTCACGATCAGCGCGTACAGCACCGGCATCGCGATGTCGCCGCGCCGGCGCCAGGCGAGGGTGAGGTCGCGCCGCAGCATCGCGACGCAGGCGGGGGTGAGGCCCGGTCTAGTCATGCATGCGGATCCGTCGCGGCTCGCCGCCGTGGAAACTCACCGCGCCATGGCTGGTGACCATGGCTGCGCCGCCGGCATCGGTGTGGCTCTCCAACAGGTCGTTGACCAGCGCGATGCCGACGCGGTCGAGGTTCGCGTACGGTTCGTCGAGCAACCACAGGCTGGCCGGCAGCAACAGCAGTCGGGCCAGCGCGGCGCGCTTCTTCTGGCCGGCGGACAGCCGGCGCACCGGCTCGTCCTCGTAGCCGCGCAAGCCGATCCGGGCCAGCACCGAGGCCGCGCCGGCACCATCGCGCATGCCGTGCAGGCCGGCGGCGACATGCAGGTTCTCGCGTGGACTGAGATCGACCTTGAGGCCGAGCTGGTGGCCGAGGAACAGGATGTCGCCGGCGCAGCGATCGCGCTGCAGCGGCTCGCCGCGCCAGCGCAGTTCCCCGGCGCTGGTGTGCAGCAACCCGGCCAGCATGCGCAGCAAGGTGGTCTTGCCGCTGCCGTTGTCGCCCTCGACCAGGGCCAGTTCGCCCGCGCGCAGCTGGAAATCCAGCGGTGCGAACACCGGTTCGTCCTGGCGATGGAAACTCAGGGCCCGCGCTTCGAGCAGGGGCACGGCGGTGCTGGCGGCAGTCATTGCCTTGATTGTCCGCAATGCCGAGGGCGCTTGTCCATGCGGCGCACTGCCGCTGCGCCGGTCACTCCAGCAGCCGCAGCACGGCGACGCCAGCGGCCTCGCCGTGCACGTAAGCCAATTGCCCGTGGGCGCGGGCCAGCCGGTCCAGCGTGCGGGCGTCCGCCCCCACGGCGAACAGGCTGGGTTCGCTCCAGCCGGAGGTACCCACCCCGATCGCCGGGCGGACGTCGACGCCGGGCTGCTCCTGCAGCGCGGCGAGCAGCTCGCGCTGTGCGGCCAGGTTCTCCGCTGGCGGGCGCCGGCGCGCCTGCGGATTCCATGCCGTGATGAAGGCCCACGGACGCGACCCGACCGCGCTGGCGAGCTCGGCGGGCAGCGGCAGGTCCACCCGGATCGTGGCCCAGGTCACGGTGTCCAGGCAGACGTGGTAGGCGGTGGCGCGGAACGCTTCGAGCAGGGCTTCATCCATGGCGCAGTCTCGGCAGCGGCTCCAGTTTTTCCTGGAACAGGCGCGCGGCGGCGTCGAGGTCGACGTCGGCCGCGTTCGGCGTGTCGCGCAGCAGCTGTTCCAGCAACCGGTCCTGCGCGCGGCCGCGTTCGAGCGCGTAGGCGTAGGGCACGTGGGTGAAGGTCACCAGCCGGTAGCGCGCCATGTAGTGATCGGGAATGCGCGCGGCCAGCGCGCTGCCCAGTTCGCGCTTGGCCAGGTAGTGCGGGTCGGCCACCGAGTCGCGCATCTCCACGTAGTTCTCCAGCGCCATCGCGGCGATCGCGTCGGCGTTCGGCTGGCGCACGCGCTGGAATTCGGCGAACACCCCGGCGCTGTCGTCCGGCGCCTCGGCCAGCAGGTCGGTGAGCACCACGGTGTCCTCGAAGCCGCAGTTCATGCCCTGGCCGTGGAACGGCACGATCGCGTGCGCGGCGTCGCCGACCAGCAGCGCGCGGCCGTCGAGGTGCCAGCGGTCGAGGTACAGCGTGGACAGCGTGCCCACCGGATGGCCGTCGAAATCCTCGTCGAAGCGCGGGATCAGCGGCAGCAGGTCGGGGAAGTCGGCGGCGAAGAAGGCGCGCGCCGCGGCGGCGTCAGGCAGTGCCGCGAAGCTCGGCGCGGCGCCCTGCGCCGGCAGGAACAGGGTGACCGTGAAGCTGCCTTCGGCGTTCGGCAGCGCGATGCACATGTAGCCGCCGCGTGGCCAGATGTGCAGCGCGTGCGGTTCCAGCGCGAACTGCTCGCGGCCGCCGCCGAGCTGCAGCGCCGCGGGCGGCAATTCGTCGGCCGGAGGAATCTCCAGTTCCTTGTAGCCGTGCCCGAGCGACTCGATGCGCTCACCCAGCGGCGCGTGCGCGTTCATCGCCGCGCGCAGCGCCGAGCCGGCGCCGTCGGCGCCGAGCAGCAGGCCGGCGTCGCGTTCGCGCTGCACGCCGGCCTCGTCGGCGAGGCGGATGCGCTGGCGCCCGAAATCGGCGCCGGTCAGCGACTGGCCAAAGTGGAAGCGCACGCCGGCGGCCTCGGCCGCGTCCAGCAGCAGCATGTTCAGCGCGCCGCGCGAGACCGACCAGATCACCTCGCTGTCGTCCACGCCGTAGCGCTGCAAACCGCTGCGGCCGCCCGGCGCGTGCACCATGCGCCCGCGCATCATCACCGCGCGTTGCAGCACGTCGTCGGCCAGCCCGGCCGTGCGCAATGCCTGCAGGCCGCGCTCGGCCAAGGCCAGGTTGATCGAGCGGCCGCCGATGAAGCCCACGCGGCGCGGGTCGGATCGCTTCTCGAACACCTCGACCGCAAAACCGCGCCGCGCCAGCTGCTGCGCCAGCAGCGCACCGACCAGGCCGCCGCCGATGAGGGTGATGGGTTGCTGCGCCATGCCGCGATCCACGAGGAGAATCCGCCCACTGTTCCGCAAGCGGAGCGCGACTGCAATCCCGGGCGGATCTTTTCGTGCGGCGGAAGGGATGCGCGCGGCGCCGGCGAGCCGGGCGAGGGCGAGCGGGGGTCTTCCGCAGGCAACGAAAAGGGCCGGCCCTGGCGGACCGGCCCTTCCTCAGGTCGCGTACTTCCTGACGCTTACTGGCAGGTCACGCCGACGGCGTTGAACGCCGCCGCCACGTCGCTGCGCGAGTAGCCGTAGTCGCCCGCCGCGTTCTCCACGCCGCAGGCACCGGCGTTGAACGTGGAGGTGGCCGTCCAGTACATCGCGTTGGCGTGGGCGAAGACCTCGAAGGCCTTTTTGGTGTTCCAGTTCGACGTCTTCGCCAGGGTGCAGAAGGCCTTGTTGTAGACGCCGCTGGAATAGTGCACGTCCAGCGTGCTGGTGTAGTTCGCCGCATTGTCGATCGAGCGGCCGTCCAGCGTCGGCGTGCACATCCAGCGCAGCGCGGTGCCGTTCTTGATGATCTCGGCGCCCACCAGCCAGTCGTTGTGGCCGCGGTCGAAGTACTCGGCCGCTTCGCCGGCCATGTCCGAGAACGCCTCGTTCATGCCGCCGGACTGGCCGGAGTACTGCAGGTTGGAGTTCTGCTCGGTGAAGCCGT
>Ga0209916_1002172_pt1 | contig 10997 bp, 11 predicted proteins | sample ThiBio_1000_plan_FD_183956 | JGI IMG/M metagenome (GOLD analysis project Ga0209916, IMG submission 183956) | Wastewater bioreactor microbial communities from Cape Town, South Africa - Thiocy_solids_2 (SPAdes) | ecosystem: Engineered > Bioreactor > Thiocyanate-remediating > Anaerobic-Aerobic ... | reverse complement strand
CCCGACAGCATGCGCGACCGGCGCATCGGGTGCAGCATCCGACATGAAACCTCGCTCCGTAACTCGCCCTCAACAGCTCAGTAATCAAAGCCATCCGAGGTGTCTCAAGCAAGGTTGACAGAGAGGGCGAGCTTGCGGTAGACGCTGCGCAGTTGAGTCTTCACGGTGTTCGTCGAGACGTTCAGGTGAGAGGCTATTGCCTCACGCTGCGCGCCACCCGCCAGCTGGGCCAACACCACGCGCTCCCGCGCGGTCAGCAAGACCCGCGGGATCGTGGCAGGAACAACGTCCACCGGCACGGCATGCAAGCGCTCGGCGGTGCCCGCGGCACCGATGCTCGCCGCGATCTCGGCCAGACCCGCTCGGTCTGCGGCGGGCACCATCATCACATGAGCCCGGGGGCCATGAACTCGACAGAGGTCGTACTCCTGAGTCGCCAGCGTCGCCGCGAGCCGCTCGTCACCGGCTCGCCGCGCGGCAGCCGCGCCCAGCAGCAAGGTCGCGGCCCGACTGCGAATCGTGTGCTGTGGCAGCGCAATCAGCCGCGGAAGCCGCCCCACCGCGATCGATTCACGCCCGGTCACCAGCAGGTGCAGCATGCGGGCCGGTGCCAATTCTGCGTATCGGGGTGATATCGCGGCGAGTACCCGTTCGGCGCGGGCAACGCGCCCGCCGGCGAGCCACCCGATGGACACCGCGCCGAGCAGCGCCCGAGTCGCCGAATTCTCCCCCGTGCCCTGCGGCGGTAATCCACCGGTCAGCTTGGCATCCACCCATCGTGCGGCGGACAACCCTTGTCCCATACCGATGTGCGCCCAGGTAGTGACCAGGGTGAACAAGGGCCAGAACTCGGTCGTCGAGGTGTAGGCGGGGCAATTCGTGATGGTGTCCAGCGCCGCGGGGAAGTCCAGCTCGTCCAGCTGCAGCATCCCCTGTCCGATGCGCGTCATGGCGTTGAGGTAAGTGAACTCGGCATTGCGCGGCCAGGCGTCCGGATCGATCCCGTCGCGTGCCGCGCGAGCGGCCAGCAGGTTCCCGCCGAACGCATGAATGCCGACGGCGTAGGACAGCGCGTAATTGCGACTGGACGAGATCTTGGTCAGCGCGGCCGATCTGTTGATGGTCTCGATCGCCTCGTCGTGGGCGCCACCCAGCAGCAGGCAGTAGCTGAGTTGGCGCAGCACCATCGCGATCACCTCCCCGAGCTCGTCGAGCCGATCCGCGGGCAGCCGGTCGAGTTCGGCGATGGCGGCGCGACTGGACCGTGCGGCATCCGCGAACCACCTGATCAATCTCAGGCTGACCGCCCGCACGGACCGATTGATAAAGCCATCCACATCGGGGCCGACCATCTCGCTGTGCGTCGTTCCGGCGACGGATAATGCGAATGCGTCCGGGGCCGACGCACACAGCACCGGATGGGTCATCCGAGCCAGGCCCAGCGCGAAGGCAAGCATCGGATACCGCCGCAATGTCGCGGTGGGAACCGAGCTGAGCGGACCAATCAGCCGGTCGGTCAAGTAGCACTCCGGGTACTCCCGCAGCAGGTCCACATAGATCTTCACCGCCAACGCATGATTCCGCGCCGCCAGGGCGAAATCGAAGGCGGCTTCGTGATCACCACAGGAGAACATCCATCGAGCAGACAGGTCCATCGCACGGCGGTGCTCGGCCTCGGAATCGACGCGTAGATCGGTGACGAACGCGTCGCGGATGGAGTCAACGTATTGGAACACCGGATGTCGGCGTCCGAAGGGGATCCACCGGCCGAAGCCCTGCTGCTCCAACACTTCCAGCATCCGGTCGGCATCGTCGCGACCGGTGATCGCGGTGGCGAGATCGAGGTCGAAGTACGGCGGGACGCTGGTAGCGGAGACGAATCGGGCGAAGTCCTCATCCGGCAATGTGCTGCGCAGATCAGTGGCCACCAGGGTGCGCCACTCCTGGCTGTCCGCCGTCGGGATCGATGCGTGGCGCGCCAGGGCCAGCAGCATCGCCCGCACCGCCAACGCGTAGCCTCGGGTCTCCCGCCAGACCGATGCTGCCAGCTCCGGATCGTCGCGACCCACGTGCATACGCACCAGGTCTGCGATCTCGGCCTCGGTGAATGCCAGGTCGTCCTCCCCGATCACGCGGACCCTGTCCCGTAGCCGCAACGCGTCGTCGGCCAGCCGAGTACGGCCGCGGGCCGCGACGATGACCCGCAGCTGTGGCAATTCCTCCGTCAGCCGCAGCAGATCGGCGTCTATCGCCGGGATCGCGTCACCGATCTTCTCGTAGGCGTCCACCACGACGGTCAGCGGCGTGGCGTCCCGCAGGAAGTCGATGGCGACCTCGACCGGTGCGGTCGACATGCCGACTCGCTCGGCCAACACCGCCGAGGTGCCGGCGGAGACGTGACCGATCCGGCGTGCAGCGTCGATGAGCCGGGTCCAGAACGCGACGGGTGACGCCACCCGATTGTTGATGGTCAGCCACTGCAATCGACCAGCGCGGGTGCCGGCGGATGCCCACCCATGTAACAGCGTGGTTTTCCCCGAACCACTCGGGCCGCGCAGTACGCACAACGGTGGCCACGGCTCGTCCAGCATCGCGGTCAGCCGGGGTCGGTCGAGTGTTCCTGCAGTAGCGCCCCATCCTGCGCCGGCCGAAGCCGAGACTTCTCCCACTGCCACCCCCGCCGGTACCGCCCACCGTGAGCCCTCAGTATCCACGGGAGCGGTTCGGCGGTGGCACGGCGGGCGACGTACCGCAACCCCTACTGACGCACTCGGATGACTGTCTTTCCGTGGCGTCGCCCGGCGGGATTGAGGGCGACGACGGCGTCATCCAGGGCCGCGACCTCGCCGATGTTGGTGCGCAGACGCCCATCCCGCACCCGTTGAACGATCTCGGTCAGTTGGGCGCGATCGGCCTCGACGACGAAATCGATGGCCAGGCCGTCCGCTGGCCTCGCCTCGGGCGGCCCGACGACCGTGACGAGCGTGCCACCCGGCCGGATCAGCCGCACGGACCGCGCCTGGACGTCACCACCGATGACGTCAAACACCACATCGACGCTCCCGGCTTCCTCCAGGGCGTCGCCGGCCAGATCGACAAACTCGTGCGCGCCGAAGTCGAGCGCCTTCTGCCGGTCGGCGGCGCGGCCGGTGCCGATCACGTGGGCGCCCGCCTGCCGCGCGAGCTGGGTCACCATCGTGCCGACGGCTCCCGCCGCGCCGTGCACGAGGACGCTCTGGCCGGCCTGCAGGCGCCCATGCTGGAACAGACCCTGCCACGCGGTCAGACCCGAGATCGGCAGGCTGGCGCCCACCGTGAAGTCCACATCACCGGGCAGCGGCGCGAGGTTGCGCGCCTCGATGGCCAGGTACTCGGCCAGGGTGCCGTCACGGTGCCAATCGGCCAGGCCGAATACTCGCTGCCCCAGCGACAGCCCGGTGGTGCCGTAGCCGAGGGCGGCGACGACTCCGGCCACCTCGTGGCCAGGGATCGATGGCCTCTTATCGTGCCCGGCCCGATCGGTCCACGTCGAGGGCCATTCCAACTCGGTCGGCACGAATCCCGCCGCGTGGACCTGCACGACGACGTCGTTGATCGCCGGCTGGGGTTCTGGCCGCTCTGCCAGCGTCATACCGGCCGTTCCCGCCGCCTGATCGGTCACCACGATCGCTTTCATGGAGCTACTCCCCTTCTCGGATCCCACAGATTCTGGGCTAGCTAGCCCATTACTGAGTGAACACCAAACCAGACTGGGCTGTCAAGCCCAATCCGCGCTAGGATCCACACCATGCCGGCCACTACCGACGCCCGGGAGCCCCGCACATTCACCGACAAGGGGCAGGCGACGCGCGCCCGCATCCTGAAGCACGCCGCGGAACTGATCTATGCCGGCGGGGTGCACGCCACCAACAACGACAAGCTCCGGCGCGCCGCAGGCGTCAGTGGGTCGCAGATCAATCACTACTTCCCGACCAAGGAAAGCCTCGTGCTGGCGGTCATCGCGTGGCAGGCCGAGCGCGTGCTTGCCTTTCACCGCAGCGAACGCTTCGCGGGGTTCGACACCTTGGATGCGCTGCGCGACTGGGCGAACCACTACATCGCCTACGAGCGTGCCTACCAGGAGGGCTGTACCCTCGGCTCGTTGGCCAGCGAGATCATCAAGACCGACCTCGACGTGCACCAGGAACTGGCCGGCGCCTTCGACCGGTGGCGGGACGTCTTTCGCGACGGGCTGACGCGGATGCAGCAACTCGGACGGCTGGTCGGCGCCGCGGACCCCAGGGCACTCGCCAACCTCCTGCTGTCCGCCTTCCAGGGTGGCATGCTGCTCGCCCAGGTCGCCCGGGACATCACCCCGTTGAAAGACGCGCTGCACGCCGCCATCGACCACGTGCAGGCATTCACAACACCGCCGGACCGGCGGGCCATGGAGTCATCCGCAGCGTCCGGCCAGCGCGCCATCGACGCCGCGACCGACGGGTCGTGACGGGGGCCGACATGGAACGGCCTGGCGGCGGCACACCCCGAGTGGCCACGGCGGCGGACGCCACAACCGTGGCCCGGCTCCTGGACGAGTTCAACCGGGAGTTCGACACTCCCACCCCCGGCCCGGCCGTTCTCGCGACACGGCTAGAAGGGCTCCTCGCCGGCTCGCAGGTGCTTGCCCTGCTCGCCGGTGACCCGGCGGTCGCCGTCGCCCTCCTGACGCTGCGACCCACCGTCTGGTACGCCGGACCAGTCGCCCTGCTCGACGAGCTCTACGTCGCCCCGGGGGCGCGGGGGCATGGGATGGGTTCGGCGCTGCTGGCCGCCGCCGAGGCCATCACCCGCGAGCGGGGCGGCGAACTGCTGGAGATCAACGTCGACGGCGGCGACGTCGATGCCCGCCGCTTCTACGAGCGGCACGGCTACACCAACACCGAGGCGGGCGACGAACAGCCACTCCTGTACTACTACCGCGAACTGGGCTGAGTTCTTAGACCAAGTCGCGAGACCACGGTCGTCACCTAACGAATCGATTGCGGCGCGCGGCCACTTGGTCGGGACTGCGCTGCGTCGCTCACTGTTGGCGAGCGGCGGCCAGGGCACGGTCCAGGTATTCGAGGGCGTCGCGACCGGTTGCGACGAAATTCACGAGGTCGTCCAGTGGGCGGGGGAGGAACCCCTCAGACTCCATATGACGTAGCTGCGCGCGCAGCCCGTCGTAGAACCCGCCGGTGTTGATAACCACCAGGGGCTTGTCGTGCTTTCCTTGCTTCTTCAATTCGAACACATCGGTGAATTCGTCCAGGGTTCCGCTGCCTCCGACAAGGGTGACGATGGCATCCGCGGCATCGAGCATCCGCGCCTTTCGCTCGCCGAGGTCGCCGGCGACGATCATGATGTCGGCGTCGGGCCGGGCCAGGTGCGACAGGAAGTCGACCGACACCCCGTACAGGCGACCGCCGGCGGCCTGAACGCCGTCGGCGACGACCTTCATCAGGCCCATATCGGAGCCGCCCCAGACCAGGGTGTGACCAGCCGCGCCGATGAGGTGGGCAAATTCCCTGGACGGCGCACCATATCTCTCGTCGACATTTGCTGCGGACAGGAAGACGCAGATATTCACCGACCGGCTCCCGGCTCAGGGCGCAGTGAGATCACGCAGACAGTATCCGCGGACGACCGCGGCGACCCGCCTGCGGGGTCACTCCTCGGACGACGGCCGGCTTGACCTTGTCATCCCGCCAGTCTCCGTCATGGCCGGTGCGGCCCGGGGCGGCCGGGCGACTCAGACGATGTCGTAGCCGATCATCTCGGCGGCGGCGGCCAGGTGTGCCTCGATTGCCTGATCAGCCAACGGGCGGTCGAAGGCGGGCCGTTTGCCCAGGCTGTTGCGGGCCGGGTCGAACAGGGTGATGACGGTGCCCGAGTTGATGCCCACAGATGCCAGCCCGTCGGCTTGCGGCCAAGCTCGTCGGAGGGCCCGGGCCCAGGCCCGGCAGTGGTCCTTTCGGCCGGTGTTGATGTGGTGCGACGCACCGATGGTCAACGGCCACCCGCCCCGCAGGCTCAGCAACCTCAGTGGCCTGGTGGGGCGGATAGCGGTGACGAATGGGGTGTTCCGCCGAGTGTCGACGACGCGGGTGTCCTGGTAGACCTCGGCCAGGCACACCGGCCAGTCGGCGCCGAAGTAGGCGACTCGTTCATGCTGCTCGTGGGCCGGGGGTTCATGCGGATCGAACCTGGCTGATGGGAGCGGCCCGAACGTCCGGAACGAGTTCCAACGGGTTGGGTAGTCGCCAGCGGTGGGTCGGATCCGCCAGATGATGTCGGGAAGGTCGGTTGCCCATTCCGGCGGATTTCCCCGGTCGCGCAGCACTTCTGGTGGTGGGGGCAGCGGCAGCTTCGCCACTACATGACCTGACCGACGGCACCGGCCAACGCGACAACGGCCGTCTCGTCACCGCCCCCTTCCAGCCACTGAGCCGGTGTCATCGGGGTTTCGTCGTCGACGGACAGTTCCATCGTCGGGGTGGTGAAGAACCCGGCCACTTGCAGCGGGTGCAGGCCGGTGGGCAGTGCGGCTAGGACCGCGGCGAGGCCGGGGAGCGGCTGTCCGGTGGCGGTGAACTGCCAGACGGGGAATAGCAACCCGCTGCGACGGTCGACGGGCAGGGTGTACAGCCGGTGGCCGGTGGCCATGTGGCGGACCCTACTGCTGCTGCGTCCGGTGGCGTCGGCGACCTCGTTGGTGGTCAACGCCTCGGTGTACATCAGGGCGGCCTTCGCCGTCGCCCGGGCGCGGGTCCGGGTCGGGGCCGTCGGGTCGAGCGTCACGCCTGAGGCGTGAGCCAGGACATCGGCTTCGCCCCTGCTCAGGGGCGTTCCGGCGTGGGGCGCCTGCACCAGCCGTTGTGCGCCGACCTGTTCGAGGGCGGCCAGCAGGTCGTCTCCGTGGACGGGGATACCTGCCCGGTTCAGCGCCTCGTTGAGGGTGGTCGTCACGGTCATCACCTCACGACCAGGTTAGCACGGTGTGCGTACCTGTGCGGGCCAGTTGGCGCGCAGGAATGGAGCCTCGCGCATCGCGTCACGGCGGCGGTCAGCTCGGCCGCACGAGCAGTCAGTCGGTCAGGGAAGCACTGCCGGTCATACCCGAAGACGGGACTGTGGTGCCGGTGCAGACCGTCACAGAACGTTCGACCGCGTCCCATGTCGTCGTCGAGTGCCACCCGAACGCCGCAAATCGCTGGAACAAGATCGCCAGAATAGACCGATTCCGCGGATCGGGGTGGGTGGCCAGGGCCGGGATCGAGCCGGCGACCTTCCGCTTTTCAAGCAGGCGGGACGGCGTTCCCAGCAGCCCTGCAACGTCCTGACCTGCGGGTTCATCGACACCATACCGCCCTGGGACACGCTCGGACTCGGACGCCAGCAAGTGTCACCCCAGTGTCACCACAGGAAGATCATTTGTGGTCTGGCATCTCGACGGACAGATCGAGGGTACGGACAGATCTCCGGAAGCGCCCCCGCCTCGTCGCACCACCCACTCTTGATGCGGTGCCCGAATTCCTGCCTCGAGAGGCCCGGTGCCTGCCCTCGTGAATCGGCGTCAGAGCGCCAGGTGCGGTCGTAGGCGTTCAGCGAACCGTGGCGCACCCGCAATGGCGATCTTCTTGGCCAGCTCCTCGGGCGTCATCGGCGGGTTCTTCTTGCTCCTCGCGGCGCGGATGAAGGACTCGACGACTCCCTGACGGCGACGTCTGAGCAAGGCGCAGAGGAACTCATCCGAGGTGATGACCTTGACGCCCGCATCCAGAACCGGCTCGGTGCGCAGGTGCCTCACGTTTCGGGTGAGGAGCACGTCGACGTCACCGTAGATCGCCGCGGCGGCGTGTACGCGGTCGGCGGGGTCGGACGAGAGATCGTGGCTGATCTTGTCGCTATAGACCTCGGGAGCGATGCGCGAGCGGCCGAAGTGCGTGCGTACTGCGCCGGCAACTGAGGCGGCCGACTCTGAGGTGCGCTTGCCCTCGCGGACGATCACCTCCCGCCACTCGTCGAGGAGCTCGTCGGTCCAGACCCAGGTGAACAGGAGGTCCTCAGACAGCGTGAGCAGCACGTCCATGATCGTGAACGGGAACAGCTCGCTGGTGTCGATGAAGACCCGTTGCAGACGGGCCACAGAGTCACTACCCCATGGCGGCGCGGATCGCGTCGCCGCCGGCGCGGCGCTGCTCGCGCTCGGCGGCAACGTCCACCACGTCCTGGACACGGATGCGGCGGTGGCGACTGCCCGGCAGCCGCCGGAACGGGAGCACGCCGTCCTCACAGAGCCGGTCGACGAACTGGCGGGTGACGCCGAGCAGGTCAGCAGCGCCGGCGGGGGTGACTTCCTCGTCGGCACGAAGGACGACCACCCGTACGCCGTGGGCGACCTCGTCGAGCATCGCGCGCACGGCCGCCTCGACCGGGGAGTCGCCGCGGAGGCGGCCGGCCAGGCTCTTCGCGTCGGATCGGACCGTCGGGTCGACCGGGTCCAGCGCCGTGGTCAGTGCACGGGTTGCCATGACTTCCATACTACCCGTAACTGCAATAAGAGCAACGGCACCTCGTCAGTCACCCTACAAACGTTGCGCAAGATCCGTAAGGAGAAGGTCGACTACATCACCGACCGGGAACAGAAGACGAAGACCGGCCGGATCATCGACCTGTCCGACGACCAGGAATACGCCGACGTCCTCGCCCGCGAGAATGCGCTCGTCTCCGGGCACGCGGATATGCGCTACAGCGGCTTCCTCACCCTGACCGCCCCTACCCTCGATGATGTGCGCGCCGTCACCGCGCACGCGCAGCGGGTGGCGACGCAGTGCATGCTGGAACCCGGATGATCTACGGACGGCAGGCGCAGGCCTTCATCGTCGCCGCGCTCCCGCTCGGATGGACGGCGCACTGACATGCCCGCACCCCGCGGAACCGACCGCCCGAACGTGGCCGAGCCCGGCACCCGGACCTTCGCAGCCCCCGGATTCATGCCAACCGGTCTCAGCCGGCGAGCCCGGCGGGTCGCGCGCAGCAAGGCCCGCCAAGTCGAAGCCGCAGCGATCTCTGCCCGGCATCGAGCCGTGAAGGACCAGGCTGCCGCGGAACTCGCCGAGCGGCGCGCCGCCCACTACCTTCTTGCAGCCGGCGAGGACGGACCCGAATCGCTACGGGCCTACCGGCGCTTCCGTGTCCAGGAGCACCGAGCCACCTCCGAGGTCCTCGGCGGCGCCTACCTGTTCATCGCCGAAGCCGGCCTCGGCGAGAAGGGCATCTACGTCGGCACCGACAGCTACAGCACCGCCGGGTTCTGTTTCGACCCGTGGGTCCTCTACGGTGACGGCGTCCTCACGAACCCGAACATCATGCTCGCCGGCGTCATCGGCGCCGGCAAATCAACCTGCGCCAAGGCGCTCGCGACCCGTTCCCTCGCGTTCGGCTGCAAGGCCTACGTCCCTGGCGACCCGAAAGGGGAATGGACGCCGGTCGCCCGGGCGGTCGGTGGACAGGCCATCGAACTTGGCGGTGGGCTGCCCACCCGGCTCAACCCGCTCGACGAGGGGCCCCACTCCGCGCGCCTCGGCCAACCGGAATGGGCGGTGCAAGTGACCGGTCGGCGCCGCGATCTGCTGCGGGCGCTCGCCGAGCTCAGCCTCGGCCGCCCCCTGGCCTCGGTGGAAGCCACCGCGGTGTTCGCCGCCCTGGATCGCGCGGTCACGGAGAACACGGTGCCAACGCTGCCGCAGGTCGTGGCCGCCATGTTCGAACCCACCGTCGGCGTCGCCGGCTCCAGTCCCCGGCAACTCGCCGAAGACGGACGGCTTGCCGCCCACGCTCTCAACAGGTTGGTTGCTGGGGACCTATCGGGCCTGTTCGACGGACCCTCCACCACCAGATTCGACCCCGACCTGCCGATGCTCTCCCTGGACCTGTCTCGGATCTCCGGGTCCGACCAGCTCATCGCCCTGGTCATGACGTGCGCATCCACCTGGATGGAAGCCGCCATTGCCGACCCCGCCGGCGGACAACGCTGGGTCGTCTACGACGAGGCATGGCGGCTACTTCGATCGCCCGTGCTGCTCGCTCGGATGCAGGCCCAATGGAAGCTCTCCCGAGCGCTGGGTATCGCCAACATGATGATCATCCATCGCCTCTCCGACCTCGACGCCGTCGGCGAATCCAACAGCCAAGCCCGCAACACCGCCCTCGGCCTCCTCGCCGACTGCTCCACGAAGATCATCTACGCACAAGAGCCCGGTGAAGCCGAGAAAACCGGCGCCGCGATCGGCCTGACCAGCGCAGAGATCGCGCAACTCCCCACCCTCGACCAGGGCGAAGGACTCTGGAAAGTCCGCGACAGGGCCTTCCTCGTCCGCCACGCCTGCACCCCTGGCGAAGCGAACCTGTTCGACACCAACGCGCGGATGTCGTGCCGGATAACGCCCCTGTCCCGGTGAAGTGTCCGGACGGCTCATACGGTGACCAAGGCCCACCTGCACACGTCGGCGCCTGGCGCTGTCGGCGTCGTCCCGATTGTGGTTCCGCGACCGGACACACCAACCCCGCTAGGAGACCTCCGGGACACGCCCACGAAGGACTACGTCCTTGATCGCACTCGGGCGCCAGACGCGTCCGAGGTCAGATTGCTCGTTGACCCTTCCCGAGTAGATGCCCAGGAACCGAGCGGCCGCCTTGCCCGTACCGGCTGTGAAGGAGCCGTTCGAGTACCTAGCTGTGCCATCGGCATTCCAAAACAGTACAGGCGAGCCTGACTGACCTTGCCGCGTTCGAGCGTCGATGAGGAAGCAAGGTACCTCATCGAAGTCGAAATCGAATTCCGTCGCTACCCTCTCTGTCAACCTTGCTTGAGACACCTCGGATGGCTTTGATTACTGAGCTGTTGAGGGCGAGTTACGGAGCGAGGTTTCATGTCGGATGCTGCACCCGATGCGCCGGTCGCGCATGCTGTCGGG
>Ga0209916_1002162_pt1 | contig 11069 bp, 8 predicted proteins | sample ThiBio_1000_plan_FD_183956 | JGI IMG/M metagenome (GOLD analysis project Ga0209916, IMG submission 183956) | Wastewater bioreactor microbial communities from Cape Town, South Africa - Thiocy_solids_2 (SPAdes) | ecosystem: Engineered > Bioreactor > Thiocyanate-remediating > Anaerobic-Aerobic ... | reverse complement strand
TGGGTCTTGAGTTCGCCGTTTTCGTATTCGATCCGGCTGAGGCTGGACTTGAGCTGACCCGTCGACGGCCCGCCGGTGATGTACGTTCCGCGCCCCGAGCAGCCGACGAGCGCCGCGACCGTCAACAGACAGACGCATCGCGCGGCCGACGCCGCGGGCGTCGAGCGAGGCCGGGGGTGGTCGAGGGGCGTTCGGCGGTCCACGACGTCCTTCCAAGACGGGGCGCGAGACGGGGGATGGTCTTATTCTTCGGCAGGATCACCACGGATTGTTGCGAAAGCCTTCCTCGGTTTTCGAGGCGTAGTCCGACGGGGGCCTGTCGTCGTCGAGATCCGCCGCCTCCGCCTGATCGGCCGGGGCCGGTTCGCGGCGGATCTTCCGCAGGGCCATGAAGACCGTCATCGCCAGCAAGGCCAGCAAGGCCCCACACAGCGCGCTCAGCAGGATGATGACGCCGAGCGTGCTTTGGTACGTTCCCAGTCGGAACGGGAACGCGACGGTCACCGCGGCGTCGTTGGCCCAGATGAACCAGAGCATCAGGCCCAGAAGCGCCGCCACCCCGATCAACCGCCTGTAGACCCAGAAGTTCCGGATCAACGACGGCCTGCGCCGTTTGTATTGATACGCCATCGCCACGTCCTCCCCAGGTCGCCGCCGCTCCTCGCGGATTCTACCGGCAACCGCCGCCGCCGTCCCCCCCGGATTCCGGGTTAGACCATCGGGCCGACGTCCACTCCCAGCGACCACCAGAACAGGGCGTAAAACGCGTCGAAGAGGTTTTCCGCCCACAGCGGCCAGAGCCATCGCCAGGAGAACAGCAAAAACGCCGCCGCCATGCTGATGTAGGGCCCCGCGGGTATTTCGCGATCGGCGCTTGAGGATTGGACGCCCGCCAGCCGTTTTCCGATGTATTTCGCCAGCTTCCAGCCGGCGTGGACCAGGCCGAAGAACGGGAACAGGAAGAACGTCAGGATCGCCGCCCGCCAGCCCAGGAACGAGCCGATCATCGCCATCAGGGTGACGTCGCCGAAGCCCATCGCCTCCCGTCGCAGCAAAAACGAGAAGCTCGACCGCACGAACGCCGTTAGGCCCCCGCCGACCAGCAAGCCCAGCAGGCCGACCCCGAGGCCGCCCCAGAACGTCGCGGCGGTCGACGGCTCCGGCCGAATCCACGGGAACGCCGCGCCCAGGCCGATCCCAAGCGCCATCCCCGTCACCGCGACCTCGTCCGGGATGATCAACAGGTCGTAGTCGATGAACGTCGCGGCGACCAGAAGCGCGACCAGAAGCGCGTGGTAGGCCAGCACGCCCAACGAGGAAACCGGGATCTGCCCGAAGCCGTCCCGGTTCGCCAGGAGCACGTCGACCGCGTAAAGCCCCAGGAACAGCAGGCCGACCAGGGCCTCGATCATCGGGTAGCGCGCGGCGATGGGGAGGCCGCAGGTCCGGCACTCGCCGCGGAGGGCGACCCAGCCCAGGATCGGCACGTTGTCGGCTGCGGCGATCGGGTTGAGGCACCGCGGGCAGTGCGAGGCCGGCCAGATCACGCTTTTCTGCCAGGGGATGCGGTAGATGCAGACGTTCAAAAAGCTGCCGACGACCGTCCCGACGCAGAAGACGCCGAAGCCGAGCAGGACCAGAAGCGGCCAGCTCACGAACATCGCCAGTGCTCCAGGATCCGGCGGGCGACCTCCTCGGGCTTCGCGTGCTGGGCGTCGATCGCGACGTGGGCGATCTCCTCGTAGAAGGGGGTCCGATAGGCCAGGACCTCGGCGATCTCCTCGACGGCGCCCTTGTTCGTCAGCGACGGCCGGGTCTCTCGGGTGATGGCGTCGGCCTCCAGGCGGCGGGCCAACTCGGCGACGTCGGCCGTGAGCCAGGCGACCAGGCCGAACGACCGCAGCCGCCGCCGGTTGGCCTCGCGGAGGATCGTGCCGCCGCCGGTCCCCAGCACGGCGTCGTGGTGGTCGGCCGTCAGGTCGCGGACGACCCCCTCCTCGACGTCGCGGAAGGCGGGCTCGCCGTCCTCCTCGAACATCGCCTTGATCGTCTTGCCGGCGCGGGCGACGATCTCCTCGTCGACCTCGAAGAACGGCCGGCCCGTCAGCCGGGCGAGCAGTCGGCCGACGGTCGACTTGCCCGTCCCTCGATAGCCGATCAGCACCAGGCCCCGGCCCTCGGCCTTCCCATCGACGACTTTGGGGTCGCTCATTGGTCCTTGACGACTCCCAGCTTGCGCTTCAAGGCGGCCCGCATCACGTCGACCGGGGCGTCCCGGCCGGCGTAGAGCTTGAACTGGAGCGCGGCCTGGCGAACGAACATATCCACGCCGGTGAGGGTCTTGCAGCCGCGCTCGCGCGCCAGCTTCAGCATCATGGTGTTCTCGGGGTGGTAGACCGTGTCGAAGACCACGATCCCGGAGCGCTGGAAGGCCGCGGGGGGGAGCGGGGTGTCGTCGACGTTCGGGTGCATGCCGACGGGGGTGCAGTTGACCACGACGTCGGCGATCTGGACGGCTCGCGCGCCCCAGTTGGCGGCGCGGCCGCCGACCTCCTCGGCCAGTCGGACGGCGCGCTCATCGTGGCGGTTGGCGATCGTAAGCGCCGCGCCGCGGCGGGCCAGGCCGAAGGCGATGGGGCGGGCGACGCCCCCGGCGCCGAGGATCAGCACTTGCTTGTCGAGTAGCGGGCTGGGGGCGTCGGGGTCGTGCTCGTCCTCGCGCTTCATGACCTCCTCCAGCGACTCCATCGCCGCGCGGTAGTCGGTGTTGTAGCCGGCGCGGAGCCCCTCGGCGTCGGTCACCACCGTGTTGCAGGCGCCGACGCGCTCGACCGCGTTCTCCTTGCGGTCCAGAAGCGGGACCAGGTCTTCCTTGTGGGGGATGGTGACGCTGCACCCCTTGATCCCGATCCAGTCCAGGTCGCGGAAGAAGTCCTCCAACTCCCCCTTGGGGACCTGGAACGGCACCAGCACCTTGTTGAGCCCCAGCTCACGGAACGCCGCGTTGTGGATCGCCGGGCTGAGGCTGTGGCCGATGGGGTCGCCGACGACGCCGTAGACCTCGGTGTCGGCGTCGATCCGGTCGTAAAAATAATCCTTCTTGAGTTCGTTCAGGTAAAGCATCCCGGCGGCGAAGACGCGCTCGGGGTTGAAGCCGGCGTAGGAGAACGGAGCGCCGTACTTGGCGTTGAGGACCCGGGTGAACCGGCCGGGCTCGCCCATGGCGATGGCGATGGTCGGATGCTTCGCGTCGACGCCCAGCTTGAGGATCCGGGAGGCGTCGGCGAGCGTGGCGGCGTTGGCGGCGATCTTGACGACGTCGGGGTCCTTCTCGGCGCAGCGGGCGACGATCTCGTCAAGGTCCGCGGGGGTCTTCTTGAGGTCGTGGTGGCTGACGATCCGTTTGGTCTTGCCGAAGCGGCGGATCTCGCCGGCGACGTCGTCCTCCAAATCAATATAATCGACGCCCAGGGCGATGGCCTCGCGGAGGATCGCGCGTCGTTGCTCCTCGCGGCCGCGCCACATGCCGCCGTCGGCGCCGCGGCGGATCGTGAAGACCAGGGGGGTGACGCGCTCCGCCAGCAGGCGTTGCAGATCGGGCTCGTGGCGGAGGCAGTCGATGCGAAGCTCCACCATGTCGGCCCCGGCCGCCGCCGCGGCCTTCCATTCCTCGATCATGGCCGAGTGCCGGCCCCGCCCGATCGTCGCGCAGATGACAGCCATGACCGTTGACTCCCCGCCGCGAGAGGATGACCGCGACCGAACCGATTCCGTCCCAATCCAATCGGGAGGGCCGCCGCCGAGCGTCCTTCTCCCCTTGAGGGAGAAGGTGGCCGAAGGCCGGATGAGGGGTGGCGCAACCAGAAGCCATCGGATTCAAACGCCCTCGCGGGCCGGGGCGCTCATCGAAACGCGATGGCGGTCGACCCCTCATCCGGCCCTTCGGGCCACCTTCTCCCTCAAGGGGAGAAGAACGTTCGCAGTCGGCTCCGACCCCAACCCGATCCTGATCGGATTCTACGCCACCGGCCCCCGACCGCGATAGGGGGAGTCGGCGGGGATCTAGATCCTCCCGAACTGCTTCTCCAGTTCGGACTTGGTGAAGATCAAGGCGGTCGGTCGGCCGTGGGGGCAGTGGTGGGCGTCGTGGGCCAGCTCGCGACGGGCCAGAAGCGCGTCGATCTCCTCCGGCGTCAGCTTCTGCCCGGCCTTCACCGCCGCCTTGCAGGCGACCATGTGCAACAGCTCCGCCGCCAGGCCGTCGCGAGTCGGTGGCAGGGGCCGGGTGGCCAGGTGTTCGGCGAGATCGCGGACCAGCCGTTCGGGGCGGACGTCGCGGAGCATGGCAGGGACGCCTCGGATCAGCACCGTGTCGCCGCCGAAGCCCTCCACCTCCAGCCCCAGCGTCGCCAGCAGGTCGGCATGCTCCAGCAGGATCGCGGCCTCGTCGGCCGCCATGTGGACCGGCTCGGGGACCAGCAGCCCCTGCGCCTCCACCCTCCCCTCGGCCGTCCGCTTGCGCAACTCCTCGTAGATGATCCGCTCGTGCAGGGCGTGCTGGTCGATGACCATCATGCCCTCGTTGGTCTCGACGATCAGGTAGCTGTCATGCACCTGGATCGCCTTGGCGTGGGGGACGAGTTCCGGGATCGTCGGCGAGGCGACGGCCGCGGGCGCGGCTTCCGGGGCCGTCGGCGTCATGGGCTGATCCGAAGCCGGCTCGGAGGCGAACTCGTCGAAGGTCCGGGTCGGGGCGAAGTCGAACCGGCCGGGGAGGTTCTCGGCCCATTCGGGGGGGCGGACCCGGCCGACGTCGTCCGGGATCGTCGGCGGCGCGGCGGGCTTTTTCGAAGGCTCGAACCACCCCGCGATCTCCTGGCGGTCGACCGGCCGCGCGTCGAGCGCGAACGGCGCGTCGGGCCGATTCGGCGGGGGCGCGGCGGGCGCGGGCGTCGGCGCCGCCGGGGGTTCGGTCTCCTTTTCCGGCGCGACCGGCTGCAACCGGCTGTGCAGGTCGCTCGCCAGGAAGGTCTGGCGGAGGGTGGAGAGCAGGTGGCTGTAGACGCGCTGGGGGTCGCGGAAGCGGACCTCGATCTTGGTCGGGTGGACGTTAACGTCCACCTCCTCCGGCGGGATCTCCAGGTTCAAGAACGCCACCGGGTTGCGGCCGACCATCAACAGCCCGCGGTACGCCTCGTTGAGCGCGTGCGAGAGGCTGCGGTCGCGGACGTAGCGCCCCGTCAGAAAGAGGTACTGTCCCTTGGTGGTGGAACGACTCTGCGACGGGTGGCCGACGTAACCCCAAAGGCTGGTCTGGTCGAGCCTCCCCTCCACCCACAGCAGCGATTCGGCCAGTTCGCGGCCGAAGAACGCGGCGATCCGCTCGCGGACCCCCGTGACCGCCGGCAGGTCGTGGACGATCTTCCCCGACGACCGGAACGTCAGGTGGACCTGGGGCTGGGCCAGGGCGATCCGGGCGAAGGTCTCGGCGACGTGGCCGGCCTCGGTGGAGTCCGACTTGAGGAACGCGCGACGAACCGGCGTGTTGTAAAAGAGGTTGCGGACCTCCATCACGGTGCCGACCGGGCAGCCGCACGGGCGGATCGGCCCGGCCACGCCCCCCTCGATGACGATTTCCGAGCCCTCCTCGGCGTCGGCGCGGCGGGTCTGGCAGCGGACCTTGGAGATCTCGGCGATCGCCGCCAGGGCCTCGCCCCGGAAGCCCAGGGTGCGGACGCGATGCAGGTCCTCGGCCGATTGCAGCTTGCTGGTGGCGTGCGGCAAAAACGCCAGCGGCAGGTCCTCCGGACTCATCCCCGCGCCGTCGTCGGCGATCCGGATCAGGTCCTTCCCCCCGCGCTCGACGGCGACCTCGACCCGGCGGGCGCCGGCGTCGATGGCGTTCTCCATCATCTCCTTGACCACCGAGGCCGGCCGCTCCACGACCTCCCCCGCCGCGATCTGATTCACCACCGACGGCGGCAACTTCTGGATCAGCCCCATGCCCATGTCCTCCCGATCGACTCGTCGACCCTCCCATCGTACAAACTGGTCACGAGTTCATCAAACGCCGATTCGGCGCTGACGTCGCTTTATCGAAAACCGTGACGAGCATGTACGCATTATCCCTTCTCCCCTCGTGGGAGAAGGTGCCCCGAAGGGGCGGATGAGGGGTGGCGCGACCGAAAGCCGTCGTGAACCCCACCCCTCATCCGGCCTTCGGCCACCTTCTCCCACGAGGGGAGAAGGGATGGTGTCGTCTTCACTTGTTCCTAGGACTTTCGTCGGAGAGCGCGTCTTGAAACCGTCGGAGCCGTCAAACCGCGCGTTCGAACCATTCGCCGCCGATGCACGTTCGCAGAAGCGCCAGGTCGCCCGGGGCGCGGCGGCGGAGCAGGACGAAGTCGGCCGGCTCGCCGACGGCCAATCGAGGGGCCGCGCGGCCCAGGAGCCGCGCGGGGTTGACGGTCGCGGCGTCCAGGAGCGGACGGGGAAAGCCGCCGACGGCGGAATCCAAGTTCCGCAAACCCGCCTCCAGACCGAGCATCGAGCCGGCCAGGTAGGGCGCGCCGGCCACGACGATCTTCCCCGACGGGTCGACGTCCCACGCGCCGTAATTGCCCGGAGGCAGGCCCGCGAGCCAGCCGGCGTCGCTGACCAGGATCGTCCGTTCGGGCCCCTTGGCGCGGGCGAGCACGCGAAGGACTTCCGGGCCCAGGTGGTGGCCGTCGGCGATCAGGGAGGCGGACAGGCGGTCCTCGGCGGCCTGGATCCAGATCGGGTTGGGGTGGCGGGGGAGTTCGGCGACGACGCCGTTGCCCAGGTGGGTGGAAAGCGTCGCGCCGGCGTCGACCGCGGCGCGGACGGTTTCGGCGTCGGCGGCGGCGTGGCCCAGGGCGACCGTCACTCCCGAGGCGACGGCCTTCTTGATGAACTCGACCGAGCCCGGCCGTTCCGGGGCGATCGTCGTCAGGACGACCCGGCCGCCGGCCGCCTCCTGGAAGCGTTCGAACAGCGTCCAGTCGGGGTCGCGCATGCACTCGGCCGGGTGCGCGCCGCGGTAGCCGGGAAGCGCGGAGAGGAACGGCCCCTCCAGGTGGATCCCGGCGACCAGGTGGGCGACGTCGGGGTGGGCGTCGCACGCCTCGGCGACGATCCGAAGCCCGCGGAGCATGTCCTCGACGGGGGCGGTGATGAGCGTGGGGCAGGTCTTGCCCACGCCCAGTTCGCGTTGGGCGCGGATGATCGCGACGGCGCGCTCGACGGTCAGGTCGGCGCCGGAGAACGACCAGCCCCAGCGGCCGTTGGTCTGGACGTCCCAGAACGCCGGCGCGACGACGGGCTCGTCGGGGGCCGCCGGGTTCGCGGCCGGGTCGATCCGCGCGATCGCCCCGTCGCGGACCTCGATTTCGACCCGTTCGCCGCCGTCCCAGTGACGGCCGGCGACGATCACGCCGTCACCTTGGCGCCGGGCGCCGCGGCGGTCCCGTCGGCCGTCGTCGCGCGGGCGGACTCCTTCCGCTTGAGCGCCGCGGCCACGAAGTCGCGGAACAACGGGTGGGGCTTCGTCGGCTTGGACTGGAACTCGGGGTGGAACTGGACGGCGACGAACCAGGGATGGTCGGTCAACTCGACGATCTCGACGATCTGGCCGTCGGGGCTTTGGCCCGAGGCGATCATGCCGGCCTCGGCGAGTCGCTCGCGGTAGGCGTTGTTGAACTCGTAGCGGTGGCGGTGGCGCTCGGAGATCCGCTCGACGTCGTAGGCCCTCCGCGCCAGGGTGTCGGGGGCCACGTCGCAGGGCCAGGCGCCCAGCCGCATGGTCGCCCCGCGCTTGGCGACGGCGAGTTGGTCCTCCATCAGCGCGATGACCGGATCGTCGCAGTCCTTGTCGAACTCGGTGCTGTCGGCGCCCTCCAGGCCCAGGACGTCGCGGGCGAACTCGATCACGGCGGTCTGCATCCCCAGGCAGATGCCGAAGTACGGGATGCCGCGCTGGCGGGCGAAGCGGATCGCCTCGATCTTCCCCTCGATCCCCCGCATGCCGAAGCCGCCGGGGACGAGGATCCCGTCGACGCCTCCCAGCAGGGCCTCCGCGCCGCGGGCGGTGATCTCCTCGGACTCGATCCGGACCACCGACACCCGCGCGCGGTGGGCGATGCCGGCGTGGTCCAGCGACTCGTAGACCGACTTGTAGGCGTCGCGGTGCTTCATGTACTTGCCGACGACCGCGATCCGGACCTCGCGCCGGGGGTTGAGCATCCGGTCGACCATCTCGGTCCAATCGGCCAGGTCCAGGGGCGCGGCCTTCAGGCCGAGCTTCTTGACCAGCAGGTTGTCCAGGCCGCTTTGGACCAGGCTCAGCGGCACCTCGTAGATGCTGAACTGGCGGTCGCGCTCCTCGATCACCGCCTTCTTCTCGACGTTGCAGAACAGCGCGATCTTGTCCTTCTCGTCGGCGGGGATCGGGTGCTCGGTGCGGCAGATCAGGACGTCGGGCTGGATGCCGATCTGGCGAAGCGCGCCGACGGAGTGCTGGGTCGGCTTGGTCTTGAGTTCCCCGGCGGCCTTCAGGAACGGGACGAGCGTCAGGTGGACGTAGACGCAGTTCTCGCGGCCGACGTCGAGGGCGAACTGGCGGATCGCCTCCAGGAACGGCAGGCCCTCGATGTCGCCGACGGTGCCGCCGATCTCGGTGATGACGACGTCCACGTCGTCGCTCGCCAACTGGTGGACGGCCGCCTTGATCTCGTCGGTTATGTGGGGGATGACCTGGACGGTCTTCCCCTCGTAGTAGCGGCCCTCGCGTTCCTTCTGGATCACCGAGAGGTAGATCCGGCCGGTGGTGTAGCTGCACTCCTTGGTGAGCTTGGCGTTGGTGAACCGCTCGTAGTGCCCCAGGTCCAGGTCGGTCTCCGAGCCGTCGTCCAGGACGTAGACCTCGCCGTGCTGGTAGGGGCTCATCGTCCCCGGGTCGACGTTGATGTAGGGGTCGAACTTCTGGAGCCTGACCGTCAGCCCGCGCTGCTCCAAAATCATCGCGATCGAAGCGCAGGTGAGCCCCTTGCCGAGCGAGCTGACCACGCCGCCCGTCACGAAGATATGCTTGGCCATCGCCTAACCTTGTGGGTGAGCCTGTCCGGGGAAAAGCCAAGTATACCCGACGCCGCCCCGCGCCGCGACGCCGCCTCGGTCCTCGGGCGTGGCTCTCGATTCCGGATTTTCTTGAAGACGCCGTCGGGACCGAACGGCCTTCCCCCCTCGCGGCGGAAGATGGCGATAATGTTCGGCGCGACTTGCCTATGTGGCGGGCCAAGCCGAGATCCCCCTTCTCCCACGAGGGGAGAAGGAGGGGATTCATGCCGGTCGTCGATGGCTTTCGATAGGGCGTGACGGCCTCACCTCGCCGGTTCGACGTCCTTGACGCAACGGAAGCCCAGGTGCGACATGCCGGAGTCGGTGGCGACGCCGTTGCGGGCGCTGGGGCGGTAGTTGGTGCAGTAGTTGGAGCTGCACAGGAACGAGCCGCCGCGGCTGACGCGCTTGGGTTGGTAGGGCTCCATGGGGTCGTAGCTCTTCGCGGGGCCCTTGGGGTCGACGGTCAATTCGCGGTCGCCGTCGAGGCGGTAGGCGTCGGGGCGGTACCAGTCGGAGCACCACTCCCAGACGTTGCCGATGGTGTCGTACAGGCCGTAGCCGTTGGGCTGGAACTGTTTTACGGGCGCGATCCGGGGGAAGCCGTCCTCGTCCTCGACGACCTCCGGGAAACGGCCTTGCCAGGTGTTGGCCATGCGCTTGCCGCCGGGGGCGAAGGAGTCGCCCCAGCCGTACCTCCAGTTCTCGTTGCCGCCGCGCGCGGCGCGTTCCCATTCGGCCTCGGTGGGGAGCCGCTTGCCGGCCCACTTGGCGTAAGCCTCGGCGTCCTCGAAGGCGACGTGGACGACCGGCGCGTCGTCCTTGCCGTCGATCGAGCTTCCCGGCCCCTCGGGATGCCTCCAGTCCGCGCCGATCACCCACCTCCACCAGTTCGAGACGTCGTCCAAACCGCCGGGGGGGAGCTTGCCGACGGGAGGGGTGAAGACGAGCGAGCCGGGTTGTAGCACCTCGTCGGCGGGCTTGGGGGTGCCGGGGGGGACTTGCTTCTTGAGCACTTCCCAGTCGACGGGGCGTTCGGCGGTGGTCTTGTAGCCGGTGGCCTCGACGAACTTTCGGAACTGGGCGTTGGTGACCTCGGTTCGATCGATCCAGAAACCGCGGACCTGGACCTTGTGGGCGGGGCGTTCGGAGTCGTGGGCGTCGCGGTCGTCGGTCCCCATGGTGAAGACGCCGCCGGGGACCCAGGCCATCCCCTCGGGTTCGGGCCCCGCCGGCCTGGCCTCCTGGGCCGTCGCGAAGCCGGCGCAAAGCGCCCACGCGAGCGCGGCCGCGACGAGACGGGCCGCCGTTTCCCCGCCGGGGGCGGTCCTCGAATTCCACGAACGCCGGAATGGTTTCGACATGGTTCCTCGGGCCTGTTCGGGCCAGCCGGAGGGCTTCCCCTGGTTCTCGGCCCCGGGCCGAGCCCCCTTTCCACATGCACGGGTCTTTAACTAACTGTATCGATCGGCCGCGGTCGTCGCAACCCGCCGCGACGGCCGCGACGGCCGACGCCGCTTCGTCGGGGGGGCGGCATGGATCACCCCGGAGGTTTGCGGCCGGCGACGGGGAGGACGACGCGGAAGCAGGAGCCCTCGTCGGGGGCGCTTTCGACCTCGATGCGGCCCCCCTGGTCCAGGACGATGCCGTGGCTGATGGAGAGGCCCAGGCCGGTCCCCTCGCCGGCGGACTTGGTGGTGAAGAACGGGTCGAAGACCTGCGCCAGGACGTCCGGGGTCATGCCGCAGCCGTCGTCGCGGATCTCGACCTGGACCGAGTCGTCGCGAAGGGCGGTGGCGACGACGATCCGGCCGCGGTCGCGGTGGCGGGCGTCGATGGCCTGCATGGCGTTGACCAGGAGGTTGAGGAAGACCTGGTTGAGCTGGGTCGGCGAGCCGGCGATCGGCGGGACGGCGTCGCCCTGGCGCTCGACC
>Ga0209916_1002159_pt1 | contig 11109 bp, 11 predicted proteins | sample ThiBio_1000_plan_FD_183956 | JGI IMG/M metagenome (GOLD analysis project Ga0209916, IMG submission 183956) | Wastewater bioreactor microbial communities from Cape Town, South Africa - Thiocy_solids_2 (SPAdes) | ecosystem: Engineered > Bioreactor > Thiocyanate-remediating > Anaerobic-Aerobic ... | reverse complement strand
CAAGAGCTGGTTAATCAAGAAGTCAAAAGTCATGCAGGCAACTTCAAAATGATGACATCTTTAAAAGATTTAACAATCAATCTGAGATATTACTTAACGCGTATTCAATTTAACCCCTGGAAAATTATGAATTACTTCAAAAAAGCATCGGTTGCCTATGCTGCTTAATTATGACATTTAATCACCCGAGTAATAATTGGATATTATACGAGCTGCCGGCAATAGTTGGCGAAAGAATGATTAACTCTTTATACTTTATAATAATCTTCTTAATACGCTGGCCCACTTTTGAAAGAACATGCCAAGTTGTGATTAAATAAAGAACTAATATTCTCGAAAAGTTAGTTAGGAAATGACTGGGTGAATAAATCATTTTTCAATGACAATTGTCTTGGGTAGGAAAGGCCTATAACATAGTCCTTAGAAGCATAAGAAATACCAAGATACTGGGGGAAAAAAGGAAACTCGCAGGCAAGGAGCTTGCTTTGTTTTTTAAATTCTCCAGTCTCTAATATATGGAACGGTACTGTTAAACCACATTTAAGAGCCTTTGAAAGGGATTCTTTAAGTGTCCAAATCATTGTTAAGAGGATAATTTCTTCTGTATCCGGATATATATCCTTTATTAGCCCTAACTCTAGCGAAGATGTAACCTCCCTCATAGATTGGAGATTATTTAAATCAATTTTCTCAATATCTACCCCCATAGGAAACCCCTCAGGAAAGGCTAAACCAATACCATTTTTACAAGCATGGGCTATGCTTAAACCGATGTTAGAGATTTCCGAAGAAATAATAACAGGTTGCCCCCAAACCCCAGCCTTAATCAATATCTCTTGAGAACTAGTATTAAAGCCATATTTTTCAATAGACCTTTTAGCACAATACCTCCCTAAAAGATAACTATGTTGAGGTGAAGGGTGACTTAAACTCTTTAAAAAAACTTTTTCTTGGGGGTGTAAAAATAATGTCACTCTCTCCTTTAAAATTTGCCAATCTGCTTGGGCCCAGCAAAAACCATTTTGAAGAGGCATCCCATCAAAATAAAAAGGAAGAGAAGTTATAAAATTATTAATACACATAAGTAGCGATCCCACTTTGTAATTCTGGGTAAGTAATTCCCCAATAAAAAGCCATGGCCTCAAATTACTTCTGCTACATAAATGTAAGCATTTTCCAATTTTGACTGGCTGCCTCCAACAATTTGGGCACCATTGTATTGTAAGAACTATTTATTGGATAAACCCATCTAGTCTTCTTTATCCGCAGTGGCAAGGTAACAAAAGTTGACTTCATGGTAAAGTATGTTTGTTTGGCGGCAAGCATTTGAACAGAGAGAGTAAAATGTGCAATAACATTTTCTGGCGGGTCCACCATCTTTTGGATGATTAGGTCTATTGTTAGGCCATTCCACTCTAAATTAAGCAAGAAATTTTTTAAAAAGGGACACTCCATATCAGCATTAATTTTCCTTAATTCCCCTCTTTTCTAAGGAATATTTTATGTAAGTACTTTCAAATTTCATGTTAGCCCTGTTGTTTGGAAGTTTGAAGAAGCTGATCAGCTTCATCATCACTTAACCATTTATGTTGTTTTTCAAGGATGGTAAATTGGAAGTGCATTCTTTCTTCATTAAAAGGTAGGCAGGGTTTATTCGTAGCTGCTAGATATTCAATACCAATAAAGTCTATTCCTATGGCTATACATAGTTTTTCAGTGAGCTCCAAATTTTTTCGATCATCATCAATAAAAATAATTTTTTTTGGCTTAAAGCCTTCACTCTCAATAAATTGCTGTAACACAAGAGATTTATCTACAAAATTGGTAAATAAAATCCCTTTTTTAAGTAATGGGCTTCTTTTATTTTTGCCATGTAGTTTATGGAATATTAAATTGTTTGCAAAAGTCGAGAAAACTATGCCTAAGCCTTTAAGTTCATTTATTCGCCAATCTTCTACTTTTTCAATAACACCCATAGATCCAGTAGAACAATGAGTTAGAGCTATGGAAGGAATTTTTTTGTGGCTAAGGTAGTTTATCATCTCCAATATTTTTTTATCAACTAAAACTGCTTTGCGAGTGTTTAAAATAATGGACAACATTTTATTCATAAAATCTGTCCCATATTTATGTCCATATTCATCCAGCTTCGCACCGAACTTAGTTTTTTTATATTTTGGGTGGAATATTTGGTCTTCACCTTGAATTAACACCTCGTCTACATCAAAAATTACAAGGGTACTCTGATCTGCTTGTGCTAAAAAAGTAGTAATTTTGCCTGAGTCAGAGGTTTGGAAAATCTGGGAAAAAGCGCTTTGGGAAAAAGAAATTATAAAAGCCAGAGCAAAAGATAGTAAATAATATCGCATATTTTATTATATCCAAGTTAAATATTATTAATAATTTAACATATTTTAAATGTTTTCAAAAGAAAAGAATTGGATTTTTCGTATTTAAGAAATAAGGCTAATCTTATGTATAGTTCTAAAATATAGTGGCATGATAAATGAAGTCTTACCAACAAGAGTTTTGTTGCTGTGTTTGGAAGGGTATTAAGATATTGGTGAAATATGCATTGAAAGTGGTCTTCAATAAGAAATGGCAGGTAAGTATTTTTCCTACAAAACCTATATTGTCTTTTGCTCTAAGAGACTGTGTGAGAAGTAAGGAAAAGAAATAACGGGGATAGGATCAAGGGATATTGGTAAGTTAGCAGGGTAAAAAAAGAGGCTCTGTAATGAAGAAAAACTACCAAAGTGATTTAAGTGATCAAGAGTGGTCTATAATCTCTCCGATGATTCCTCCCAGTAGACCAGGCGGCCGCCCAAGACGAGTTAATGTTCGTCACATCCTCAATGCAATTTTCTACTTGTTAAAGACAGGTTGCCAATGGCGGATGCTTCCCAAAAACTTTCCCCCTTGGGGCACTGTTCACTATTATTTTAGCCGATGGAAATTAGAAGAGTTGTGGTTTAAAATACATGAAGAATTACGGTCAACTGCTCGTAAAAACTACCAAAAACATGAGCATGCAACAATCGGGATTATGGATTCTCAAAGCGTAAAAACCACAGAAAAAAGGGGCTATACGGATATGATGGTGGTAAAAAGGTAAAGGGACGTAAACGCCATATTCTCGTCGATACTTTAGGGTTTATTCTTTCCTTAATAGTATTACCAGCTGATATTTCTGACCGAAAAGGGGCTTTTTATCTATTGGAAGGAAAACAATCTTTTCTACCTTGCTTATCTCACATTTATGGTGATGGTGGTTATGAGGGGCACAATTTTATTGAGACCCTTAAGTAGCGAACAGGCTGGATCTTAACGATCGTTAAACGTTCCAATAAACATGGATTCAACCTTTTACCAAAACGGTGGATTGTTGAGCGAACTTTTGCATGGCTTAATAAAAATAGAAGACTAAATAAAGATTATGAACTTCACGCTCAAACGGCAGAAGGCCTTATTTATTTAGCGATGATTCGCCTCATGCTTAGAAGAAAAAGGCTACTTTCATGACTTCTCACACAGTCTTTAATATTACAGTTGTAATTTTAGGGGGCATGATTAAGCCTGCTCTTATAATGATAGATTTGAGCCAAACTTTGATGTCGGTGACGCCATTGTATCCAAGCACTAACAAATACAGGAGGTGGTCGCCATTCAAAGAGATAAACGAACAGCTTCCTGATCTCCTGCACACTCATCCGGATAAGCCCTTGCGCTTTTTTTTAAAGGCCTGCATCGAGGAAGAATCGTTAGCCGGAAATAGTTGACTTTGCGTCACTCTCAATAAACTCAATGCCAGAAGAGCAAACGTCATGTGGCGATACCAGCCCGTAAAGCTTCTCACTTCATAGTGATCTAGTCCCACTTCTCCTTTAGCCGATTCAAAGCTCTCTTCAATCTTCCAGCGGTGTCCCGCTGCTGCAACCATCTCCTCCAACGAAGTTGAGACCGGTGCAAAAGCAAGATAAAAAGAGAGGTCTTGCGAACTCAGACTACGGCGCACTAAAACCCAGCGGCCGTAAGAGGAGTCTGGGCAATTGATCTCCATAAGGGCCCACTCATACAGCCTTAACCCTTTGCTACCACACCCGCAGCTTATCTTTTTCCAGTGATCCGACTTTAAAAGAGGTAAAATTTTCTGAGCAGGCGTTTTGTGCCATCCTCGACAAATCGATTGAGTTTTAGGTACAGCTACTACATAAGCCTGTTGATAATCTTCCAGAAATTTGCGTAATGGATAACTAGCGCCATAAGCCGCATCCGCAACTACCCATGCCGCCTTGAAACCCCTATTGAAAGCCCTTTCCAACATCTGTTGGCCTAACTCAAGCTTGGTATAAAAAGGACGATCTTGAGGGATATGGGCAAGCTTGCACCGAAGCCGGTCATCGATCCATTCCTGAGGTAAGTACAGTTCCCGATCGATTAGTGTATGGCCTTTGTCTGTAGCCCATCCCAGAAAAACGCCAAATTGGCCTTCCAGCCACAAACCGTCCATTTTTCCGAGGCAGTTAGAATTAACTTAAATCAGGGTATTTTTCATCGAGGAGATTCACAGAATCCTGAGACTTCCTCTTATCAATGTATTCTTTAAGGGAAGCATATTTCCCATACTTGATATGGGTCTTAATAATTTTATGAAGAGGAACGCCTAAATGGTGGAGATGGAAAATTTTATCTTTATCCTGATCATACATAGAAGACTGAAGAGTTCCTTTTGGTTTTCCTAGCTTTATCCCCTTTTCTTTTCTAGCTCTTAATCCTTCTTTTGTGCGTTCTGAGATAAAATCCCTCTCAAGTTCAGCAATCATAGAAAACACAGTAATTAAGACCTTGTTAGTAAGATTATTTGTGTTGTGAGGATTGATGTCCAGGTTTTGTTTAATCAAAATCAATCTGGCTTGTTTTTCTTGAACAATAGACTCAATTGTATTGAGCGTTTCTTTGAGCGACCTTCCCAAGCGAGAAAGCTCTGAAGCTATGATAATGTCCATCGGTTGGAGTCTATTAAGTAATTCATCAATTCTACGTGCTTGGGTTGATTGGCGAGATGAAACTTCAACTTCTATCCACTCATCTATCATTAACCTATGGTCAATACCATATCGACTGATTAAATTTTTCTGGCTTTCCAGATTTTGGTCCTGATTACTGACTCGGGCGTAACCATAAATCATACAAAACTCTTATCTTTTTAGTTTTCTGGTCTTAAGGTTATTTTTATGCATGTCAACCACCAAGGATATTGACCCCCTATGGCGCCAACTTAATTGACCCCTTTGGGCAATAATTTATGGTATTACTGTCATGCTATTTTCCTCCCTTCTTAGAGAGGATATTTTGGCTGCACCGTGTCGTCTGTAGGAGTCTCCTTCCAACACAATGGCATGACTTTGACTGACCAACCGATCAAGAGCAGCATTTCCCATAGCAGCATCAGGAAACAACTCAATCCATGCTTCAATTTTACGGTTGCTCGTAAAAATAAGGATGGAGTGTAAATGGCGCTGGGCAATGATTTCGTACAAATCTTCTGCTTGAGTAAAGGTAAGAGCGGTTAACCCAAAGTCGTCAATAATTAACAGATCAGGCGTTACGAATCGCTTTAAAGCTCTTTCCCAACTATGATCGGCTCGGCTAGCATGCATATCTCTAAACAGTTGCGCGGCTCGAATAAATCTAACCCGCTTGCCTCGACGACAGGCTTGATGACCAAGAGCTTGGGCCAGATGACTTTTGCCGGTCCCTGTGGGGCCAACAATTAAAAGCCCTTTGTTTTCCTGCAGATATTGACCCCCGGCCAAGTCACGGATCAAATGCTGGACTTTTAGGGGATACCTGGCCATTTCAAAAGACTCGAGGGTTTTCTCTTGCTCAAACTTGGCTTTCTTAATCCGCTCAATAAAGGCTGTGTTGTCCCGCCGTTGAATCTCATCCTGTAACAATAATTCCAACCATTCATTGTGAGACAGAGCATTCTCGCGCGCTTGGCTTAAGCGGACTTCATAGCTCTCCAGGATACCAGATAAGCGTAATCGCTTCAGACACTCTGTTAAAGAATAAAGGGTCATTGGCTTACTCCTTGAAGCGGAACAAATTCATGGGCTGATCGGATATAGCTTGTTTGGTGGCCAAGTACACACGGTACAGGCTGATCAAGCTGTTCTTCATACTTATGGGCTAGGATTTTTTTCAAAGTGCGGTAAGTATAATTATCAAAGGCTATAGAACGCTGACAAGCAGACTCCAATCGAGCGTTGCCATGTTTTATAGCTAATCTTAAAACAGCCTGCGCCTTTCTTTGACCAATCAGGGTTGGAATTTTTAATATGGTTTCTAGAAACTGTGTGGTAAAAGGACCAATCTGTTGAGCTTGCTGCACACAGTATTCTTTGTCTTTGCTCAGGAAAGCTTGCTTATTCGTCGGATAATCTTGGGGATCTGTTACCCACTGACCCGGGCTTTGGCAACGGATATGATTTTTGATTTTCTGATTGTTCACATAAATCTCGACCATCCGTTTGCCAGCTCTTAACCACACCATCTGGCCAATATACGGCGTTGGAACAGAATAGTATGACCCTTGAAACACCACATGGTGATCCTGATGGACTTTCAATTCTTGCCAGACGGCACATTCATAATCTGTCGCCGGTAAAGGCTTGAGAGTTGCTTTTTCTTGAGAGGTAAACAGCTCCCAAGGTGTATGACCGGTGGTACGTGTCACTCTGGTAGCAATTTCATGGCGGCACCAATGCAGAGCGGCGCTATTGGCTTGGTCAATATCTTTAAAGGTTCTGCCTGCTAACAATTGTTGGCGAACAATCATGACGCTGCATTCTACCCTTCCTTTGTGTTGCGCTGTCCTCACCTTATTCGGATCACAGACAAATCCATAATGACGTTCTAATTCACCGTAAGAGCGGTTAAAGATTGGATCATAAATGTTTGCTCTCACAACACCGGCCTTTAGATTATCGAGCATTCACTGTTTCAGGCACGCCTCCAAAAAAATGAAAGGCCCGACTATGACAATCAATCCAGGTGGCCACATCCTGCCGAAAGACAAACCTTACAAACCGATAACGACTATGAGATAACACCATAATAAAGGCATACGCCTTACGCTGTTTATGCGTCAGTGGATCAACCATCATACCGACATAACAAAAATCCACCTGGGCTTGCCTGCCTGGAACGGTCTTAAGATGAACCGTTGACTTCGGTAATGCTGGAAAGTGTTTGGTTATGTATCGACGTAAACTTGTCTCACTCACCCTAGCCCCTTTCTCGCCAAATAGTCTCACCATTTGCGTAACCGTCATGTGAGGCATCTCTCGCCAATGAGTAATCTGTTCATGCTGAGTGGCTAAATAACTCTGCGCAGGCGCTTTTTGTGGAGGAACTTTAGAACATAATTTCCTCCAAGAACTTCTCAAGCCCTCAATCTCTTCTACCTTGCTTTGTCGTGTCAATCCTGCTTGCTGCGCTTGGACAATCAGCTTCTTAACTGTATTACGCGATATACCCAGCGATCTGCTGATTCCTTTAAGACTCATCCCTTTTAACCACTGGTATAAAACTTCCTCAATTTCAATCATTGCAATTGTTCTCCTTGCCATTCTCTTGATGCCTTCTTGTGGGTCACTTCAAAAGCATAAGAGATAAGTTGTTGTTTCCTTGTCAATTTATTGTCCCACCAAGGGGGTCAATAATGCTGGCGAATTTGTTTGTTTAACCCTCTCAACAGGGGTCAATTAAATTGGCGCCTTACGGGGTCAATAACTTTGGCGGTTTTGCATCTATGAGGGTCATTTACCATGGCGGATGACATGAGCAATACGACGCTTCAAATGGCCATGGGGTCCTTCAATACTACCATTTTCATGACTTTTTCCTAAATTGTTACGGGTCGGAGTCATCGTGTAATGCTGGCACAATTGCTCATACTTCGTCGTAAAGTCCTGTTGTGTTGGGTCAGATAAATTCTTGTACGCCGCTGATAAGCTATCAGTTCGATGCTCTTGCGGACATCCGCCTAACCGCCAAAGAGCATTTTGCAATCCCTGAGATAAGGCCTGAAAACTTTCACCTCCTTGAACGGCTTGAATAAAAGACCAACCACTGTAAGCTAAGCGGAAATGATAGAGTATATGCTTAAAAGGCTTGCCTTGAATCGTGACTTGGAAAGTCTTAGGGGTCGTAAAATCTGATAAGCCTTGACGTCCAGGTTGATGGTGCTGGCGAAAGATGATTTCTTTATCAGGCCCCTGTAAAGCTCGCCACTGTTGCAGAAGTCTTTGTAAAGTTCTCAGATTTCTTGATGAATAGTTGCCGGGATAAAGGTCCTGGAGATGCTCCAATAAGACGATCGCCGATAAAAATGGCGTTTTTTGAATTAATGGCGTAATGATGTCATCCCAAACGTCAGAAAAAATATGAGTCCCAGGTTTCCTGCCTCTTTTGCTTGCTTGAGACGGTAATATTCCTTGTTTTTCTAATCTTCTGCCCGTTCTTTCGCTGAATCCCGCTTTAGCTGCTGAAAGCTTTTGCGTATGTGCTGATTTTCTTGTTTGCATGTATAGCCTATATTGATGGTCGGTTATTGTTTTTCCGGGCATTGGAACCACGCTTTTTAAGGTCCTTTGCCTCCTTTATAAACCGGACTCTATTTCTGACGCTATGCGGCTATATTATCTGACGTTGTATAGTCTAGTGTATCAGCCCAAGCAAAGCCAAGCTGAATTGCAATCTCGGCAATTTTATTGGCCAGAATTTGCTGTGTTTGCGGCGTTAAACGGGAGCGGAACTCTTCAACCTTCGTATGGTCGGGACAGTGCCATCCCTCAACAATATTGCGCCCACAAAAGATTTGGTACGCAGCATTTTCTTTAACCTCAATCTCAATCTGGCGGTCTTTCTTGTTAAATAATTGCTGTAAAATATAAACGCCTAGATGAATGCGAATCTTTAAAGCCCGTCCACACCACCACTTGCCTTTAGCTGTACTGCTTTTAAGATCAGGCAGGATAATATCAAATAGCTCAAGCCACGGTAAGGTATTGCCTAAAATCAAAAGAGGATGTTGGTCATCAACATATACATTAATAGGGCCCCCTTTAAGCTTGCATTCTAAGCCGCCTTCATGAATACTCATATAAGGGATCCGCTTTGTGGTTTCAATAACTGAGCGTATCCCACTTCCCTTTCTTATTTCAATAATTTAAACTACTTCAAGCCGCTATAACTTATAAAGTTAAAGGTTCAGCTTTAAAAAATTGGAAGAATTCCTAAGCCATATTTTTTATGAAAACCATTTTATAAGCTAAATTCCTATTTCGCGACAGCGACTACATAGCAAATACTTGTACGAATCTTGATTATTATATAGATTTCCTACACAAGGATGCACCTCATACTAAAAGTATTCATCAAGAAATTTTATCCTCAAACAAGGATTATAATAAAACACGCTACAGCATAATACATACTTCATTGGAAAAAATGTTACAAAAAGAGTCGGAATTTAAGGATCTTTTCGTTTTATTAACACTAACAGATTCGCAAGATATTCCAAGATTCTTATTTGAAGCTGTTAAAAGTAAAGAAATTGTTGAGAATTTTATCAAAGAGCTCAATCATTATTCTTTAATAGTAATTAGTAATAACAATCATAAATTAACAAGCCTTTCTATTCATCGCAGCACCCAAGAAATGATGCTTGCCTATTTAATTAGAAAGCTAAACTTAACTCGCAATGAGCAACGCGTCCAAAAGCTTTTTGAGACATTAGAAAACCTTATCGACTCTTCTGTTAAACAAGAATATTTTCCGGGAATAAGATCTTTAATTAGTCATATTGAAGCGTTATTAAAGCAGAGATTATTTTTAAATGAAGAACAAAAAGCTTACTTAAAATGTGAATTAGCAGGCTTTTATATATTGTTAAGTGATTATGCTAAAGCTCTTACTATTACTGAAGAAGCTTATAATATTTTATTCAATATTTATAAAACAAACAAAAATCCAAATAAGGCTTATTTAAAACTTGCAAAAACACTATATTATAAAAGTGTTATTGCTACTCGCTTAGGAAATTTTAAAGATGCAATATTATATATAAAAGATAGTCTAGAAATTTATAAAAAATATTTTCCTACTCAATATATGCAAGTTTCTGCTGGATTAGGAATGTTAGGAGAAATTGAATCTTGTTTAGGTAACTATAAAGAAGCGGCTCAGTATTTAGAAGAATGTTTGGCATTAATGGATACCCATTATCCTAAAGAAAATATAATTATTGCAAATAATCTTAATAAGCTTGGCAATATTTATTGTGAGCTGGGAAACTTAGCGAAAGCAAAGAATATTCTTGAAGAGGCTGCAAGAAGGCTGCCTCCTACTTCTGTTAAACTTATAAGCATGAATTTAGGGTATCAAGGAGATATGTATAAAAATTTAGGGGATTATATCAAAGCCGAAGAACTTTTAAAGAAAGCCAAAAATTTACACTTAATTCATTTTCCAGAAAGGTACAATCATATTGCTTGGATTTCAATAAATTTAGCAAATGTATTTATTGAAAAAGGAGATTACGATAAAGCTGAAACTGAGTTAAATGAAAGCTTACAACTGTGTCACAAATATCTTTCCCTCCGACACCCTCATTTTTTTCTTATAAAGTATTATTTAGGTAAGTTATATCAAGCGTTAGGTTTTACTTTAAAAGCAAAAGCTTATTTAGAAGAAAGCTTACGTTATTATGAGCAAACTTTTGGGAAGGGATATATCAAAACAGCTTGCATTATAAGAAGCTTAGCAAAAGTTCATTTAGCGCAGGGAGAAATAAAAATTGCAGAGGGCCTCTTGAACCATTCTCTTAGAATTCTAGAAGAAAACAAACACCCGACAAGATATATGGACTTAGAATGTTTAGCTGAGGTGTATTTAGAAAAAGCAAAAATAACTCCATTACATACTGTTGCTTTAAATAAGCAAGCCCAACATTACCTTCAGCAAGCTTTAGAAATAATACAAATTTCTTTTTCTACTGATTCTCCTCATTTCTCTAGAGTTAAATCTAAAATGGATAGTGTA
>Ga0209916_1002158_pt1 | contig 11112 bp, 9 predicted proteins | sample ThiBio_1000_plan_FD_183956 | JGI IMG/M metagenome (GOLD analysis project Ga0209916, IMG submission 183956) | Wastewater bioreactor microbial communities from Cape Town, South Africa - Thiocy_solids_2 (SPAdes) | ecosystem: Engineered > Bioreactor > Thiocyanate-remediating > Anaerobic-Aerobic ... | reverse complement strand
GTGGCGTTGCCTGCCGCCATCGCCAGCGGGTTCCCCGACAGCGTTCCGGCCTGATACACGGGTCCCAGCGGGGCCACGAGTCGCATCAGCTCGGAGCTGCCACCGTACGCACCTACTGGCAGGCCGCCGCCCACGATCTTCCCCCAACAGATCAGGTCGGGGTCTAGGCCGAGTCGTTCCACCGCGCCGCCGCGCGCCAGTCGCAGCCCGGTCATCACTTCGTCCACTATGAGTAGCGCGCCCGCAGCGCGGGTGAGGCGGCGCACTGCGTCCAGGAACTCCGGCCGCGGTTCCACCACGCCCATGTTGCCGGCAACGGGTTCGATGATCACGCAGGCGACCTCGGCGCCGTGCGCCTCGAACAGCCGCTCGAGCGCCGGCGTGTCGTTGTAGGGCGCCACCAGCGTCAGGTCCGCCACTGCCGCTGGCACGCCGGCACTGCTCGGCACGCCGCCGGTGAGGGCGCCGGAGCCAGCTGCTACCAGCAGCGAGTCGGCGTGCCCGTGGTAGTTGCCGGCGAACTTGATCACCTTGTCGCGCCCGGTGGCGCCGCGCGCGAGGCGGATGGCGCTCATTGTGGCCTCGGTGCCGGAGTTCACGAAGCGCACCTGCTGGCAGCTCGGGTACCGCGACAGCAGCCGCTCCGCTAAGTCGACCTCTGGCGCCGTTGGCGCGCCGAAGCTGGTGCCCGCGTCGATGGCGGCGCGCAGCGCCGCGGTTACGCGCGGGTGCGCGTGCCCCAGGATGAGCGGACCCCAGGAACCCACCATGTCGACGTAGGCGTTGCCGTCCACGTCCCACACGCGGGCGCCTGCACCGCGCTGGAGGAAGCGGGGGGTGCCGCCCACTTGCCCGAAGGCGCGCACGGGCGAGTTAACGCCGCCCGGCGTAACCCGTTGGGCGCGCACGAACAGCTTCTGCGAGTTGAGGATACGTTCGTCGCTGTTCATGCGACATCACCTCGGTGCGTGGTTGCCGTGGGTGAGGTGCCGACGGCGCCTGCCAGCCTTCCGGCCAGCGCGCGGGCGTGCCCCACGCAGTCGGCCACGCCCACGCCGGCGACCACGTCGCCCGTCAGGTCTAGGCCGCCAACGGCATTGAGTTCGGCCTGGGCGGCTTGCATGGCGCTGGTGTGGCCCAGGCGGTACTGCGGGATGGCGTCGCGCCACCGCCGCGACCAGACCGCGCGCGGCGCGGCCGTGATGCCAAGCGCCAGGCGCAGGTCGCGCTGCACGCTCGCCAGCGCGGCCGCGTCGCTCAGGTCGAGGAAGTCCGGGTCGCGGCGCCCGCCCGACAGCACGCGCAGTAGCGTCGTGCCTGCTGGCGCCTGCTCGGGGAAGAGAGTCGAGGTGAAGACCGTCCCCAGGCTGCGCGGCTCCTCGGCCGCCGCCACGAGGTAGCCGAAACCAGTGCGCTCGCTCGGGAGAGCGCTGACTGAGTAGGCGAGGGTGTGAACCATGACGTCGGCGTACACGACCTCGTTCAGGCGCCGCGCGGCGGCTGGGGCGAGTTGGGCGAGCAAGGCGGCGCTGACCGGTGCGGGCAAGGCAAGCGCCACCCGTGAGGCCGTTACGCGGTCGCCGCGGTCGAGTTCAAGCTCGAAGCCGGCCCCTGCACGGCGCAGCGCGCGCACGCCGCTGCCGACCACGAGCCGGTCGCCCAGGGTGGTAGCCAGCGCCGCGCTCAGGCGCTGTGTGCCGCCCGCGAGGGTCAGCATGCTACTGCGCCCCACGCTAGCGGCGCTGGGCGCCGCGCGGTTGCGTCGAGCTGCCGCAGCCTGGCGCAGCGCTCCGCGCAGCAGCGAGCCGTGCTCGCGCTCGAGCGCCTTGAGGCGCGGGAAGAGGGCGTCGGCGCTCACCTCGGTGGCGACACCGGCGGAGATGCCCGCCACCAGCGGGTCTGCGAAGCGCGCGGCCAGTGCGCGGCCGAAGCGCCGCGCCATGAAGTCGAACACGCTCTCCTCCCCGCGGGCGCGCGGCACTAGCGGTTCTGCGAGGGCGCGCAGTTTGGCGCTCGGGGGTAGCAGTTGGCTGCGGACGAGTGCGGGTGGGCTGCCGGGGAGCGCTTGCAGGCGCCCGTCGGCGTAGAGGTAGCGGCGCCGCGCTGCGGGCGCTCCGTAGCGCACCTCGTCGTCGAGCCCCAATGCGGCGATGAGCGCGCGCAGGTCGGGCGAGTTGGCCACGAAGCTGGCGGGGCCCCAGTCGACGACGTGTCCTGCGTCGCTGATGCCGCTCACCTTTCCACCCGGCTCGACTTCGCGTTCAAAGACGGCCACGCGCAGCGCGGGCACGTGATGTCCTAGCCAGAATGCCGTGGTCATGCCAGCGACGCCGCCGCCGACGATAGCGACGTCGAGGGATGTTGTCAGCGGCATGCGGAGCGGTTCAGGCGTTCTCATTGAAGCGCTTGTTGTCGGGGTGAGCGCTCACGTTGGTGCGGCGGTATGGGGCTACCGGCTCGAGGATGTTACGGCACTGCGGGTTGACGCAACCGGGGCAACGTAGGCCGTACTGCAGGCTGCACACCTCACCGCCGGCGAGGTGCTCGGCGACGATGGCGGCGAGCGCGTCCTGGAAGAGCGGCAGGTCGTTGAGTGCCGGCGCGCGCCGGTACTCGGTGATGCCCGCCTTGTGAGCTAGCTCGCCGTACTCGATGTCGAGCTCGTGCAGCGTCTCGATGTGGTCGGAGGTGAAGGCGATGGGTACCACTAGCACGCGGCGGCGCTTCTTGGCGCCGAGCTGCTCTATCACGGATTCGGTGGAGGGCCCGAGCCACGGCACCGGCCCCACCGACGACTGGTAGGCGAGCAGGTGCTCGTTGCCGTAGCCGAGGCGGCTCATGACCTCGTGCACGCTTGCGCCCACCTCGAGCGGGTAGGCGTCGCCGCGGTTGATGATGCCTAGCGGCAGGCTGTGGGCGCTGAAGAGGATCAGCACGTCGCCCTGGTCTGCGGGAGCGAACTGCTCTAGGCCCTGGCGCACGGTGGTGGCCATGGCCTCAATGAATAGCTCGTGGGTGGGCCAGCGGTCGATGACGCTCCAGTCGAAGGCGTTCTGCAGGCCGACGCGGCGTGCGGCGCGCCACAGCTCGTTGAGGCTGCTGCCGGTGGTGGCGCAGCTGAACTGGGGGTACTGGGTGAACGCCACGGCGCGCTTCACGCCGTCGGCGGCCATCTGCTGGAGGGCAGTCTCGCTCGACGGCTCGGCGTAGCGAAACGCCACGTACGGCTTGTGGGGGGCCGTCTCGGGGGAGAGGCGGTCGAGGCGCTCGCACATGCCGCGACCCTGTAGCTCCGTCCAGTGCAGGATCGGGCTGCCGCCGCCGATGTCGCTGTAGTTGCGTTCCACCGAGGCTGTGCGCCTTTTTGCGATGAACGGTCCGAGGATCGATTGGAACGGCAGCTGGATGATCTCGCGATCGGCGAACAGCTCGAGTAGGAATGGGCGAACTTCGCTGAGTTCCTTGGGGCCGCCGAGGTTGAGCATGACGACGCCGGTGGGGGGTCGGTTCATGGGAGGAAGGCTACCGGCTCCCTCGCCGGCATGCGTCACAGAACTGTCATTAGGACCGATTCCGAAGTACGTCCAGGAGGCGCTCTTCTGGGCTGCCGGGCTCTGGCGCCGCGTCGAACGCCCACTGCGCGGTGGGGGGCATGCTCATGAGGATCGCCTCGATGTCGCCGCTGGTCTGCAGTCCGAAGAGGGTGCCGCGGTCGTAGACGAGGTTGAACTCCACGTAGCGGCCGCGGCGTAGCAACTGCCAGCGTCGTTCCCGCTCGCCGTACGGCGTGGCGTGGCGGCGCTCCACCAGCGGCGCGTAGGCGCGCTCCAGCGTCTCGATGCCATCGGCCACGAACGCCAGTGCGGGTTCGAAGTCGGCGTCGCCTGCTCGCAGCTCGTCGAAGAAGATGCCGCCCACCCCGCGTCGCTCACCGCGGTGCTTGATGTAGAAGTAGTCGTCGCAGGCGCGCCGCAGGCCGTCGTAATCCAGGTCGTGGCGTCGGCACTGCAGCTCCAGCACGTGGTGGAAGTGCGTGACGTCCTCCTCGAAAAGGTAATGGGGAGTCAGGTCGGCGCCCCCGCCGAACCAGGCGATGTCGCCCGACTCGAAGTAGCGGTAGTTGGCGTGGAACGAGGGGGCGTAGGGGTTGAGAGGGTGCACCACGATGCTCAGACCGGTGGCGTAGAACGGCCGCCCCAGCGCCGCGGGGTGCTTGGCGGCCAGGCTGGGCGGCACGCTGGCGCCGTGAACCGCCGACACGTTAACGCCCGCGCGTTCGAACACCGCGCCGTCGGCCAGCACGCGCGCCGCGCCGCCACCGCCGCCTGGCCGTTGCCAGCTGCGGCCGCCGAAGGCCGCGCTCGGCTCGAGCGCTTCCAGCGCGGCGATCATGCGCGCCTGTCCAGCCAGCATCAGCTGATGGACGCGCCCTCGGCGCTCCGTCTCGCCGGTGCCGGTCACGCTGGCGCCGCGCTGGCGTTCGGCGCGTGCTGGTGGCGTTCGTAGTCGTGAACGAGGTCGACTAGGAACTCAACCGTGGCGGGGTCGGTGGTGGGCATGATGCCGTGGCCGAGGTTGAAGATGTGCGGCCCGACGGCGCCCGCGGCCAACACGCGTTCTGCGGCCCGCCGGAGCACGTCGCGCGGCGCGAGGAGCATGGCCGGGTCGAGGTTCCCTTGCAGCGTCGTGGCGCTCAACGCGCGGCGCGCGTCCGTTAGAGAGCGGCGCCAGTCGACGCTCACGATGTCGATGGGCAAGCGCGCGATCTGCGCGTCCAGATGCTGCGAGGCGACGGCGAAGTAGATGCGTGGCGCGCCCGTTACCGCCTCCAGCACCCGAGCGACGTACGGGGCGCCGAACTCGGCGAACGTCTCGGCGTCGTGCAAGCCAGCCCACGAGTCGAACAGTTGCACTGCTTGCGCGCCGGCGGCCACCTGACTGTTCAGGTAGGCGATGGTCTGGGCGGTGAGCTTGTCGAGCAGCGCGTGAGCGGCGCGGGGCTGCTGTCGCAGGAACGCCCTGAACGTGGCGAAGTCCTTGGAGCCTCCGCCCTCAATCAAGTAGGTGGCGAGGGTGAGTGGTGCGCCAGCGAAGCCGATCAGCGGCAGGTCGGTGGCGGCGCGGACGAGGCGGATGGCGTCGGGCACGAACGGCGCGATCTCGTCCGGGTGCGGCAGGTGCAGGGCGTCCACCTGGGCGCGGCTGCGGATGGGTTCCTCGATCACGGGTCCGGGGCGGAAGTCGATTCGCAGCCCCATGCTCGGCAGCGGCGTCATGATGTCCTGGAACAGGATGGCGGCGTCGAGCGGGTAGCGGCGCGTAGGTTGCAGCGTCACCTCGCACGCCAACTCCGGCGTGCTGCAGAGCGTCCAGAACGTGTGACGCTCCTTGAGTGCGCGGTACTCGGGCAGGTGGCGGCCAGCCTGGCGCATGATCCAGATCGGCGCCCGGCTAGTGTAGCCGCCGCGGGCGGCTTCAAGGAACAGGCTCATCGATTCAATCCTCCATGAAGCTGGTGTCGCGAGGTTCGGGCGTGAAGCGGTAACCCACGCCCCAGACGGTATGGAAAAAGATGGGGTTGGCGGCATCGGGTTCGAAGTGGCGCCGCAGGCGCATTACGAAGTTGTCAATGGTGCGACTACTGGGGAAGATGTCGTTGCCCCACACGGCGTCGAGGATGTCGTCGCGGCTCACTACCTCGTTGGCACGACGCGCCAACAGCCGCAGGATGCCAACCTCGCGCTCGCTCAGCACCGCCTCGCCCCCCTGCGCCAGGCGCACCGTCCAGGCGCGCAAGTCGACCTCATGCCCGCCGAACTCGAGGCGTGCTACCGCGGTGCGGAGCGCGCCGCTGCGGTCTAGTAGCTTGCGCACGCGCAGCAGGAACTCGGGGAGGTGGAAAGGCTTGGCGAGGTAGTCGTCGCCGCCCGCCTCCAGCCCCTCGACTCGCTCCTCCGGTCGGCCCTTGGCGGAGAGGAAGAGGACAAGGGTGTCGTCGCCGTCGGCGCGCCGCTCGCGGCAGAGAGTGTAGCCGTCCTTGTGCGGCAGCATCACGTCGAGCACCACCAGATCGGGGGCCTGGTCGCGCCAGGCGCCTTCTCCCTGGCGGCCGTCACCAACGCGCGTTACTGCGTGGCCCTCGGCCTCGAGGTTGTCGGCCAGCACTGAGGCGATGGCTGGTTCGTCCTCGATTATCAGTACCTTCGCGCCCATCACCCGACGCCTCTCAGCTCGGCAGCCGGCGCGCCGACCGTCACCGTTGGCTCCAGTGGCAACCTGATGGTCACGCGCGCGCCGCCCTGCTCCGCGTTGTCGATCTCTACGTGGCCGCCCAGCCCTTCGGCGGCGCGCCGCACCAGGTAGAGCCCGAGACCCAACCCGGTGGCGGTGCGCGTCAGTTCGTTGCCCACACGGTAGAAGCGCTCGAACACCAAGGCGCGCTCCCGGTCGGGGATGCCGGGGCCGCGGTCCTCGACGCTCAGCAGCGCCCAGTTGCCCTGGCGTTCGAGTTGCACGGTCACCGACTTCTCCGCCGCCGGCGTGTACTTCAAGGCGTTGTCCAGTAGGTTCTCCACCAGGATCGAGACGTCGTCGAGTACTGCTCGAACTGGGAGCGGCCCGTCGCTCGTGGTCAAGTCCAGGCGCGCGCCGTTGGCCTCCAACGCCGGGCGCGAGCGCGCTATGACGTGGCGCACTAGTTCCGTGAGGTCGTGCGGTTCGCGGCGCTCTGGCGGCGCGCCCGCCTCAAGTCGGGCGGTGGCCAGCACTTGTTGGCCGGTGCGCTCCAGGCGGTCGACCTCCAAGCGCATGCTCTGGAGGTACTCCTGCAGCTTGGCGGGCGCCAGCGTGCGCAGCTGAAGCGTCTCGATCAGCAGCCGTAGCGTGCTGATAGGGGTCTTGTACTCGTGGCCGATGGCGTCTAGGAAGTTCCGTTGACGTCGTTTGAGTTCCCGCTCCAGGCGCAGGCTGCGGCCGATGATGAAGAGACCCGTCATCACCACAAGCACGAAGAACGGCCCCTCGAACGCCAGCATGCGCACCACGCGGCGCTGCTGATGAAGAAACTCACCCAACGATTCGGCGGCCAGTTCAACGCTGAGTCCATCATTAGCGAGCCGCAAATGCGGCCGTTCGGACAGTAAGACATCGACTTGCTCCACGGCGCCCAGGGCTAGGAGTTGGTTGAGGCTCTCCGCCTCCCGCTCCAGGCTCTCCACGGTATCTGTGCTGACTTCGCTTACGTAACGCTGTTGGAAGAATAGCCACCAGGACATCTGTGCCGTAACGAAGGCGATGATCACCCCGAACGCGATGCGGGTGGCGGCGCGCGAGGTGAGCATGCGGCGCCTCACACCAGCCACCCCTGCTCCAACGCTTCCAGCGCGTGGTAGGTGACGATCATGTCGGCGCCGGCGCGGCGGATGGCGGTGAGGCTCTCGCGCACTGCGGCGGCCTCGTCGAGCGCGCCCGCATGCGCGGCGGCCTTGAGCATGGCGTACTCGCCGCTCACCATGTACGCCGCTAGCGGTAGTTCAACCTCTCGCCTAAGGTTGGCTAGGACGTCCAGGTAGCCCAATGCCGGTTTCACCATCAGCATGTCGGCTCCTTCGCCGACGTCGAGGCGCGCCTCCCTCACGGCCTCGCGGGCGTTGCGCGGGTCCATCTGGTAACTGCGGCGGTCGCTCGGCACGGGCAGCGCATCCGCGTTCGCCTGGCGCGGCGCCGAGCCAGCCGCCTCGCGGAAGGGACCGTAGAAGGCCGAGGCGTACTTGACGGCGTAGGAGAGCACGCTCACGTCGTGGCACCCGGCGGCGTCGAGTTCGGTGCGGATGCGGCCCACGCGACCGTCCATCATGTCGGAGGGCGCCACCACGTCCGCGCCGGCGTCGGCATGAAGCAAGGCCATGGCGGCCAGCGCCGGCAGGCTGCGGGCATCGTCTACGCGCATAGCTCCGTGGCCGGGCGCAAGCAGGCCGCAATGGCCGTGATCGGTGTAGCCGCAGAGGCAGACGTCGCTCATGAGCACCACGTCGGCGCCGAAGTGCGCGCGGGCTGCGGTGAGCGCGGTGGGAACCGGACCGTTGGGGTCGTGCGCGGCCGTTCCGTCGGCGTCCTTCTCATCGGCCGGCACCACACCGAAGAGCATCACCGCGCGTACGCCGAGGGCCAGCGCGCGCTCGATGCGTGGCAGGAGCAGGTCGACGCTGTAACGTTCCACGCCCGGCAGGCCGGTGACCGGTTGGCTCTCACGGCTGCCAGGCACCACGAAGAACGGTTGGATGAGTTGAGCAGGACGAAGGTCAGTCTCGGCGACCACGTCGCGGATAGCGGCGCTGGCGCGCAGGCGCCGGGGGCGCTCCACAGGCAGGTCGGTAGGAGATGAGGCGGCGCGCGGGCCGGTAGCGGTGGTAGTTGGGGTCATCGGGACCTTCCTAGCGGTCGCAGGCGTTCCTGGCCTGCGATTCGGGGATGAGGGGTTGCAAGGCGCCGTGCAGCGCGCGCCACACGCCGTCCACGGTCGGTTCCGCGGCTTCCACCACCGTGGCGGGCGTCCTCCGCGCCGCGCGCGCGGTGGTGGCGCCGATCGTCACCAGTAGGGCCGCGTTCGTAACGCGGGAAGAGAGCGCCGTCAGCGCGGACGGACTCGCGAGAACCACCGCCGCGGGTGGCATGCGCGGCTCCCACGGCCGCGGAACCGTGCGGTAGGCCAGCAGCGGCACGCACTCGACGCCAGCTGCCTGCAACAAACGCGGCAGCGTCGGCAGGGCGCGATCTCCCCGGGGGAGCGTCACCGGCCCGCCAGCCAGAGGATGGTTTAGGAAGGCGCGCGCCAGGCCGCTGGCGTCCGCCGGTGAGCCCACCAGCGCGATGCTCGCCCCCAAGCGCCGCAACGCCTGGGCCGTGCCGGGCCCGGTAGCGCCGAACAACCGGCCGTCGAGCGGGAGGCCCCAGGCGCGCCATACCGCCACGGCGGCGGGGCTCGCGAACAGCACCCAGGGGGACGCCAACGCCCCGCGCACCGCCTCTGGCGTCGGAGCCGGCACCGCTTCCACGCGGATCAGGGGTCGCCGGATGACCTGGAACCCACCGCGTCGCAAGCGTGCCGCCAGCCCACGCAACCGGCCGGCAGAGTAGGTCAGGGCGACGCGTGCGCCGCTGGTGGCGGGGGTCATGCGGGCGCCTCGTCGAGGTTGAGCGCCGTGAACGCCGCCTCCACCACCCCGACTACCGATTCGTGCTGGACGCAGACGACGCGGCTTTCGTACCAGGCGGTCAGCGTTATGCGCGGCCCATCGGTGGTGGCGTGAGCGCCGAGCGCCAGCTGGCAGCCGCCGTCGAGGCGCGCCATAAGGCCGCGCTCGGCAGCCACCGTTCGCGAGGTGGTGGCGTGGTCGAGCTGGGCCAACACGCGTCGCAGTTCTTCGCGGTCGGCGCGGCACTCGAGCGCGAGGGCGCCCTGGGCTGGCGCGGGCAGGAAGGTCGTGGGCTCGAGCCGTGTTACCTGCAGGTCGGTGAGGTCGAGCTCGAGGCGTTGCAGCCCGGCGGCGGCGAGCAGGATGGCATCGTACCTTCCGTCGCGCAGCTTGCCCACGCGCGTCTCCACATTGCCCCGCAGGTCTAGCGGTTGGAGGTCGGGCCGGAGCGCGAGCAGCTGGGCGCGGCGGCGCGCGGCGCTCGAGCCGACGCTGGCGCCGCGGGCCACCGGCAGCACGCCGTTCTCAGGTGAGTAGTGAGGCGGCAGCGTCAGCAGCACGTCGCGTACGTCCGCGCGGGGCGGCAGCGCTGCGATGGTGAGTTCCGGGTGTTGCGTGCTGGGCAGGTCCTTGTAGGAGTGGACAGCGATGTCGGCGCGACTGTTCAGTACGGCTTCCTGCACGGCTTTGGTGAAGAAGCCCTGCCCCTCGAGTTGCGCGAAGGGTTGTAGTTCGCGGTCGCCCTGTGTCTCGATGAACACCAGCTCCACTTGGTGCCCGAGGCGTTCCAGCTCGGTGCCCACCCAGTTCGCCTGCCAGCGCGCTAACGCGCTGGCGCGGGTGGCGATGCGCAAGCGCTCGTTCGGGGCGTTGTTCATATCCCTGCCTCCTCAATGAACACCTGGGCCGCTTCGAGGCCGTACCGGCGCGCCACGGCGCGTAGGCCGTTGATCGGTAGTCGCGCGAGGCGGCTAGCCAATCCCGCTGCCCGCTCGGGAGGTAGCGCCTCCGCCACGCGGTCCTGGTAATGGGCTCGCAGCCGCGCGATGGCGGGCCCCAACTGTCGCTCCAGCCACTCCTCGGCGGCTGCGGCCGCCTCCTTCATTACGATCCGTTCGGCCAGCGCCAGCTTCTCCATCAGCTGCGCGCGCCGCTCGGCGCCGGCGGCCTCAAGGTCGGCGACCTGTACGTACCTAACGCCAGGAGAGACTGTGCCGTCGGCAAAGTTGCGCGGCCCTCCCAAGTCCACGATCAACTGCAGGGTGGGCATGCGTGTCAGAAGTTCGCGCCCAAGCAGGCCGCCGCCTCTGAGGGCGCTCACGATGGCCGCTGCCGGCGGCGGGGCAGCCATGAAGTCGTCCAGCGTGCGGCTTTCGGCGCCGAGTTCGGCGGCTAACTCGTCGGCGCGCGCGACGGTGCGGTTGACGATGAGCAACCGATAGTTGCCGTCACGTGCCACGCTGCGCGCAACGGCGGTGCCCATCTCGCCCGCGCCGATCACCACCACCTGGTCGCCGGGTTGCAGCGTGCGGGCCAGGTGCGGCTTTGCGAGGGAGAAGAGCGAAGTTTCGCCAGAGGTGAGGTCGAGCTCGCGACGCACACGCTTGGCGGCGCGCAAGGCGGTCTGGAAGGCGAAGTGGAGTTCGTGATTGGTGGCGCCGTGGGCTTCCGCGTCGGCGTAGGCGCGGCGCACTTGAGCCGTGATCTGGCTCTCACCCGGGTTGAGCGAGTCGAGCGCGGCGGTCACGCGGATGAGCTGCTCCACGGCCGCTTCGCCGCAGTAGGTGTAAGCGAGCGTCGCGCCGCCGGTCTCGGCAAGCGGCGCGCGTAAAGCGCTAAGTAGCTCGCCGGGGGCGTCTACGATCACGTCCCAGCGGTTACAGGTGTCGAGCAGTACGCGACTGGTGACCCCTAGCCG
>Ga0209916_1002157_pt1 | contig 11112 bp, 7 predicted proteins | sample ThiBio_1000_plan_FD_183956 | JGI IMG/M metagenome (GOLD analysis project Ga0209916, IMG submission 183956) | Wastewater bioreactor microbial communities from Cape Town, South Africa - Thiocy_solids_2 (SPAdes) | ecosystem: Engineered > Bioreactor > Thiocyanate-remediating > Anaerobic-Aerobic ... | reverse complement strand
GCCGGCCAAACGCACGATCTACACCGGTGGCCCGTTCATCGGCACCGACACCGGCTTCGGCCTGCGCGGCGGGATGGAGCGGCGCTGGGTCAACCGGCGCGGGCACAAGTGGAAGAACGAACTGGTGGCGGCGCAGCGGCTGAAGACGCTGTCCACGCTGTACGCGATCCCGCTGCCGGGCGACAACCAGCGCAGCTACAACGTCGGCGCGAACTTCCGCGACGCCAACACCACCACCTCGCAATCGCGCACGCTGGAACTGGTCGGCAACGAGACCCGCCAGTGGCGCGGCTGGACCCGCACCCTGGGCGTGCATGTGCTGTCCGGCACCTTCACCGTGGGCAAGCGCGGCGGCGAACCGGACAACGCGCCCGGCATCGAGCACGGGCACAGCACGCTGGTATTCGGCGAGGCCGCGCTGACGCGCAAGCGGGCCGACAACCCGGACTTCGTGACCCGCGGCTGGCTGCTCGGCGTGGCCGCGCGCAGCACTGCCGGCAGCGTGTTGTCCGATGCCAGCTTCAGCGAGCTGACCGCCGACGCGAAGTGGATCCGCGCCTTCGGCACGCGCCAGCGCAACCGATTGATCCTGCGCGGCAGCGCCGGCGTCACCTGGACCAACGACTTCGCCGCGCTGCCGCCGCAACTGCGTTTCTTTGCCGGCGGCGACCGCTCGGTACGCGGCTACGGCTACCAGGCGATCGGCCCGCGCAACAGCGCCGATCGCGTGATCGGCGGCCACCACCTGCTGGTCGCCAGCGCCGAAGTCGAACACTACTTCACGCGTCAATGGGGCATGGCCGCCTTCGTCGACGCCGGCAATGCGTTCGACGGCACCGACTACCGGCCCAAGCTCGGCGCGGGTCTGGGCCTGCGCTGGCGCTCGCCGGTGGGCATGATCCGCGTGGACCTGGGCACGCCGATCCACGACGATCGCGCGCACGGAATCCAGTTGCATCTGGTGATCGGGCCGGATCTGTGAGCGGTCGCCGCAGCGCATCGACCACGGCGTGGTCGATCCAACGGACCCGACGAGTTGCGGATGAGCAGGACTGCCTTTTGCAACTTTGCGTAAGGGACGGGATCCCAAAAAGCAAAAACACAACGACTGAGGAAAAACGGAAGGCGCCGGATTCATGAAATGGTTCAAGCGCATCGCCCTCGCATCCGCCGCGCTGCTGCTGCTCGCGGCGGCGGCGCTGTGGTGGTTGCTCGGCACCGGCGCCGGCCTGCGCTTCGCGCTGGCCCGAGCGCAGGCCGCCACCGGCGGCGCACTGCAGGTGCGGCAGGCGCAGGGGCGGTTGATCGGCCCGCTGCAGCTGGCCGGCGTGCGCTACGACGACGGCAAGGGCACCGTGGCGACGGTGGCGAAGGCGCGGCTGGAGCTGCGCTTCTGGCCGCTGCTGGCCCGGCGCGTGCACCTGATCGCGCTGGAGGCGGATGGCGTCGCGGTGACGCTGCCCCCACCCGCCGGGAACCACGCGGCGCACACCGGCAGCTTCTCGCTGCAACCGCCGATCGCGCTGACAGTCGATCGCGCGCACGTCGGCACGGTGACGGTGACGCAGGGCGGCCAGCCGCTGTTTGCCTCCGATCGGCTCGACCTCGCCGGCAGCTGGACCGACCGCGGCATCGAGCTGCGCCAGCTGGTGCTGCAGGCGCCCGCCGGGCACGCCAGTCTCCATGGCCGCCTGGCGATCGGCGCGCGTTACGAGGGCAACGGCAACGCCGCCTTCGCCTGGAAGGTCGGCGACACCAGCTACGCCGGCGATCTCGTTGCGCACAGCGACGGCCAGCGTGCGCAGCTGGAGCTCAAGCTCACCGCACCGGCCATCGCACGACTGCAGGTGGAGCTGGTGCAATCAGGCGACTACGCCTGGAGCGGCCGGCTCGACGCGCCGCGCTTCGACCCGCAACCGCTGCTCGGCGACAGCTCGCTGAAGGCGCTGGCGATTGCCGTGCAAGGCCACGGCGACCGCTACGGCGGCACGCTCGACGGCCGACTCGACCTCGGCGACTACCCGTTGCTGCTGCAGCCGCTGCGCGCGCAGTTCAGCCGCGACTACGCCACGCTGACCCTGCAGCAGCTCAAGCTTGGCTCGCCGCGGATCAAGGGCGGCGTGGAAGCCAGTGGCGTCGTGCAGCTCGCCGCCAAACCGCTCGGCGCCGCATTGGATATCCGCTGGAACGACCTGCTGCTGCCGGCCAGCCTGGTCGGCCAGGCTCTGGCCAGCGAGGGCGAACTCAAGGCCCGCGGCAATGCCGACGCGTACCACGTCGAGGGCAACGTCGACATCGGCCCGCCCGGCAAGCTGGCGAAACTGGCGCTGAACCTCGACGGCACGCCGCAGCGGATCACCCTGCACACGCTGGCGCTGCGGCAGCCGCAAGGCGGCCTGCAGGCGAACGGCACGCTGACCCTGCAGCCGACCTTCGCGTGGCAGGCCGAGGCCACGGCCGACCAGCTCGACCCCGGCCAACTGTTCGCCGGCTGGAACGGCGCGCTGGATTTTGCCATCGCCAGCAGCGGCAGCCTGCCGAAGAACGGGCCCGATGCCACGCTGGAAATCCGCCGGTTGTCCGGCAAGCTGCGCGAGCGTGCAGTCAGCGGCCACGGCAAGCTGCACCTGTCGCCCGACCAGGTGATCGATGGCCGGCTCGAGCTCGCCTCCGGCGGCAGCAGCGTGAAGCTGGCCGCCCGCCCCGGCGCCAGCAACGATGCCGACCTGCAACTGGCGATTGCTTCGCTGGGCGACTGGTTGCCGGATGCCGGCGGACGTCTGGACGGCCATTTGAGCATCCGCGGCCGAGCACCGAAGCTCGGCGTCAACGGCCAGCTGCGCGGTCGGTCGCTGGCCTGGCAGCAGCAGAAGGCAGCTGCGCTGCAGCTGATCGTCGGCATCCCCGACATCAGCCATCCGGCTGGCAAGCTGGATCTGCGTACCCGCGGCGCGCACCTGCAGGGCCTCCAGTTCCAGCAGCTCGACTTGCTCGCCGAAGGCAGCCAGGGCGACCATCGCCTCGACGTCGATGCCCGCGGCAGCCAGCTCTCCGGCCATCTGGCGCTGCACGGCGCGCTGAAAGGATCGGCGTGGAACGGCACGCTCTCCACGCTCGACCTGCAGCCGCGGGGCATGCCCGGCTGGCGCCTGCGGCAACCCGCGCAGCTGGCTTACCACGATGGCGCGATGAGCCTGTCCGAACTGTGCCTGACGGCCGGCGAGCCGCAACTGTGCGTGGCCGCGAAGCGGGGCAAGTCCGGCGATCTCGATGCCAGCTACCGGCTGCAGGCGTTGCCGCTGGCGCTGCTGCTGAACGCCAGCGGCAACGCCGACCTGCCGGTGCGCGCCGATGGCGTCATCGAGGGCAGCGGCAAGGTCCGCCGCAGCGCCGCCGGTGCGCTCGGCGGGAACGCGTCGATCAGCTCGGCGCAGGGCAGCATCAGCTATACCGACCGTGCCGAGGCACCCCTGCTGCGCTACGACCAGCTGCGCCTCACCGCCGACCTCGCGCCGACCAGCCGGCACATCGAGCTGCATGGTGGTCTCGAGGACGGCGGCCGCATCGACGGCCAACTCACCCTCAGCGGTGCGCAGCAGACGCTGGGCGGCCAGCTCGACCTGCGCCTGAGCAACCTCGCCTTCGTCGAACTGCTCAGTAGCGAGCTGGCCAACGTCAAGGGCGGCGCCGACGGCAACTTGCGTTTCGCCGGCACGCTCGGGCAGCCGGTACTCACCGGCCAGGCGAGTGTGCACGGCTTCGCAGCCGAGGTGCCTTCGGCCGGCCTCAAGCTGAGCGACGGCCAGCTCGCCATCGGCACCGTCGATGCGCGCCGGTTCCAGATCCACGGCCAGCTGAAATCGGGCACCGGCACGCTGGCCATCGACGGCGTCGCTGGCCTTGGCGCCGGCGCACCGACCCGGTTGACGCTCGCGGGCAGCCGCTTCACCGCCGTCGACATTCCCGCCGCGAAGGTCGTGGTGTCGCCGGACCTGACCGTGCGGCGCGATGGCAGCGGCATCGACATCGGCGGCGCGCTCGGCATCGACAGCGCCGACATCAATGCGGACCAGCTGCCCGGCGCCGGCGCCACCCGGGCCTCCCCCGACGTGGTCGTGGTCGACGAGCCACAGCAGCAGCGAGCTGCCGGCAAGCTGCCGCTCAGCGCGACGATCAGGGTGGATCTGGGCCAGCACGCGCACGTCGTCGGCATGGGCCTGGACGGCCGCGTCAGCGGCACGCTCAACGTGATCGAGCGCCCCGGCCGCGCCACCACCGGCCGGGGCCAGATCGCGGTGGACGGCACCTATCGCGCCTATGGCCAGAACCTGCAGATCCAGCGCGGCCAGCTGCTGTTCGCCAGCACGCCGCTCGACAACCCCGGCCTGAACATCCGCGCCGTGCGCAAGCTCAACCCGAACGCCACCATCGACGAAGGCCAGGAGGTCGGCCTGCTGGTGGCGGGCACCGCGCAGCGGCCGGTGCTGACGGTGTTCTCCAACCCGCTGATGGAGCAGTCCGACGCGCTGTCCTACCTGGTCACCGGCAAGCCGCTGGCGCAACTGAAGAGTGGCGAAGGCGACATGGTGGGCGCTGCCGCGCAGGCACTCGGCTCGGCGGCCGGCAACCTGCTGGCCAAGAGCGTCGGCGCGAAGCTGGGCGTGGACGAGGTCGGCGTGTCCAGCAACGAGGCGCTCGGCGGCAGCTCGGCGTTCACCGTGGGCAAGTATCTTTCGCCGCGCCTGTATCTCAGCTACGGCGTGGGCCTGTTCGAGCCGGGCGAAGTGATCACCCTGCGCTACCGCCTCAGCGAACGCTGGAATTTCGAGGCGCGGCAGGCCACCCAGTTCAGCCGCGCCAGCTTCAACTACCGCATCGAAAAGTAGCCCTCGCGGCGGGGCCTGCCGGCGTAGTCCATAGGTCATGCCCACAAGGCCGCCGCGGCGGATTATCGTGGACGTTTTCCGGATAGGGAGCAACGGCCATGCAGCGCATGCGATGGATACTGGCGACGGCAATCCTGTGCAGCCCGGCGGCCTGGGCGGCGACACCGGGAAGCGGGCCTTCCGGCGTCGACCTGGCCGGCATCGACCATGGCGTGAAGCCGGGCGACGACTTCTTCCGCTACGCCAACGGCCAGTGGCTGAAGACCGCGCAGATTCCCGCCGATCGCTCCAGCACCGGCACCTTCCTCAAGGTGTTCGAGCAGGCCGAGAAGAACACCGCCGAGCTGATCCGCAACGCCGGCGCCGGCCATCCCGCCGCCGGCAGCAACGCGCGCAAGATCGCCGACTACTACGCCGCCTGGATGGACGAGGCGGCGATCGAGCAGCACGGCCTGGCGCCGCTCAAGCCGGAACTGGCGCGGATCGACGCGATCGCCTCGCGCGCCGACCTGGCCCGCGTGCTGGGCAGCCGCCTGCGCGCGGACGTCGATCCGGTCAATGCCACCCACTACCACACCGAGAACCTGTTCGGCCTGTTCGTGACGCAGGGCCTGGAAGATCCCTCGCGCAACATTGCCTACCTGCTGCAGGGCGGCCTGGTCATGCCCAGCCGCGACTACTACCTTGCCGACGACGCGCACATGGCCGCGATCCGGGCGAAGTACCGGACCTACATCGGCGCGCTGCTGAAGCAGGCCGGCATCGCCGACGCGGAAGCCAAGGCAACGACCATCCTCGACCTGGAAACGAAGATCGCCAGGGCGCAGGCCAGCCTGCTCGACAGCGAGGACGTGCACAAGGCGAACAACCTGTGGCGCACCACCGACTTCGCGCAGAAAGCGCCGGGACTGGACTGGACCGCCTACTTCCGGGCTGCCGGCCTGGACGGCCAGCCGCAGATCGACGTGTGGCAGCCGACCGCGATCGGCGGGCTGTCTGCGCTGACCGCCAGCGAGCCGCTGCAGGCGTGGAAGGACCTGCTGACCTTCCATACCCTGGACCAGAACACCGCGCTGCTGCCCAAGGCCTTCGCCGACCTCGGCTTCGACTTCCACGGCCGCACCCTGCAGGGTACGCCCGAGCAGCGGCCGCGCTGGAAGCGTGCGGTCGGCGCCACCAGCGCCGACCTCGGCGACGCCGTGGGCCAGCTTTACGTGAAGCATTACTTCCCGGCCTCGTCCAGGGCGGAGGTGGAGCAACTGGTGAAGAACCTGCTCGCCGCGTTCGACGAGCGCATCGACACGCTCAGCTGGATGACCCCGGCCACGCGCGCGAAGGCGAAAGCGAAGCTCGCCACCGTGCGGGTCGGCGTGGGCTACCCGGACCGCTGGCGCGACTACGCCGCGCTGGAGATCCGTGCCGACGACGCGCTCGGCAACCGCCTTCGCGCCGAGAAGTTCGAATACGAACACCAGCGCGCCAAGCTGGGCCAGCCGGTCGACCGCGCCGAATGGTGGATGACTCCGCAGACCGTCAACGCGGTGAACCTGCCGCTGCAGAATGCGCTGAACTTCCCCGCCGCGATCCTGCAGCCGCCGTTCTTCGACCCGCACGCCGATGCGGCCGCCAACTACGGCGCGATCGGCTCGGTGATCGGCCACGAGATCAGCCACAGCTTCGACAACACCGGCGCCGAGTTCGACGCCCAGGGCCGCCTGGCGAACTGGTGGACGCCGGAGGACCTGGCCCACTTCAAGGCCGCCGGCCAGCAGCTGGCGAAGCAGTACGACCAGTACGAGGCGCTGCCTGGCCTGCACGTCAACGGCGAGCAGACGCTGGGCGAGAACATCGCCGACGTCTCCGGCCTGACCATCGCCTACCTGGCCTATCACAAGTCGCTCGGCGGCAAGCCGGCGCCGGTGATCGACGGCCTGACCGGCGACCAGCGCTTCTTCCTCGCCTACGGCCAGGCTTGGCGCTCGAAGATCCGCGATGCCGCCCAGCGTCAGCGCCTCGCCACCGACGTGCATGCACCCGCCGACTTCCGCGCGCAGACCGTGCGCAACCTGGATCCGTGGTACCCCGCGTTCGACGTGAAGCCGGGCGAGCAGCTGTACCTGGCGCCGAAGGATCGGGTGAAGATCTGGTAAGCGCTCTCCAACCACTGAAAACGACAGGGCCGCACGCAGGTGCGGCCCTGTTGCGTGGAGCCTGAGCGGCTGCGGCAGCGGGCAGCTTCGCCGGGACCGGCGCCTATTTCTTACGGGTCGCCCGTCGCGCCAGCGCGGCCGTGTTGGCCGCCACGGCGGCGCGGATCAGTTGCCCGAACGCCGTCTCGTCGACCTGGTCTCCCTCATGCAGGTCGATCGCCCGCCGCGTGTTTCCTTCCAGGCTGGCATTGAACAGTTGCTTCGGGTCGCTGAGAGAGGCACCGCGGGCAAAGGTGAACTTCACCTTGTCCTTGTACGACTCGCCGGTGCAGACGATGCCGTCGTGCGACCACACCGGCGTGCCGCCCGAACCGGGCTTGGCCCATTTCCACTCCTCCCGGATCGCCGGGTCGGCCTCGTGGATCAGCCGGCGCACGCGCGCAAGCATCGCACCCCGCCAGTCCCCCAGCTCCTCGATCCGCCGGGTGATGTTCGCTGCCGCGGCCTCGTCTTCGGAATGATCTGTGGACTTCATGTTCTTCCTCCTCCGTTTCGGCCGCCCAGGCATGGGCAGTCGGAAGGTAACCTGCGAAATCGCGGCCTTGCACCCACGCGTCGCCCATGTATAACATACGTTATAACTCATGCCGGAGACCGCCATGAAACTGAAGATCACCACCATCGGCAACTCCGCCGGCGTCATCCTGCCGCGCGAACTGCTGGCTCGCCTGCGCCTGGAGAAAGGCGACGAGCTATTCGCGCTGGAGACCCCCGACGGGATCCGCCTCACCACCTACGACCCTACCCTGGCCAGGCAGATGGAAGTCGCCGAGGAGGTCATGCGCAAGCGGCGCACCTTGCTACACAAGCTGGCGCAATAAGCCGATGAAAATGATCCACTGGATCGAAAGGCCGCTCGCCATCGCCATCCATGAGCGCCAGCTGGCCGAGCACGGTGGCGGCAGTGGCGTGCGTGACGAGAGCCTGCTGGATTCGGCGCTTGCGCGCCCTCGCCAGTCGCATGCCTACGGCGATCCGCCACCGGACCTTGCCGATCTCGCGGCCAGCCTTGCATACGGCCTGGCCCGCAACCATCCATTCGGCGACGGCAACAAGCGCACAGCTGCGGTGGCCTGCGAAACTTTCATCATGCTCAAAGGTGCCACCCTCGACGCCGCCGACCTGGAACTGTACCCCTGTTATGTCGCCCTCGCCGAAGGCAGCCTGTCCGAAGCCGAGTTTGCCGCCTGGCTGCGCCAGCACATCCGGACCGATGCGAAGAAACGGGTGAACGAGCCGCGGGCGCGCTACGCACGCTGAAGCCAACCGCCGCACGTTCCACGTCGCAAATCAGCGCCGGCCCGTCAGGCCGAAATGGAACGGACAAGCCTCCTGCAGATCGACGGCTTCGACGTTGCGGAACCCGGCATCGGCCATCCACCGTCGACACTGCTGCGGTGTCGGGCGTATTTCCAGTGGGGGCCCGCGCGGGGTCGGGATGTCGCTGCGCCAGTGCATCACCGAAAGCACGCCGCCCTCCCGCAAGGTTCGGCGGGCCTCCCGCAGGAGGTCTTGCGGCTGCGCCAGGTGCAGCAGATTGAAGATCATTGCATGCGCCTGCGAGCCGGCAGCCACGCCCGCACCGTCCGCCATGAAATCCCGCAGCTCGGCCCGGATGTTGGTCAGGCCGAGCTCCGCCGCCTTGCCGCGCACCACCGCAATCATCTCCGGCTCCATATCCAGCGCGGTGACCAGCCCGCTGGTGCGCCGCGCGGCGGGCACCGTGAACGAGCCATAGCCGCAGCCGAACTCGATCACATCGCCCTGCACTTCCGCCGCACCGAACAGCTTCCCGACAGCCGCCTCGCCGTCGAAGAAGCTGGCCCAGTGGACCTCGTCGGGCATGCCGCTTTCACGAATCTTCATGGGCTTCCACCTGCACCCTGGCCTGACCACTCACTCTCGACTTCGGAATTTAACTTCCCCCGTCCCGATTGTCTGGCTTGTCTGCCGCTGTCGCCCACTCGCCCATGCATCACACGGAGGCGACCCGCGAAGAGCGTGCGCCGCCAGCCAGGCTCAGTCCTGCAGGATGCCGATCGTCCGCAGCCACGCCTCGGCCAGCTTCGGCCAGCCGGTAATCGGATTCGCGGTCGGGCGCAAGCCGAACGCATGGCCGCCGTGTGCATACAGGTGCATTTCCGCCGGCACCTTCGCCTTCGCCAGCGCGGTGTAATAGACCAGCGACTGGTCCACGCCATCCACGTAATCGTCTTCCGCCTGCACCAGGAATGTGGCCGGCGTCCTGCTTGAAACCGGAATGTTCGCGTTCAACTTGCCATCACCACGCGTGAGGTGACCGGGATAGATCGGCATGGCGAAATCCGGACGGGCGCTTTCCTTGTCGGCCGCGTCCACCGGCGCATACAGGCGGCGATCGAAATTGGTGCTGATCTCCGCCACCAGGAAACCGCCGGCCGAATAACCCAGCACGCCGATCCTGTGCGGGTCGACCTGCCACTCGGCGGCTCGCGAGCGCACCAGCCGCATCGTTCGCTGCAGGTCCTGCAGCGAGGACACCGAGAGCTCGAAATTGTGCGGACGGCAATCACAGTGCCAGTCATACGGCAAGCTGGGTACGCGGTACTTCAGCAGCACACAGGTGATGCCCCGGGAGGTCAGCCAGTCGCAGGTCTCCGTGCCTTCCAGGTCGATGGCAAGGATCTGGAATCCGCCACCGGGAACCACCACGACCGCCGCGCCCGTGTTCTTCCCCGTGGGCGCATACACCGTCATCGTCGGTCGCGTCACGTTGGTCACCGCCGTCGCCGGCTTGCCCGCCAGCAGCTTCTCGCTGACCGTCGCCGTCTCCGGCCCGGGAACCGGCTGCAGATCCGGCGCCGCGCCCGGCCAGATCGGTATCTGCGTGTGCCCGGCAACTGGCTGCCAGACCGAGGTCTTCGCCTGCACGCTTGCGCACAGCACCAGCAATCCAAGCACAAGGACGTAGAGTTTCATGGCAATCATCCTTCGTGGCGCGCAGCCACGCTGCAAGTTCAAGATTGGAGTCGGTGGGACACGGCTGGCCCATGCTGGGTGACCTGTCGGCGCAGCAGCGGCTGGTTTCATGGCTTTTTCAGGAACGGAAGGCGCGTCTCCGCCCCTCTCGTCCGTTGCCCGCGATAGGCGGCTCAGTCGCGTGGAATTTGCTCGATGCCCAGCCCGTCAATGCCGGCAGTCCCGGCCGCATCAAACCCGGCCAGCGCGCCGAAGCGTCGTCCGCGTTCGGCATAGTCCTTGAACTGGTCGAAGCTGGGCGCACCGGGCGACAGCAGGATGACGCCACGCTCGGGCGTGCGCGCCTTGGCCACCTCGACCGCGCCGGCGAGATCGTTCACCAGCAGGATCGGGCAGGCGACCCCGGCCGCGCGCAGCGCCGCCTCGATGCGCGCGCCGTTGGCGCCCATGCAGACGATCGCGTGCGCCGGTGCGGCGCGCATCGCCTCGACGAACGGCGTCCAGTCCAGCCCGCGGTCATGGCCGCCGACCAGCACGGTCACCGTACGGCCGTGCAGGCTTTCCAGTGCGGCCAGCGTGGCCAGCGGCGTGGTGCTGATCGAGTCGTTGACCCAGTGCCAGCCGTGGTGCTCGCCCAGCGGCTGCAGGCGGTGCGGCAGCGGGCGGAAGGTGGCCAGCGCCGGCGCGGCGGCGAGCGCGTCCATGCCGGCGGCTTCCAGTGCGGCCAGTGCGGCACAGGCGTTGAGCGCATTGTGCAGGCCGGGCGCCGCCAGTTGCCCGATCGGGAGCACCACCTGCGCACCGCGGCGGATGAAACCGCCATTGACATGCCAGCCTTCCGGCGTGCCGAACACGAGGCGACGCGGATGCGTTGCGGTGCGCTCCAGCAGATTCGGTTGCAGGCCGTTGACCAGCAGCGTGCGCGCGGCGTCGGCCAGCTTCAGCTTGTCGGCCACGTAACGCTCGCGCGAGCCGTGCCAGTCCAGGTGCTCCTCGTACAGGCTGGTGACCACGCCCAGTTCCAGCGGGCCGGCCTCGCCGGTCTGGAAGCTGGACAG
>Ga0209916_1002155_pt1 | contig 11137 bp, 10 predicted proteins | sample ThiBio_1000_plan_FD_183956 | JGI IMG/M metagenome (GOLD analysis project Ga0209916, IMG submission 183956) | Wastewater bioreactor microbial communities from Cape Town, South Africa - Thiocy_solids_2 (SPAdes) | ecosystem: Engineered > Bioreactor > Thiocyanate-remediating > Anaerobic-Aerobic ... | reverse complement strand
GTGCTGACCTCGGCCGGGTTGACGGCAAAGGGTGGCCCGTCCATTTCCTGTTGCGGATAGTCGATGGTCAGCAGCAGGCCGCGGCAGCGCTCAGGCAAGCGCCCATAGACCTCCGTGACGTAGCGCTGTCGCATGACGCCCGGCAAGGCGACCAGTGCTGCACGGTCGTAGACGGCGGCGCAGCCGGCCAGGGTCGCCACGTCCAGATTGAATATATCGCCGCAGATCACCTCGATATTGCCGGCGACGTGGTGCCGCCCGAGCGAAGAGTCGTGGCTTGTCGGCGTGAGCCGGTTCTCGGCGAAGAATTGCGCGACGGCCACAGCCGACAACTCGACGGCGAGCACGCGATGCCCTTGGCTTGCGAGCCAGATGATGTCGAGGGATTTGCCTGCCAGAGGGACCAGCACCTGGCTGCCGGCCGGCAGCGCCAGGCTGGGCCAATGCTTCTCCAGCAAGGGCATCACGCGGTCCCGGTGAAAGCCGATTTGCCCGTCACGCCAGCGCTGTAGCCAGAATTCCGTGTCCATGATCTCTCCCGCGACATCCACCGCGTCCGAGGGAGCACTTGGCGTGCGGCCCGGGCGGCGCAACGAAGTTCGTTCCACTGGTGCGATCGATCATAGACCCGCAATCGCGACAATTACGGGTTGACTGTGATCTGATCCGCGTATTTGGCGAGAATTTCGCCGACCTTTTGCATGATCTCGGCCTGCATCTTCAATTGCAGCTTTTCATTGCCCGCGGGGAGTTGAGGGATCATGGAATGGCCGTTCATCATGCCACGGCCCATCGTCTCGTTTGGCATCATGCCGCTCATCATACCACCGCCCATCATGGCGCCATGTTGCATCATGCGGCCATCCATCATGCCGCAACTCATCGCGCCGTCCGACGCGCTGTGTTTCTGCATCATGTCGCCTTTCATCATGCCGCCAGCCATATTGCCTTGCGGCATCATGTCTGACTTATCCGGTGCCCCTTGGGTGTCTGCGGCGAGTGCCGACACGCCGGTGCCAGCGAGCAGGACGGAGAGCAGCGCGGCTATCATGTATCTGTTTTTCATCTGAAATTCCTGAATAGTCTCAACCGAGGCTCACCACATAGCCCCGCCTTGTGTCGTGACTTTACAAGGATACCAAGGACCGGATGGCCGTCTCTCGGGTAGGAACCATAGCGTCGGCTTGATGCCCGCGCCTTGTGATAGCGCAATTTTGGGAGAAAACATCATGAGCGACGGCCCGCTCTGGCAAACTGGATCATCGAGCAGGTCTCCGACGCCCTGATCTATGCTGATCGCTCCGCCAGGATTGTGCGCTGGAATTCCGCTGCCTGTCAGTTGCTCGGCTACAGCATGGCAGAAGCATTGAGCAGCGGCCTGGATTTGATCATTCCCGAGCACTTGCGCGTAGCGCACTGGGCTAGCTTCAAGGCAACCATCGACAGCGGAAGGAATAAACTGCAGGGGCACCCGACGCTGACACGCGCGGCGCGCAAGGGCGGCCAGAAGTTCTATATTGAGATGACCTACACGCTCGTCAAAGATCCGGGCGGTGTGGCTATAGGTTCGGTCGTTATGGCACGTGACGCGATCGGACGAGTCGAAAAGCAACGCGCGGCCCGTAGCGCTGGTGCGCACCGCGCACGTTATCCTCATAGAAGCAGGCCGAGCCTTATTTTAAGGGCGCGCAATAAGCTGAATGAAGTGCTGCCACGATGGTGAGTACTTCAGCCCGGGCGATATGGTAGTAGACGGATGTCCCCTCGCGCCGCGCCTCCACGAGCCCATCGGATCGCAGCCGCATGAGCTGCTGCGACATCGGGACCTGATCAATCCCAAGGTCGTGGCGCAACTCGGCGACTGATTTTTCTCCATCCACGAGGGCGCAGAGCACCAAAAGCCGCTGAGGGTGCGACAGGCTGCGCATCAACACGGCGGCGGATTCCGCGGCTGGGATCATGTCCTTTACATTCATATTATTTAATTTATAACTTTTGAATGTTATGTGCAAATCGCCCACCGGTACCGGGGTAAGGCCTGCCGTCACTGCCGGGTCCGGTCGACCCGATCGGATTGAGCCAGATCAAGGCGGAATGACGCGATACAGGGCAATACGGCCGATAATTCTAGGGGAAACACCATGTCTCATATCGTCGTTCCGGAGCAGCCCTCTGCGGAATCATCATGGCTTACGAGATGAAACACAAGCTGGGACGTGATGATCACCTCACCGTCGCCAATCTCGGCTCGACCCATTCCTTCGTGCCCTCCAATCCTTGGATTGCGGTCGGCTGGCGGCAGCCACGGGAGGTCAAGGCAAGAGCGAGACGTTCTGCGAGAACCTCATGCTCGACATCCGGAAGCTGAAAGAAGTCAATCCCGAGACGGCAGAGTAGCCGTTGTTTCGCTTAGGTACCTGAACAGGAGAAAACAATGACGATCGATCGTGCTGTCATGATGTTCGCCGGGCTCATGGTCCTCGTGTCACTGGCGCTCGGATTTTATATGTCGCCATGGTGGTATCTGCTCACCGCATTTGTCGGACTGAACCTGTTTCAGGCTTCGATCACCGGGTTTTGCCCGGCCGCCATGGTCTTCAGGAAACTCGGCTGCCGCGCGGGCACCGTGTTCAAATAAGGGCTGCGCGCCCTATCCCGATTGTCGTGCCGTGACGCTTCTAACTCCGTGAAAGTCGTGCGCTCCATGCCTCGATCGTTGCCGCGATTTCTGATGATGGTGCTGGTCATGATGGCGATTCTGGCCGCGCGAAGCGCCGTTGCGGCCGAATTCACCGTGAAGGCGACGATCGTTCCTGAAATGAAGGCGGTTTTCGGCCAGGTCGAAAGCCGGATCGTCGTGCTGGCGCGTGCCCGTATTGGCGGCTCGATCCGCGACTTGCGCATCAGCCAGGGCGACGAGGTCAAGGAGGGAGAGGCCATCGCTGTCGTTGTCGACGACAAGCTGGCGCTTCAACTCAACGCCGCGAACGCCAGGATCGATGCGCTCAATTCGCAACGCGAGAACGCACGCGTTCAGCTTGAACGCATTCAGCAACTGAGAGTGACCGGTGCAAGTACGCAAGCCAGCCTTGATCAGGCAAGAATGCAGTTTGAGGTGACCACCAACCAGGTCGTGGCGGCGGAGGCCGACAAGACCGTCATCGAACAGAGCGCGCGGGAAGGGACGGTCGTTGCTCCCGTTACGGGCCGGGTATTAACGGTTCCGATCACGCCAGGTTCTGTCGTTCTTCCCGGTGAGGAGGTCGCTCGCATCGCCCCAGGGCCTTATTATCTGCGTCTGTCGCTGCCGGAGCGCCATGCCGCGGAAATCGTACAGGGCTCAGATGTCCGCGTTGGTGGGCGCGGATTGATGCAGTCGCCCGATGGGGCCGTAGCCGCTCGTCCAGGACGGATCGTCAAGATCTACCCCGAGATCAGCGACGGCCGCGTCATTGCCGATGTCGAGGTTGCGGGTATCGGCGATTATTTTGTCAACGAGCGTACGCTGGTGTCGATTCCGGTCGGCAAGCGCCCCGTGCTGGCTGTGCCGCCGCAGGCGATCCGGACGCTGCATGGTATCGATTACGTCCGCATTGCCACCGCTGGCGGAGAAATGGATGTCGCTGTCATTCTCGGCGAGACCTTCGAGACGGAAACAGAAAGGCGTGTCGAAGTCCTGACCGGGTTGCATGACGGCGATCGGGTCATGCTGCCATGAAGCTCGGCATCGCGGGGGGCCTGACCCGCGCCTTTATCGCTTCGTCCCTCACGCCGCTTTTTTTGCTGGCAGCGCTGGCGTTGGGGTTTGTCGCGCTGGTCTCGCTACCACGCGAGGAGGAGCCGCAAATCTCCGTACCAATGGTGGATATCCATGTCAGCGCCAACGGCCTCAAGGCAGAAGATGTCGTCAAGCTCGTCACCGAGCCGCTCGAACTGATCGTCAAGAGCATCGACGGCGTCGAGCATGTTTATTCGCAGACAGAGGATGACGGCACCCTCGTCACGGCGCGCTTCAAGGTTGGCACGAGTTCCGATGCCGCCATCCTGAGAGTGCACGAGAAGATCCGCGCCAATATGGATCGCATCCCGGTCGGTATTCCTGAGCCGCTGATTGTCGGCCGAGGCATCGACGACGTGGCGATCGTCGTCGTCACCTTGCGGCCGATGCCAGAGGCTGCCGCGCGCTGGACGGCAAACGGTCTGACGCGCCTTGCACGCGAACTGCAGGTTGAGGTCGCGAAACTGCCGGATATCGGTCTCACCTACATTGTCGGTGAGCAGCCGGAGCAGTTCCGTGTCGAACCCGATCCGGAGAAGCTTTCGCTCTACGGCATCACGCTCCAGCAACTCGCAGCTAAGATCGAGGGCGCCAATCGGTCCTTCCGTCTCGGCATGGTGCGGGAGGATCGGCAGCAACGCGCCGTCGTCGCCGGCCAGACGCTGCAGGAACCGCCAGAGATCGGCAATCTGCTGCTGACCGCCCGTGATGGCCGGCCGGTTTATGTCCGCGATGTCGCCAGAGTTGTGCTGGCGACATCACCGGCGGAGAACCGCGTCAGCGATATCCGCAAGACGCCGACGGGGCTAGAGCGCGCCCCGACGGTCTCGCTTGCCATCGCCAAGCGGCCCGGAACCAATGCCGTTGTCATCGCCGACGACATCGTGCAGCGCCTCGAGGCGGTGCGTGGCCGAATCTTCCCGAAAGACGTGGAGATGACAGTTACACGCGACTATGGCGAGACCGCCAACGAAAAGGCCAACGAGCTTCTCTTCCATCTCGGCCTGGCGACGGTTTCGATCGTTATCCTCGTGGCTGTTGCCATCGGCTGGCGCGAGGCACTGGTGGTGGCAGTGGTCATACCGACGACCATCCTTCTGACGCTCTTCGCCTCGTGGGTCATGGGCTATACGCTCAACCGTGTCAGCCTGTTCGCGCTGATCTTCTCGATCGGCATTCTTGTCGATGATGCCATCGTGGTGATCGAGAACATCGCCCGGCACTGGGCAATGCAGGATGGTCGTTCGCGCGCTGCCGCGGCGATCGATGCTGTCGCGGAAGTCGGCAATCCCACCATTATCGCGACCTTGACGGTGGTGGTCGCGCTGCTCCCCATGCTGTTCGTCTCCGGCATGATGGGGCCGTATATGAGCCCGATCCCGGCCAATGCGTCGGCGGCGATGCTGTTTTCCTTCTTCGTCGCCGTAGTCCTGACGCCATGGCTGATGATGAAGCTCGGAACAGGGAGTGGTGCTGGAGCCCACGGTTCAGCCGAAGATAGCCGCCTCGGCCGTATCTATGTCGCGGTCGCCCGGCCCTTTCTCAAGACGCGGGTGCGGGCGTGGACCTTCCTGCTCGTTGTCGGCGTCGTCACGCTCGCCTCGCTTGGGCTGCTCTATACCAAGCACGTCACGGTGAAGCTGCTCCCCTTCGACAACAAGGCCAATCTCCAGGTCGTACTCGACCTGCCGAAGGGGTCTTCCATCGAGGATACCGACCGGGTGCTGCAAAGCATGGTCAATCGGCTCGCGAGCGTGCCGGAGATCGTCTCGTTCCAGACCTACGCCGGTACAGCGTCACCCTTCGACTTCAACGGCCTTGTCCGGCACTATTACCTGCGCTCCAACCCCGAGCAGGGCGATATCGCCGTGAACCTCCGGCCGAAGAGTAACCGGGCGCGCGCAAGCCATGCTATTGCGCTCGAGATTCGCGAGCGCCTCGAGGGGCTCGATCTGCCGGACGGCGCGGTGACGAAAGTGATCGAGCCGCCACCCGGACCGCCGGTGCTGGGCACGTTGCTGGCCGAAATCTATGGGCCAGACCCGGAGACCCGGCGCGCTGTCGCGGCAAAGGTGCGCGAAGCGTTCAGGAGCGTTCCCTTCATCGTGGATGTTGATGACAGCTATCGCAATCAGCCAGAGCGGCTGCGTATCTCGATCAATCAGGACAATCTGGAATATTATCGGGTCGAGCAATCCGACGTCTACGGTACGCTCCGCTACCTCTACGGTGGGACAACGGTCGGCTATTCGCATCGCGGTGGTAGCCGTCAACCGATCCCGATCCGGGTCGCGCTTCCTAAGACGGCCGCGGTGATGACTGAGCGGGCCATGACTACCCCGGTACCGGCAAACGCGCTGCCGGGCGGGCGCGGCGTGGTGGAACTCGGTGACGTCGTCTCTGTTGGGCGCGAACCAGCTTCCTGGCCGGTCTTCCGGCATAACGGTCGCGCCGCCGAGATGGTGATGGCGGAGCTGGCCGGTGCGTATGAGGCGCCGATCTACGGCATGCTCGCCGTGAACGACGCCATCGCCAAAGCCAACTGGGGCAATCTGGCCAAGCCAGTCATCGCGCTGCACGGGCAGCCGGACGACGGAACCCATCCGACGCTGCTCTGGGATGGGGAATGGGAGGTGACTTGGGTGACGTTCCGCGACATGGGCGCGGCCTTCATAATCGCGATTCTTGGCATTTACATTCTTGTTGTCGCGCAGTTCAGCTCCTTCAAGCTGCCGCTGGTCATCCTGACGCCGATCCCGCTCACGTTCATCGGCATCATGCTTGGGCACTGGCTGTTCAACGCGCCGTTCACGGCGACCTCAATGATTGGCTTCATCGCGCTCGCCGGCATCATCGTGCGCAACTCGATCCTGCTGGTCGATTTCATCCGTCACACCCACCGGCCTGGCCGACCGCTCATCGATACGCTGCTGGAGGCCGGCGCGATCCGCTTCAAGCCGATCCTGCTCACCGCGCTGGCAGCGATGATCGGAGCGGTCGTCATACTCAGCGACCCGATCTTCCAAGGCCTGGCGATCTCGCTCCTGTTTGGCCTCGCATCCTCGACCGCGCTCACGGTGCTCGTCATCCCGGCAATCTATATCGTGTTGAGGAGTGAGCCGAACAGCAAGGAAGATAAGTAGTTTTTCATATAGCGCCGGGTTGTTTCATGTCTAACAGAATGGTCATAACAACACATCTGTTAATTGGAAGCAATAGGCTGGACATGTATCAAAGAAATAGGGCTCTGATCTAAGAATAAATGCTCTATAAGTGTAAATCGGCGATTTACGAAGGGGGACAGGACGTAAAGCAGCGCGCTCGGCATTTGATCTATGTCAAAGATGGAGCAAGGATCATGCTGATAAGCTTCCTACACAAGAACAATTTCACGAGGCGGGATCCGGTCAGGGGCAAGGTGCGGGCCTCCACCCTTCTCGAGAGGCTTTAGCCATGGATGAGAGCAAACACCCGATAGCCACGATAGAACTCAGTGCCCAAAGACGGATCGGAATTCATGCGAATGGCTATTATCGTACGAAAATGGTGGTTCAAGGCCGCAGTGGCGACGATTGCTATATCTGCTGCGATCGTGACCGCAGTGTTTGTTTACGCCAATCTCCCCGTTCCCGTGCAGGTTTCGGCTATCGAGGAGAACGTGCCAGTCCGGGTATTCGGCCTCGGTAGGGTAGAGGCCCGTGTCGTCTCGAAGATTGGGTTCGAGGTTGGGGCTACACTCGTCGAACTCGACGTGGATCATGGCGACCGTGTGGCCAAGGGTCAGGTATTGGCGCGCCTCAACATAGGTGAACAAGAGGCCAAGATCGCGAAAGCACGCGCCGCACTGCTCATCGCAGATGCCAATATCAAAAGGGCAGAGGCGAACCTTGAGAGGGCGGGCGCGGTATTGGCGCAAAAGCAGTTGGCGAACCAACGGAAGCAATCCCTCGTTGGCCGCGATATCGTTCCCCAACAGGCCGCGGAAGAGGCCATCAGGGACGAAGCCGTCGCCAAGGCCGATGTCGATGTCGCGCAAAGCGAGGTGGAAACCGTCAAGGCGCAGCTAATCGACGCTCGGGCGCAGATCCAGTTCGAAGAGACCATGTTGCAACACAGGACGCTGGTGGCACCGTATGACGCATTGGTCATCGAACGCCACAAGGAGCCTGGTACGGTCATCAAGGCGGGTGATCCGATATTTACGTTGGTCGCGGCTGGCAGCTACTGGGGCCTTGCCTTCGTCGACGAGGCGCGTGCGGGTTTCATCCAAGAAGGGCAGCAGGTCGACGCCCGCCTTCGTTCGCGTCCGCAGGATGCGTTCACGGGGCGAGTGGCGCGCATCGGCCTGGAAAGCGATCGCGTCAACGAAGAGCGGCGCGTCTTCATTAAGGGGGACAACCCGCCGCCGCGGATTTATCTTGGCGAGCAAGCGGAGTTCTGGATCACCATTACCCAACTCGACAAGGCGCTGCTCGTGCCAGAGGCCGCAGTGCAAGGCTACGATGGCCGCGAAGGTTGGGTGTGGACGGTTGAATCGAAGCGCTTGCAACGGCGCTTGGTCAAATTTGGCCATCGTACGGAGGACGCACGGCTCGAGATTGTGGAGAACCTGCCTGCAGGCGCGCGCGTTGCCTCGCGGGTCGAGAGCAACTTTCGCGAAGGTCGCTCGGCGAGCGTGGTCGAGGCTAGAGCAAAGTGAATCTCGCCTATCGCGACGCCCGGCACGGTCTCGGCCGATTCTTGCTCACGTGTCTGGGGCTTGGGCTGCTCCTTGGCGTCGTGATGGCAATGATCGGTATCTATCGCGGTCTTGTCGTTGAAGCCCTCACCGTCGCCCGTGCTCCAGCCATTGACCTCTGGGTGGTCGAAGCCAACACGCGCGGTCCATTTGCGGAGGCTTCGCGCATTCCCGGAGATCTCCGTGAGGCGATTGCCCGTATCGCTGGCGTGGCCGCCGCCGGAAGCATCACTTATCAAACGGTCGAAGCACGATACCGGGGCGCAAAATTGCGCCTCTATGTCATCGGTTATGAGCCAACCCGCCCCGGCGGCCCCCCTGAAATCGTGCAGGGGCGCGGTATCGCCCGTAGCCATTATGAGATGGTCGCTGATCGCGCGGCCGGCCTCGGACTCGGTGATCGGGTTCTGCTTGGCCGGAGCACCTTCACGATCGTGGGGCTTACCCGGAATCAAGTCAGTTCTGGCGGGGACCCGGCGGTGTACATCACCTTGCCGGATGCACAGAAGCTGCAATTCGACATTGCGCCTCCTGCCCAGCGTGTGCAGTCGGCACGTGGTACCGACGCAGTAAGCCGCGATACCGTCAACACCGTCGTAGCCAGGCTGCAGCCGGGCGCTTCGGTTGACGCCACCGCTAATACTATCCAGCGTTGGAAACATCTGTCTGCAATTACTCAGGAGGCCCAGGAAGCCATCCTGTACAAATCCCTGGTCGATTTGGCACGGCGCCAGATCGGCCTCTTCACGTCTCTTCTTCTCGTTGTTTCTGCAGTGATTATTGCGCTTATCATCTACACGATGACCATGGAGAAGCTGAAACAGATTGCGACTCTGAAGCTTATTGGTGCATCTGACCGGACGATTATCGGCATGATCGTACAGCAGGCCTTGGCGCTCGGGCTGATCGGCTTTGCGGTTGGCGTCGCCTTCATTGTCAGCATCAAGGATTACTTCCCGCGCCGAGTCGTACTCGAATCAGACAATGTGTTGGTTCTCGGGCTGGTCGTTTTTGTCGTGTGTTTGCTGTCCAGCGGTCTCGGTGTACGTGCCGCCCTCAAAGTTGATCCGGCTACGGCACTCGGAGGCTGAGATGAACGTTGAAACCACGGATACACCACTCGTCTGGCTCGACCACATTTCCAAACATTTTGGCGAGGGCGAGACCCGGGTTGATGCGTTGAAAGATGTCTCGCTTCAGGTTTTCCCGGGGCAGCTCGTGGCACTTCTTGGCCCCTCCGGCTCCGGAAAAACAACGCTGCTTAACGTCATTGGCTGTATTCTCGATCCCTCGTCGGGATCGATGGAGCTCGATGGTGAACTGGTCGTCCGAGACGGCTGCTGGCTGCGCCGCGATCTGCGTCGTTTGCGGCTCGACAAGATTGGGTTCATCTTCCAGTTTCACAACTTGCTGCCATTCCTGGATGCGACGGATAACGTTGCGCTAGTACTGCAACTGGCTGGTGCTGATCGGGCTAGTGCGCATAAGAGGGCGGTCGAGTTGCTCGATTATCTGGAGGTGGGCCACCGCCAGAATGCGATGCCGGCCAAGCTGTCGGGAGGTGAGGCGCAGCGTGTTGCGATTGCGCGCGCGCTCGCTAATCGGCCACGCATCATTCTGGCGGACGAACCGACAGCGGCTCTTGATTCAAAGCGAGCGCAGATTGCTATGGACCTCCTTCGCAAGGTCGCCATCGAGCAGGATGCTGCGATTATTGCCGTGACACATGACGAGAAGATTTTTGATCGATTTGATCGAATATTCCAATTGCGCGATGGAGAATTGGATACCAGATAGGCAGGAGCCTCCGCGAGAGTAGCTCGGCATCTGTCTCAAATTACCTAACGTTGGACAACTCTGCCATAGGCTACCGAAGTCCGGTTCGGCTCGAAAATCGGGTCGCAAAATACGCTAATGTCTCTTCACTAAAATGCACCGGGTCCAAAGGGGACCCTTCTGGGGGCGGCCCATTATCGAGGCACGAGGCTCTAGTTGTTCAGTCTCGGCGTTTGATGGATTGGATTAAGAGCGGCTGCCCTTCGAGATTGTCGGTCGCTCCGGGATGACGAGCTGGCGCAGGCTGCGAGCCTGGCAGGACACAAGTCTGTAGGGACAGTATCTACCGTCATATGTCGGTCGCCTGAACCTTGCCGGCGAGATCGACTGGTTGCGAGCCTCGGTGGACGCCTCGTCTGTGCCGGCCAAAAGAGGGGGAGACGCGACAGGCCCGAACCCGACCGACAGGGGCAAAACGGGCGCCAAGCGGCATATCATGGTCGACTGCGCCGGCATGACGCTCATGAGGCCCTGATCATCGACGTGCGGCTCGATTGACCGGATGCCGCCTGCTTAGTTGCACTGCCTTATCACCTCGCTTGGCCACCCTTGCACGGTGGTGACGCCGTCGCTCATCCCGAGGAAGCCAGGCGATCAGGTCAAGACCAACCGGCGTGACGCCGTTGGCCTCGCCAGGTTTTTGCACGGAGCGATTGCGTGTGTTTCGGCCCTTTAATTGCGGGGACCTGTCAACCTCAGATTTCGCGCCGTCATCGCCGGGGTCATGGTCCTTTCCGAGGTCGAGTGCCTCATGATGATGTTCGGGTCGGGTGCCTCAACGTGTG
>Ga0209916_1002154_pt1 | contig 11147 bp, 13 predicted proteins | sample ThiBio_1000_plan_FD_183956 | JGI IMG/M metagenome (GOLD analysis project Ga0209916, IMG submission 183956) | Wastewater bioreactor microbial communities from Cape Town, South Africa - Thiocy_solids_2 (SPAdes) | ecosystem: Engineered > Bioreactor > Thiocyanate-remediating > Anaerobic-Aerobic ... | reverse complement strand
CCCCGCCGCGACAAGCGGCCTGCGTCATGTCACGGGTAAAGCCGCCGCCGGGCCGGTCAAGCTGCCAAGGCCGTTTCCCTGCGGGAGCCTCGGCCTTTCGCTGGACCGGTGCGCGTCCGCCCCGGGCTCAGGCGACTTTGTTCGCCGTGCCATCAGGCCGCGATGGTCGCGGCCGGAAACACCAGGAGAAGGAGAACACCATGTCCGACGGCAAGACCGCCGAAGCAGCTTTATCCCTGGCCTGCATGATGTCTGCATGGTATTGGAGAAAATCACTTGAGCAAGGAGGCAACTCATGAAGACCACGTTGATTAAAGTCGGTGAGATCGAAGTCGATGCAGGCTTATGCTGGATCGGCGATCCTTCCTACATCCTCCATCGAAAGAACCCCGCTGCTCTTGGACGGGACTGGGCCGACTTCTGTGCCATATTGCTCGGGGATAAGCAGTCTCCCCCCGCCAGACAGTTCGACTTCGACCGTGGACATCCCGGCCTCGGCGTTGTGGTTGAGACCGGATTCGGTGACGGCGTCTACCCCGTCTATGCCGAAGTCGAGAACGGGCAGATCGCCAGGGTGTTGGTTCAATTCTTCGAGCCTCAAGAGGAGGGAGCCGACGAGTTGCTTGTTTATTTGGACGGCCACCATCTCCCTCTCGAAGAATTCGGTTGTTTCGTCGCCCTTTCCGAAGACAGGGAAACGCTTTTCTCGTGCCCGATGTTGGCTGACGGCACGCCGGATTTGGATAACGACCACATGAACTGGTCTGAGGTCACCGCTCCGGAGCCTGAGTTTCTGGACAGGATCAACGCGATCCTTGGCACCTCCTTCCAATGGGACAAATTTGCCGGGAGGTGAGCTCTGACGCCTATGACGACGATGCTTCATGGCTGCGCTTCACCGCCTACCTGGAAGAAGCGCAGGCCAATCCGAGGCGGCCAGGCGACGGCCCCCTCCGCGTCTACCCAGCCCGCCGCTCCCGACAGGATGCTCCGCTTCAGAGCGGGGGAAGCGTGCCACTCGGTAGGTTCATGCGGCTCGGGATGGTCCATTTCGCCTCCTTGCGTCGATCACCGTCCACATCAATTGCCACAGGACAGCGCGCGGTAACGTGCCACGGCGTGACGCGCCGCAATCATGGCGCATGACAGGTCCTTCCCGCCGGCTTCGCACAACGCAACGGTCCGCCCGTAGCGATCGGTCTCAATGGGCCGGCACGTGACCTGGCCGCCCGACAGGTCGCGGAGGTAGTCCCGTGACGCAATGGGGTCTCCGGGTGTGCAACTCCGCCCCGCCCGACAATGCCCAGGCATTTCCGGCGCATCGATGCCGGCGAGCCGGATGCGAACACCGGCGCAGGTGAACGTATCGCCGTCGATCGGATGCGGGCTGATGCAGGATATGACATCACTGGTGCGGTTCCCCTGATGCGATCCGTGACGAGTCCCCCGGCCGCCCGAGAATCGGTCGTGGACGCTGGAAGTCTGGTCCATGCAAAGCAAGTCGAAGAGCGCCATCAGCACGGTCAGGCTGCTACGTGTCGTGCCGCGGAATAACCAGTGATCCCGGCGGCGACGCACCCTCCGCCACGGTTCAGGCTGTCGCTGCTTCTTGAATCCGAGGATTTTTGACACTCTCCCGCCACACTGTTTCCGGCCGGTGATTCTCGGCCCGACCTTATTCCGACCCGTCGCGGGCTTGGCGCTTCCGCCCTTTGCCCGTCTTTTCTTCCGGGACCAGGGTGATGTTCACGGGCGTTTCGTACTTGTTGTCGGAGCCCGTGGCGGAGTCCACGCCCCAACCCACGAGGCCGCCGGCCACGATGTTGCCCCAGGTGGCCCCGGCCGTCCCGGAGTGATTCAGGTAGGTCGCGTCCTGGTAGCCGCGCTTGCCGCACTCGATCCTGATGTCGCGCTTCGTCTTCTCGATGTAGGCGCTTCCCGGCGTGCCTGCGATGTCCGCGATCTTCTCGCCGTTGCGATAGATGCCGCAATCCGCGCCCGGCGGATTGGTGTTCACCAGGATCTGTTGCGAACGGCCCTCGACGATCGTCGAGCAGCCGGACAGGCCCAGGAATACCAGGGCGGCGTAGCGTGGCTTCATTCTTCTCCCCTCGGTATGTGGTCCCACGCCAAATAGACCCTTAAGGCAGGCCAGTCAAGACATACGCACGAGACGATGCCATACTCCGGTGGTGCGTGGTTCCTGCGACCCGCATTCCCTGTCGTCAGCCACCCCGGCTGGCGCCGGCCGCGTGCTCCCGGGGTCCGCTGGCGCTCCCGTCCCTTCGGGACCGGCCGTGCCGCCCTTGCGCCCACTGGTGGAGAAGACAGGGGGTGATCCCCCGGCCCGTCAAGGATGAACCTCCGGCGGCCGACGCGGTCTCCCCCCAGCCTTCCGCGCTGCGCTTGTGCAGGCCGGTGCCCCCCGCGCCCGCCGTCCCTGACCGGCCTCCCCCCTTGGGAAAGCTCTCCTTCGTTCCGGTTGAATGCGCGCCGCATTCAACCAGACATTTCCAACGAGGGAGAGACCCATGCAGACCGAACGACTCGACGTTTACACCCGCGTCACCAACAGCCTCATCGCCGAGCTTGAGAAGGGCGCACGGCCGTGGCTCAAGCCCTGGAACGCCGAGCACGCCGCCGGCCGCATCACCCGACCCTTGCGCGCCAACGGCCAGCCCTACAAGGGCGTCAACGTGCTGATGCTCTGGATGGCCGCCGCGGCGCAAGGCTTCGCCGCCCCGATCTGGATGACCTTCAACCAGGCCAGGGAACTCGGAGCCTGCGTCAAGAAGGGCTCCAAGGGCTCGCTGGTCGTCTACGCCGACCGCATCAAGCGGAGCGAGACCGGCGAGGATGGCGAGGAGACCGAGCGCGACATCTACTTCATGAAGGGCTACACCGTCTTCAACGTCGAGCAGGTCGAGGGCCTGCCCGCCCATTTCTACGCGACTGCCGCCCCCGGGCTCGACCCCGTGGCCCGCATCGAATCGGCCGACCTGTTCTTCGCCAATACCGGCGCCGATATCCGCCACGGCGGGAACCAGGCCTACTACGCGAGCGAACCCGACTACATCCAGATGCCGCCCTTCGTCGCGTTCAAGGACGCCGAGAGCTATTGCTCGACGCTCGCACACGAGCTTTGCCACTGGACCAAGCACCCATCCCGGCTCGCCCGCGACTTCGGACGCAAGAAGTTCGGCGATGAAGGCTATGCCCGCGAGGAACTGGTCGCCGAGATCGGCTCGGCTTTCCTGTGCTGCGACCTGGGCATCACGCCCGAACCCCGCGAGGACCACGCCGCCTACCTCGACCACTGGCTCAAGACGCTGAAGGAAGACAAGAGGGCCATCTTCCAGGCCGCCGCTTACGCCCAGAAGGCCGCGGACTACCTGCACGGCCTCCAGCCGCAGGGGGCGGAGACATGACCCGCCCCGAACCCGCACGGCGGCCCGCCCCGCCGTGCGGTCGCGGCTCGGATGCCCCGGCAATTCGTCAGTGACGCACCGGCTTGTCTTTCCGCCGATTCGGTGTCTTGAATTCCCTGACGGCCATCTCCGCAAACTGTTGATAGAGTTCTCGAATCCCCGATTCATCTTGCTGGATCTGTTTTCCCATGTGGCACATCAGATACTCCAGGACCGAGGCGTAATGGATGATGTGCGACTCCAGGTCCTTTGCACTGTCGCACTTGGCGATAATGGCCTCGGCAGCCGCTCTCGTCTCGTCGCTCATGGTTCCTGAATCTTGGTTTTCAAATGCTTTCTCGAGTGCTCCCGGATACGGTGTAGTGGCGACATGTTACGAATGCCTGCCACGGACTTCGACAGACGCCAACGTGCCACGATTCCTTGCCAGCCATCAAGCCTTTTCTTTCGGGCCGCTGCCCACGCCAAGAAGTGCGTTCACGCTTGGCACGCCCACCAGCCGCGGTGGAGGTCACCGCGCTGACCCGGCTCACGTATCGAGCGACATCCAGGGGACGCTGTTCTGAACTCACGCCCCGGCTTGTCGTGCCCGTCAATCCGTAGTACGGTCGCCCCGTCCATTCCTCGCTGCCACATCCCGCAGCCTTTCGACCGGCACGCTGGACCCGCCGCCGGGCCGGCTCAAGCTGCCAAGGCCGCTTTCCGCAGGGCGGAAGCCTTCGGCCATTCGCCTGACCGGTACGCTCGCGCCCCGGCTCGCCGCGGGTCCGACGGCGGTGCCGTCAGGCCGCGAGGGATGCGGACCGCCAACGAACAGGAGGACCATGCCTATGAGCAAGAGAACGACGACAGGACCCGCCACGAGCCAGCCCCGATTCTGGAGGGCAGACCGCGACCAGTACCTCGTGGACCCCGCCCATCGCGACGATACGAGCGGCCGACTCATTCATCCCGTGCCCGAGGCCAGGGCGAACCGCTGGGTGATCCTGCGCGAGGTCCACGACGACGACGATCCGCATGAGTTGCCGGCGCCGATCCTGATCGGCGAATTCGGATACCGCGAAATCGCCGAGAGGATCTGCCAGCTCATCCTCGCCACCGCCGGGCGGTCGCCGTCATGAAGCAAGCACCGCCGGCCCGGTACAAGACCTACCAGCGCGCCCTGGACGGCGAGTTCACGCTGTCCGGCGAGGTCTCGCCCTGCGTCTTCATGTATCACCCGTATCCGCTCCAGGTGACGGTCGCTTTGCGGCGTCACACCGGCGAGTCCCTCGGGGTCGCCTACGCCGTCGACGGCACGAAGAACGCGGAGACCTACACGGAGGCGGACGTCGAACGGTTGCTGGCAAGCGTCCGGGTCATCGCGTGCCGCCGTTGCACCAATCCCGCTTTCGACCCCCAGACGATCGAGACGAACCGGGCCGGGCTGTGCGAATCCTGCTTCGTGGCCGACCTGAACGCGGAGCTCGCGAAGGCCGAGGAATCCGAGCGGAGGGAGCTCCTCGCCCGCGATCAGCAAATGAAGGCGCAGGGCATGGCGATCCGCGTCAGCGCCTGGGTCCACCCGAGTTCCGGCGGGGACGACTACCAGATCGATTGTTACCTCGAAGTCCGTCCGTCGCCCGGAAAGATCAGGGAAATGCTGCGCGACGAAGGATCGAGCGTCCTTGATGACTACCAGATCGTCAACCTCTGAACCCGCAGCGGCGACCGGGGATCGGCTCCAGGCAATGACGGACATCCCCTGCGGACGCGGTTCTGATGGTGCGGCGGATTCCCCACTGAGCCGTCCGGCGAACTTGTAAATCAACCTTACAGCTTGCCGCCGCGCCTTCCGCGCGGCCTCTTCGTTCATGCGGCCGTTGCTCTCAGCCCTTCGCTTTTGAGCCTGCTCGACCGGCGGCCTTCCCTGTCACGCGTAAAGCCGCCGCCGGGCCGCTCAAGCTGCCAAGGCCGCTTTCCGCAGGGCGGAAGCCTTCGGCCTTTCGCTTGACCGGTGCGCGTCCGCCCCGGACTGATGCGGCTTTGCCCGTCGTGCCATCAGGCCGCGATGGTCGCGGCCGGAACACCGAAGCGAAGGAGACCACCATGACGCCAAGCCACGAATCCCCGACCGCCGCCAGCCGCCTTGCGGCCGTTCTCGACGACCTGTCCGCCGGCTGCGATGCCGACTTCGACGCAGCCAACGACGACCTCGAACGGGAGTTCGCCGAACTCCGCCTCACGCTCGCCGAGTAAGGGCAGGACGACCATGACCGACACCCCCAGGAGACGTTTCCACGAGATCCGGTGCGATGCCAGCCGCCTGGGCGACCGGATGAAGCATCTTGAGGAGAAGGCCACCGAGGCTGGCCTATTCGACGGGGCCTTCATCCCCGAAGATCCCAGATACCACATCGAGGGCCGGGGCGACCGACTCCTGGGCATCTACCACGCCCTTACCATCCTCGCCGAACGGGCCGAGTGCCGGATCAACCCGGAAGCCCTGGACGCCTTCCGGCTCGAAGTCGAGGCCGCGGAGGCGACGCTCGCCGAGGATTGGGCCAGGGAACTCCTCGCCGGGGATCCGTTCGAGCCAACGCCCCTCGTCTGACGAACCACTTGGCCGGCACCCGCCCGACCCTTCTCCTACCTTCCTGAATCGGCCTCCGCCACTTCGACCACCCACCCCCGGGTGAACCCGATGGACGCCGCACGCGGTTGCTCCTGCCGGGGGCTGAAGATTAACATCCGCCACCTGATGCGAGAGCTCTGGGACCGACCCGCCAACCCCCGATTCATCCAACCCCGGGAAAGCCCTGTCAGGGCTGAAGGCCAGTTGCCGCAAGGCGCAACTCAGCAGGAGCCAATTGTCCACAGGCGTCTCTCCTTAGCATCGCTAAGGGGGATTTTCACGGTGAAACCGGCCTTCGAGAGGCCGGGAAGCCGCCTGGGGGTGAGTCGGGCGACTGACTCCGAAAACCAATTAACGTGAACGAAAAGCCGAATTGGGTAACGCATGCAAACGCGAATAAGTCGTTGACGAATCAAGCGAACTCGCCTATCCTCCAGCCCATGTACGACATGACGCCCCACACCAGTCCGCTCACGATCGCCAGGGAATCGCTCTCGATGTCCAAGGAGACCGGTTCGCAGGTTTTCCAGACCGTGGCGATGGTCAGCATGGTCGCGATGGCCCTGGCCTCGCTGACTAGCGCCGGCCATGTTCTCCTGCGCGACCTGAATCGCAAATATGACGCGGAGAAGGTCAGCGGCCGAAGCCGCTGACCGATCGGCCGGGACGCGTCGTCCCCGCGTCCTTCGGTGTCTCCAGATGCTCCTCCCAGCCCCTTTCGTCGTCGAATCCTCTGGATGGCGATGGCGGATCGCGCTATGCTCCCATCCATGGCTGTAGCTCCGCCCCGACGCCGCAACGCACCCTCCGCCCGCCCGATCGACCCAATGCCGGGGCTCTGGCTCACGTCGCTGCTGTCCTGGCCCTACCTCTCCGATCGCTTGGCGTCCTTCCCGCGTAGCACCGGCCACGACGTGGTCTTTGGGACGGTTGTCGCACTGATCTGGGGGACCGCCTTCGTTTGGGATGCGCTCGGCCGGAAGCTACCCCTCCTCCGAACGCTGATCCGGCTCGCCATTGCGCTGGCGGTCTGGTCGGCCGTCGCCGCGCTGTACGGGACGATCATCTATCTGCTGATCACAACCTGAGCCGCCGTGCCCCGAAGCGGGGGCATGTCGCCGAACATACCGGCCGGCGGGCCTCCGGCACCTTTTCCGCCGGCAATTTCGTTCTGTCTTGCATAACCTGTTTTTTCCTTTACGCTTGCGAGGCTAGGCGGCCTTGACAAGTCTATCACTACCGGATAGACATGAGGGGTGCGAAACAGGGGGAGAAATCATGGCCTACAGGCGTTCACAAGAGATCGAAAGCCGCCTCGTGGAGATCGTCCGGCTGATTCGCAAAGGGCGGTATTCGACTCCAAGGCTTGCGGAACAGCTAGGCGTGTCAATCCCGACGGTCTCGCGATGCATCGAGTCGCTGAAGACGCGCGGCTTCGTCATCCGGTCCGTCCGCGTCGGCGGCGCCTGGCGCTATGTCATTGAGGGCGAACCCGCCGCCTCCAGGCGGCAGCACCAAGACGATCCCAGGCTGGCCCATGCAGCAAACTAACCGAGCCGGCGTCCTCAACCTGTCAACAATAAAGGCAGGCCCGTCATGAACGCGGAAACCCTGAAGCGAGTTGTGCGGGCCATCGCCGACGGGTCGCAGGATGACCTTGACCGCCTCGCCCACAAGATCGTCGACGCCGAGAGGAAGAGCGGGCATGCGAAGCTCGCCGACGAGCTCGACGCCATCCTCAAAAAACCAAGGGCGCGGCGGAACGGCCACGCGGCCGAATCCGACGGTCCGCGCGGATTGCGCGAGCTGCCGCTCAGCCGCCGCAGCCGGGATTCCCTCGCGACACTCATGCCGCGCGAGTCCCTGGAGCACCATATGGTGCTGCCCAGGGAAATCGAGGAGCGGTTCGCGCGGATCGAGCGAGAGTACGCCGCCCGCGAGAGGCTCGGGGCCTACGGCCTCAAGCCCCGCAAAACCGTGCTGCTCTACGGCCCGCCGGGTTGCGGGAAATCGCTCGGCGCCAAGCGGCTTGCCTGGAACACCGGCCTTTCGCTGATGAAGGTGCGGTTCGACGCCCTCGTCTCGTCCTATTTCGGTGAGTCGGCGGCCAACCTGCGGTCCGTGTTCGAGGCCGCCAGGGAGCGTCCGTGCATCCTGCTGCTGGACGAATGTGATTTCATCGCCCGATCACGCGTCGGCTCGCGGGACGTCGGGGAGGCCGCCCGCATCGTCAACACCCTCCTCCAGCTGATGGAGGAGTACGACGCGCCGGGGTTACTGGTCGCGACCACGAATCTCGACGAGTCCCTCGACGAGGCCCTGTTCCGTCGGTTCGACGACGTTTTCCTCGTGCCCTTGCCCGGCCCCGAGGAGATCGACCGGCTTTTGCGGCTGACGCTTTCGGCCGTCCAGGTCTCCAACCGGATCGACTGGGAGAAGCTGGTCGTCCTCCTGAAAGGGACCGCCGCCGCGCAGGTCGTGAAGGCGGCGATGGACGCGGCGAAGTCCGCCGTGCTGAACGGCCAGAAGGTCGTCGAGGAATCGCACCTCCGCGCCGCGATCGGCGAATTACGGCCCGGGAAGGGCGAAGGGGCGCGCGTCTAAACCATGCCACCCGACCATCAGTTCCAGCACCTTCCTCTCCTGATGCGCCACCGGGGCCCGGCCCTGATCCGCGGCGGAGGCGAACGGGCGGACGAGACGAAGGACAATCGCAGGAATTACGGGGCCCACGCCGGGACGCTCAAAGGTGCGGCGGGCGCCGCGACCGGGGCCTGGAAGGCGCGCCAGACCCTGAGAGAGCGGGACGATCTGCCCGTAGCCCCCGCCGGCATGCCGGTCCTGCTCAAGGTCGATCCCAACCTCGACCTGGACCTCCTGCGCGAGAAGTTCGGGTTCGAGATCGTCTCGGAACAGGAGGACGGATTCGTCATCGTCGCCTCCGGGGACCTCGACCTAGCCAAGCTGGTCGAAATGATCGACGACTTCGCGACCGACACGCGAGGCTCGGCCACGATCGCGAGCATCCACAAGCTCTACGAGGACCCGACCCAGGAAGAACGGCTGAAGCGGATCTTGTCCGAGGCGCTGTACCAGGCCTGGCCGACCATCCAGGACGCCCAGAAATACATCGTCGACGTGGGCGTCGGGGGACTCGGGGCACGCGAGATCCCCCCGGTGCCGAACCGGGGCAAGCGGGACAGCGACGCCGACTGGGCCAGGAAGGAGGCGGACTGGGCGACGGCGAGGGCCGCAGCCTATCAGGCGTGGGATGACGTCAAATCGGTCCGCGAGGAAGAGATCGACCGTTTCATCGGGCACTACAAAGGCCGCATCATCACGATCATCGACGACCAGCCGGTCGACGCGGTCGAGCTGCCTGACAGTTTCACGATACGCGTCGAGCTGCCCGGCAAGGGACTCCGCGATCTCGTCCTGAACGTCCCTTACATCTTCGAGGTCGTCGAGCCGGAGGACATCGAACTGCCCCAGCGGGCGGCAGCCGCAGAAGAGGCCCCGCCGCCCGACGTGACGCTGGTTCCTCCTCCGCCGGACGCGCCCACGGTCTGCATCATCGACAGCGGCATCCAGGAAGGGCACGTCCTGCTCGAACCCGCGATCGACCGAGCCAGCTCGCGGTGCTTCCTGCCCGGCCGTCCGGCCGGCGACGTCGGCGATTTCGTTCCGCCTGGCGGGCACGGCACGCGCGTGGCCGGCGCCGTACTCTACAGGGAATCGATACCCCGCGGCGGCCAGTACGAGTTCCCCTGCTGGATTCAGAACGCGCGCGTGCTCGACGACGGCAACCGGATGCCGGTCGAGCTGTTCCCGCCGGCCGCGCTGCGGGCCGTGGTCGACCGATACTACAACGGCCCTCGCCATACGCGGCTGTTCAACCAGTCGATCAACACCGACGTGCCTTGTCGCTTGAGGCACATGTCCGCCTGGGCCGCGGAGATCGACGCCCTCTCCGAGAGATACGACATCCTCGTCGTCCAGAGCGCCGGAAATCTCCAACCCTCCTTGCCGGCCCCCATCCTGGGGGTCCGCGAGCACCTGGCTGCGGGCCGTGAGTATCCGGCCTACCTTCTTGAGGACGCTTGCCGCGTGGCGAATCCCGCGCAGAGCCTCCAGGCCCTGACCGTCGGCTCGGTCGCCTACGGCATGTTCGAGGGCGGCGGATGGCGGAGCATCGCCGCCGACACCGCTCACCCTTCGGCGTTCAGCCGAGCGGGGTTCGGCATCTGGGGGATCGTGAAGCCCGAGGTGGTCGAGTTCGGCGGCGACAACCTCCGCACCGCGAACACGCCGCCCGACGTCGGCACGCCCGACCATGCCAAGCCGTGCTACCCGGAACTGGTGCGATCGACCATGCACCCGCCCGGTCCGGCGTACGACCGCGATACGGTCGGCACGTCCTTCGCCGCCCCGAAGGTCACGCATATCGCGGCCCAACTCCAGAACGCGCTACCCGACGAGCCCTGCCTGCTCTACCGGGCGCTGATCGTCCAGTCCGCAAGATGGCCCGCCTGGGCCCAGGACGCGAGCAGCGACACGCAGGCCGAGATCATCCGGCGAATCGGGTACGGCGTGCCCGACCTGGAGCGAGCCGCGACGAACAGCGACTACCGGACGACGCTCATCGCCGGCAAAGACCCCAGGTACAACGACCGCGAGCTCAGGATCAGGGCGGGTGAGGCCCACATCTTCCAGGTGCCGATCCCGGCCGCCATGCGATCCCAGGCCGACGAGTATGACATATTGATCGAGGTGACCCTCTCCTACGCCGCGCAGCCCCGGCGCACGCGGCGCAACCTGCGACGCTACCTCTCAACCTGGGTCGACTGGAAGAGCAGCAAGCTCGGCGAGGCGATCGAGTCCTTCCGATTACGGGCGCTCAAGGACCAGGAGGATGAGGGCCTGGCCAGGGGCACGAACATCCCCTGGATGTTGCACGAGAACCCGATATGGGGCACGATCCGCGGCGTGAAGCGGAACTCGGGCACCGTCCAGAAAGACTGGGCGGTCGTGAAATCGAACTCCCTGCCGGAGAGCTTCTGCATCGCCGTCGTGGGCCACCGGGGGTGGAGCAAGGACCCGGACTC